>Ga0210390_10000139_pt1 | contig 75338 bp, 76 predicted proteins | sample IncBWH11OmetaG_FD_161050 | JGI IMG/M metagenome (GOLD analysis project Ga0210390, IMG submission 161050) | Forest soil microbial communities from Barre Woods Harvard Forest LTER site, Petersham, Massachusetts, United States - Inc-BW-H-11-O ...
TGGACGCAGCGTACCTCCAGCCCTGATCGTTCGGCATTTACTGGGATCGGGGCTGCTTGTCCGGCGCGCGACGATCATTCGTTTCTGGCATGATTCTTTTGAAGACTATCTTGGCGCCGAACATCTCTATGAAGAGTGGATCGAGCGGCCAAAGGACAGAGATGCCATTCTCGGTGCGTTACTCGGCAATCGCGCGTTCAACGAATTGCTTTCATTTGTCTTGCAGATCATGGAGCTTCACAATGATGACCTCTCCGTGACGGTGGTAACTAAAGGAATGCACGAGGTCGCCGAGCCGTGACGGAGAGATAAAGCTATAGCGTCTTAGGACATGCTGTAAGTCAAGGTGATTGAGCTAAGTCGCCGCGACCTACGAGGAGACCTGCCGGGATCGTGACGAAGACTCGACTTCATAGGAATCGACTAGTCGCCGCTGGCGCCAATTCTGGGGGGATGCCGGGCAAACCGGAGGTTATTCCATTCGCTTAGAGGAAGTGAGGCTTTTTCGAACATCGCTTCCGTTCTCATCTCCTCGAAAGCCATTTTGTCGGTACTGATGTAGTGACGAGCGGCTCTACCGTACGTCGCCTTTATCGAGCCTAAATGTGATGCGCTCGCAATTCTTGGTGAGACATGTAATGTCTCCACTATCAGCATCGACAGTTAGAACCGATGAACCTTCCGCCACTGCGAGCACGTGATTGCCCGGTCGAAACGCCAAATTGTCGCGCAGTTCGTTAGAGGGCATAGAACCCGCGTGATACATCCGCCCATACTGCGTCAGTTTGCCTGAATCGGCCCTCCAAAATATGTATGAGATGTCTCCATTGGTGACGAGCAGCCTTCCGTCTGAACTAAAGGTGGCTCCAAGCTCGATGAGGGAACTCGAGCCCGTATCTTTATAGTCAGTCATAACCCCAGCAAGCTGGTTCCAGAACTGGATCGTCCCGTATTTGCCCGCAGTCCCCGTGGTGACTGCGACCTCATTCGGCCCGCACATTACGTCAAGCAAGTAGTTTTCCTCGGGATGTGTTATCACCTGCCGCCTATACCGCCACTTGTCCGAGCTATCCATTTTCAAATCCCAGGCGACCAGCCAACCTGCTTTCGTAATCCCAAGCTGAACGGATCCTCCCTTGCAGACCGAAAGGTCAACGAGTGGATCATCATCTGTGGCACCCACAGCTAGATCCCCGATTTCGGCTTCATTCGTATGGGGTCGCGCGATCCAGACGATGAAGGACGTATTTTCGGAACCCTTGTAAGCAGGAGGATGAAGCCAGCCGATCATTGAGCCCAACAGAATTGACTGCTTTGTTGGCGCATCTGAAATCTTACTGAGATTCAAGACGTGCACCGCAGGCAACAGATTGCCTCCGAGAGCAAGCGTTTCAGAATTGTCGTCAAAGCCAGCCGTTGCGAGGGTTGCGACATATTGTTTATCTCGCTCACCAAATTCCAGATTCAGATCAAGTATCACCTCGCCAGACTTGTCGCGGATGAAGACGACATCACCAAATTGTTCCAGTACGAGGAAAGCCCGCCGCCTCGAATCGAAATACAGCTTATACACTCCACGGGCGGAACCTTGCCACTTCCAAGCCGTTTGGCCGGTGCCAACATCCCAGCAGATCACTTGTCCCTTGTCGTCACCCGTCGCAAGGTAACGCCCGTCAGAGGACCACGCAATCGCCGTCAAGGTCGGAACTTGATTGAGCGCGGCGACCGGTTTGAGCGCATTCACCCCCACGAATAACGTAATGATCAGCGCGAGAACCGCTTTCTTAAAAAGAAGCATGGCGGCTATCGCTCCTCCTTGTTCATCGTGAGATCGAACGTCGGTGTCTTCACTGAGTGTCCGGATGAATCCCGAACTTCTATATTCATCCACCACGAGATTCCATGCTTCGAAGAACTCGGCGAGAGACGTAGATTGAGCGCAGCATGATCGTGAGCTGGAACGGAAAAAGGAGGGTTCAGCTGCTGGATCTGGTCTCCCCGACGCCAATCAAGAGTGTAGTCATAGGTCTTGAGTGGATAAATAGGCCCCCCTGTCCCACCAAGAACCTGTCCGATATCCAGTACATGGTAGACAACCGTCGTGATGACGAGATCCTGGCTCGCGCTGTCAGTAAGAACCAATGTGAAAACCGGGTTGTAGAGACCAACGCAATCATGAAGCCACGCTCTTACGACATCATAGTCAGTGGGCTGCATCGCCCGTAGCTGTTGCGGAGTCGGAATGATCTTTGCAAACACATCGCCGCGCTCCCTGATGAGCCGGCCAAGAGAATCGGGGTTCACAAGATACGCAGCTAGGTCGTTTCGCCCGTTCTTTGACCAGAAGTTCCGCAGCACAGGGACAGCAGCTTGCGCGGGCTGGTCGCCAAGGACGCCAATGCACGTCCCCTTTCTAAATGCATCATTCACATCGAGATCGACTACATAGCTCGTAACGAGCGGACCTCGGCCGAACTTGAAATCATCCACCATGTGAAAACTGGACAAATCCTCATCAACAGAAAAGCTGTCTAGGCGCAAAGGGGCGTCTGCGGCAAACACGGTCGGTAGAAGGATCAGTCCCGGTAGCTTTATCTGCGGCGTCGAGGCGGGATGTGTGATCCGCCTAGTGTGCTCATAGAATTCGTAATAACGGAAGCCAAGCAGAGTGGCGACCAGAAGGCTGGATGATATCAAGATTAGCCATTTGATCCGGCGGCGACCCAAGGGCTTTCCAAGAGGCGCAGTCCAGGCGAAGATTGCGGTCGCGCACCAAAGCACACCTAGCGTCATATAGAAGTGCTTCTGTCCTGATTCCACTGTCTTGTTGATGTTGGACAGGATTTCCAGTAGAAGGCCTGAAAAGGAAGCTATCAGACCCAGCAGTGGAAGCTTTTTAGACACTCCGACCTCCTCGCGCGCCATCAGAGGCTCTCCAATTTAAGTACTTGAACAGCTAAAGCCTAACAGAGAGCTTTCAACCTCATTTAGGCTTTTTGTCGATAATTAGACACCCGTACGGCGAGCGCCCACGGTGTGGTTCCTCGCTCCGTGAACCTCACCTAACGGCCTACTCGGAAGTTATTCTGCCAGGTCGATACTTTGCTCCAGTTCGACGAATCGGTCCAGAAGTCCGCTTCTAGGAAGTGGCCTGTGAATCGGCTCCGCCATCATATGCCTCGGATTAATCCGGAGTTAAGTTAGTGCTGTACCTTCCGCGCCGCTTCGAAAGTGGACAAGGATGCTGAATGGCGACAGGTTTCGGACTCCTCATTGGCGGTTTGGTCGGCGTGACGCTCACGCTCGGAATCGGGTGATTGATTTGCGGGTGGCACAATGAAGTCCTACCTCAGACGAGGAATTGCGATGACGAACGATTGTGCGCTGAACTTCATCAAGGCGAACGGCGTGCCGAGGGATGCGGGAGCTGTTAGATGCAACCCATTTCGCACAACCTCGAGCAATGTATTAGCCGGAACGGTCGAGATGAGCGAGGAGTTCGAAAGGCTTCTGACGCGCCAGCCACGAGTTTAGAAGATCCGGGCACCGAGGACGGTGTATCTCTTTTTTTACAGCCATTGTAAGTGAGCAGCATTATCGCTAGCACGACAGCAAGCTCACCCGAGAATTAGTTACCGCTACAGCAGCACGCACGCCCGTCTGCTTGGAACGTGCGTGCAAAACTCCAGGTGCCGCTTCTGGGTGTCGCTTACGGGTAAGCGCGTCATTTATCTCGCCCTTGGACTGGACCGACGATGGACCGAAAATCACCCTGTCAATAGAGGCTTAATTGTTTTTTACCTCCCAGAGCCCAGTTTCTGGGTAGTTTCCGAATTGCGGAGCATCCACGCACAACTCTTTGGTCCCGATCTTCCAGTGTCCCTGGACGGTTCCGATTCACATGTTTCATCCCCAAACCTCGTCGGGCAGTGGGAGTGGCTCGCTATGGATTTCCAACTGGCGTTATGATCGACGAACTCCACATTGAAGTCGAGCACGCGGTTGTGCCCTCGGACCCCTCCAGCTACCCAATTCGCGTTTCAAGCTGCGGAGCCTGCCTTCAAACGTACACGATCACCTGTTGAGCAATTTTCTTGAACTCTGATTTCGTCGTGGCACGTTCCCTCAACAAAGCGGCGTAAAAACGATCGATATCAGGGGGAGGAATAATCGTGCGGTAATCGTATCTGCGCGAGGCGAGCGTACCGGTACACCACTCCCCGGGCATCAAGCAAATTACAGCCGAAACGTGTTCTCTTAAGTCGGGGCGGTCTTTTGTGGCCCCGAGTAGTAGCAGGCCCTTCTGCGCGATGCCGCGCAGTCCAAAGTAGGGTATCTCCTCAACCCCCTTGAAGCCGAAATCTGCCGCGGAAGCGATCAGCTGTAAATTGATGACCTCGGTTTTCGGATCTCGAAACACATAGACGATTCGTTTTTGCCCGTCCGTCGGCACAAAGGTGGCTGTTTGATCTGGGTTACGACGAAAAGCATTTGTCGCGAACCACAGTGCAACGAGAGGGTCGTCGGTTATGTCGAGAGCGCGAGACGGCACTCCGTAGTGCTGCAACAGAGCGTCAGAGTGCTTGGTCCAGTCTTTCTCGAAACTTTCTCTTACCCTTTCTATGAATTCGTCAAGGTCATAATTGAACCACGACTGCTTGAAGGGTCGTTCCGATGGAAACTGCCAGTTGAAGTTGATGCCGCCGGGAGACAAGTTAAAAATACCCGGAATAGGGTCCGGGTAGTTTTCATTAAAACGTTCGATCTCTTTTTGATGTATCTCGTGCCAGTCGCCTATGTTGTAGCACGAAATATATAAGCCACAAATAAGCTTCTGGAACTCGCTATCAGTGATCGCGCCGGTCCTGAATAGACTAGGCAAAACCTGCGGATAGTCGTTCACCTGACCACGAAAGTAGGTTTTTCCCCGTCGCGCAAAATCAGTGCAAACATCCTCGTATTGCTCAACACTCGACACCTCAACCGTTTCGATCATAAGCGCACTTCCGCCCTAGGCATCCATCGCACCTTACCATACTGGATTGTGAATGGAGGGGGTATGGACCGTACGCCGTTGAACACTGGTGCGGGTATGTCATCTGGACGGCGGAGAACTTGAGCAGATTGAGGTTCTGCTGGAGCACGCTTCGGGTCAGACAACTGAACGCTATCTTGACTGCAGGCAGAAACTCAGTCTGCCGATGACGCAGGCCAGAAGTCCGCTTCGCGGAAGCGAGCTCCCATGGACGGTCGCTTGTGTTCTAATCTCCTTGAGCCCCATTTCTGGAAATCTTCCATAGTGCCGATAATACGAGGACTAACAGAGAAATCCACCAAGCCGAATCAGCGGGCCTTTGCAGAGTGCTAACGGATCGTTTTGTGATCGACCATATAGCTAGAAGCACTGGGGCAGGCCTGAAAGAGAGTCAATTCAGGATTTCGCGATGCGAAAGTTAATGCCTCAGCCCGATCCTCCTCAGTCATGTGAGCTCCGAGAATGACTCCATCAAGAGCGCTAGGAGTAAAGCTATAGTTGGCATCGCCGGAATTTAGGAGCACTCTATATTCGCCTTCTTATTCCCACGACTTTCCTTTTTTGTAAAGATTCGGCACGACGGTATCAACCCTGTTTTCTGGGCGAGTCTCCGTATACTCGACCGGCTTTGCATTTTTGAGCACGGCGTCCCTATCAGTGTCGAACATAAGGATGACGCGCTCATGGTTTCTTGCATAATGGGCCCACATTACCGGACAGTCCGAACGAGAAGCCAAGGATAATATCCCGATAGACTCGAGCTTGCTGTTTAGACGCTGGAACACACGCTCTTCGGAATCGTACATGCCGGCTCTATCCTCCATCAGGTTCAATGCGTAGTAGGCAATTGACTGGTGCACGTCAATTTGGTCGCAGACCGCTTCAACCGCCCGCCAATGCCTATCTTTGTCATGGAAGTACCGACCGTACTTTTCGGATTTCTCCACTTCGGTGTGCGAATTGCGTATGGCATCCAGAAAGTCGAATCTTGCTTTTACCTTGTCGAACAACTCGTAGGTTTGGTCGGTGAGTTGCGCTCGCGCTCTGTCAAAGCCATTATCCCAGTACGGATTTTCGAAGCGAACAGGGTGAACCAGTTCGGCCGGATCGTTGAGCTTTCACTTAGATGGAAAGAAAATCTTCGCGTCACGGATTACTTCGATCGTGAAACTATTCCACGGACGATATTTGTACAAAAGCATATTTAGTCACCACGCAACGGAGCCCTGTCAATATGCTGCAATGCGCTTCCACGTTTGACTGATCAGGGATCACTGAGCGGACAGCTAGTGCAGCATCACGCTGGAGGAATCAGTGAGGAACGCTCGCCGATTTCTCGCAGGCCCTCTGGCCAGTTTTCGATCCTGTTACCACCCGACTCCGTTGATCCACAAAGCATAGAATTTAGTTGTCGCACACTCCACAACCCGGGACTCGCACATCGAATCACGCTTCTTCACTCGCTAGCCGGAGCGTCGCTAGGGAGCTGAACAACTTGATCGATGAGCCTACGAGCCTCAGGCCAATCTAGGGCCGTTACGCGACGAATGCTATCGGACCAAGACCGTCGGACGAGACGCGTGTACTGTATAACGTCGGCGCGACCGCTAGGCACAGAGATGATTCCGGGAAAGTACGCAGTCGGTAAGAAACCCATAGCCTCAAGACTAATCTGCGTTTCAAGGGTGCCAGTTCGAACGCAGGCGACTATGACCATCGGCCCGTTCTCGGATAGTCGCAGGAGATTTCCGACAATGCTTTCCAAAAATTGGACTTCGAATCCGTCAGTCGCGCCGCGCATGCCAAGGATACGCGCTCGAGCGTCGGTTCGGTCATAGAACACGCGCGCAGCGGCAATATCGGGGCCATTTCTGGATGCCATGTAGTACATGTTTTCGAAACGCCGATAGTGCGGCTCCACGCCCTGTAGAGGACAGAATTCGACCAGAGCGAACTGTCGATCGAAAGCGCGCGCCGAGCTTGCAAACCAGGCCTGGCCTGACTGGTCATCGCGCCGGACATTTAGAGAACCCCGAAGAATCCTGTTCTCCGCCAGCGCCCCACTCTTGGGTAACTGGTGGTCTGTGGCCGCGGACGAAACCAAGGTGACTGTCCCGGAGGGACACACGGCATAAGCAAGATTGAGTGAAGCTTTCGTGTTGCTAGACGGCTTCATTGCACGAACCGAAGTCTGTCGGGCTTGGTCTCGCGACGCGGTGAGCACCATCGATTCGAACCCTATCGGCATGGCGTGCGCGTACGGTTCGAAGCCTACCGGTCGGAAACCAGCGTTGCGAGCTGCTTTCCATCCGCCAGCTTCAGCGGTGCGGGCCTCACACAAAACAAACTCCGAAATGCTCGCGAGTTCGGTTCGGAGTTTTCGCAGTAGGGCAGAACCCACTCCTTGACGTCTACAGTTCTGCTCCACTGCCACACCAAAGATTTCGGCAATTCGATCCTGCTGACCACCAATGTTGCGTATGGCCGCTGCGGAACCGGCGATTGTGCCATCTCGTGCTTCCGCAACGACCCAGACCACCGTTCCACCGGTTATCAACTCGATTACCGTTTCCTCTTCCATAATCTGGGGAAAAGGATAGTGTTCCCGAGCCATGCCTCCTCCACGAGGCGTGTAAGTTCGAATGTACAGTTCACAGATGGCCCCGGCATCTGCTGCCTCTGCAAACCGCACATGGACTGAAACTTCTCCATTTCGAGGCGAACCGGAAGTCATACCAGACCCTCGACTCGATCGAATTTGTAAGGCTTTTGGCCGGTAACCGTCGCACATTGACCGAGGTGGGAGTCCCGCATCTCAAGGGCTTGAAAACCATCAGCGACCAGCGAATCAAACACGTCCTCAATACGAAGACTCGAGCGCGAACCCGGAGCCAGATCGTGGTTCGATCGGACGACCCGTTGTAGGTCAGTCGCGAGTTTTGTGTACAAACCCAGGCCGCGTAACTGCCTCTTGCATTCTTGCAAGATAGGTTGGAGTTGAAAATTGCGCTTGAGATCAGTCACAACAATCCGACCACCAGGGCGTAGCAGGCGAATCGCGGTCCGCAGCCCCGCCTCGGGGCTGCGCATATCAAACAATGCGAGTTGAAGGCTCACTCCAGCGTACGACTGATCCTCTATCATCGGAAGAGACTCGGCTCTCGCCTCCAGCACCGTAAGCCGGGTGCCTAGAACTGACATGAGTGACTGCTTCGAGCGGAGCCGCTCGAGCATCGCACGACTGCTGTCGACCGCGGTCACAGAACGGCCCGCTGCGATAAGTCGTTCAGCTAAATTTCCGGTTCCAGCGCCGAGGTCGACGACTGGTCCATCACAAGATGCAGCCAGGAACGTTGCGTGGCGCCCGAGGACCTCCTGGTAATACGGCATGAGCGGTAAAATCTGATCATAGCTCCACGCGTACGTATCCCAAATAAGCTGTTCGTCCAGAATCGCGCGATAACGTATATGGTGTCTGTTGTCTCCGAGAGGAGATGTCACATCCCAGTATAAAATGTGTCCAATACTTTCATTAGTCGACGGGTCATGGCAGAGGACTGCATTCGAAGTGAGACAGACATTCCCGAGATCCGGTGAATCGAAGTGGCATTGTGTGGTCCCGCTGCGATCGTCGTCTTGGGGCGCCAAGACTCCGTTCGTAGTCCGAGGACTCAGCGCCGCCAACAACTCCCGAAGCGGCGAATAGCGCTGCCCGTTCAAAACGTCGCCGAACAGCGCTTCCGACGAGAGGTTGTAATCTGCCACGCATCCCGATGTATCGACCACCAAGACTGGTGTTGGGCCGTAATACAAACTACGTGCGAGTTGCTGTAATTTCCTTTCCGTCATAATAGTCGAGGGCAGCAAATCCTCTGTGAACTAAAGTGCTTGGTCGACTCTTTGATGTGAGCGGCGGGGTGAACGGTGACCCATGGAAGGTGATCCTATACGCGCACTCCGATAGATCCCTTATAAACGTTCGTTATCACTCAGGGCCTGCGTTGTCGAGAAAACATCTCACCACCCTATCTTTACCGGCGACGGCAGTTGCTTTTACACTAAGGTACAGTACCCTGAGCTCCGTTAGTCCTCTCGCTGATCTGAAGTCCGAGACGACCGGTAAATATGCATTATCGGGCCTTACTCCCGGCTCGATGGGATCCGTACCAAATACCATACAAACCGTTGCCGACGGTTTTCTTCCCATCAACAGAGCGCCAATGAGCTGGTCCTGCTCTGCCTGAAACGCATCGCTTTGGCAGGGGGGCATGTGGGATGCAAGCTGCGCAACCAAGTCTCGCACATCAAGTCCGACGACCCTTTTACCCGGAGCGTATCGGAAGAATGTTGCTGCATCATTAGAGGCTGCGGAGATAGTCCCGCCCTTGCTACCGAACACCATAGTTGCGGTGGGATGGACACTGAACGGCGGGTCGACGATGATGAACCGTTTCGCGGCTTCTTGGATTTCCGTGACAATCCTTCTGCGAACTTCTATCTTGAGTTCGTCCTCTGCGGAAGGAAGTTCAATCACTGTATGATCGAATAGATCGAACGGCAGAAATGGTTCGTCTGGCTGGATCCGTTTTTCGCGCACGAAAACTATTGGCTGATGGACTCCCAACCGAAATCCCGCCTCAAGCATAACATTGGGATTCCAGAGCCAATTGTTGCCTTCAGCAGGCACCCGAGACGGCGAGCTAAGGAATGCAACGACTAGAGCGTCGTCTTGCAGATGATCGAAAATATCCGTTGTGATAGACATGCTGGGTTTACCGGGTTGGCACACAGTAAAATCCTCCCGCAATGCCGGTTCGATATACCATTCATTGACGTTTTCTGCGCGGTTGTGCATCGGTCTGACGACAAAGCACGTATTCTTTGGACTGGGCATAAGACTGTATGGCTCGCTTTATTTGAGTGCACGAAGCGAAAGACAAAAAGCCAATCGCGAAAATCCATTAGGCATAAGTCATCGAACGGTTGATATAAAGTTAGTGACGTGGTAATTAGCCTTATTGCCGTGCTGCTGTCAAGAGGAAAAATCCGACCGAGAAGATGAGGAGGAGCGAGACACGAATCGAATGAAACGTCGGGTTCCCCGCTCAGATGGTGATTCCGTAGGCTCGGTATTTCCAGGTTCCTGGTTCTCTCATCATTTTAAGAATGCGAGTTCCGCTTCGCCCGCGAATGGCATCTAGCACTTCGCTAGCGGCGGCGGCCTCAACCTTTTCTCCAAGGATTACCTCAGTGATTCTGCCGGGCAATTCGAGTGCAACATCCCCCCGTAGGGACACCAGTCGCAACTCGGATTCATGTGACCAAGCCTTGTACTTCGTCCCGTAAAACACTCTGAGCATATCCATCACGTTTTCGGGCGTGCCGTCAAAAAATTTTGCAGCATTGAGCACGGGCAGTTCATCGGCATATTCGACGGCAAGTGGTATCAATTCAGAATTCGAAAGATCGTTGTTATCAAACGTTACGCCAATGCAGATGCCTCGACAGGAGTCAGCATAGTGGGCCCACATGAGAGGGTCATCACGACGAGTCGACAGAGAAAGTACGCCGCAAGTTAGTCCGATGGATTGATTCTGTTGATATGCCTCTCTAAGTTCGCGTCGCAGACGGTCGGCGAGTTCACTATTCGTGTTCAGTTTTAGTCGTGTCGCAATGTCTTGAGTCGTTAGGCCTTGATCTCTGAGAAAATGAACGAGAGCGATGTAGAAGAGGCTACGGTCTTCTCGGTGTGAGTCAAGAAAGCTCTGAAAGAAGGTGTCCGAAAGTGGGAACCCGTCAGAGCCACCATGCTTCATCAAGCCTTCCAGCAATTCTGGCGCCACGTACTCTAGCTTGAATCGCTTCTCGTAGTGCTCAACTAAATCCGTCGGGCTCATCGGAATGAAGATCGGTACACTAAACTCGAACGTGTCGTTCAGCTTTGTTGGCAAAGAGAACCACATTTTCGTCGAACGAAGTGCGTCGAGACTCCAACCGTTGATTGCGCGGTACTTGTAGAGTGTGTAGGATTTCATGGTATGCAGACTATTGCCACGGCTAGCTGTTCGCCAACCTTACCCCGTGACTTCGAGTTGCTCGACCTGGGATCTTTGATCACGAGTCAGCCTGGGATGAGCGGCTTCTCGGACTTCTGAACCCGTTGCGGTGGAAACAGGTCATTGGTACCGAGCGCAATAGCCCGGTTCCACACAGCGCCGATAAGGATCCGGCAGGAATAACCAGGGATGGGTTAACTCCTCTAGATCATATCGTGTAGTTTCAACGAATTTGCTACCGGAAGTTAGAGAACCTGACGCTGATGTCGGAGACCAGACGATCCAAAGTATAGTACACGCTGAATTCATTGACGCCAATTCGTTCTAGCTGACCGCGAATCCGCTCCTTGCACTCCTTGGAGACGCGGCGAGATCGCAGGCTTCGGTTCGCTTGTGGTTTGGCTCCGTGACAATGGAGCGTGAACCTAGACATCTGTCTATCAATTCGGCCAGCTAGCGTATGCGGTCGAATTGGGAGTATTGCGCGAGTGCCGGTCTTTTTCCACGTGGTTACGACCTCGATGGCGCTTTCGACGATCGGATCATGCTGGTGACAGATGTATCCGGGGGGATCTAGTCCCTGTGGATCCATGGCATAGATTACGCCATCGTCTTCTGGTTGCTCTTTCTCGACGGCTTTTTCGCGCGACGGGCGCCTCGGCTCGGGGAACACACACATGAACAGCGCAATGAGCGGACTAATCGACCAGTCGAGTAATCGGCTCGGCATGCCGTAGTGCCGCGCGAGAAAATAGAGCTCCTGCTCGAAAGTGTATTGGAGCAGGGGGCAGATTCACGCTCAAAAGTGAGCATCATGTCGCGTTCAACATTCAGTCGTTTCAGCTCTAGTGCAACTGCGGCGTCACTGGGGGGAGGAAGTCCGAACAGCCAATCTCTGTTCGTTTCATTGGCCAAATCAGTGATTTCTTTCCGGTAGATCCCAGGCGCCAAAAGAAAGTGCTTCTTCGTTCCCCGAAACCATATCTCTTGCAAGCGGTCGTCAGCGGTATTCTCAGTCTTACGTTCCCGGGCAATTAGTTTTCGATTTCCGAAAAATTCTCCGCGAAGGTCTTTCTCCCATTCAAGGACTTCGGCAATGGACTTGAATGCTTCAATCCTTTCGTGATCCGGGTGTTCGAGGTCTCGTCGCGAATGATAGATGATCGGGATTTGCGGGATGGGAGATTTTCTGAGCATGCGTGGACTCTCCTCCGAAGACCCAATCTGCGGCTGCCCCACCTAGGGAAGGGCGACGAGAAATGCATTCGCGATCTCTGGCTTGCATATATCGCTGTGCCCGCCAATTACGGCATCCCCATTTAGGTTATTGGCAACGTGAGGTTTGAAGGAATAATTCGTCCCAGACGGCGTTAGTTTAAGGAACTGTGAGTTATCGGTCTTCTGAGCCCCGTTTCGACCGAGGCCTCCGAAGGGATCGTTCGGCCCACCTAACCCCGCTCCAATCTGTCCAGCGAATCGAGAGACAATCGCGTAGGCTATACCGACGGGCAGATCGTGTACGCTATGGCTAATGAGAATCGGACCGACAATTCGTTGCTCTGCAACAATGTCGCGAAAAAGGCCGTCGCTACCTTTGCCATCGTAATTAGTGGCCATTCCATAGTGCGAATACGCGCCTTGCAGCAGAGTTAGGCTGTGAACATTGATACGAGATGCGCCACTCGTCGCGGTTGTGACCACTCGAGCACCAAAGCTATGCCCCAGCAAGTGATAACGAATCTCAGGGGAGTTGGAGGATTGGATTTCTTGAAGAGCTCGTTTCAATCCCAATTGCCCGACGACCCCGGCGCGATTCTTCATAATGTAGTAAGTCGTATAGTTCAGAATGCGCAGAGCCGCGCCCTTGATCCCGCTCAACATCACTCCAAACCCCGCAGCTTCGCCTTGGGTGGGGACCGCCGATGCGGCTCCGACCGTATTCAATCCGGTTCCTCCCCCTCTAGGGCCGGGGGTTGGAGGAGGCAGAGTGGGAGCTCTAAGCCGCTCAAACAACTCCTCCGGCCCGATGCTGAAGAAAGTCTTGCCACCATCCTCCGTTTCGGTCGGCCCGTGAATTGCGGCGCGCAAGCACGTAATCCACGCTTTCCTGCCCTCCACGCTGTTGAGCTGGGCAATCAGGTTGGCCGCGTCTTTAACCTTTCCTGCGGCATCGGGTTCCAGGGTATCTATCAGCCTTTGGTGCTGAAGTTTGAGAGCGCTATCCACGTTACCGTCATTGATACCGGCGGCGCCGCCAGGAATGAGCGAAGCGTCCGCGAACTTTTTTGATGGCCACAAAAGTCCGATAAACGCGCAGTTGTATTTCTTCGAGTGCTTGGCCGCCTCGCTGGCGAGAACGGAAAGAAAGCGCTGATAGAGATCCCGGGCCTCCGCCTCGTCGTTATTCCAACCGTGCGAGAATACCAATACATCGGTCGTCCCGAGGCCTGCCTGACCTGACAGGAAATTCTTGACCTGGGCAATTTGATCGGCCGTGACAATTGATCCGTCCTTCGAGAACTCGATTTCAAAGTATGGATAACCTGAGACCGTAGACACGACTCTTCCTCCTGACTGGCTCATCACACCGACTGTATAGCCCTCATCAGATCCAATAACCCAGAACCCTGAAAACTGCGCTCCCGGCCTAAGTCCGTGGTTGAATCCATGAAAATCTTTTTCAGGGCTTCGGGTTGACCTTTGAATTCGGAGCGAATTGAAAGGAAAGCAGCAATGGCTCCCGATACATGCGGGGCTGCCATGCTCGTGCCACTGTACTCGATGTACTGAAATGGACCGACCCCGGGAGCCGCGGCCTGTACCTCGTTGAGCAAGGATCCCGCAGCACACGAAATGATGCGCTCTCCTGGAGCGACAAGATCGGGTTTTCGCCGGCCATCGCCAGTTGGTCCTTTGGACGAAAAATACGAGACTCCGTAAACATGCGGCATATCACGATGAGTAGAGCCAACCGTAATTGCCCTTTCGGCATTTCCGGGGTCGTTTATCGTCAGAGCGAGACCAGCGGCCGAGGTGCCGAGCGCCTTGGTCTGGTTCCACCCGTAACCTGTATTTCCAGCCGCTACCACTACAACGACACCAGATCTTACAACCCGATCGACCACCACACAGAGCGGACTTTGGCCGCATGCGAACCACTCGGGATCAAATTCGTAGCCGACGCTCAAGTTCACACCGTGAATTAAGGTGTAGCGGCCATATTCATTGGTTTTCAGGACTTCCTCGAGGGCGTCGATGATAAAGCTGGCGAGCCCCGTATTGTCATCGCGAAGCACTTTCATGCTAACAAGCTTGCATTCAGGCGCGACACCGCAGATCGCGTCGAGCTGGATATGTTCGTAGTTGATGTTCCCTGCCTGATCGCGGACGCGCGCCACCGCAAGCGGCTGATGGTTCTTGGAGTCGGGCATCATACCGGCGACGATTCCAGCAACGTGAGTACCGTGTCCATAAACATCATCTAGTGGGTCTGCGTTCTTTTCGTCGGTGAAGGAGAGGTGCTTCAAAGGAGGGTCAAGGTCCAAGTTCTTGTATTTTTCAAAGTGCGGATGATCCTTTCGAATACCGGAGTCGAGAATAGCCCATACAACTCCGCATCCCCGCGCGCAAAACGACCTTTGGGCCGCGTCGGCCTTCACAGTGCAAACAGAGCGATTCAAGAGAGGTCCCGTCTGTGAGTCTTCCCATATACGGTAAATCGCTGCCGCCGGGCTCACGGGCTGCTGAACCTCGCGGATAGATTCGGCTGCTACTTCGTTATCAATCTGAACCATACGCTGAATTAACAATCCGGACAGATCACCAAAGACGTACGGATGTGTGTCGTCGGGGCGCCGATCGCGAAGGCCGCGACCCGGCGTGAATGAAGAAGTGCGGGTCCGGAGGTCCCTGAATGCCTGTTCATAGACATTCCGAACACGCGCGATGGCCTCCTGGCGACCACCCTCATAGTCTCGATTAGTTTCGATAATTACGTAATACAGTTGTTCCGGATGTTCGCGGATCTTCCCGAGCAAGGGCTCGGTAATTGCATTACGGGTGAGACTTTCGCTAATTCGCCGCTTGATTCCTTCAAAGCCAAAATGCGGTGAGTCATTGCTAGGCATTGAATATCCCTTTGGTTAGCGTTTCAACCTTGATACGTGCGGGTGGCCAAGATTATACTCTACTTTCCTTTGTAGTAAATCCATGTCCCTATCAAGGAATGCAGGTTGCAAAGACCAGTCATTGTATTTGGGGCGGGAGCCACAGCCGCGTGCGGTGGGCCAACAACAGAGCAGATTCTTCCTTCGGCGTTCGAAAGTTTCTATGGGCCATGCCGCCCTTCGTCGTTTCAACGTGAAGATTTCTTTGGCACAGTTGAGAGTTTCTTAATCGATGTTTTTCAACTGCCGCAGATTCAGAGCGCTCGAACCGCGCAACACTACCCGTCGTTGCCTCTGCTCCTCAGTCTTATCGATACGGCGGTTGATCGAGGCCAACCCTTCGCGGGTCAGACCGTGGAAGACCTGCGAAAGGTAAGAGCTTCTCTGGAATACCTCATTTTCGCGGTCCTTAACGAGAGTCTCCGGCATACGGAAGAGGCGAACCCGTACAGAGAAATGTTCAACGCATTGTGCAAACTGGAGATCGAGCCCGTAGTCATCTCGCTAAATTATGATGTAATCGCCGACAACGCGCTCTTCGCTTTGGCTTTGCAAACCGCACCCGAAAAAGGCGAACGGCCATATGCCCAACGATCGCAACATCGCCTCCCGAATTACGGGTGTGATATTCGAACCGCAGCCTATGCCGAACGACCTCACAATTTCGGCTGGCTCCTAAAGTTGCACGGTTCGCTAAATTGGATCTACTGTCCCAACTGTCATCGTCTAGATATAGGCCTCGTTGAGGTAGGGCCTGACTTGATGTACACGCGCAAAGTCCTAGATGACCTCTATCAGGAGGTCAATCTACACGACAAATATTCCTGTCAAGGCGCGTACTGCAAGGACTGCAAATTCCCGACAAGACCTGTTCTCATAACGCCTACCTATCGCAAGGACTACCGAAATCCACATATCGCGCAGGTATGGTACGACGCAGAACGTGTCCTACGGGATGCCGATCGGGTGTACTTGATCGGATACAGTCTGCCGAGCGATGACGTTGAGGTGGTGTACCTGCTAAAACGGGGCCTACAGCATCTGATTGATTCACCTAAAGCAATTACAGTTGTCGTGCATTCCTCGGGAGACAACAGCATCGGGTCTAGCGACGTTGGACGCAGGTACCGGAGCATCTTCGGTAACCGCTGTGACTGGCAGCCGATAGGCTTTCGCGACTGGGTTGAGCAATGGACGTTAAACCCTGTTTAGTCGGATGGCTCGAGACCGTGCTTCCTCGATGCCAAAACGATGATTGCTGGGAAGTTCTTGGTCCACAACAGCGAACTCGACACAATTACTTCTAGAGGCGTGGGCAACTTATATTTTCTCACTGCTAACTTGACATAACTGCAAAAGGAGAATACAACCTCAATACCTTTTTTCACCCTATCGAACACAAGGCGATATGCAAGATCGAGGCCATGCCGTAGGTCATAATCGGTTGTAGCTTCCCGAGCGCTGACGTCGTCAGTTTCGCATTTCGGGAATGCCGAATCGTGTCGCTGTTCATCATTTAGCTCAACTCTCTTGGACTGAAAGAGTCACGCTGAAGGAGTCGAACAGAAATGCTCCAGCAACTTGACATTGCGATCGCGTTCGTTGTGCTGATGCTCATGCTGAGTTTGCTGGTGACTGCAATCGTGCAAGCGACAAGCGCGTTGCTGGATCTTCGTGGCAAGAACCTAGTCCGATCCCTAGCTGATTTACTTAACCAGATCGATACAGGACTTCGCGCTGTTCCCGGCTCCGTTGGACTGATGAAAAAGATTAGGAATTTCCTAACTCACCCGTTCAGTCGAATAACTTTTGCCACTTTGGCAGCCGACGCAGTCGCTACTCATCCCACTCTCGCGCATACCTTTGCGAGAGCAAAGGCAATCAGGAAAGACGAGCTACTCGATGTGTTGAAGGACCTCTGTTCCGACGCGCCTGCTGGAAAAATTGACCCTGCGGTCCAGTCTAAGTTGAAGGAGATTTTGGCAACTCAAGTTCCGGGCGCGGCGGAAACAGTCGAGTCCGCACAGGCCCTCGCCGATGCACTGGCTACCAAATTCCCCGGCATCAAGGATGACGTAAAGAACGCAGTCTTCGAAACAGTGGGCAAGGTTTCGCGCTTGGAAGCAGGGGTAGAAAAATGGTTCGACACGGTGATGGACCGAGCGTCCGACATCTTTACTCGCTGGACGCGGGTCATCACGGTAGTCATCTCAATCTTGCTCGTAGTCGTACTGCATATCGATTCGGGGTTGATTCTTCACCAGATTTCGTCGAATCCAGAGATTAGAGCAGGCTTGACCAAAATCAGCGATACAGCCCTCTCGCAGGCGGACGAGACACTCAAATCTGGCGATCGCGCCACCGCAGCACTCAAGGCAGTCGCGGAAAAACACAAGGGAGACGCCATCGAAGGTGACTTGAATGGCGCACCTCCTCTCGTCAATTGTGCTGATGGCAAAAAATGGCTTGAGGACTACGCGAAGAAAACGAATAAAGATATGAACCAAGTGCAATCGGAATTCGCAGACTCATGCCAACAACAGACGGTTGCAGCACTAGGCAAGTCAGAAGATCAGATCGGCAAGATCCGACAAGAACTTGCGGAGACCGAGCTCAAAATCGTCCCGGACCGCGTAGAGGGACAACTGGTCTTCGGTAGCACGAACGATTCCGCTTGGTCGAGAATAAAAAGCTGGGCGAAAGCGTATACCTCCACGCGCCACCTGTTAGGCACTCTAGCGATGGTCATTTTGCTAAGCCTTGGGGCGCCATTCTGGTACAACGTATTGAGCCAACTCTCAAATCTGAGACCTAACATCTCCACAAAGATCGGTAAGGAATCGTCCGAATCATAGGGACGCAACGGAACCAGTTCAACCCATTATTGCGAAGTTCTAGACGTGCGAACTACAGACTCGACGACGCACAGAATTAGCTATTGTGGTTGACGTATTTGAGTTTTTAGATTCTGGATATTTTATTACCGGATAGGATATTGACTTGCGAACAAATTAATGACAGGATCGTGCAACCCGGGGGCATAAAACGCGCGACCACTGTTAACACAAGAATCGCAAGAGCCTGAAATTCACCGCGCTAGATAGCTGGCCGGACCCATAGATCACGGAAGGAGTTACCCATGCCCGACCTTACGATCTCGAAGTCAGATGTTCCGCTTTGGCTCGGTGGAGACGGTGCAATAACGCTCCACGCGAACGTCCCAAGTATCAATCAGCCGCTGCCGGATTCCGCGGTGGATTTGCTCACTGTAGATTTCGGCGTCAGCGGAAATCAGCCGTTCACATTCGGCGAGCCGAACAACATCAAGTTGGGAATTCAGGCCGGAACCAAGGCGCGTCTAGCGGTATTCTGGCCGAAGAGCAGCCCAGCGGATACGGCGATCTTGGCCGACCACGGCTTGGCAAAGTACTTCAACTCGCATCCCGACAACCTGATCCTGGGCCTGCTGATCGACGCGAACGCTTCGATCAGCGCTGCTGGCACGTTCAGCTACTCGGTCCTGAGTTCGAGCACGACCCTCGATGTGGGCGGAGCAGACGCATATGTCTACTTGCACCCCTATTTGAACTCGCAGCCTTTTGACCAGATTGCAAAGGACTTTTTCGGCGCGCTGCAGCTTCCCGCAAGCGTGAAATCGCCTCTGGCCGCAGGTGAAGCAATCTCGTTCGATTACAACGGCTATTTGAAGATCGGGGCAGGACTGTCCGTCGGCTATGAATTGAAAGGAGCGCCTTCCTTCACCATCGGCCAGCTTCAGCTTTCCGAACACTATGACCTCAGTGTGGTGGGAAAACTTTCGCTGACGGCGGGGATTGCGGGGGAATTCTCCGTGGAGGTACGTTCGGCCGAAAATCTGAATGGCAGCGCGATGGTGGGCTGGGTACGCGTGATCGTGAGCAAGAAACGCACCAGTCAGTTTGGAATTGCCGCCGACGTGAATATAGACGCCAGCTCGCAACTGCAAGGTTTGCCGGATACGGGCAGCGAATTCATCGGCGCGCTGCTGGGGGTAGAGGCGAAAAACTGGCTCAACCTTATCTCGCGAATTCAACAACTCAGCGATTTCAAAGCGATCCAGCAGGAGTTAGACAGTCTGGCGACTGAGTTTTTGAACGAGTGGCTCGGCAAAGCGTTTGACGCACTGTCCACGACGGCATTTGCCGATTTTCTGGAGACTGTAAAAACGGTTGTGAATAGTTATGAAAATTTGGACAACTCCGCCGTTACCCTCTTTGACAAGTACTTCGACAAACTCGACGTTTTGACATCGAAGCTAAATCAGCTTGCAGCCTTGACTTCGTGGGGCCAACTGAAGGGTGAGATCAACAACGAACTGTGGGACGTCGTTCAGCAAGTTACGGACGGCGATCCGCTTGAATGGATTCTGGGAAAGGTCCCGATTCCAGGACCTAACGGGCCCGTGACGGTGCCCAGCCTGCAACAACTGACGACAAAGGTCCAACAAACCCTCTCCTTAATCCAGGACGATGCACATGCCGAAATCCGGAAAGTCATCGCGCTGGCAAAGTCGAACTTTGGGCTGGGCGGATTTTTTGAGCAGCTGAGCCAGATCGATTCAATCCCGAAATTGAACGCACTTGCCGACCAGAAGCTCGGAGGCTTTGTGGAGCGGCTGCTAGGGAAGCGTGTTGATCAGATGTCGAACAGCGAACTCGGAGCGGCCGTGACGAGAATTCATCAGGTGCTGAGCTCGGCCCAAAATTTTGAAAACAACCTGTACACGAAGTTCAAGGCCGCGGCAAATCAGTCCCTGAGCCTGGCGCTTCACACCGAGTATGACCGAGCCACGGAGCAAGACGCGCTAATCGATATGTTCATCAACGTCACCACTGATCAAGGCAAAAAATTGATTCAGGCGGCGGGGAGGGGAGATTTTCAGGCAGCGCTGTCCGCGTACCAGCCGGACTTGGTGCACCTGAACCAGGGATTGTTGACACACTCGGTCACGAAGTCGAGTTCGTTCAGCATTAACGTGGTCGGCTGGCACGGGGGATGGCACTACCAAGGGACGGACAGTGTGATCGTGAACGCACAGCAGCAAATTGTTCCGGAGAACAATGCCGCGCTGACCGTTTATAGCACGATTGACATGAGCCAGGAGAGGCAGCGCCAACGTATGGGTGAGACGGTTCTAACGAACCTGGTGTTGCGGTTCATCGGGGAGTCGCACGGTGTGCTGGCTTTCGACAAAGAGAATCAGGATTACTTGATCGATGCCATCACTGGAATGGCGGCGAACTATGAATTGAGTTTCGCCGACCAGCAGACCACGAAGGCGAAACTGCAGTATTACTTGAGCTTCGCAAGCGATTTCGGCCTGCTGGAGCAAGGCGCGACGCTCAACAATTTGTTGCCGTTGTTGCCGCCGATGAGCGCCGGAGCAGACAACTACGGCCCGGTGACCGTGGATTATCAGGTTCGGTACACTGAAGCAGCGTTGCGGCGTCTGTTTTCGGCTCCCTTCGTTGCGGCGAGCGCGCGGCGGATAATGCGAAAGCTCGTGCTTGCCAACTATTTCTGTGATGCTGCTCTGAGCAATCTGGGTTGGTGCTATTGGACCGGCGGAATCTATGACCTCTGGAAGCAAGGACAAGCACAGTTCACGAATCATTTGCAGCTACAGTTTAACCCGATCGACACATCGCCCTTCGTGCAAGCACAGGCACCGGCGAGTGTCGTCTTGCGCCAGGACCAGTTGCAGATATTGAGCACGTTGTACTACATCGAGGATGACTTCATCGCCGGCCTTCAGGCGCTCGACGAGTTGATCCATGCCGGGCAGATCCAACCGCAAGCTTTCGAGAACGCCCTCGGAAACTTCGGGAGCGCACTGAAGCTCTTCGAAAATTTCAGTACCGGCGTCAACAGTGTATTCGGACTATTCGATCAACTCGTGAGTCAACAGGTACCCGGGGCCGATGCGCGGGTGTCGTCCATGGACCTGAAGTCCACGGTGGCAGGCAAGACAGTCGAAAAGGTCTTCCTTGCTGGTGTTGCGCTTCCCCAAACTACAAACCTCGTGGCCGCCGTGGCCGCCCCTTAGAATGCAGCCGTAGAGGTGCGTGCCAAACATGTCCAAAAAGCTTACGCAGTTCGAGACCAACTCGTGGGATGAGATTCTAAAATCGCTTAAGGAAGCCCGCTCGATACTTGATCTCAAAGATGACGAAGAACTCTGGTATCGAGGCGTCAGTAGTCGCGATCACAGCCTGTTGCCATCGCTCCACCGCTGCCTAAAGAAAAACCAACGGGAAGCTCAAGAGATTCGCTACCTTGAAACGGATCTTTTCTTTGAGTTCCTCGCCAAGGCTCGAACATTGGGAGGGACAAGCCTAGACCACTGGGATGTCCTGTTCTTAATGCAGCACTATCGCGCCCCGACCAGGTTACTTGATTGGACCGAGACGTTTCATGTCGCGCTTTATTTTGCGGCCGGGCATCTATCGCCAAGAGAATCCAAAACGCCCCGCGTCTACATTATGAACCCATACGTATGGAACAGCAGACACGGCAGAGATCGTGAGCTTGTTTGGCCACGATACTTCACCTATAGCCGGAAGCATGATTACTTTTACGAATATGGCGAAATCCTGATTGAGGATCGTCTCAGCTGGAAATATCCCGTAGCCTTATATCCACCCCACCGTGACGCACGACTATCCGCGCAACGGGGCTTCTTTACGATTCACGGGTATGATTCGCGTCCCTTGGACCACATAGCACCACAGCTAATCGTAGCGATAGACCTTGGAAAGAATGCGGTCGAGGAAGCAAAAGAAGCCCTGCATTACAGTGGCACGGATGAGTTCTCGATGTTTCCAGACCTCGAGGGCCTTGCCAGACACTTAAAAACAAAGTTTGAGATCTGATTGTGAGAGACAAGGACCGCTGTAACTGAGCCGCTAAATCGAGAATGGATAGGCATCGAATCTATACAGTGAGCGTCACGGCGTTAGTCGGTCGCCTTACCACGATTGGTGACAACTGAGCGTGGCCAGAGTACTCATCGCTGGCGACGAACGATGGTACGACGAGCTCCGCGCTGTTGCCTATTACAGTGAGTCGGAACTGGAAAGCTGGATTCTCCAGCATGCCAAATCGATCTTCCCAGATCACTTCGTATTCCCCTTCAAGAAGGATATTTTTAGCCAAACAATCGCCAAACGACCTGATTTAGCGCTGATACAGCGCGATTTCAGTGCTTGGGTGGTCGTTGAGGTTGAAGTTGAGGGACATGGAGTCAATCACGTCCTGGAACAGACGCGCGTATTCGTTGGCGGCAATTACAACCTGCCTGAGATAGCTGAATATGCCCAAAAACAGCTCGTTAAATTCTGTAATAAAACGGCAAGCCTGAAACGACTAGTGAGACTATTCTCCGAATGTGCTCCGTCCGTCCTAGTAATCGCTGAGGCACCTGCGATTGCCTGGCACGAGGGTCTTAAAGACGCCGGTGTCGACTTTTGCGTCTTCGAAGTTTACAAGAACGTCGTTGGTCAGTACGTTTATCGGACTCTCGGCAAATATCCAGTGGTACCCGTTCAAGAGGCTCACTGCCGCCCGCATAAACAACTTCCAAACGTGTTCGAGGTCGTTGGTGACATCACATTCAAGAGATTACGCAAAGGAAAGCAAATCGAAGTGGTTTTCGACGAAAATCTTACTCAGTGGGCTCTGATCGAAGAAAAGGGACGGCGATATCTTCGCTTCGTGGGCACGTCAAATCCGCTTTCCCCCAATGCGACGTACGGACTATTCAGAGACAAATCACACAGGTATTCCTTCGTAAGGAGTTGAAAATGGAATTACGGCTCGGCCCTGAAATAATCTCCTCCTATAAGCGGCTTTCTTACGAAGTCTGGTACGCTTTGGCGGAATTCGTCGATAACTCGACCCAAGCCTATTTCAATAATAAGGCGCTGCTCGATAAGGTTTACGCCCGTGAGGGCACAAAGCTGACGGTTGAGATCACGACCGGCGAAGACAAAGCCGGCAAGTACATCTGCATTGAAGACAACTCCATTGGCATGTCCGAGGGCGAGTTGAAGAACGCCGTGGTTATTGGACGACCGCCTTCCTACACGGGCGGTAGGTCCAAATACGGGCTCGGTCTCAAAACGGGAGCCTGTTGGTTCGGGGATCGCTGGAGCGTAAAGACCAAGAAACTGGGTAACCCAACCACCCACAAGATCACGGTGGATGTGCCGCGCGTCGCAAACAATCATCTGGACTTGCCGCACAAGCGTATTCCTACGCCGTTGGCAGAGCACTTTACGATCGTTAAGATTCGAAAGCTCCACCGAGAAATAGTAGGGCGCACGCTCGGGAAGGTGAAGGATCACCTCCGTTCCCTTTATAGAGTTGACATCAGGGAGAATCGTCTAATCCTAAAGTGGAATGGAAAGGCTCTTGAGTGGGACGCCGACGTCAAGAGCAGATTATACCGATACGCGGACGGACGGATCGCGAGAAAGAAGTTTCGGTTCAACGTCGGACGAAAGCGGGTTTCAGGCTGGGCTGGTGTCCTGGCGAAGGGTAGCCGGAAGGAAGCGGGCTTTTCGGTGATTCAGGCGGGCCGGGCCATTATAGGATGGCCGGATTCTTATCGACCGACGACTCTTTATGGCGATCAAGAAGGTGGCTCAAACGATCTAGTCAATCAGAGGCTCTTCGGCGAGATATTTCTCGAGGGTTTCGAAGTCAGCCACACGAAAGACGAGATATTGTTCGACGCTACCGATAAGGAAATGCTCGACTTTCAGCTAAAACGCAAATTGGCCGGTTTGCGACAGGTGGCACTTAACTATCGCAAAAATGTTGACGATCGCGTGATGAACTCTACCGACGCCATGCGCGCCTCTGCGCTTAACCGCTTAGAAAGCGAGATTAAATCGGATAGACTCCAAACCTTCTTGAAGACCTACGAAATACCGGGTGCCGGCCTCGTAAAGAAATCTAACGACTCTCTGACGCACGCGATCGTCAGGAGGCTTGAGCCGAACCTTAAGGCGAAAATTAACAAGCTGGTGGTGTCTTTGTATTTGGTTGAGGATATGTCACCGAACGATCCGTACGTCTTGATCGATTCCACCGAATCAGAAACGTCAGTCATCGTTATCATCAATCTCGTCCACCCTCACTGGTCGCAACTTACACAGGACCAGAGCATTCTGAACTTCATACGACATTGTACCTACGACGGAGTTTCAGAGTGGAAGGCGTATTTTGACACCGGGAAAATTGAGCCGAACACGGTGAAACTCATCAAGGACAATCTTCTGAGAATTCCGATGACTCTCCACGGAGCATAGAATTTCTTCGACTCCTCGCGCCATGACTTCGGGCGCTGGCGCGCTTCGCGGACAAACACACCAAGTACTCAAATCGCGTGATACCATACGCGATCAAACCGGGGGATCGGTCTGTCTCTTTATAGTCTGTCGCTTTCGACTCTCGAGAAAGCCCATGCCAAGATTGTCAACTGAGGTGGCTGCGAACCTTCAAAAAGCACGTGAGGCGGCGCTTCTCGCGGTTGAAATTTACAATAGACCCGGTACCGCATTCCGCTCTGCCGGCTATATCGTGCTCATGATCGTTGCGTGAACAGGGGCCTTCCACGCTGTCTTTTTCAAGAGGAGAATTAAGCCGTATTATCGAAAGCGAGGATCACGACGGTTCGAACGGGTAAATGGCGACTACAAAGCATGGGAGCTCGCAGAGTGCCTGCGCCAGTTTTATAGGGATCAAACATCTCCCGTGCGAAAGAACCTGGAGTTCTTCATTGGACTTCGAAACAAAATTGAACACCGCTTCCTCCCCGAACTCGATATCGAAATCTTCGGCGAGTGTCAAGCGTTTTTAATGAACTTCGAGACCCTCCTTGCAACTGAATTTGGCGACAAGCAAGCGCTTGCATCTGGCCTGCCGTACGCTTTGCAGTTTTCCAAGACCCTTGCTCCGTCGCAAGAGAAGGCGATGAGGGGAGCTGCAAAGCAACACCTTCACTCCGTGAGGAAATTTGTCTCTGAATTCAGGTCGTCTCTAAGTGATGACATTTCGTCGCATGAAGCGTACAGCTTCAAAGTGTTCTTAATTCCGAAGGTGGGTACCCACGCAAAATCATCTGACGTGGCGGTGGAATTTGTACGATATGACCCCACCAAGCTGGATGACATGAAACAGTACGAACGGCTTGTTGCGCTGATCAAACCCAAACACATTTCCGTGGCGAATTTAGGGGGATTGAAAGCCGGCCAGGTTGTTCAGCAAGTCTCGGCGGCTATCGGGAAAAAGTTTTCCCTTCATAGTCACATGAAATGCTGGAAGCATTTCAACACGCGTCCTATCCGAACCAGCCCGTCCCCCGAGGTTTGTGACAACAGATACTGCTATTACGACACGGTTCACAAGGATTACATTTACACGCCCGCATGGGTGCAATTTCTCGCAGGAAAACTCACAGACGTTCCAACCTACGAGATGATTGTCAGAAACACGCGTGCGGCCGGCGCATAGCAGTTGTGCGCCGCCATGCGGTTGGCATCGCCGTTGGTTCGACAGATACGCTCCTATTCGTTTATACTCTTACTAACTCTCTGACTATTAATGCCACAAACTCTCCTAAGGCGGCGCACACCAGGTCGAGAACAGAGCCGTGCATTAAAGAGCCCGACCAAAAATTCCCTATCTGCGCACTCCACAAATCGGCCCGCGTTCCGAACTAGAGGTGGAAGAACCTACTGTTGCAATGCAGAGGACTACTTCCGCTCGCGACGGGCCAAGCAAAATCTTGGCAAAGTCCAGCTCATTTTCACGTCGCCACCATTTCCGCTGAATACGAAGAAGGCTTACGGAAATCTCCGAGGTGCAGAATATACGGACTGGCTCGCAAAGTTTGCTCCGCTTTTCAAAGAGATGCTCACACCCACAGGATCCGTCGTCTTGGAGATGGGTAACGCCTGGGAACCGGGACAGCCCGTCATGTCCACGCTTGCGCTTGAAGGCCTCCTAAAGTTCCTGAAGGAGGGTGAACTTAAATTGGCGCAGCAATTCATCTGTCATAATCCGGCCCGGTTACCAAGCCCGGCTCAGTGGGTGAATGTCGAGCGTATCCGACTGAAGGATTCATACACACACGTGTGGTGGATGGCTGCCACTGAACGCCCGTATGCGGACAATCGGAACGTCTTGAGACCTTACAGTCCGTCGATGCTTAAGCTCTTGAAAACTCGGAAATACAACTCTGGCAAACGCCCTTCGGAGCATAATATCGGAGAAAAATCATTCCTCACAAATAACAATGGCGCGATCCCTTCGAACGTTCTTTCCTTCTCAAATACGGCGAACGGCGATCCCTACCAGAGATACTGCAAGAAACATGCACTTGAATTGCATCCGGCACGGATGCACACCGGCCTACCTGAGTTCTTCATCAAGCTGCTTACTAAACCCGGTGACCTAATCCTGGACCCCTTCGCCGGCAGCAACACGACTGGCGCGGCCGCGGAAAGATTAAAACGTCGATGGATCGCTGTCGAAGCAAGGCGCGACTACGTGCGAGGCTCCGTGGGTCGATTTATCAACGAGTGAGGACGGATGACTCCGACGGAATTTCTCAAGGAACTGCAAAGTGCCGATTCCGTAGCTGCCGCCGAAGTTACCCTTCGACGATTCCAGGGAGCTCACCGGACACGTTGGATTCCTGTCGGCAGAGAGAATAACCGCGGCACCGTTGAAGTCTCGTCCGATCCCGCTCGCTCTGCTGTTGAGCGGCTTACGAACGGCATGGACGGCGTTTTGGAACTTGAATACCAGCGGCACAGTGGATTGCCGGAGTGTCGATCACCCAGGGAAGCGGCAGTGGCATGGCTCGGTGTTCCTGAGAATGGTCTGAGCGCGATGACGCCCGCCCAGCGACGCGCCCTCGCCCAAAGGGTCGCTATTCGAATGCAGGACGGTGAAGGCCGAGAGAGTCGAGTTTTAGAAGTCCGAGATCAAGGCATTGGAATCGCGCCCGAAGACCTGGCGCGAACCATCCTCAGCCTTAACGAAAGCAACAAATTGCAAAAGCACTATCTTGCCGGAGCCTATGGTCAGGGCGGCTCTAGCACCTTTGCCTTTAGCAGGTATTCGCTAATTGCTTGCAAATATGCGGAACGGCCCATTGGCTTCACCGTTGTTAAGTTTCTTGATCTCCCCCCTGAGCAGTACAAGACGGGCCACTATGTGTACCTAGTCCTGCAGGACGGGACCATGCCCACAGCGGATTTGTCCGCCCTTGAGTTTCCCCACGGCACGCTGGTTAGACATTTCGGCTATGACTTGAGCGGGTATCCTTCACCACTTGGTCCGAACAGCCTGTACGGCAGTCTTAATACGATTCTATTTGATCCGATCATGCCGATATGGCTTGACGACAGAGTGCATAACTATCGGCGCGTGATAAAGGGATCGAGGAATGCCCTAAATGGGGCTGTGGATGACGGAGATGACCGCACTGGTCCAGCGTTATCGCACAACGTGCCGATATTTAACGTCTCTCTCGGCGATTTTGGCCGAATCGGCATCGAATACTGGGTCCTCGAACAACCTACGCGGGCAAATAAGCGCCCAAGTGCGGCGTTTGTCAACCCTGGCAAGCCAATCGTCCTAACCCTCAATGGGCAAAATCAGGGTGAATTCTCGCAAGTACTGGTTCGCAAGGATTCTGAGCTGCCATTTCTGAGCCAACGTCTGATATGTCACATCGATTGTAATCATCTCAGTCCCACGTCAAAGCGGCAGCTATTTGTGTCAAACCGTGAAGCGCAACGCGAGGTCAAGGTAAGGGAGATCATCCAACAAGAGCTGGTGAAAGCTCTGAAGTCCGACGACATCTTAACCAAGTTGAATGACGAAGCTAGGCAACAAGGCGCCCAAGAACAGGACGAGAACGCAATTCAGCAGATGCGTAACGAAGTCGCGCGCCTGCTCCGCATTCACGGAGTGGAACTGGGACAAGCTGCCGGAGGCGCGACGGGCATAGGTCAGGGAAACGTTCGTCCGACCGAACGCCGAAGGACCAGACGGCAGCCCGCCCCAGTCGAACTGCACGAACCGCCAACATTCATTCGATTTCTCTGGGATGAGGACGACGCAATCACCTTTTATCCTGAACAACGACGATATCTGAGAATCATAACTGACGCGAACAGCACATATCACAATCCCAACGCCCCTGCGTCTTCGCGCATCAACATTGTCGTCGGTGATCAACTCGTCTTGAGGGGCTCAACTCCCCTGCAAGGCGGGCGCATGCGAGCGATTGTCGAAGGCTCCAACAACGCTCAACCTGGTCAAACGGGATTATTGCGAGTCGAGCTGACACGTCCTGGTCTTCCTGTCCTCCTGGATGAGAGACCCTTTAGAATAGTTGCAGCTCCGCAGTCGCGACCCGCCGATCGCCGTGTGACTTTGCCACCATTCAGGACCGTTGCGGTCGACGGTCCCGACGATCCGAAATGGCCTCAGCTAGGCTGGCCCGACAATCCAGCGCTGATTGCTTCCGAAGCTGAAATGGAAGAAGGCACTCTGGTCATTTACTACTCGACCGCTTTCCCCAAGTTCGCGGCCCAACGGCAAACCTTTGAAACCCGGGACGCAACTCTGGCTACTTCATTCGCCAAGCGGTACGAAATATGGCTCGCCGTACATTCGCTGCTTCACTACCAGGACCAGCAGCTTGCGGCTGCCGAGCACCGGAATTCCGAAAGCGGCACCGAAAACACTGAACGTCTTCAGGAAGATCCGGACCTTGCCCAAGAGAGAGAACGCCAGGAGCGCTGTCGGATCGCAATCCTTTCAACACTGTTCGCAGCTCGCGAAATACAGCTAGAGACCCCTGAATCTATTGCTACAACGGAGTGACCACGGATGAAAAGTCGACTGCTTACAGGCAGAAAACTAAACTCGACCTACAAACTGGGCGCAGTACAAGCGCGATATCGCGAGGATGGAACCTGGTACCACCCTCTGGACGAGTTCCCCGGAGCCCTTTTCGATGGACGGGGATACATCCTTTTTCAAACTCGCCGGGACTACGAGAAATGCGCGCGAGTGCGGAAAGGGCCGCATCCCAATCATATCCACGTAAATGAGGGTATCGCCGCCATTCCAGGCTACGTAAGGCTCGATCCGCCTCCCGCCGGAATGTAGTGATACCGATTTGTTTCCTGGAGTTCCAAAACAATTCTCTGGGAAGTGTCCATTCCAGCGAGACGTTTACTGGGTTGGCTTTTTTGGTCGATTCTGCCGGCTCGAAAGCCAATGCAAAACGATTCAAAATGAGCGAGCGCCATTTCCAAAATCGTACAATCGCCTTCGTAGACATTTTGGGTTTCGACGGCATTGTTCAAAGCACGTCGGACAATGATCCACTCTTCGCGATGCTACGTGATGCGCTCAAGAGTCCGGACGAACAGTCACGCTACTTCCAACGGGACCAACGCCGACACCGCGAAAAGCGAGGTGACTTTGCGAAAAGGCAGAGTTCCTCTCTCTTCGGACCCGAATCTACAGATGACGGCTCGTTCGGACTGCTACGTCCTATCAGAGGTTGCCCCTGCTTGCCATGGTCTCGCCACTGTCCGATCCCTCGGGTCCAGAAGCGGAGGTGGCTAAGTATGCTTCGGCGCTTCTGTTTTCCCCGGTTCGTCGTATGGCAGGAGGTTTGGTTCGGGCAGACCTGTACCGCAACTGGCGACGTACCAATCGTGTTTCGCCATTTGTGTCGCGGTTGGCTCCGGCTGTTGGATCTGCCGGGGGCTGAAGAGGAATGAACCTGTGCCGCTGAACCCGGAAGTCCGCATCATCGGTTCGCTTTTATGGGATTCGAAGCGGGGTCGCCCGGCATGGCGAGAGGTGCGACTGGACTTGGATTCAGCGCAGTCTGTGACAGCGCCGATTCGCTACGGCCACGTGCCGGGAAAGGGGCGAGGCTACACTTATACGGTGGTATTTTCACGCTTGTCCGGAATCGGTCATGCGAAGGTGGTTTTATGTAGTCGGCCAATTGCGGCCCGGTTCCAACTTGCGTGGCGCGAACGTCTACTTAATCCGGTGGAAAAGTCAGGCGACTCCGTCAGCGAGGACGGGGAATGACGATTCTTGCTACTGTGTCTTCGGTGTGAATGGAATTCAATTTCCAGTAGCGTTGTGAGTCCCAACATGGCGGAGATCATAAACATTGTTCGGTCAACGTTTGATGATCGCGACCAAGCCAGGCTCGCGTTCTTTTCACTTTTTCAACGGGTTATCGACGTGGAAATCCTCATCTTCATGGGAATACCTCAATTCGTCTCGCAGGATGAGCCGAGGTCTCCTTGGGCACTAACCGAACTGATTGGTATGCGACAGGATCATTGGAATGACCTGGCGAGGCGTGCCGGCGAACTCCATCTTGTGGCGCAGACGGAGGACGGCCTATGGCTGATCGAGAACCAGGTGGCGCATGGATTGCGGTTTCTAATGCCGTTAACGATGTCAACCGAATCGCAATGTGTGAGAGCGTTCGTCGAAAGCGCCGCACTTAGCGCGCGGCAACATTTTGGAAGGGTTATGAAGGGCGAGCCGTCAGCCGAACGACAAATAAGAATGAACGAAGCCAATTACTTGTCGGCTGTTTCGGTAGCCACCAGCTCCAAATGGCCAGGTTGTATTTTGGATGCACTTTTGGGCCTTCAAGTAATTTACGGGGAGCCAAAGCGACTCAACGAATGGAAAACGCTGCTCAAGTCAGTCGTTTCGATTTTTACCGATACCCGGACCGCTGACGCCCTGCCCGGTATGGAGGATATGTGGCTGGTGATGACGTCCTTCGAACTTGGTGTCCTCCTTAGAGAGGCCAAATGGCAGGAGGCTAACCCGCTTCAAACTAAAGTAGTCGAACGACTCGAACAAGCCGCGAAGCCGTGGCTGACCGGGATGCGCGACATAGACGACGAAGGTCTTCAGGCCATTCGGCGATTCGCTGGAGAGTTATCGAAACTCGGAAAAATTAGCGAGGCACTTGGAAGACATGACTTAGCGTCTCGGATGCTGAGCAGATCGCGTCAACTCATGGAAGCGAACGCCGGCGAGGTTGCGGCGGCCCGAGCCGAAATGATCCTCAAATCAGCCCGAGAGTTGCAGCCTGAGGGCGAGCGAAGACCAAAGCTGATCAAGGACGGGATAGGTGTTGCTGAAGGAGCTCTCAAGTCGGCTGTTCCCGGCAATCAAGAGATGCTTGCTCATATTCACTTTGTCCTCGGTTCCCTTCAAAAAGAATCTGAACTATTCGACGAAGCGCTGAGTAGTTACGAGGAATCTCTCTTCGTGCGGAAGGCGATTGGTGACTCACTGGGAGCCGGAAGAGCGGAGGGAAACATCGGGGGTGTTTTATTGGCCACGGGCCACCGACGAAAGGCACTCGACGCGTTAAAACGCGCCGAGGCTCTTTTTCAACAAGCTGGTGACACCGGTTTACGGGATCTTGATTACACACGCGAAGCTATCGAAAGCATCGAAAACGAGTTACTGAAAACCGATCCGCCCAATTCAAACAATGACAAGAAGAGCATGGAGCGCAATCGAGTGATTCGTTCCATGGTTGCTAATATCCGTCGTGGTTACTCTCGGGAATACTTCGTGGGTCTGGTCGGATATTTTATCGAAGGTTATCCCTATTCGGCTTCTGCTTTGAGTGTGGATTCGTATTCCACGCCCGACATCCACGTAACCGAAGATGGCTTCGCATGTACCTGCAACTTTCCAACAAAAATGCTTCAACCCGCAACTACTAAGGGCAGGCAAATTATCAAGAGGGATGTAGATGGAGAGCCTACCGAATTGGTGGCGGTCAATGTGGAAGTCAAGTTTGATGACATCTACTTGATTGCGGGATTCTGGGACGGGAAGCAGCATGAGTTGTTCAGTGATAGCGAAACGATGATCTCTCGAAAGACCCGTTTCATGCGCGACACTGGGCTCTGGTACGAGCGACGGAATGCTGAGCGAAATGCGCAACGATGAGGCCAGTTACGAGTGCAGGGATTTCGCCGCTTCAGATTTCAACGAGCTGCGATCATGCTTGGAGCGACTTGGCTCTCCGGCACCAGGCCGCGTACGAGTGTTCCGAGGGCAAACCAGACGGTACCGAAATGAGGGTCATGATGTTCTGCTCTCCGCTCGCCATCGTCGGGGGGCGCTCCCTATCCGTCAGGACTGGGTCGCAGCCGCGCAAAATGCAATCTTTGGTCAATCGATTCCAAGACGAATTCCGCGCGAATATGAGGAGACTTGGTTACCTGCAGTGTTACAGCATTATGGCCCGGGCTCGTTCTATTTGGATGTCACTGGTGACCCACGTATCGCAGTGTGGTTCGCTTTGAATAGTTTTAGATCTTGCCAGTCCGAAGCGCAATTCTTCGTCAGCGGTGCGCCGTATTCGCTCACAATCAACTGGTCTTGGTACGAGCCTATAGAGTTCCCATTCACAGAAAGCCATGAACCGATAATTTATGTTTTTGACGTGCTGCGCTGGCCCGGCATTGGACAACCGTGTCACGGTGATCTTGTCGCCGTATCAGACCTACGCGATGGCCAACGGCTTTTCCATCGCGCAACGCGGCTCGAAAGCCAGAGTGCGTGTTTGGTCTATGCTTCTCCTCACGCTTTCTTTGGCCCCGACCTGGGACGTCAAATTCGAGCCAGAATCTGCCTGACCCATGATTTTCAAGAGCAGGTTTCGATGTTTCGGCTTAGGGACTTGTTTCCGGCTCCCAGCAATGATCCATGTTATTCGGTGCTTTTGGCGCTGCCTCTGAACCCATCAAGTCGTGATCGCGGTGAGACTTCTGCGCTTGAGATTCCATGCTACGTTTCGAGCCATCCTCCCCGGAACGATGAAGCCGACGAGTTTGTTTGTCGTTTGCATACGAGGTACGGTATCTGATTATTCTGAGTGAATGACCGACGCACCTCGGGATTCTTGAAACGGGAGACCATGATCGAGTGCGGTTTGATATATTTTTGAGGATTGAATGATAAAGGGACATTGCTGGAGTCGTATGTCTGCTGCTTGCCAAATCGTTCTAGTCTCGTACGCCCATTAGGGTAAACATATAGGTTAGGAGTTGTTCCTCATTGTTGTAATCATATCGAGCCAGTGCGTCTGTCGCGATTGCGTTAAGGGCGTGCAAATGATCTAGACGCAGAATTACTGTTTGCGATCCAGCGCTAAATTCCACAATGTCAGTCTCTAAAAGTGTGAGATCTTCGTCCAACTGCATTTCGAAATCTTTCAGCAATGCCTCCTCATCTTCAAACTCATCGTCCTGATCGCCTTCGGGTTCAGCCCAGTCCTGTTTATTTAAATCTTCATTTACGACGCCGGTATCTTCTAGCAAGACCAATTGTGCGTCCCGCAGCTCGCGGTAAATTGTGCGGAGGGCAGATTCACCGAGAAGTTGATCGACATTGAAGATTCGCGTGTTCGCAAAAGTCGATCTGACAATCATGAAGACGGTAAGGGCTCGCGCTGAACGGCTTGCGAGTTCAAGTGAATCTAATGCTAGTCGGAAGACGAAATCTTTCGTTTCCATAACACGCGTCACAAGCGCCTCCACTCGCACTCTTGTGAGATTGAAAAATGTGTAAGCAAGAGCTGGTTCGACCACCCTCGACCGGTCGGCACTCCTGAATTCAGCCATAATGCTGCGTACCCTTTCTTTGTGAGCCTTCCCGTCGGTGCACAGCACTAGGAAATAAAATTGAAGACCGAGAACTTTCCGAAACGAATCGTCTCGCTGGGCCTTCAACTCTTGCATGTAGTGTTTTTTCGCCAGGTCATCGAATGACTTGACTTGAAAACATATTAGGTCGGCTTCTCCGTCGTTACCGTGAGGACGATAACGAAGGACCAGATCTGAGCCATCATCACGTATGCCCTGTGTGTCATATACCACCGGTTCGAATTTGCCATAGGCATCCAGCAACAGCTCCAGTTGCACTTGCAATCTGGGTAGGATGTCAGCGTTGTGCTTCCAACCTCGAAATTGGCGCGTTGCACGTTCGGGCGCTCGTTGGTATCGAAACAGGCGCTCGATGCTTTCGAGAAGGGATTCGGGCATCGGAAGTCAGGTTTAACTCCTGCGGGACTCTAGAAGATTCCCCCTTGCGTTGCAAGACTATCGATGGAAAGTGCAATTTGGAAGCCGCAGCAGTTGCCGTACCAGAAACAGGCCTGCCGAGTGCTCGCCCCTCACTTTGGAGCCTATCCTGATGCCACGCTAGCCTTGATGGATGGGCGTGACCAATCGGGGCCTCGGTTCAGATCGCCAGGAGCCCCCTGGCCGTGGGTGCTTCAATACTGCCCAGACTTGCGGCGTTCGTAGCCCGAGACGATATCTGAACAACCCGCCGAGCACCCTTGAGGGATAGACTATCGAATAGCTACGGATACCCTAAGAGCCCTAAGGCCCGCATGCCGTGTCCTACCGGGTAGGCATTTCCTAGGCATCGAGTCAGCATCTGTACTTTGAGATGTAAAGATGTCTCTTTTGCCCGCACCGGACCAAGCATTGCTCTCAGCGCAACCGTGCCCATGTACTCACCTGCCGGTCCGTAAAGCACTAGGAGGTTGTGACATAAGTTGGCTTTGAATCGAACTCCCTCGTGGGTAGTTGCTCGTGCATCCTGCGGTTGTACAAATCTGCCGTCTCAGCTACTTGTCGGGCTGCTTCCCTGTCACCCTGGATCGCTCGCCTTTCCATCTCCGGTAGGTGTCGGCTCGCGCAAAACACGCGAACTCTGACCGACTGATGGTCCACACTGCCGTTATCAAACAAGCTGTGGCACCCCTTATTGATGGCGAACCGGGCCCCGAAGGCGACACTGCGCCTCAGTTTTGGCTTGAGCGGCGGCCAGCCGAATAGTTTGAAAGCGAAAATCCAAGCACATTTGCGTAACCGTTTTAGTATCAGGTGGAAATTTGCCCCCCTCCCTAAATCTGCCGCGGCTAAGATTTCGAAAATGATTGCACGCACAGAAAAAAGGCGGACGCGGCGGTTCGGTGGCGACTAGTACGGGAGATTTGACTCCCCCCTCCCGTTCTTCTGTGCGACATTCTCCTGCCGCCTAACCGTGTAGCGGCGTCCTTTGAATTTGTGGGCATTTCAAGCTGAGACGCTGGCGGTTCCAACCTGGAAACAGACCTCTTTATAGACGCTTCGGCAGGCTTGACCGTCGAAGATAATCAATCAATGCCCGAGACCGAATCCCCGAACATCCACATATGGGAACAGAAGTTTCTCCTCTATATCGAGCATCACCCACGCGCTCCCGAGTCCCTAAGGACGCTTGAAGCAGAAGGGATTCCCAGAAGTTGGCTACTCGAAATGCTCCATGATTACGCGGATCCCGGCCGAAGACAGAGAGAACAGAGCGCCCAAAGGCAAGTTGCTCGCGAGAATCTACGTGTGATCGACCGTGTACTGAGGGTCATGGACAACGGCGGGAAGGAACTTAGCGCGTTCGACGCGAATCCGGAAGTTCCGGAATGGGTTAAACTCCACAGGTCGGACCAACGCAAAACGTTAAAAGGAATTCTGGCGAGCTATGCAGAATCCCTGTGGGAAGTGAGACGAGAGAACTCGTCGCTAGCCTCAAACAAGGGCGAGGGTGTCTGCGAAGATCTATTGGTATGGTTGGTAGACGCAGTCACAGCTGTGACGGGTGAACCACATTGGAGTGACCTCGCCAATTTGGTTGAAGCCGCATACTACGCGCATGGCCGCAAGCTTCAGGGCGAGACCGCAGACCGGGATATGGTTAGGAAGCGCTACAAGCGCTTCCTCGCGAACTTCCCACGACTCTATGACGGCGGCTACCGAAGTCCCAATGAATTGGCCTGTTCGTTTGGGCTTTCCCCAGTGATCGGAGTACGTAAACCTGGCGAAGAATGGTGGGAGTGCTGGACTCATCGTCGAACACGAGAAAAGGGAAAAGAATCGAAGAAGACCCGATACGGCAAGATACACAAGCATAACAAGAACCGGCCTTCACCAATCCTGGTATACCAGGACCCTACGCGATAGGTTTCGGCGAGGTTAGTCAACGTTACGAGCGGACTCCACCGGTAATCTAATGCCGGCGGTTGGCGCCCTCGGCAAGCAGGCCGATCCTCCCTCAGAACAGTCACATGATCGCACTTCATTCATTGAGAAGCAGGTGCGACCGCACCCATCCGAAGGCTTATGCCGGGAAAGCCGATCACATTGTTGCTCGCGATGCCGGACGCGAAAGTTGGAATTTTCCGCGAGTTTGACGTCCTCACTCACGTCGTGGTTTTCAGGCGACAATTGGAACAGTGAAGTACGAGATTGTTAACTCCGTAAGACGGAGAGCAACGAACTGAGATGCCGCTGGTAACTCACTGCCTCAATCCTGGGCTTGCCCGGGCTTGCCACGCGGACGCGAAACTGAGCGGGAATGGCGTGATTTCGCATCCTCACTAACACGTGGCTATCAACAGTAAAATATATCTAGTAAATCGCATTCTGCGCACTGTTTGTGCGCGCAAGGGAGAACGATAGTGCAGACATTAAAGTGCATCGCACAAGAAGCATTGGATTCCTTGGAAGTTCAGGGATTGCTGCGCAAGACTGGCGGTCTCAGGCAAGGGAAGGATGGCGACCTTCAACCCATTTACCGCCGGACCGTCGTAAGCGAATGGCTAGATGAAACTGGCCTAATGGGCGAATTTCTTGCGTTCCTTGAGACAAGAAGCGCATGTGAATTTGAACGGACGTCAGGCGAAGCGCTACTGAAAATTGAAAACTGAAGAGAGGCTGGGCAAGGCGAATGCTGCCCTGCCCAACCGTCATGATCGCCGTTCACCGCACTCTCCTGTTTCTGTATCGAGAAATGCGATGTACCAATCGCTTAGGTAATAATCGGGGTTCATAGTGATCATGTTCGGCCCCTTTCTCCCGTAAATGCTTCTCGCTACTCTCAATTGCTGCAAGTTCGAGTGACGTTTTCTTCTGGTCCAACGTCACCCAAGTCGAAGTAACCGACGCCATCTGACGTGAATGATCCGGCGCGGAACAGGAGGAAACAAAGTGAGCTACGACAGAGTATGGGTTTGCCCTTCGCTAGACCGGAAAACATGGCTTAAGTACGAACCTGGTGGGGATCCAAGCGAAACATACGATAGAGCGTTTGCAGTTTCAGTAAGTCATGGGGCGAGGTGTGCGATTGACGAGGTTTATCTATTTTCCAATCTTGAAGATGCCCAGATGTTTTATTCAACGGATGTGGCGAAAAGAGAATTCGCAGACGGCCTTGGGCATCTTAACGGTTTTGAAAGCGTTGCGCTGTTTGAGACTACTCACGATACCACGCTCGCCACGAAGAGCGTTCCAGAGTCAGACGAAAACGAAGTAATAAGTGGAGGAGCCGGCGAAAGCCGAGAGTCCAAGTAGGGTGAGCGCCGAGTCTCATCGACGTGGGCTGTGGCTGTCAACTTTGACCGAATGCATGGAGTGCTCCCATTCGGCCGATCCGTGGCACTGTCGAAGTCAACGCTCCAATCATCAGCCCGTTTCTGGCCAACGGACCGTGGGCGAGAAAAACGGGAAAAGGGAAAGGGTTCTCGGGATAGAAAGAAGGAAGAAGGAGTCAGGAATACTCTCTTCCTATTTGATTTTCCTTTTCCCGCTTTTCCCGTTTGCAGGAGATGTTGTCGGTCGGAACAGGTGAATTCGCGTTCAGCAGAGCAGGGTGATCTTGAAAAATGTCACGCGACAGAAAACACGATACAAAGGAAAAGACAGTGAACAACGAAGTGAAGACCACGACCGAACAGGAGCAGATAGTTCCTTTCAAGACTCGTACTGGAATGGAGATCATTAGCTCTTCTCCGGACAGCTACCCGAGCCTCGTCCAGGACTTGCTCCTTGAGGTTGGCGTATCAATGCTGTGCGCCAAACCGAAGACCGGCAAATCGACGTTGTCACGCCAGCTCAGTGTTTGCGTAGCTGAAGGCGCTGACTTCCTAGGCAAGCCAACGATGCACGGGAATGTCCTGATTCTTAACCTGGAGGGACCACTCGGGGTCCTGAATCAGCACCTGCGAAAGCTGGGATATACCGAAAAGAAGGGTGTTATTCACATTGTGCATGAGCAAATGCCTTTTCGCGGGGAAGAGGGCCTAAAGAAGCTCGAGGCTACGCTCAACGCTCTGCCGAATATACGCTTGGTAGTGGTTGACCCCATCGCGAAGTTCTTGCGTTTGGCGGACAGCGATGACTATGACCAGGTGTCGCTAGGAATAGAAAAGCTAGAGCAGGTCGCGAAAAATCACACTCTGCACCTTATGTTTCTCACCCATGGCAAGAAGCGACACACCGAAGATGTAGGTGACTCCGCGATTGGCAGCACCGGCTTTCGTGGGGGCACCGACACGAACGTCTTCCTGGGTAAGCAGGGCGCTCAACGTGTCATCAGTGTCGAACAGCGTTGGGGGGTGGCCATCGAGCCAACCCTACTTGCTTTCGATGAAGAACAACAGGCGATGCGGCTGGGCACGACGGTTGAAGAGGACATGAATGCACATCAAGAGGCAAAAGACCGGAGGACCCAGCTCCGTATTGAGCAGGAAATTTGGAATGCACTCTGCACAACCAAAAACCCAACCCAACAGGAGTTACTTGGGGTTGTCAAAGGCAAGACCACAACCAAGTTGACGGTACTTGAAGAGATGATTCGCAGTAATGCGGTTGCAGTTGAGCCCGACGGCAAGGCGATTCGTTATCGAGCTTTGGTGCCACAGGAGAAAAGCATCAATGCCGACGAACAGCTTGCCGGTCCTGGGATGAATTGCTTCATGACTCAGTTTGGAGATGTGCCGGCGGATCCGGATTGATTCGACGGAAGCCAATCACGAATACGATCCAACTAGGGAGAGGTCTGAAACGAAATGAAACTTGCGCAGTTTACGGGCAAGGTGGATGCTGCCCCACCCCAACCGTTAAGCGAAGCTGGGCAGCAAACGTGTGCTACCATTTTGCCCCGAATCCGGCAGGGCCATGATCCAAGGAGGAACATGGCTCGCACACGGTATCAGTACGGAGAAGTAGTGATTAAGCACGGCAAAGCGCATGACAGTTACATGGGACGTTGGAAGGAAGATGTCCGTCTGCCGAATGGCCAGACAACCCGACTCAAGAAATCCAAGGTTTTGGGGATTGTTGGCCAGATCACGGAGAAGCAAGCACGGCGGCAAATGGATGCCGTCCTTGCTCGCGTCAACGACCCCGGTTATCTGCCCGAATCAAGCACTACGTTTCAGGCTCTTGTCCAGTAATGGAGTGACCAAGCCTTTCCAGAGATGAAGCGTTCCACCGTTCTCAACATGCGTGGGCATCTCGCGAATCACTTGCTTCCCTTCTTCGGCAAGAAGCAGGTTCGGGAAATCACGACCCGGGACATTGACACGTTCCTATCGAAGTTGGCTGTCAGCCGTAAGACCAAGAAGAATATTTTCGGCACGCTCAAGCTCATCCTGAAGCAAGGACGTGCTTGGGGCAACGTGCGAGAAAATATTTGGGAAGCAGCCAAGAAAATCGGCAAGTCGGAGGCGGAAGTGCGTGCATACACGGATGCTGAAGTGGAAAGCATTCTCGGCAAGTCGACCGGAGCAACACGATTGTTCTACTGGTTGGCTGTTGAGACTGGAATGCGTTCCGGTGAGCTTTGCGGGTTGCGGGTATGTGACGTTGACTCGTTCAAAAAACTCGTTCGCGTTCGTCAGGCCGTGTGGCGCGGTAAGGTTCAGACTCCGAAGACGAAGAACGCAATCAGAAATATTCCGATTCCCGCCGAGATTGTGGACGCACTACGCGAACACATCGGCGGCAGAACGGACGGCTTCGTTTTCACCACGAAGAACAGAACACCGTGGAACGCTGACCTTGTGTTGAAGAGACATCTACGCGGGAAGCTGAACGTTACGGACGGCCATCTGCACATGTTCCGGCATACGTTCGCAACGCGGCAGCTTCACGCTGGGGTGCCAGTTGCTGTTGTATCCAAGATCCTTGGACATGGCAGCATTTCAACCACTCTCAACTTCTATGCGCACGTATTGGCTGAACACATGGAGCAATTTGAGCGTCAGCGTGCCAGAATTCTGGGCACTTATCGGGCACCTGGCGCGGGTGCGGTTGCAGAAGAGCGGCAAGTCGCGTAGTATCTAAGACGCGGGGTGGAGCAGCCTGGTAGCTCGTCGGGCTCATAACCCGGAGGTCGTTGGTTCAAATCCAACCCCCGCAACCATGGGCGCTCGGCGTAACTGCTTGAGCGCCCATCACTTTTTTCAGTTCACAATTCCCTGCCCTTCCTGCCCAGGATTGCTTTCTGCTAACAAATTGCTAACAGAGGAAAATGCTGCCTCGACGGCGGCCGAGAACTTGCGGCCGTCTTCGCTGATTGCGTGCGCGTAAATGTCGAGGGTTGTTGTGGCCGACGCGTGCCCGAGTCGCGCTTGCGCATCCTTCACCGGCGCGCCGCTGTTGACGAGCAGGCTGCAGTACAGATGGCGTAGGCCGTGAAGGCCGAAGTGCTCCACCTCGGCCGCGTCCTGTGCGGTGTGCAGAACCGCGTACAACTGATCCGGATCGAGAGGGCGCCCGATTTCGTCCTGGAACACAAACTTCGTGCCGGCCTGGTTCTTGCGCAGATTCACCAACAGGCTCGCAAGGTACGCGGGCATTTCGACTGTCCTTCTCGCCCTACGCGACTTCAATCCCAACAATGCAAGACCGCTCTCTTCGACGCGCTCGACGCCTCGAAAGTGCCCTTCTGACAGAAGCTTCTTGCTGATGCGTTGGAGCGACCGTCTGACCTGAACTGTGCAACGGATAAAGTCGATGTCGTCCCAAAACAGACCGAGAAGTTCCCCGCGGCGAAGTCCGGTAACGGCCCCCATCCAAATCAGAACCTGATGCGTGAGCGGCAATTTGCCGAAGGTGCGAACAACTTCATCCGGCTTCGGAACACCTGGTGGGTTGACGTCTCCGTGATCGACGCTCTCGGACTCAGGACTGGGTAGTTTGATTCGGTGCGCTGGATTAGTTAATGCGATTTCGCTGTCAATCGCCTCTTCGAAAATCCGATGGAGAAGCACAAGAACGTTTCTAACGAATTTGCGGGACAGATCTTGGCGCGACAAGAGGTCGTCGAAAAAGTGCTTCACGGCGGACCGGGAAATATCGTTCAAAGGCCAGTCGCCAAAACGAGGAAGGATGTGGATGTTCAGCGCGGAGCGGTAGGACAGCCACGTTTTCGGCTTCAGCCTGCTTTTCGATCTGCTCATCCAATCGTCGCAGAACTTTCGGAACTCAACGTGTTTCGATTCCACGTATCGGTTATCGCGAACCGCCTTCAGGATCACACCGAGAGCATCCTGGGCGTCATCTTTGGTTCGAAATCCGCCCTGCCACTTCTGTTTTCCATCGGGAGCGCGGAACACAATCGTCCAGCCGTCGCCCCTGTGAATAATCGAACCGCGCTGCCCGCGGCGCGCCTTGCGGCTCGAACGCGGGATCGGTGCCGTTTCAGCTTCCATCGCTTCACCTCTCCATTTTCGGATTCTGAAAATTACTTCCCGTCACTCTTCGGTGTAGGCCGCTTTCTCCGGGCCGAGGACTGCTCTGTAATCTCAGAACAGTCGTAATTCATTTTGCCGGTGAAATCATCGCAGGCTTTGTCCAAGGCTTGGTCCTGAGTTCCGCGGAACGTCAAGGTTTCGAGCGTTCGCTCCCCGTAGTTGCATTTGACCCTCCACACAGAGATTTTCTCTTCCGCATTTGAATCGGTGGGCAGCTGCAGGCGCAGCTCTCGACCCTTCTCTCGCTCGTTCGTCAACTCTTCTTGGCGCATTCGCAAGAGGCCGTCGAATCGTTGTAGCATTTCATAGGCGGCATCGCTGACCGGCGGAACCAACCTGATATTCAGGACGACCCTGGTTAGAAGGTCCCAGTCTCGCTCGCCGTCCTCGGGCTTCTCTTCGAGACCCTCGAAGCATCGAATGAATGAAAGCAATTCGCATTCGATTCTTTGCATAACCTCGGCAAAATCGTTGTCCGCGTGCATCGAAGAAATTCCTCGAAGCCGGCAAGAAAGCGCTCCTATCAGATGCTGGAAACCGATGAGCCACAGCAGGGTCTGTGGGGAACGCCGGTCTTTCCATCCCTGCTCTGGGCTGGTGTTCTTGCGAGTGAACGAAACTACCTTTGAAGCTGAAACTTGGTTCTTGCAGTCTGCTGTGGCCGTTCCGTGCCCCATTGAACCGCCGCGATCTGTCGGCTGAACAACCGGCGATATAATGTTCATTCTCATCTCTCCCCTGCGCTCGCCTCTTTCATCGCCAGTCGCGACGCGATGCGCAATGCGACCGTACGGATTTCAGTTCGGTAGCTCGTTTGTTTTCGTAAACAGCTGCCCCAGTTTGATAACGACCTCTAGGATGGCTACTATGCGTGGATCGAGTTTGGATACGGCCAGTGACCGGATACGCTCGACGGCGAATCGTCGACTCATGGCCGTCTGATAGGGGCGATGGCTGGTGATAGCGTCGAATGTATCGGCGACCGCGATGATACGTGCGGTCATTGGAATCCGGTCTCCAGCCAAACCGTAAGGGTAACCGGACCCGTCGAGGCGTTCGTGATGGAGTTCGATGCCCGCAAGGATGTGCCGGGAGAACGACCGCACCATGCTCGCGCCCTTGACCGGATGTCGCTTAATCAACTCGAATTCGTCTTGGGTCAGCCGGCCCGGCTTGCCCAATACCCGAGCCTCGATCGCGATTTTCCCAATGTCATGCCAGAGTGCGGCGGTGTGCAGGTGCTCAAGGTCTTCTGCTCCAAGAGCCAAGTGCTTGCCTATGGCAACAGAACACCTCGCAACGCGAGTAGAATGCTCACGAGTGTTTGAATCAAGGAACCCGAATGGGTACGGTTGCGTGGAAACAGCGGACGGAATACATTGAATAGCAGATGCCATTGGAGCTGACTCTCCTTTGGTGTTTAGCGCCGTCTCGGTGTTGATAGCACCGGGACGGCGCGATCCCAAACGCCGCGATATTAAGATGCCTGATTTGTAAAGTCAACAAAGAAACTGCGAGATGTGCTAGGCGGTCTGACTAGAGCGGACGAAGCCACACGGACAGCGACCCGTAGATGGCGAGAAGATGTGAGACCGATAACGGGTGCAGCGAACCGAGTACTTTGCTGGCCGTCCGCCGGTGCGTGGAACCAGCTTTGCGCGCTCGTGCTTCGAGAGACCTGCCCAACGCGCCGCGCCAATCTTCGACGCGAATTCTGACCGTGCGGCTTTTGACTTCGTGCCCCAGCGTCCCTTTGCGCGCGCCGCGGCCGCCTTTCCGTTTTTGCGGGTTGGCTTTTTCTTTGTCATCGGTTCACTGGTTTTGAGATTCTTAAAATGAGCATTGCGGGACACGGCCCCACCCCAAAATAGATTGCAATTTGGGAATCCCAAAACGAGTCGCGTGTCCGATTCGCTCGTGGATCATAAAGGGGATTCTAGCTGAACTTGGCGTTTTAGGATTCCTAAAATCGGCCGCTCTCACGCGCTTAGCAAAGCAAGACTGAAGTGCCCCGCGACGAACCGCAGTGCCGCGTTTAAGCGTCTGTGGTCGGAGTTGCGAGCGATGCGCAGAAATATAACTTCCATCCCAGGCCACGCGTTAGAGTGCATCCCATGGCGAAGCCAGCATCGAAACCCTGTAAGATGTTTTCACGCATGCCGTCGAGCGCGAAGTTCCTCGCGCATTTGCCGAATTGCCCTGCCTGCCAAGCTGTGATCGCCTATCTTCAACGGGATTCGGAACTCCGGCTATACGCATACAAGTGCCGCAACTGATTCGTCACAAAATGGCGAAGCCTTGTGATGTCGCCCACCCGGGACTTGACGCCATCGCCACGACACCATACGCTCCCGGTCAGGGGGAACCAGATGGATTTGCGGAGCCCCTCGGCGGGCGCCTACAGGGCCAAGCAGTTCGGCGCTGGCCGGATTTTTCTGATCCTTTTGGCGGCGTGGGCGCTGGCCATGATCGTGCCTGCATTCCAACGCATATTCGACCAGCTCGGATCATTTGGCCTAACGCTAGACAATGACGGCGTCATCACCGATGTCGTCTCTCCGTTTGCATCCGCCGCCAAATCTCCGGCCGCGATGGCGGGCATCGCTCGCGGCGATCGATTAGACCTCCGCGCGATGCGCTGCATTCCCCTGAGAACTCCACAATGCTACAGCTTGGTCGCCGTCCTTGGCGGGGCGGGTGGGATGCAGGCGGTCTTTCCGGACCGCCAGATCACGCTGACGCTCGATCCAACTTCCGGCGCACCTCCCAGAATCGTAACCATTCGTGCCCGTCCGGCTCCGCTCAGACGGCTGGAAAGAGTTGTGCTTCTTGCCGATACACTCGTCGGAATCGCGGTTATCGCACTCGCTTTCTGGCTTGTGTGGACGCGCCCCAGCTGGATGACCTGGGGACTGTTCCTTTATGTAATTTGGTTCAATCCCGGGCAATCGCTCGCTTATTACGCCATCCTGCAACGCTGGCCAACTGCGATATTTGTGCAAGAGGCGGCCGAGTCATTGGCGGTAGGATCGGCCTTCGTTGGTCTGACGATATTTGCTTTGAATTTCCCCCACGATCGCACGGAACCCCGCTGGCGACCGTTGGAACGGGCTCTTCCATGGCTCGGAGTGGCGATCACGGTACTCACCGCGCTGAGCTTCGCCAACATGCTGGGCTTCCCGACCCGGAGGATAGCGGAGGCGGGATTTCTGGCGGGCTACGCAATTGACGCCGCCGTGCTGGCCATTTTATTGCGCCGGCGCCGCACTCTGGCGCCGCAGGACGAGCAGCGGATGCGCTGGGTAATTTGGGGCTGCGTCATTGGTCTTCCGGTCTTCATCCTGGCAGAAATTTGCCAGTCGGCGGATTTGGGTCACCGCGCTTGGGGTTTTCTGTCATCTCAGGCCTTTGTCGGTCTGCTATATCTGCCCAATGGTGTGCTGGCTTATTTCGCATCGCAGGCAGTCTGGCAGCATCGCGTCGTTAGCGTTTCGATTCCGCTTCGGCGCGCGACGATCCTCACCGCGCTCAGCCTGGCTGTGGGCGTGCCCGTCGTTTATCTGGACGAGAAGTTGTCGCAATTCGAGGACCGCTTGCACCTGTCTTGGTGGATCTGGCTGCTCTTTCTAGCGCCCGTCCTGTCGCTCGTCGTGGCACGCATGCACGAAATCGCGGTAGAGTTGGCGGACCGCGCCTTTAATCGCAAGTTCCACTCCGAGCGACGGCAGCTGGAAGGCGCGAGTAACACCTTCATTCGGGCCGCGACCCTTGTAGAGATTGATTGTTTGCTGGTGGAAAACGCCGTCCGCGCGTTGTGCTTGTCATCCGGCGCGATTTTCCGAAGTGACGGTGGCGTGTTCCGCCGAACGCAGAACACCAAAGGATGGGACACCTCAACAAAGAAAGAGCTGTGCCCGGCATCTGATGCGATTGCGTTGCGCAGTCTGGAGGTCGGCGCGCCAGTTCGTCTCGGTCAAGGTTCGTGGGATGAGCCTGAACTGCCGGTCGGAATTGAGGCACCGTGCCTTTGCATTCCGGTCCAAAGCGGGATTCCCGAAGCCACGGGTGTGGCTCTATTCGGTCCGCACGAGACTGGAAATGACATCGACGCCGACGAGCGCGAATTGTTGGAGCGGTTCGCGCTGCGGGCCGCCGCAGCCTACGAGCGGGTCATCATCGACCTGTTGCGTCAGGAAGTAGCGCAACTACGCGCGCAACTAGTCCGCGGCGCTACATAAGAAACACGTCGCCTTCGGGACGCCACGCCCAGTCGCTCCAAAGATTGCATGCCAGTCAAAATTGGTCCACCCTTGGCATGGTTCCGTCCTACACACTCAAAGATGGCGAATGCGACATCTGAGCGGCAGGCGGAGGTGCTCGCATGATTGAAATGCATCTTTCGGGAATGAAGGCTCGAAATGGGACGCTGATTTTCGTGTGCTCGACTTGCAAGACACCACCGAATTTCACCTTTGGAGCACAGGACAAGGGCGAACTAGCATTTCTGATGCTTTGCCCGAAGTGCGGCATCGTTCTCGGGGAATGGAATACGCTTGAGGCTCGAGACCATGAACTCAGCGAATTTGCAAAAACCCTGAAGTCGCACGCACCATTTCAAGCCCTCTAGCACCGCGGCAGTTTGTCGAGTGTTTGTGGAACAGCGACGAGAAGCGCGCCGAATGGCGGCGCCGGCATCCTACAGCGCGCGATCGGCACCAAAGCTTTCGGCTTGATCGCGGTTTCGTGCGGGTAGAAATCGGATGATTTGTTCTGCGCGTGTTGTGAGCGTGCGTTACTCATTAATCGCTTTTTTGACCAACTCGATGAACACATCGGTGTCGAGGAAGTAGTTTGGATATGCACGACGTAGGGCCTCCAGCGATTCAACGGACACCAGAACGGCGTCAGCACCGGATTGCTGAATCGCACGTTCAGTTTCCAAATAGTCGGAGGACGCCTTGTCTCGCTCAGCAAATAGATACCCTCGAATCGACAATTGTTTGGTACTCGGATCTAGGCGCAACAGAAAGTAGTGGGCGTCTTTTGCTGCCGTTTCGGTTGCATGAACTGCGGTGCCGAACGCGTGGAGCCTCTGTTCGACATCCAACCCCTCAGCGTATTCGCGTAATTCTTTCCTGAGCTCCTCCCTGTTCGTTGGGGTGTCTGGGACCGGGGCTGATTTCTCTCGGAGTGCAATGTCAGTTCCCATGAGTGCGAAAAATCGCAGCCATTGTTTTTCGCCTTGACTGGTTTTTAGCGCCTGCCTGGTGAATGCACCCACCGTTTCCACCGCAGTAGCCCACGCGTGTTGAAGCCTGGATCGCAGCTGCATTTCGATTTTCTGTCCGTTGTACGTCTTGTTCCTATCGCTAAAGTAGCGATAGATGAGATGCACGCCGCGATACCCAGAAGGCTTGGGGCTCCCGATGTAGTCGTTCTCCTGGTCCAGTTTGTGCTTAATATCGCCGCTCTTGTAGAGATCGACCATCTGCCGGACGTGGTCAACAGAACCGACGATCGCCCGACATCCGCCAATGTCCTGCATCTCCGACAATGTAAGCCGTCGCATGCGCTTAAGTTTTTCGTATATTGAGCTAAGCCGCTTGAGGCGCTGGGCTATGAGAGGATTTGGATCTACCTGTCGCGCTTTTCGGCGAAGAGTGCACTGGAAGGTGTTGAGCGGAAAGCTGTGAGCGGCGCGCCAGTTATTTATTACGGCCAAGATGTGGTCCAGTTCTTCCGCCGAATATTTCCGTTTTACCAGGCCCAGACCAGCGGCATCGATTTCTTCTATGGTGTGCTGTCTGATCGCCCATTCCATATCAAGCAGTCCTGTCGTTGTTAGAGGCGATCCATTGTAACCGTTCCCTCGGCAAAATTGCGCGGCGCGGTCACTCATGCTTCTGCTCCTTCAAGATGGAGATCGTGCGCTCGATAGCTACAAACGGCCGCCCACCCGGCGGTTCGTTCGTGTGCGCATGTCCGCGACGAAATGCAATCAACGACTGGACGTTGTTCTGACGTTGGATCTTCGTGCAGCACCGCCGGCAGGTGTAGCGAGTCGAATCCGTGGAACCGACAGGAGCAGGGATCTGTGCGGCGCTGAACGCGCATATCAGGACAACAGGCGCCGAGGTTTGAGCCTGCAAATTGGTCTCCTTTGAAGCGTGTCAGGTGAGCCGTGCGAGTGGCCGGGTGTTGCGGAGTTTTACTTGCTGGTTACGACCGAAAAATGTACATTTGCGGCCCGCGGCACCCAGCCCGTTGCGAGGCGTAACATGAAGATGAAACTAGCGGTAGCACTAGCAGTTCTGTTCTTCGTATCGCAAATCCATGCAGATACCTTCTCTTCCGGTAACGGAAACATCACTATACCGGACGGCAGCACGATAACCTCAGAAACGGTCATACAAGACCCAGATGGGCCGGAATGGGGCAACGCGACCCTGGTGAACTACAGCTTTGCAGACGGCACTGGCACGGCCGAGGGCAACTCCCAGCTCGGCTACTGGGGAACGATCGACTTTAGCTCCCCGGTCTCTGACGTTTCGTTCAATTTCATAGACGCCAGCGTGTTCATTGCGACGGACAACGTAGGGGACATTTTCGGCTCCGCAGAGGGCCAAGAGGAAGGAACCGTCAGTTTTCCGGGGCCCGAGATTACCCAAATTAACTGGCAAGGTGGGGACGAAGTAGGCGGCATCACTTCTCTTGACTCCACGCCGGACTCACAGAGCGTGCCGGAACCTTCCTCACTGATGCTCTCAGGAATTGGACTGGCTGCATTGATTGCACTAGCGCGTCGCAATCGCCCGGAGCTCCAGATGGCGATGGTCTCAGCCATGATTCAACGGCGGTGACTCTCGCTTCAGATTATCGTTGCATCTGCGGAAGAGGCGAACCACTTCCATCTAAAGAAGCTGAAGGCCATCAGCAAGAAGACAGGCTCGCCGGCCGCCGAGCTGATTCGCCGAGCAGTGGATGCGTATTTGAAGGGCAAGTAGGGAGTAAAACCATGAAACTGAAACTGGCAGTCGCTTTCGCGGTTCTGTTGTTTGCGATGGCAGCCCGTGCAGATGAATTTCAAACCGCTGTTGGTCCTGTGTACATCCCGAACGGCAGCACCGTCACCCTCGATCAAGCCATTCCTGACCCTTGGGGAGAGTCGGCAGGTCCGGGTTTGCCTTCGGGTATACCTGCGGTCCTCTTGCAATTCACCTTCGCAGACGGCTACGGGCAGATCATTACAGCTGGAATTTATGACGAGCTCGGCTCGATTGCGTTCACAACTCCCGTATCTGCATTGACACTCAACTGGGATGCCCAAGACTTCTTTTGGGTCGCTGACAACTTGAACGACGGATACGGCTTTCCAGATGACACCTTCGGACCAGTAAATTGGTCTGGACCGGGAATTACTACGGTAAATTGGGGATCGCAAAACGATGGTTCCGGAATTGACTCGATGACTTATACGCTGGATTCCGCCGACCCGCCAAGCGTACCAGAACCTTCCTCGCTACTACTCTCAGGAATCAGCCTCGCGCTGCTCTGTCTTTTTGCGAAACTCAAAATTCACGCGACGAATAATTAGCGTAGCATCCCAAATATTGCAACCGCTGGTGCCGTCGCGCTTACTCCAGTTCCTGAAAGCACCACCGTCTGCGGACTCGCTCCATCTCCTCCGCTGTACGACACGCTCAACGTTGGAGTCTTCGTGCCGGCCGATGTCGGACTAAATACCACGGTAAAAGTACACGACGCGCTCGCAGCCAGAGAACCGCTCGAGCAAGACCCCGCGCCTGAATTCGTGATCGGAAATTCCGTCGTGTCGGTGTCTGTGATGCTGATGCTTGTTGCCGTCGTACCCGAACTGTTCGTGAGCGTGAAAGTAGCCGGAGAACTGGATGCACCCAGATTGAACATTCCGTAACTTTCAGACGAAGGTGACAGCGTGACCGAACCAACGCCCGTCGTGAGCGGATGTGGATAGGTGTAAGGCGTGTATTTAGCGGTCCAAGTGTTTGTGGACGTGCAGACATAGAGAATTCCCTGCTGCGAATTGAAAGTGTTCCATAATCCTTGGTCAGTTGCCCAATATCCAACCGCCGGTGTGCATGTCGTGGGCCTTCTCGCCAGCGTTCCAAATCCAGTGCCGCTAGTTCCATTGAATGGCGACGTGGCAGAGGTCTGCGCGGTCATCGCAACTTCCATGTAGTAATCTCGGTTGGCTAGAACGCGCGTGGATGAACCATCGCTTGGCACGACCACCGGAGGATTGGGGAAGCTGCCCGGAGCAGCGAGCGTTTCTCCTGCCTCATATACGGGATCGAGGGCCGGATTCGGGAAGCATGTCCCGATCGGAGTGCCGTTACATGAATTTCCTGTGGACACCTGCGTCATTCCGACTGCGCTGGAATCAGTCCCCCCTTGAAGGAGTAAGCCTATCCCGCGTCCCGGCTGATCTATGCACTGTGAGGTGGACGAAAACGGAGATTGGTCAAAAGGTTCGGTACCATCGCAGTTCGCCCACACTGGATTCGTCAGACCGGCGAAGCGTGCGATATCCAAGTTGACGAATTTGTTGCACCCTGCCCCCGGTACGGTGAGTGCGTTGCTGAGGTAGTAGCCAGTCCCGCTATTCAAGCCGTCTATGGCGTCACAGCCGGGATTGGCCTGCACAGTGTTGTAATAAACTTCTACCTGTCTCTGCCCACGGGGCCTGCCGGTCCACGCCGTGCCGTGAGCGGAGCAGAGGCCCGTGCCTGACATATTAACAACCGTATTGAATCGACATACATAGCGCGGACCACCAACCGTATTTTCATCGCCAATGCTAACGTCGTCCTCGCTACCGCGCACACCGTTCAAGGAGTTATTTTCCACATATATAGCTTGCGCAGTCCCGAAAGTGTCTGCGCTGGCAAAGGAATTATCGCCGTACTGTCCCACGCCTTGCCAGGAGGGATGATTGATCTGCGTCAGTGTTGGAGCACTGGAGGGACTCTCGGTGGCTGAGTTATGGTCCACGACTCCTAATACATTTTCGAGGATGATAAAACCGCCAGTAAGCGGTGTCTCCCATGTGTTGCTAGAAAAGGTGATGTTGTCTACGCGGATGTTCGCGCAGCCGCTTGCGGTACAACTGCCGGAAAAAATAATCGGAGCATTGATCGTAAAAGAGCCCGCGCCGCTGCCCGACATCGTAAGCAATTCAACCTTGGCTGTCTGCCCAAAGGCGAGTCCGCTGAAATTGAACAGCGCACCACCGGCGTTATCAATCAATGTCGTGTTCGACGTTCCCGCACCCACCGTTCCACCTCCCGTGTTCGGCGTTCCGGTTCCGGTGATTGCAATGCCTACGCCGGAAATAGAGATTCCAGAGGTCCATGTGCAAGACGTGCCAGGGATGACGATTTTGTCGCCATTAACTGCGGTATGTGTCGGGCCGTTGATGATCGCGTTCACATCCGTTCGGCTGCACGAGGCCGCAGTAACGGTGCCTTGCGCGAAGCAGGAGTTGGCATAAGCACACGCGGTGAGCAAGAGAAGAAATCCGATTATTTTACGCATACAATCTCCCCAAACCATGTATCGCTTCCGGTCCATGTGGCTGTGGCTGTCTGTGTTCCAGTAGAAGAAGTCAGGAGCGATTGCAGTACCCCGTTTCCGTGGCCATCATTAAAGTGGGCCGTCCAGGCCCCGCCAATCGTCTGCGTCTCATCGTTATCGTTATCGATCATCCCGACACACACGTCCTGAGCGTTCGTCGTGGGGGCAGTTGTCGAGACACTGGCAGATGTTCCCGAAGTGGCGCTCTGAGCGTGTCCGTCCTTGTCAATGACTCCCGTGAATGAGGTTCCAGACCATTCGGAAATCCACATCGGGGAGTAGTTGGTCCCGCTACTGTTGGTGATCGTAAAAGATGTGACGCCTGCTGGGATGCTCGGACAGACCCACCAGTACCATACTTCGTGGAACCCCCCGGAATCATTCACGGCTACGGGGGAAGAGGGGGCGGCAGTAAAACAAGTTTCGGGATTGTTGACGTTATCGCTTACGGCAAGAGTTATGCCGGAGGCGGAAGCGGTGCATGCTCCGGTATCCCCACAGCCATATGCCCCCAGAATAATCCCGTGCCCTGCTGTAGGAGAAAAAGAACAGATGTTTGGACTAGTTCCTGAGCACAGCGTGCCATTGACGAAAGTGAAGTTGCCGGGACCGCCTCCGCTATGATGCTGCGCGGCCTGGGTGAAAGAGACGAATTGCGCTTTCGCGCCCAACGAAAATCCCAGCAGTGCAGCGAGCAAAAGACAAACTTGCAGAATTCTGCGATTCATTTGGTTCTCCTAGACTTTGAGATTTGAAATTAGCCTGAGAAAAAAAGAACGCGCCGAGTGTGAGGTGGACACCCGACGCGCTCATGTAAGCCGCCGATTCTATTTTTCAGATGGACTCGACGGCCTTACTCGCGAAAATAGGATGGATTCAAGGGAGGTTGGCCCTATTCTGGCACCCGTTTTTCTTTGTCCATAAACCAGAAACTCAACATTCTCCGAATGAAAAGCGGACCGAACGATCCACATCGTTCGGCCCGCTCTGTGCGCGCGGCAGCTGTTTGAGGGGTCTCATGCCCTATTCGGCACCGCCGCGCACTTGCTGCTCTGCCGAAACCCGTTAACTTTTTGCGATTCTCAAACTACGGCAGAAACGCCGCGCGACGGACGTTAGAACCGAATCCCGAAGACGAATTCGTAACCTGCTTTGAAACCATCTGCGCAATCGAAGTGATGTGCGGTGCAAGCGTCGAAGCAATTTGGTTCGCATCCACCAACCCCGGAATCGCAACGGTGACGTTCACGTTCGGTGAAGACGTTGCGTGAACTCCAACCGGCCCCTGTCCCACATACGGGTTTTGTGATGGGTTTCCTAGGAACGGCGCGTTCGGGTTCAATCCGCTGTTCTGCAGTTGATAGAGTTGCTGCCAGGTCAAATCTCCGGTCAGCGCGCTTGCGGCGAATGGCGTGTTGGCCGGAAGTGCGTACTGCGAGAACTGATTCCCGGATTGAAAGAACCCCGTCCCGAGAGTGCTCGCAATCGAGCCATTCGAAGCGAATGAGAAATTCTCGGAAGTTGGTGCATGGTACTGCTGATGCGCCATTGCGTAGGTCACGGACTGCTGAAAACCTTGCGGACCACCACCGAAGATACTCGCTATCGCACCGCCGATAAGTCCTACCGCGCCGCCGATCGCCGCCCCTACCGGCCCACCGATCATCAGGCCCGCGAGAGCACCGCCCGCGCCGGCCTCGAGAGTTCCGCCTAATTTCCCGGCAGTCGTGCGACTCTGGTCGGCATTGATTATTCCGGATGCCGCGATTCCCAGACCAGGCGCCGCCTGTCCGAAGGTACTAAGCGCTCCGCTAAGAGCAGGAGAAATTCCGCTGATACCGGAAAGGGCCGTCGCCGCCTTACCCGCGAGAGTTGCGGCGCCAATCGCTATCGTGGACTCGTTTCCTGTTGCAAGGCCGAGACCGAGCGCCGCGGCTCCGGCCGCGAATGGGCTTGCCTGACTGAAGACCTTCGACAAGAGCGAGACGTTTCCCGCTGCTCCACCCGCGCCGCCGGAAGAACCTCCCGACCCACCGAACGGATTGAGATTCCCAAAAAAGTTACCGAATCCGCCCAGAAGGCCGGTCGCGCCGAAGAAGTTTCCAAATCCTCCGCCCGTGCCTCCGCCAGCCTGGCCCAAGGTTGCTATGTTCACGACCTGAGCCGTCACGTTCATAACTTGAGTCGAGACACCTGTCTGTCCAACCCCGCCGCCCGCACCGCCGCCAATCGCCCCCGGCCACCACCCCGGAGTTCCGCCGGGCCCGATTACCCCACCGATCTTTCCAGTGATGGTTCCCCAGATTCCTCCGGACGTTCCCGTGGAACCCGGCTTCTTCCCGCTGAATAGGTCCGACAAAGCCTGAAGTTGTGACCCGATCAACTGTTCGAAGATTTTCTTCACGGGCCCGAGCGCGATGTTCTCCACGTCCTTGAGCAGCGCTTCGGAGAAACTCTTCGTCTTCCCCGAGATCAGTTCTTCGAACAGACCGCCTGCTTCGTCCTCGTATTTCTTGTCCGCATCGTTGAGTGTTTTGTTGCGGTCTTGCGCCAGCTTCATTACGGCGTCGTTGTACTCTTTCTGGGAGATGAGTTGTTTTTTCAGCGCCTCGTTCAGCGAGTCGAGCTCGTCCTGGTAGTGTTCAGCGTCGATCGAAGCCTGCGACCGGAACAGGTCTTCGTGTTCCTTATTGATCTGCGTGAGCAGGTCCGCAGCATTGACACCCGACTTCGCGGCTGGACCGAGGACGCCGGCGAGAGGATTCGCGATCCCGCCAGCGATTCCGATATCCGGAGCTCCGCCCTGACCCGGATTTAGAAGATTGTTTATCAGGTCTTGAACGCTGCGCGCTTCGCGGCCGGGCGCCGTGGTTCCAGTTGACGGGTGGAGGTTTTGTTCGACGAGTCGGCGGCGAAACTCCCCGGCCAACTTCGCGCGTTCTTGCTCAAGTTGAAGGACTGCCTTCAGCGAGACAATTTCGTTGGCGTATTTCTGAGCATCTTCGCCGCGGCTCGCCTTCACCGCCTCGGCGTATTTCTGCTCCGCCTGTAGGAGTTGGTATTCCGCCTGGCCGCCAGCTTTGAGGATCTCGGCGCGATCCAACAAAAACTTGTTATTTATCGCAGCGTACTGTTCGATCAAACCTTGCGCGTTCGCCGCCGTGGGAACCCCGACTGTCGCCGGCGCGCGAGGGGTGTAGAAGTACGAGCTTCCGCCATAAACGGCTCCGAGCCCGCCCAGAAGCGGTGCGACTCCAGGAACTCCGGACAAACCGACTGCCGTCTTGTGAGTTGCGAGGAACGCTTTGAGATGCAGGGTTGCAGCGTCAATGGAGACAACGAGTTCATTCCAGCTCTGCTTTTCTCTCAGTAACTCTTTGATTTTGTCGTCGGAGAGTGTGGCCTTGTTGACTTCGGTGAGCGCCTGCGACAACGTCATACCCGACGCGCGAAGGTTGTCGAGCACCTGAACGAGGATTTTTCCGCGGATTCCCATGGCGTCCATGCCGATCGCGGTTCGCGTCTCGGCGTCAGGAATCTGCGCGAGACTTCCCGCGAAATCGGACATGATCTGACCGATGGGACGAAGCTTCCCGCCAGAATCCGTCACGGAGATGTTGAACTTATCGAGAACCCTTACGAAATTCTGAGTCGCTCCTTCCGAGTCTTTGCCGCTGACGATGTATTTTCCAAGCTCAGACTGCAGCCGCCCAAAGCTTTGTGTAAGGCCATCGGCGTCGACGCCTGTGATTTTTGCCAGCTCGCGGAATTTCTGCGTCTCTGAATACGTGAGACCGGTCGCCGCAGAGACGTTTTGCACCGACTGAGCATAGTCCAACATCGATTTCGTGGCGCCGCCGAGGATCGCGCTCGTCGCTACGATCCCGGCCGTGAGGCCGCCAACCGCCAGTGTCGCCGGGCCAGCCGACGCAGCAATTCCTGCGAAGATGTTCGACGCCGAAACGCCCGCGACGCCTCCAAGCTGACTGCCGCCGGATACCCCGAACAGATTTGCCCCGAGTGATCCAACTAGACGACTAACTAGACCTCCGCCCACACCGGACAGCTGCGACAGAAATGCTTGCGTTCCAGCCGTTAGGCCAACGGTGCCCGTCTTAATTGCGTTCGCCTGGCGCTCGCGCTCGAGCGTCATAGCCTTGAGGTTTGTCAGCTCTCGCTGCGAAAACTCGTTCAGCTGGCGGTAGCCAGTTATTTGGCGATCAAGGACCGCGACGAGATTTCTCCGTGCGTCCGCCTCTTGCGCAGTGGACATCGCACCCTGCGCCATGCTCGCGCGAATCTGCGCGGCCATCCGCTTCCAGTCGTCCGCGATTTGATTGGAGATGGTCTGCGACTGCTGCCGGATTTGCTGGAGCGCGGGTTGCACAGCCCCGTTTAATTCAGGCTGACTGATGCGGAATTGGATGATCGGTCCCGGAATTGTTCCCACGGTCTGCCTCCTTTGGGTCGCCAACGATGCCTAAGACCCGTTTGTTTTCGGCGTCTTCGAAAGCCAGTAGCGCCTTGAATTCATCGCGTGCCACGACACACAGCGGCATCAGCCTTTCGGCCTCCGCGCGATCGTTGTTCTTCACAGCCAGCGCAAGCTGTGCGTTGAGCCAGCGAACTCGCGCCCTTGTGTCATCCCAATGCGGCTGGCGCGCGAGCAACTCGTGGCGTTCTTTTCTTAGTTTCCGCAGGTGCTGGCGTTCGCGGAGTCGCGTAAAGTAACTTTTCATCGGACCATTCCGCGCGACGTCAGGCCGCGGACCCTTGCAATCTCCTGAAATGCACGCGTGCGCTCGTGGGGGATGACAGACAAGATTGTGTGCGGGACTGCCTGTTGAAAAAAGCCATGCAAGACCCGACCGATTTCGGGAAGGCCGGCCGCTGATAGCTCGGGAATTGATGCCAAGATTAGACTGTCTTCGGCGCGCTCAGTTTTCTCGATCATGTCCAATACGCGCGGCCACTGATCGAGAGCGGTTCCGAACAGGGATTCGACCAGTTTGGTCGCCTGCTCCACCAACTCGCGTTGCCGTTCGCGGACGGATTTGTAAACCGGATACGCGGCGATTCGTTCCTCCAACGCCGCGCGCGCCGACCGTTTTTCGGTGAGCTTCTTGGCGAGTTCGGGCGTCTCCGCTTGCAACCGGAGCAAATTGTCTTGCGCGTTGTTGAATTCGTTCTCCTTCTTGGCGCGCAATTCGGAAAACTGAAACGGCGTGGTATCGCGCTCCGAGCGGAGCAACTCCAAGCCTTCAGTAGCTTGCGTGATGTTTGAAGCGTTGAGACGTTCAAGGCGCGATGCTTCAGCTTCTGCGGCATAGGCCGTAGTCAGCTCTGAGGCCAGAGTTTTCTTGCGTTGCTCTTCGTGCTCTAGGCTTGCCAGTTCGGCTTTCAACTGTTCTTTTCGTAGTTCGACTATGGTGGACATGCCTTCTCCTTTTTCGCTCTCTGATTTGTGGATCTCAATCTCTTGCGGCGGGTATCACCGAATGCAGCTAAACCATCGTGCGACACGGAGTTTCAGTTCTTCGTCTGACTCGCGCGCCAACTCTTTCGCGAGGCCCTGAAAGTCGGCGAATTTCGAGCGCTCGAAAGCATGGATGATCTTTCCTTTGAATTCGCCGCGCTCATCGTCAAAAGGACAGGCGTCTGCCAGGTGTAGGTGAAGCGATCCTTCCAACGGCACTCCATTCTTCTCGGCGAGTTCATCTGCGGCGCCGTGTAGTTGGCTGAAGAGCTTTGCTCGGACCGATGAAGAGCGATCAACGATCGGTGCCTTAAACATTCGCCGAAGGTGTCCGGCAATCGCGCGATGGGCATTCGCGCAGTCGGAACACACGCGTTTTCCGTGGCAGCCGAGCGATTCCGGCATCGAACAACCGCAGCGCGCGAGCGAGTGATCGTCTGCACAGAAGAAACACCACGAGCCCGCTTTGCGAATCCGCGATTGCCGTAACTCGATGTCGCCGGAGAGTGCCAACAGCAAGCTCTCGGCGTTTTTCACATCTCGTGCGTTTTCGCTCATGGTTTGCAGCTCCTCTAAAAATGGCGCTTTGGCGCGCGGTAGAATCGGTCATCTTTCCAGTTTGGAGTGTCTCCGACGACAGCTCCGTCCACGATCAAGAAGCCAGCGCTCGAATTGGACTCCTTCATTTCGAACGCCAGCAGAGCCGTCACTATCGCGTAGTCGTCGTGTTGACCGCGCGGTGCGGCGATAGAGTAATTGCCTCCCGAAGTTCGCCTGGATTCGAGCATCCGCAACTCCCGGAGGCATTCTGGATGGTCGAGCAGGCCAACGCGCCCTTGGGCGAGCGCCAACTTCAGGTTGAGCAAGATTTCCGGCTTGGAACGCGACGTGAATGGCCTTTGCGAAACGGTGATTCCGCGCGCTGCGAGCAGTTCCCGTAGAAATGAGTGCCCGAATTGATCGCCGACGACGGTCGTCAACCCGTATGACTTCAAAATCAGTGCGATTTCGTCGCAGACTTCGCCAACCCCCGAACGTGACCAGCCGCGCAGCAGATCAAGCTCACACGTCGGCGCCGCGCTGGATGCGCGCATGGTGCGATGACCAATTGCGAGCGTGAACTTGTCCCGGCCGCTCAATCCGCTGGCGTCCAGCGCTGCGCAGTAGCCGCCCTTGTACGCGCTCACCAACGCTCGTTCACGGACGCCAGAGCGCACCGCGGCCGCGATATCCGTCTCCGGCAGGAATGCGTCTACATCTGAAAGCCATTCGGCGAGAAATTCTCTGCGATAGTTCTGGGGGTCGCTTTGTTCCTCCCGCGCCAGATCCTCGGCCGAGATCATCGGATTCATCAGCGGCGTCGGGCAGTGAATCACAAGGCGATCTGCAGGCTCGAACCTGCGTTCCCAACGCTCAAACAACACGCCTGCCTTGACCCATGGCGAGCCGAGCAGGATCAGCTTGCGATTCGGAAACTGGACCATCGCCGGCGTGAGCGACCGGACGACTTCGTGGTCCACGTCCGAGCCTTCAAACCGCCAAACGCCAACTTCGTCGAGCAAAGCGAGCGGGGCCGTAATCCCGCGCGGCGCGCGGTAGCTGCACGTCTGAACCGACAACACGAAGCCGTTTTTCAGTTCGATCGACTGCTTGAACGTCTCGTGTACCTCGTTCCGAAGTGCATCGGAGTCCGCGTAGAACGAATGGAGGTACGACATGATCTCCCGCGCCGTTTCCCGTACCTGGGCGATGATTGGCACATGGAGACGGTCGCTGCGTGCCGCGAAGCGCCGATAGTCGCCGGTGTGGAGCTTGTAAATCAGGTACTTACAGGCTGTCTTCGAACCCTGTGCTCGACGCCCCTTGATCGCAACGAGTTCGCGACTGTCCTGTTCGACGTAGTCAGTCAGACCGGTCATCGTGCGCCAGGCTTCGAGTTGAGTGGGGTTTAGCCGCTCGCCGTCGAGTGCCTTGTACGCCGCGACCCACGCTGGCGAGATTGGCTCTCCCAACAGATCCGCGCAGAACGCCGCGAAGCTAATTTTCTTGCTGAGTTTCACCGGAGGCTCCGTGTTCCCGTTCCGCAATCTCGCGCATCGCGGCATCAAGCGAATTGGTGACATTCCGAGCGACCCGCCCGAGTCCCAAGGCAACGGCGCCGAGGCGCGCGGAATTGATGAACGTGGCGGCCACGGTCAGGAGCGAGTTTGTCTTGCGCGTCTTAGGGTTTACGACGCCCGTGGCCTTGATGTGAAACTCTGCCAAGCCTTGCACCAGCAGCGACAGCCTCAGGCCGCTCAAAATAACCCGCTGCGCGTTCGTGACGTTCTCAGGACCGCCCAGGTCTTGCACGATGCCGGAGATGATTTCCGCGACGGCGCGCTCGACCTCGGCCGCGCCCGGTACCACCGGCATCTCGCCGGTTGCGGTCAAGGTGCAAACTCCGTGTTTCAAGTCTGGCCGACCACCGCGGGATTTGTTGAACTCGACGAGGTTCCGCTTCCTGGCGGCGCGCTGCGACTCCGTTAGTGGCTTCTTTTTTTGCATCTGTGTGTTAGCAAGCACCGTTAGCAGCCGATTTCGCGCCTGCAAAGCGCGACGATTCATGATCTTGCGGACCCTGATTTCTCTCTTCGGGTGGTGCACCCGAAGAGTTCGGCCCTCGGTGCTTTCCTTCCAGCCATACCAGGACCTCGGTGCGACGGAATCGCAGATGTCGCCCAAGTTTCAGGTGCGGGATGTCTTCAATGCTGGCGTCGGCCGTACGCGCGTAAATCCATGACGCCGGAACGCGCAATAGCGCCGCAACTTCGCCAACCGTGAGCAGGTCTTCCATCAAAAACCTCCGGAAAAAGCAAAAGCCGCCAAGATGCGGCGGCTAAGTGTAGGAAATTCAATCGGATTATTTCGTAAGCGCGTTTCCGTTCGGTGCGGGACTAATTTACGGTTTCTGACGCCGCGCTTCTCGTTTGAATCAGCTTTTGCCGTTGCCCGGCAGCACGAATCCGGAAATCCTCCGCTACCAGTTCCACCAGACCGCAAATTTCGCTCAGCCGGGACATGATGCGTGGTTCAAAAGTATGGAGCTCTTTCGGTGTTTGGTTGCTTGTCACGATGACGCGTCGTCCTGCGCCGTATAGCTGGTCGATTAGGTAAAACAGGGACGCTCGCGCAGCTTCGGTTCCTTTCTCCGCGCCCAAGTCGTCAATCACAACGACGTTGTTGCCTATCAATTCCCGGACGATCTCCTTCGGGTTCCCGAAAGCCGCTTGCACCGTGTGCACGTAATCCGTTGCGCCGACAAACTGATACGTGGCACCCATTCGGATGTACTCCGCGAGCGCGGAAACAGCCAGATGCGTTTTTCCCACGCCGGGCGCTCCGAACAGGAAAACTCCGCGGCGGTCAGCGATCAGTTTTTCAATTGCCGCCATCTTTTGGATCAGCGTCTTGGTGTATACGTCGAAGGTTGAAAATCTGCAGCTCCGATATCTTTTCGGAACGGACCATTCGATTCGCTCGGCGATTTCGCTGTCGTCGAGGAGCATCAGTACACCAAACCGTCGAGCCGTTCGGCTTCCACTGGATCTGATTTAGCGCTCCGGATTAGCGTCGGCCCGGCAGGGCGCTTCCGCATCGGGCCATTAAGGAAATTTTCGAAGTGTGCGCAAAACTTGTGCATTCTGAAATTCGCCTGCAGCGGATAGGTCACGTCGCTTTCGAGTGCGTTGCGGAGCCATCCGGTCACGGTTTCCGCTGTGACGGTTTTTTGCGCCGTCAGCAGATCAGCTAGCGCTTTCCCGTCTCTGCCGTCAAAGCGTGCCGTAACCCCTGGATTTCGCCGTTCGAATTCGGCGATGTAAAAATCTCTGATAGTTGTGAACCGGCCATCTGTCATTTTGCGATTCTCAAAATGACCGCGCTTCTTCCTTGCGGGCTTCTCTTTCAGGCTTAAAGTCTGTAAGGCTTTGTGTACATGTTGACCGTGCACGGTATCTGTCGTCGGACCGTGTACGGTATCTGCTGTCTCAGCGTGCACGGTTTGAGCGTGTTCGCTTTCACCGTATACGGTAGGACCGTCTACGCCCGATGGGTATACGGTCGAGCATTTTCCGGTGTTCAGCACTGCCCATGTTTGATGGTCAACAACTTCGAATTCCGGAGTGCGGAAAGCGCCGGCGGCGCCTGTTCGTCTTTGGTCCCCTTTCCAATCGTCGCAAAGGGGGATGAACCAACCAGCAACTACCAACCGATCCCTGGCGAAGCCTACAGTGCGTTCGGAATAACCGGTCATACGCGCGAGAGTCGCTTTTGACGCCGACACGACACGCTTCGACGTGGAGTGTGCAGTCAACGCCATCGCAGCATCGTAAACCGCGAAATCGGCTCCGCGGAGGTGCATGCGGGCCACACAACGCGGCGATGGAGTTCGTTGCGTTTTCATGTTGCCTCACTGCCCAGTATCCGCAGTTATTTCAAGGGCTTCGCGCTTGGTGTCAAACTCATCGTTCACGCGCGCGATTGCAGATTCGATCGCAGTTTTTCGTTCGGCGGCGCGGTCGGTCGCGGCGATAATCCGCCGAACAACATCTTCCTCCACGACAGCCTGCCCACGCTCAACAAGGCTCAACCAAAATTGGGAGCGGCCGATCTCTGCGGCAACTGCGGCCTGGGATAGTCGCTTCTTTTTCCGGGCGTTTTTCATTTCACTTAATACGGTCATTGCGACACTCCGTCGGCAGATTACGATTCCAATTCCTTTAAGATGTCAGTTTCGAGTTCTTCTAACGTGCATTCCACCCAGTTGGCTGGATTGGCGAAGCCCTCGAGAAGCTGAGCCCTGGTTAATCGAGTCTTGGCCTTCTTACGTTTCGGCCGCGGAGGTTTGTTTGTCAGCTCGCCGGCACTGGGCATGAAGAGGATTGATCGCTCCACGTTTTGTTTCCATAACTCTTCCGGTACGCCGTTTCGAACCTCAGGCCCCCGCCACGCGTGTAAAAATGAAATACACGCTGCATCGCCTTGCGCCGCGCCGGCCATTACTTTCGGACCCATCGAAAGTGAGCGGTCAGGTCGCATCAGGTCCTCGCCCGCGCGGCTCGCCGGAGGCTTCGCCAATCGGATCTCAAACGGGTGCCGACTCAATTCGCAGGCGACGCCGGATGCAACCATGCCTTCGGCCTCGGCGCGCTTCCGATGGAACAGCACTTTAGTTGCAGACGTATCGAAAACCGGGATTCGCTTAGCCACAGCTGTATTCTCCAAGAAATTCCAACGGGGCACCCGAAACCTGCGCGCCGGGTGCTGCGCTGATTGCGTCTCCAATTAACTTTTGCATTTTCCATTTATTATGACAACATCATAACTGGTAGTAAGAACCAGAATTCTGGAGTAGTAAAATGATAATAAAAATCGCGCCTCTGTCAGCAAGCGAGTCGCAGCTGCTACTTGGCGCCTTGAAGGCCGCTAACGCTCACGAAAAAGTTTCCGAAAGTGAACTTCTGGCCTTCGACAAAAAAGCGCTGAAATACATCGCAGACCGACGACGCAACCGCACCGTGCTCACGGATAGAAACACTTGGAGCGATGCAGAAAAGATTGGTGTCGCCGGGCTCAGGAAAATCTGGATAGAAGCGGGGAAGGATGGGATGTACGCGATTTCGCAAGGCCGATCCGGCCGCGGCGTGTTTTGCCCGATCCCTCCTATTTCACTGCCATCAAAAAATCCGATGGTGATCGTGGATAGCCGGTCGCATTTTTTTGATTGGTTGTTCGCCAGGGCCGTCGCTAATTCTCAGTGGTTACTTTTCGTGAAGTGCCGCCTTTGCGGGAAAGTAGGTTTGCGGCGCCGGGCTAAAGTTGAGTCGTTGTACTGCTCGACGAAATGCCAACAGCAAGCCAGTCTCGAAAGAATGCTCGCTGGCGCGGACCAGACCGACCTTCAAGCGTGGCTGGTAAACCAACCGGATCCACTGCCAGGCAGACTGCAAATGCAGCTCGCGCGGATCGAGGAATCCAAGTCGACACCCGGGAAGGCCCCCGGCTAGACGTACATAGACGTTCACGACCAGTTTGCGAATCTCAAAATCGCGCGACTCTCCGGGTTTCCGCCGTACGGCTAATCCCAAGGGGATCTCTCGTCCCACATTTTGCGATTCACAAAATTCTGGGCGAGTCACATGTCGGGTAACGCGACTAACCAGGAGTTAGCGGCCCTTTCTGCAAGAGTCTCGTGGGAAAAACGTGTTTGCGACGTAGAGCCAAATCGTAATTGGGCTCCGCGGTGGTACATTTGCGGCATGCGTGCGCACATCGTAGTCTGCTTGGCGCTACTGCTCGCGTCGGCCGCCGCCGCGCAAACGACCGTTTCCTTTCCGACCGAAGATGGAGGTGTGATTTATGCGGATTTATACGGAAAAGGCGACAGGGGCGTGGTGCTGGCACACGGCGGTAAATTCAACAAAGAAAGCTGGAGCAAACAGGCTCAAAAACTCGAATCGCATGGATTTCGAGTACTGGCTCTCGACTTCCGGGGCTACGGTAAGTCGCGAGGTCCGGGTGATTCTGATCCGTTGAGTGCGCCGCTCGCACTGGACGTGCTGGCTGCTGTTCGTTACCTGCACGAGAAGGGGGCGAAGAGCGTGTCGGTCATTGGCGGAAGCATGGGAGCATCCGCCGCAGGGGATGCCTCGATTGCATCGCGGCCAGGGGAGATCGACCGTCTGGTGTTACTTGGCGGGGCTCCCGACGGCTCAGCTGAAAAGCTCAAGTCACCCAGTCTATTCATCGTTGCGCGGGACGATACGAGCGGGGATGGACCGCGTCTTCCCGGAATCCAGGAACAGTACAGCAGAGCGCCCGAACCGAAGGAACTCATCATTCTGAACGGCTCAGCGCACGCTCAATTTCTTTTTGAAACAGATCAAGCGGAGCGAGTGATGAACGAAATCCTGCGCTTCCTCTCCGAGAGGCCAACGTCCTGAGGAACGCATTAACCGTACATCTGCCCTTCCGCGAATTCTCAATGTCCGGTAACGCGACTAATCAGGAGTTGGCCTGTCCTTGCTGTGATTAATGCGGCGTCTCTTGCGTCGCAGCTCGTTTCCACCGTTGAGAGCCTCACAGGTTGCATTCATTCCCATCGTGTTGTAAAGAATCCGTCCTGAGCGGAGACTACCTAGACAGAGGCGAAACAGTCAGCTAGTTGGTGGTTCCCTTACTCCGGCAAGTACGCGGTGCGTAGGGAAGGGCGCACTACCATCTCGCCGTCGTATGCAATGAATCCCTGCCTCCTGAACCGATTCAGATAAAAGTTCGTTCGGCTCCTAGTTGTGCCAACCATATTCGCCAAGACCTCCTGACTCATCTTAGGAATTCGTCCGTGGTTCGTCCCCGCTTCGGCCAGCCGCAGAAGCACGCGTGCGAGCCGCTGTTCTACCGAGTTGACAAGTAAATCCGTCAGATGGTCTTGGTATTTCTTAATGACGCACAGCAGGTATGACACGAAGGCATTTGCAGTGACATCGTCGCCGCGAAGAACGCGGATCATCTCTTTGCTCTTAATTGCAAGAATCGAGCAGGAACCAATCGCAGTGGCCGTGCAGATACGAAGACGAACACCTGCGATGCAAGACTGACCAAAGAAGTCGCCACTACCCAGGGCAGTAATTATCGCGGGACGACGCCCTACCGATCTGACGGTCAGCATCACATTGCCTTCCCGAATGTAGAAGAGTGTCCTAGCCGCCTTGCCCTGAGAGTAAATTATCTGTTTATTTCGGTAGTGTGAAACCGCTCCGCCCAATGCGTACTCGAAGCAAGACCGTTCAGTACGCAAGGTCAACGTAGGGGTGGCGCTCATAAACCTCTTCGTTTTGTGCACCATTGCAGGGTTAGGATCTTCCTACCTGGAAACCTTTCCACGCAGATAAAGATTCCATGACTGCCGGGCGCGAAACTGTTCAATATCGCACATTGTCATCAATTCGCGAACTCACCGCGATTCGTTCCGGCAATCCACATCCACTCGGGCAGAAATATTCGGCAAGTGTGATGGCGTCCACTTTCCTGACGCCTCGGCGCTAATTTGGCCATACGATCGATGTTAGGTGTGCGATGACAAAGTGTGGCTCCGCCGCCCGAATAGGCACCGAAATCGTTCCATCCGGTATCGTAGGTCATCAGCATGACGATGCTGGGTTTCTTGTCTTGCGCCTTCGCAGCAGGTGCCGTTGCTGCGCTGAAAAGCGTGGCCACTATGGGGATTGTTCGACTGGCGCATCGCAGCCTGTCTCCAGTCGGCGAAATCTTTGCGCGTACCTTGCAGGAAATTGACGCGGAGTTGACTGAATTCGAGCGGAAGAACGCTCCGAAGATGCTTCATCCGCGAAGGCGAACTCGCTACAATGCCAGATTCGCAACCAGGGCATAGGAACCGCACAAATCCGACTTCTGGGTTCTGCCGCCGCATTCCGTTCCTAAGTCCTGATAAACGCAGAAACCGGACAAGAGGTTTCGAGAGATTCGAGCGGCCGGATTTATTCGCGGCCGTTCCTCCACCGTGGCAATTCCGCGCTTCCGGATACAAGCCGTTTGCGAATCTCAAAACGGCTTCGGCCGCGGCCCGTCACTGCTCCGAAGCCAACGACCGAATTCGATGGATGTCCAAAGTTCCTTTGGCGCCCCAGCCCGTCACCTTGAAGCACTCTCACTCCGCGTGGTAGTGTTCGTCGCCAGAGGACGCGATGGTCATTGGAGAGCGGTTGAAGGCTTTGCGGAAACAAAAAAATATGTCGCAAGGTGATATCGAGAAGCGTACTGGACTCTTACGCTGCTACATTTCGCTCGCTGAAAACGGCCACAGTGTCCCCGCCATCGAGACGCTAGAAAAGATAGCGCGCGCGATGGATGTTCCGCTCTATCAACTTTTCTACGACGGCGAGAAGCCCCCTGAGGAAGCGCCGAAAGTAGAGGACGGCGGCTGGGGCAGTTCTGGGCGCGACGCACGGACGCTGGGGGAGGTTTCGCAGGCTGTTTCAGCGAACAAGTAAAGCTGACCAGAAGCTACTTTTGTTCGTGGCCCAGAAGATGTCACAGAGGAGAGCCCGCTCGCGCCGCTGAAGAGTAGAGGCCACTGCTCGATCTGCGGGATTCGGGAGGAAAGGCCGCCGTTACAAAACAGCGGCCCGAGGCCGGAGTAGCTCTTCGTTGGGTTTCTCAGCTGCATTCAAAATCGATAGGTCTTGTACGGGTCGAATCGGTTCGTGTTCACTGTGAGAGGCTTCGTCGGTTCAAGTTTCTTGCTCTTGTTCAGACGCTTTGCTGGCGCTCTTCCAACTTTCTTCGATGCCATCGTTCTCTCCTTTATTCGGATCGCTCCGCGGACCGTCGCGTCCAACGGTGAAATGCCTTTACTGGGTCTTCGAATTATTGGACAGCAGGCAGTAATTCCCTGTGTACGGTTAGTGACTTGGTGTGCTGCAGCTTTTTGGCCTTTTTGAGGGACTTGGTGCTCTTTTTCTTGGATGCCATGGTTTTTCTCCTAGTTTCGGATGGCCCCTACGGGCGGTCACGTCGTTATATGCAATTCCCGAGCCAATGTAAACAACTGGGCTTGCCGCTGGTATCCCGCTTCGATTCTTCCATGATGCCTGTGAACGCAGACCAGTCTCGCGAGTTTGGAGTTGAAATATTCACCATTAATTGAAATATTCAACCGGCTTGCGCTTTCAAATTCCCCGTGGTATTCCAGCCGCGTGACTGACCTTCGCATCGGAACATCCGCCTTTACCGCCGCGGGTTGGGAAACCGCATTCTATCCAGCTGGCATGAAGCCGGCTGATTACCTGTCCTACTACGCAACGAAGTTCAATACCGTTGAAGTTGATTCCACGTTCTACAGGACACCATCAGTCGCAACGGTCAATGGCTGGGAACGAAAGACGCCCACAGGTTTCAGTCTCGCGGCAAAGGTGCCGCAGATAATCACCCATGAAAAAACCCTGAACGACTGCGACGAGGATCTGCAGCGATTTCTCGATACGATGGATTTGATGAGCGATAAACTCGGGCCGCTACTCTTCCAGTTCGGATACTTCAACAAAACCGCGTTCAAGAGCGGCAAAGAATTTCTGGCGCGCCTCGAACCGTTTCTGAAGAAACTGCCGAAGGGATACCGTTTCGCCTTGGAGATTCGCAACAAGCAATGGCTCTCAGCTGAATTCTTCGACCTATTACGCGCTCACAAGGTGGCCTACGCGTTGATTGATCAAGCGTGGATGCCACGCGCGAGTGAAATATTCGATAAGTTTGACCCCATAACGAACGACTTCACCTACATCCCGCTGTTGGGCGATCGAAAAGGGATCGAGCAGAAGACGAAAGTTTGGGACAAGGTGATCGTGGATCGCTCGAGGGAGTTAATGAGTTGGGTCAACGTCTGCCAACGTACAATTAAGCGCGGTGTCAACACCTACGTCTACGTGAACAATCACTACGCGGGATTCGCGCCGGCAACAGTCGAACAGTTTCAAAGGTTGTGGAAAGCGGCTGGCTGAAGGCGAAAAACCGCTAGGCGAACATAAAGCGAAGATGATATCTTGTGTTTGCGATGGACGAGGGCCGAAAGAAATTAATTTATCTCGTCGCCGGAATGTTTTTAGTTCGGCGATTGGCGGGGCTGGATCGCCGGCCATCACCCGCCAGGGAGAATGCGTTTCGCGATGCGATTGATAATGCCGTCGAGCTGAAGCGTCGGATCGACACGCAGTTCCCAACTCTTGCGAAAACGGGGTAGCGCCCATCGCCGCGCGTATGATCATTCGCGCGACGCCAAGTCCCTTATCCCTTCAGCATGCAACCTCCCCTTGGCACCCTACCCCGTCATCCTGCTGGAATCGCCGATTTGAAACCCTATGCCTCGCCCTTTCAGCATTCAAGGTTGCGCCGCCGTCGCAGCGTCTCCATAGTTCCAGGGTTTGAGGTTGGAGATGTGGTCCAGGAATCCATTTAAAAACTCCGACCCATTCCCTTTGGGCGCGTGAAATGTAGCGTTCAGAATCACGTAGCGCTTTACGAGCTTCTTGGCAGCCGCGTCATCCAGCTTGAGATCAATCGACTCTGAAATCAGGAAATTGCGACCCTCGATTTCGGACACATAAAGCCCAACGGATGAGTCGACACCATTGTAATCGAGATAGCCAGCCAGCCGCAGCCGACGGCCATCAAAGCTACTCGGATTGGCGATCAAACGAATGAGGCTGAGAGGCACACCTTTCTCGTCTGTCACCGCTGCCTCAGGAGTCTTCAGGAAGATGTGGGTCGAAAGTCCAATCACGCCCGCCAGAACTACTCTACGGTTCACGAATTCCTCCTACTGACACGTCGGGATAGTTGTACCCGTGCCGGCCGGACTCCCTATCCAAAATATCTGACAATTACTGTCGGGGTAATAAATGGTTACTATACCTCCCGGCGTCCCGAGAGAAAGCGGCCCTCCATACTGGTCAGCCCATCCAACATCGTTATTGGTTTGATTGTCTCCCGGCTGCCCTGAGAAGCGTTCGGGAAGATAACCGGGTGCGTCGACTTGGGAATGGTAGCCTCCTTCACCAGTGTCATTTGAAGGAATAAGGGACATTGAATCTGTCGGCTGACAACTCCCTACCGTCCCAGCAGACGAGCCTGTAAAGGAGTAATTTCCGTCTCCGTCACTGTATGTCATGCCGCAGTTTTCAACGCCATCGTCCGCAGTCTCCGCAGCCGCCCATATTGCTCCCGCAGCTAACGCCTCAATATCGCTACCGAACACCCAACCCGGCCCTTCGACCGGGAAGTAAGCGCCATTGCCGTTGGTCGATGCAGCAAAGTATACCCACTCGCCGTAATTGTAGTTGAAGTAGCCGCAGTTGTTGTTTGGGCACGCCATCATCCCATTACCTCCTAAGCCCGCGCACCCGACATCTGCACCGTCAAGGGTGCATCCCAGCGGGCCTACACCCCCACCATAGCCGCCCCCACCCGCGCCAGCTCCTGCGGGGTTGCCCGAATTGCATGTTCCAGTCCACCAGCAGTCGCTAACATGCAAACCCGAGGGGTCCGTAAAGGAGAGTGGGTTCCCCATCACATAGGCATAGCGGTTGAGAGTCTGCGGATTGCTGAGTTGAGCCGAGGCCAGTCCTGAAGGATCGGGTGAAGGCCATCGCCCATGAATGGCGTTGTATTCGCGTGCAGGGAAGTCGAACAAGTTCGTCACTGTGTCCTGATTCATGCCTGTGAAAGATAGGTCCGTGGTTCCTGTTTGAGCGTAATTCTCGCCAAACGGTGCATAGGCACCATCAAAATACATCGCGCGGGCTGGGGTGGACGCAAAGCGCGAACTGCCGAGCCAGTCTGAATGACGGTAGTACGCCAATCCGCTCGAATTATATACAGCCACCGAGCCCCCAGCGAGAGGTACAAACGCCAAATGAAGGGTTGTGCCGTTCATCAGGGCCAGCTTGGATCCTACGGGACTATATACAATTTCCGTGTACACACCGCTTCTGTTCTGCTCCACCATGCGACCGAGTGCATCGTAGGTCAGTCCGACGCTATCTACTGTCCAGGGCATGCCATTTGCGTCCCAAGAATATGTGTGAGCTGTGTCATTGGTAACGTTGCCGTTAGCGTCATAACTCGGATTCGAGCTACCGATCTGCGTCATGCGGTTGGTGAGATACGAGTACGTGGGTTGAAACGAAATCGTTCCACTCTTGGTGATGTTACCGAAAGCATCTGAGCTGAATGTCTGAGTCCAGGATGAACCGCAGTTCGCGCCGGCGATTCGACTCATATCGTCGTGAGTGTAAGAACAGGTTTGGTTTCCTCCGCTGTAGAATGGGTCGGTCACCCCTAAAGATTCGAGAGTCCCGATCGGGTTCCAAGTAACCGCGCCTATGACGGATTGGCCGTTAACGCTGAATTTGTACTGAGTCACGCGATTGCTGCTGGGATCGAAGGTGTATGAATCGCTGTCGGAGGAACCCAAGCTCACTTGTGTTGGCAGACTTGCGGTGTTGTAGCTTATGCTTGTGAGCGGATTCTGACCGGAGGCGGCAGACGCGGAGTATACGCGCCCTTCGCCGTCGACCCCGTAAGTAATCGTCGGCAAGCCGACGAGGTTACCCAGCTGATTTAACGCTCCATTCGGATAATAAGTGCTAGTGACGTGGTAATACCCACTCGAATGGGGCGTGGATTCGTAAACGTCGGTCAGCTGACCGAGAACGGTGTAGCTGAAACCTAAATCGGTGATCTTCGTGCTGCAAGGTGACACGCATGTGTAGGCTTCCGCCATGTGAGTGTTTGCGTTAGCCATCGTCACGCTGTTGACCGTCGCGGCATCGTAAACAAAATATCTATTCGGCGTATTCAATGCGTACGGCCCCGAATAAGTTGTGCTCGTCAGACGGTGACGCACGTCGTATGCATAACACGTCGTGTTACCTACCGCATCAACCTTCTTGACCAAGTCTCCTTTCGACGCGCCGCAAGTCGAATCTGTGTCGTACGTGTAACTCGTTGTGCCGGACTCTGGATTCGTCTCTGAAGTCAATCGGCTCAAATCGTCGTAGACGTAGGTGCGATTTTGTTTGTTTCCGGAGGACTGCGCATTTTGGGTGACGCCCGTCAAATTATTAAGAACATCGTAGGTGTACTTGGTCCAATAGCCCGCGACCGGGGACGTTTGAGCGCAGCTTCCGCTGCCGGTGGCATTTGTGATCTCGCAGACTGAGGTAAGTCGGCCTAAGGCGTCATACTCCGTTTGTTTTCTCTTAGTGTTTTCGCCCGCCGGAGCAGGACCGAGCGTCCGATACGTGTCATTCTGGGTATATGTCAAGGTTACGCTTCCACCGTCATTGTCGGTGACTTGGAGTTTGCGATTCAGCGCGTCATAAGTTGTGTTGGTCCCCGGCGCGGAGGAATTTGTGCTACCGGCGGTCGCCGCGTAGGGCACCGTCGTTCGCGAAGGTCTGCCGAGATCGTCATAGTCTGTCTCTACGGAATCGTAAGTGCTTGACGACTGACTTTCTTTGCGCTGCGACACATGAATCCGGCCAAGGCCGTCAAGTGTCGTGAGACCGTTCGTCGTTGAGGTGGTGCCGTTAAAGTTGAGAAACCCTCCGACGGAAAAGGCGGCATCGTAGGTGAAAATCGCGACATTTGATGCGGCGTCAGTTACCGATTGTGGGTGCCAGAAGTAGGGATCACTGTATGTGTTTGCGGTCACTTTCCCGTTCTCGTCAGTGGCAGATGTCTGCACGCCGCCCGTGCAGTTCCAAACCAACGAGCGAGACAGACTCAAAGGCTCGCTGACCGAGGTAGCGAACGAATTGCCACACGATGTGCCGCTGCCATAACTGTAAGTGGTCACTGCGCTATTAACATCGGTCGCGGCGTTGACGTTACCGGTGTCATAGTAGGTGTAAGTCTTGTTCAATGATGACGAGCCCGTGTAATAGCTGATGGTTGTGGCGTTCCCGCGCGAGCCCGAGACCGCGGCCTGTTGCGGCGTGCCCGACGTAGCTGTGACACCGGTTTGATCATATGAATAGGTCGTTTGAGAATGTACGTTGCTCGATCCATCTTCGATTGTTACGGTCGCCGGCATAGCGACGATTCCGTTGCCGAGACTGGCATAGGTTGTGAGCGTCTTGCGAACGATGGAACCTGGCGCCCCCACTCCGTACGCGTATTCGTCCGTCTCGGTCGAACTGCCATACGTGTTGTAGAAGGTGTTTGTCAGCGATTCGAGGCCGCCGGTGCCGGGCCACAGGACATAGACAGCGCGCTGATCAATAGGCTGGACAATGGCAGTGGAATTACAGCTCGACGTGGTTGCGTTGTAACAAGTGAAGACCGTTTTCAGAAGGGTTCCTGACGTAGAGCCTTGATAAATCTGCCGCTCGGTCTCGTAGAACGCAATTGGGGGGCCTGCGGCCGGGGTTACACTTTGAAAGTTGATTTGAGTTTGGTTGCTAGCGGGATCAGTGACCGTTGTTGTCCACGCGGTGCCAGAACCGGAGCGAGTATATTGCGACTCGCCATCTGGCGTCATGCGGTTCAACCCCGCCGCGCTGCCATCCGAGCACTCGATGCCATTATTCGACCCCGTATAGGTATAGCTAATGGTCCCGCCCGTGGGAAGCGTGACCGATGCCAATCGTCCCGTCACGTAACCGGAATGGCTTGGAGTCGCCTCGTAAGTAAAGGTGTACTTATCGTTCGCGTTCACACCCTGATCCGGCAGATCAATTTCGGAAACAAGCGAAACGCCTGTTGCGGAATACTCGGCTATGCCGCTGCATCCGAAATTTGTCAGAACGTTGTAGCTAGTGTACTTCATGGTGTAGGAAGCGTTAGCCCCGGAAGGAGCTGTATAGGTGAAGGTGGTATTGCTGGGCGCGACTCCGGCGACGGTAAGGGCTGTTGTTCCGAGAGTGTCGGTGAAGACCCCGCTGCTGTTGACGCTGATTTCATTCCCATTCCGGTCTGTGAAACTCGCGACCCCCGTACCCGTCTGAAACGGAGCCTTAATCACCTTCCCGCTCTTGGCTGTCAATACAAGCGTGCCGAAGGCTCCGCTCAACGTATAGCCTGAGCCGTCGGCGGCCAACGAATTGACGCCGCTATTCGTACCGGAACATGTCGAGCTGTACTCAATGGCCGTGCCTGTAAACGGGTGCGGAACTCCCCACGGATCGTAGTACACGAAACCGTACTCAGTGAACTTCCAACCGTTCGGTATTTCTAGAGTCCCTTCCCTTATGTAACTGCATACAACTGTAGACGTACTCGCGTTAAGGTAGCCGGTATTGGCCTGGGTCTGGCCGCTCCAGCCCCAGTTGTAGACTGGCGTCCAGGGCTGACTACCCGAGCTACCTACCGGGTACCAGACCGAGCTGTCATAGGTGAGGTTGTAGGTAAACGGGATACCACGGCCTGCCTTGTTGAGAACCGGCACAGTGATGTGCGCGTTCAAATTCCCAAGGTTTATAACATCAGGTCCTCCGCCAAAACTTCCGAACGGAGGAGTCCCCGTCCCAACTTGTGCGAAGGAGGGCAGGCAATAAATGAGTAACAGAAAAGATAGGACATGAAAGAATTTTGGCTGGATCTTTCGCATCGCTTGCCCCCCTCAGAATCAATTAGACGAGAAAGCAGAAATAGTGAGGCCCGAGTTCAATGCCGCGGTTTGAATCGTCATATCCAAGTACAAACTACCATTTAAGAATTTCTGGATATGGTACGGGATCTGAATCCCGTTCACAGTTTGGTAGTTTGAGAAATCGACTTCGACAGGAATATTGAGGGCCGAATTGTTGTCCGGGTGAGTGTAGAAAGCGAATGCGACGGGCAGAAGGGAGGACGCATCGAGATACACGTCGGTTGAACTGAGCGCGACAAGTGGATCAGCGAGTCCGGCGAGACTCGTCGCCGACACTGCACTTGTAAACGCGAAGTGAAGGTGTTGGACTTGAATACCGTTCTTCGTCGCTTGACCGACATAAGAAATCGTGAGGTAAGGATTCGACGTCTGCGATAAGACAGTCAAAGCAGGAAAAAACCACGCCGCGTCCGTGAAGCAGTTGTGCATAGCCATGCTGTTATAAGCGCCGTTGGGGGCAAGCCACTGGCCTTGCGGTGCACCGCTCGTTGAGGTGCGTATCTCGCTGAAGGTCCCGTCTGAGAGACTCAGATCCATTCGACTGCTCGACGTTCCCTGCGCCTTCAGCGTCGCCGTACCACTCCCGGTGTCCGAGCCCGCGATGCGCGTTGCCGTACCAGTGAGCGTTATGTCGGCGATTTGGACAGTGCCGGAGAGCAGCGCGATAGACTTTGCGGCAAGTGTGACAGCGGTGGGATTTTGCGCCACGGGCGTCGAGGTTTGCTGGGCGCTGGCTGGCAGGGCGAAGATGCAGGGAAGAACAACGAGAGAGAAGGCGAAAGAGCGAAGGCGCACGGTAACCCTCCTATAAAATGCTGAGAGTTCTATTACTCCCACAGATAGGTGTCAAGAACAATTACGTACAGGTATCTGTATGGGGCGAGGCGCGTGAAGACGGGATGAATCTTTCGGTCCGATCACTTGAGTGTTGTTGAGGGCTCCAATTGACCGAAGGCGATCATCGTGCACGATCGCGCGGCCGCATTTTGTGAATCGCAAAATCACAGAGGATCGTGCTAACGCGGTGCTAACACTTGGTTGTCTTGGGCTGTTTCTGTTTGTTTCTTGTGTTGCTGTTGCGCATCGCTAAACCGCTGACAACACAAAGCAAACGAGACAGCGGAGAACAGGCAGAAAGGCCATCGCAAGGCTCATAACCCGGAGGTCGTTGGTTCAAATCCAACCCCCGCAACCATGGGCGCTGCGAGGCTAAACCTCAAGGTGCCCTTTTTCTTTTGGTTGCATGCCGAGTTGTGACTCTCCCCTGTTCAGTCCGGCACTGCAATTTTGTTCCCATTCCCAAACGAGGAACAACTGGGGAACGGATCTCCTCAGATTGCGCGTTCCGATCGGCAACGCTCGCTACCTCGCGTTCTGACTCCTGCGAAATGGGATTCTGTGCTGCGATCGAGTTCCTCCGCGGCCGTTGACCTATTCAGCTTGGAGCCCTTTCGGCCCGCGCACCACGAGGGAGCGCACGTCCTTTAGCTTCTCACCCTTTGTGAGAGGTTTCTTGGCCTTCTTATTTCTATTCGCCATAGCGCTTCTCCCTTTTTTCTGGATCGGATCCTCAAGGCCCCACGTTTCCATGCCTGAAAATGTGCAGCCACTCCACATTCAAACGACGCGGCAATGAATTGTTTTTCGATTCCGGGGGCAACCCTCGCGGGATCACGGAGCGTTGACGAGATAACCGCTGAGAATGGCTTCCTCGAAAGGAGGGGTGACACCGCTGACAGAGAGGTCAGAGCCGGAGGAAAGCACAATGCCGGAAGGATATTGGAATTCGAAACTGCCGCCTGCGGCGAATGTCCACGACGCGCGAGTAGATTCGCCTGAACTGTTAGCCTGATTCATTTGCACTGAACCGGAACCGGCGGTGTTGATCTGGACCGTGGTAATTACCAGGCTGCTGCCGGCGGGGACGATGTACGTCGGCACGGGCGAGCTGCCATCGGGGAGAATTTGCGAACAGTTGCTGGTCCCGACGCAGAGCAGCTGCACGTTCTGCGAGGCGAGTCTGGAAACGTCCTGTGTGATTGCAGAGGCCGCGGGCGA
>Ga0210390_10000140_pt1 | contig 75326 bp, 65 predicted proteins | sample IncBWH11OmetaG_FD_161050 | JGI IMG/M metagenome (GOLD analysis project Ga0210390, IMG submission 161050) | Forest soil microbial communities from Barre Woods Harvard Forest LTER site, Petersham, Massachusetts, United States - Inc-BW-H-11-O ...
TCGCCAAATCCAACCTGGCCGCGCTCCCCACAGCAACAGTAATGTCCATAACCAGCGCGTCCCACGACGCCCCAACAACAGACGCCTGCGCACCGCAGTAGGACGTTGGCTACGTGGCCACGCTGTTAATTTTACATTCGTAGGGGCGGGTCCCGCGCCTGCGGGCCCCACCCACGTCCCGCTCCCGAATGCACACACCGCATCGTTCGCATTTTCCCGGACAACGTGCTACCGTGTCCTGTGGTTCACCAACAAAATTCGCGAGCGGCTCACGGAATGAACCACCCCCCTTTGCGCACCGCGCAATTTCTATTCGATACAAATGAAAACCCATTCAGCTTCTTAACTCCTTCAAAACAAAGGCCTACCGCAATCTCTATTCGATGCAAATTTCTAACTCCTTCAAAACAAAGGCTAAGAAAATTTTCTATTCGATACAAATTTCGCCTTTTTGCTCTGTCCGTGTTTCGTAGCTCCTTCGCCCGCCGCGCGGCGTCTGCCGTCCACGAATCACAAGTCACGAATCACGGTTCACTAATCACCAATCACCACTCACCAACCACGTTTCACCAACCCCTCCCATGACCACTCACCGCAAGCACCACGACCGCCTCGAAGAGCTCCGCAAGCTCAACGCCGAAGCCGAAGCCGGCGGCGGCGCCGAACGCCGCGAGCGCGAGCACAAACAAGGGAAGCTCAGCGCCCGCGAACGCGTGGACCTGCTGCTCGACGAAGGCACTTTCGAAGAACTCGATAAATTCGTTCGCCACCAATCCCACGATTTCGGCATGGAATCGCAGCGCCCGCCTGGAGACGGATTCATCACCGGGTACGGCCGCATCAGCGGCCGCCTGGTGTACGTCTTCGCGCAGGATTTCACGGTTTTCGGCGGCTCGCTTTCCGAAGCCAATGCTTCCAAAATCACCAAGATCATGGACCTGGCCATGCGCGCCGGCGCACCCCTGATCGGCCTGAACGATTCTGGCGGCGCGCGCATTCAGGAAGGCGTCAAATCGCTGGCCGGCTACGCGGAAATTTTTCTGCGCAATACGCTCGCCAGCGGCGTGATCCCCCAGATCAGCGCGATCATGGGCCCTTGCGCCGGCGGCGCCGTTTATTCACCGGCGATCACCGATTTTATTTTCATGACGCGCGACACGTCCTACATGTTCGTCACCGGCCCTGACGTGATCAAGACCGTCACCCACGAAGAGGTCACCAAGCAGGAACTGGGCGGCGCCATGACTCACAACGCCACCAGCGGCGTCGCGCATTTCATCTCCCGCGACGATGCCGAATGCCTAGCCATGATCCGCGAGCTTTTCAGCTACTTGCCGTCCAATAATCTGGACGACGCGCCGCGAAAGCCCACCAGCGATCCTTGGGACCGCGTCACACCCTCGCTGAACGCGATGGTTCCGGAAAATCCCCAAGAGCCCTACGACATCAAGGACGTAATCCACGCCCTCGCGGACGATTCCGAATTTTTCGAAGTCCATGAACACTACGCGAAAAACATCGTCGTCGGCTTTGCGCGCTTCGATGGCCGCTCCGTCGGCATCGTCGCGAACCAGCCCGCCTTCCTCGCAGGCGTCCTGGATATCAACGCCTCCGTAAAAGGCGCGCGCTTCGTGCGTTTCTGCGACTGCTTCAACATCCCGCTGATCACTTTCGAAGACGTGCCAGGCTTTCTTCCCGGCACACAGCAGGAATTTGGCGGCATCATCCGCCACGGCGCGAAGCTGCTCTTCGCTTTCGCCGAAGCCACTGTTCCGAAGATTACCGTCATCACTCGCAAAGCCTACGGCGGCGCTTACTGCGTCATGGCCTCCAAACACATTCGTACCGACATTAATTTCGCCTGGCCCACCGCTGAAATCGCCGTCATGGGCCCCGAAGGCGCCGTCAACATCGTTTACAAACGCGAACTCGATCGCGCCCCCGAATCCGAGCGCGAGAACCTGCGCCAGGAAAAAATCGCCGACTTCCGCGAACGCTTCGCCAACCCCTACGTAGCCGCCGAGCGCGGCTACATTGACGCCGTGATCGAGCCAGCCCACACCCGCGCCAAATTAATCACCGCCCTCCGCTCCCTGGAAAATAAACGCGACACCAACCCCCGCAAAAAACACGGAAACATCCCGCTGTGAAATCGCACCTGCACGAGTATGGTAAAATAAGCTCAATGAAAACCATGGAGCGGGAATTTACAGCTATTATCGAGAAAAAAGGCCGGTGGTACATCGGCACGGTCGAGGAAATTCCTGGCGTTAATTCCCAAGGCCGCACGCTCGTCGAACTTCGGCGCAATTTGAAAGAAGCCATTCAATTGATCGTAGAATCAAACCGCTCCATCGCCCTCAAAGTGCACTCCTGCATCTTGACACTGCGCGCAGCGAACCTTTAGCATCGAGGATTGTGTTCGGGCCGGTTTAGCTCAGAGGTAGAGCGAGGGTCTCATAATCCCTAGGTCGTGGGTTCGAGTCCCACAGCCGGCACCATAAGTTTGTGCATTACTGCGTGAAAAAAAAGCTGCATCACGAAACGCTGCGCGCGGCCCTCGCTTCAAATCCTCGAAATCAGCAGCAGCAACTATTGAGCCGCAGTTGCGTTCGGCGGCAGATGCTCCTCGAGATAGCGCAGCAGCAAACTGTACAGATGCAGCGTGGTGCCGGAACCTTCGTTGATGGCGTGCGTGCGATTCGGGTACTCCATGAAGTCAACGGGCTTATCCAGCTCGATCAGGCGATTGAGCAGCAGTTCGGTGCCGGCGTAATGCACGTTGTCGTCACCGGAGCCGTGCACCACCAGCAAGTGACCGCGTAATCCTTCGGCGAAGTTGATGGCGGAACTGCTGCGATAGCCTTCGACGTTCTGCAGCGGCAAACCCATGTAGCGTTCCTGGTAAATCGTATCGTAGAGACGCAGATCGGGCACCGGCGCAACCGACATTCCCACCTGGTACAGATCCGGGGAGCGGAACATCAGATTCAAAGTGCTGGAACCTCCGCCGCTCCAGCCCCACAAGGCGACACGCGACGAATCCGCAAACGGATGTGAGTTCAGGAAAACTTTCAGCGCGGCGCTCTGGTCGTGAACAATTACGGGATGGATCGCGCCGTACACGACTTTTCGCCAGGCGCGGCCTTTCGGGGCGGGCGTGCCGCGATTGTCAAAGCTGACGACAACGTAACCTGCCTGAGCGACAGCGCGATTGTAATCATTGTTCCACGCGCCCCATTCGTCCAGCACGGTCTGCGCGGCAGGCTCCCCGTATACGTATATGAGAACGGGATATTTCTTCGCAGGGTCGAAATGAGGAGGCTTCAGCATCCAGGCGTCGAGTGTGATGCCTTCACCGATGTCCACTTTGAAGAATTCCGTGGGCGAAGCGAGCAGTGGTGCGGCGTTGGCGCGCAGCGCGGCATTGTCTTCGAGCACGCGCGCGGAGCGATGTGCGGGAAGTTCGACGAGATCGGTTACGGGCGTAACGTCGGCGCGCGAGTAAGTGTGAAAAGCCCAATGCGCATCGGGCGACATATCGTAGCGATGCGTTCCTGGTGCAGCAGCAGGACTGACGCGCTGGGCGTTTTGCGAACCATCCAGCGGCGCACGGTACAGATAGCGCTGCGTGGCATTTTCCGGAGAGGCGATGAAATAAAACCAGCCACCTTTTTCATCCACACCGCCTAATTCGATCACATCGTATGCGCCCGAAGTAATCAGCCGCACACGCTTTCCGTCACGCGAAACAAGATAGGCGTGGCGCCAGCCGTCGCGCTCACTCAGCCACAAAAAGTCCTGGCCGTTGTGGACCCAATGAATTTCGTCCATCACGTCTACCCAGGCGGAATCCTGATCGCGGAAAATCTGGCGGACTGCACCGGCGGAGGCATCGGCGAGCAACACATCCTCTGTATTCTGCAGGCGATTCAAATGCTCGATCGCGAGTTCGCTGGAATTGCCAGCCCACTCGAGGCGCGCAATGTAATGGTCCCGCGGATCGCCGGGGACTTGCATCCACTGTGTGTCTCCGCCGTCCACGCTGACGACTCCGGCGCGGACGGCGGAGTTGGTGGTGCCGGGAATCGGATACGGAATGTTCAGGACCGAGGGATACACACCTAATCCGGGATAAGGAAATCCGGTGACGATTTCCTTGGGTGCGCCGAGGTTGTACAGCAGCTTGAAAATCCCCACGGCGCTCGTGTCGAATTGCCAGTAGGCGATGCGGCGGCCGTCGGGACTCCAGCGGAAGGCGTCGCGAACGTCCAACTCTTCTTCGTAAACCCAGTCGGAAGTGCCGTTGATAATCGTCTGCGTACCGTCGTGGGTTAGCTGAGTGATGCGTCCCGTGGATATTTCCTCGACGTAAATATTATTGGCGCGGAAGTAGGCAACTTTCGAGCCGTCCGGAGAGAACTTGGCGAACATCAGTGAAGATGCGGGAGCGTCGCCGCCGAGTTTACGTAGCGCGCCAGACTGCAAATCCAACACCCAATAATCGCCGCGAGTCCGCAGCCGCCAGACTTGCGCGGAGCTGGTGTAAAGAAGCAGGTGGGATTTGTCCTTGGACCACGCATAATTTTCGAAGGCGAGGGGAACTTTGTCGCCGGCGGGGATAAGCTTGGCGGCCGAAACGAGAACTTCGCGTTTTCCGGTGGCGGTCCGGTAGCGCACGATATCCTGTGCGTCTTTCACAGCGCCGGAGGGTTCGACGGTGGTGTAGAACGCTCCGTCATCCAGCCAGCGCGCCGGGCCGAAATACTTGACCTCGAAATCCCCCGATGCATACATGCGATGGAGCAGCTGATCTGATTCTGGCGAAATCTGCGCGTGCAACGGAATGCCGCAGAGGCAGGTGGCGAAGAAGAAAGCGAGTACGGGAAGAATTCGTCGCGACAAAATGCGGGCAGCAAGAGCCGAGCGCCTCGGAACTTCGCGATTCATGCAGTCTCCCACGTAGCCTGGAATGAACCAGCACTGCTTTGCAACAAAAGCGTGGATGCGAAATGAGCTGTCGATCAATGGAAATTACTTTCGTGAATTTCCCGGCCATTCGTCGGCTGAATAGGGCGAGCGTTCGTCGGATAATATTTTGCAAATGCCGCGATCTGCGCGGGAGAGGCTTCAACGGGGGTCTTCATGACGAACCACTTGACGCCCTCCTTACAGGGAGGAATAGTGAGCGAGCCATCGAACGTGTAATAGTTTTGATCCGCGGGCAAAAGATCGGCAGCGTTGATGACCACCTTCTTGTACTCCACTTCTTTGCCTACATCGTGAGGGATGTGACTCCACAGATCGCGTAACGCGGCGTTTTCGGCGCCGCTCTTGATGAACACGGCGACGACGGCAGTGCGGTTAGCCGCGGAATCCACGTGGACGAAGTGAAGTTCCATGTCGTACTTCTTGCCGCCGATTTCGTTTTCGCTGACGTGGTGAAAATGAAATTGCACCAGAGGCAGCGCCGTTCCGTTGATGGTGACGCTGCTACCCGCTTCGTAATTGAACTGGATGGTGTATCCGTTGTTGATCACTTTCAGCGGCTCAAGTTTGTAATCAAAATGGATGGGCGCAAGATCCGCGGGCTGCGCGCCGACGATATCAATGGGCGACTCGCGGTGGCCCGACTTGCACACGGCATAATCCGACTCGAGGTCCCCCCAGTGGTCCGGGCCGTCGGCCCCGTCGTAACTCCAATGAGGGGGATTCGCGGGATGCGCCTGGGCGATCGCGGAGTGCGCGAAAACCAGGACGGCGCAGAAGACGAGGAACGTTGCTGCACTGCGGGCCAAACGATTGGTCATGGAAAACCTCCGTGGCGAAGAAGGAAAAACAGCATCTCACTTTGCGCGCGAATCTTCAAATATTCGGTGTGGAAAATCGGAAACGTGCGGGTATATTCGCAATGGTTGAACAGCAGAGAAGATGAGAACGGACGCGTCGCTTTCGGGAGCGGCTGCGCATGAAAAACGCAATAGAGGAATCAACAAATATGAAAACGGTACTGAGCGTGGCGCTCCTGATTGGTGTTTTGTGCAGCGCAACTGAAATCGCGCGGCCACAGGCTGCGGCACAAGTGGCAAAAGCGCAACCTGCGGAAGGCGCACAGCAATTCGCGGCGTTGGGCGACCTGAAGCTGCGTAGCGGCGCCGTAATTCACGATTTTCGCCTGGGCTATCGCACGTTCGGGCAGCTGAATGCGGCAAAGTCGAACGCGATTCTGTGGCCCGCGTGGCTGGGCGGAAAAACGCAGGAGCTGGTGCAGTTCGTTGGTCCGGACAAAGTGGTGGACAGCACGAAATATTTCGTGGTGCTGGTGGATGCGATCGGAAATAGCGTTTCGACTTCGCCATCGAACAGCGAAACCCAGGCACGCTTGGCGTTTCCGGAGTTTACGATTCGCGACATGGTGGAGTCCGAACATCGCTTCGCGACCGAGGTGCTGCACTTGACGCACGTGCACGCGGTGATGGGAATTTCGATGGGCGGAATGCAAACGTTTGAGTGGGTGGTGGCCTATCCGGATTTCATGGATGTGGCAGTTCCAATGGCAGGCTCGCCTCAGTCAACCTCTTACGACAAGCTGCTGTGGACCGCGGAAATGGACGCACTGCGGCTAGATCCAGAATGGAAGGACGGACAGGGTACAAAGCCTATGACGGGCGGCTTCGCGGTGTACAACGAAATTGGCAACATGAACGTGACTTCGCCGGCCTATCGCGTGGCAAAGACCAGCCCGCAGGATTTTCCGCAGTTCATCGAGCAAACGCGGAAGGAACTTACGATAGATGCCGCGACGGCGTGCGATGCCATCCGGCAACGCCAGGCGATTAACGCGCTGGATATTCCGGGGGAGTTTGGGGAGACGATGGAGCAGGCGGCAAAGAGCGTGCGCGCCAAATTGCTGGTGGTGATCTCGCCGCAAGATCACATGGTGAATCCAACGCCAGCGATCGCCTTTGCGGGCATGATGGGCGCGCCGGTACTTACGCTGGATTCTCCGTGCGGTCACGAGAGTCTGGACTGTATTTCCGCCGGGCCAATCGTGGCGAAATTCCTGGCGGAGCCCGCGTCTGTGCAGAGCATGACCCTACATGCGGTGGCGAGCCACTAGAGAAGTCCATGAAATCGCTGGAGAAAACGAGCGCCGGCGGGGCGATATTGCCTCTGGAATGAAATTCGACACATTGGTGATAGTGAATCCCGCATCGGGCCGAGGGCGAGCGCTGCGTGCCGAGCCGGAAGTGGCGAGCTTGCTCGCGTCGCGCGGATGTCGCGTGAAGTTCGTACGTTCGAAAAGCTCGGGAGATATCCGCGAGCAAGCGGCCCGCGCAGCGGCCGAGGGATTCCGAATCGTGGTGGCGCTGGGTGGCGACGGCGCATTTCATCATTTGGTGGAAGGCATTCGCGGCACTGATGTAGTAGCGGCATTTTTTCCGGCGGGGAACGGGAACGACATTGCGCGCGCGCTGGGAATTCCCCTCGATCCAGTGGAAGCCGCGAACTCATTCTCGCGCGGGCAACCGCGAGCGGTGGACCTGGTGCGTGTGCGATTCAACGACGGCAGCGAGGCGCATTACATGGGCGCCGGGGGCATGGGGCTGGACGCAGAGGCCGCGCATCTGGCTAACACGCGATTCCGTGCATGGCCGGGAGTGACGCGTTACCTTGCGGGAGCGTTCACGATATTTTTTCGCGAGCCGCTTTTGGATGTGACGGCGGAGATGGACGGCGCGAATTGGTCTGGCCGCGCGTTATTTGTGGCAGTGGCGAATGCGACGAGCTACGGTTCGGGCGTACGCATCGCACCGCAGGCAGAGATGGATGATGGTTTGCTGGACGTGGTGATTGTGAGCGATGTGGGATTGCCGCGTTTGCTGGAAGCGATACCGATCGTGCTGACTAGCGGGGATCTGCGCGGCTTTCCGGAGGTTACGCGGTATCGCTGTCGACGGGTTGCATTGCGCGCGGACCGGCCGGCGCGGGTGCATGGGGACGGGGAGGATCTTGGAGTGGCGCCTGCGGAGTTTGAGATTTTGCCAGGAGCGATTCGTGTGATAGTGGGGAGAAAAATCACCACCGATGAATACTGATGAGACTGATAGTAAACAATCCCTGATAAAGATGAATGCGGATAACGGCAACGACCAAGATGGACGACCCGCAGTGGAACCAGATTGGTCCAAATTCCGCAGGCGATGATCGTTGCTTTCGCTATTGGCTCTTTTTCTTGGAAAGTTTCAGGGTGACTTCGATGTCGCGGCGGCTATCGAAGCTGGAAACGGTGCGGATGGAGGACGTCATATCGTCGTGCTCGGCGTGGATCTCGTAATCCACGTTCGGGTCGAGGCCACTGAAACGATAATTGCCGGACTCGTCCGCGATATAGGTTTTTACCGCCTGGGACTTCACATTTTTCAGGTAAATCACGCTGGCAGGCATCGGATTTTCGCTTTTATCAATCACGCTGCCGTGCACGACCTTTAGTTGCGCTTCAGCTTTTTTCTGCGCTTTGGATTCGTCTTGCGCGCGGGCCGGCAGCGCCACCAGAAAACCAACAAACAGCACTGCTGCTACTTGAAACCAGCTGTAATTTTTCACGGGGTCCTGTTCTTTCCAGCACTTGCACCTGGAAACGAGAAACGCACGGCGAAATTGGCGGCAGCTCCAGCGCGCGGTGGCCGGCATTCCGGCGTACAACCAGTAAGATGACGCGGCAAGCGGAAAAGATGCGAGCGGGCAGCCCGAGGCCGAAACTATCCGATCTCTTCTTCGTCCTCGTCATCGTCGTCTTCATCTTCCTTTACGCTGGACTTTTCCTCTTCTTCGTCATCGTCATCATCTTCGTCTTCGGAGATGACGATGAGATGCACGGGATGCGTTTGGGTCACTTCCAGCTCGACGTCGCACTCCGGGCAGCTGAGGATTTCGCCTTCCTCGACTTCGTCTTCGTCCAAATCAATTTCGGTGTCGCATTCCGGACATCGGGTCACGAGAATTCTCTCCTTCCTGGGTGTACTTCCACTGGCGGGCTATTATATACCGCAGGTGTCAAGCGTTGGCGAGAGGGGATGCGTAAAGGTGACGGTGCAACGTGAATATCCGGAACGGCCGCTGGTGGGCGTGGGCGGGGTGGTGATTGCAGGCGGGCGGGCGCTGCTGATTCGCCGCGGCGGTCCGCCGTTGGAGGGAGAATGGTCGATCCCCGGAGGCATGCTGGAATTGGGTGAAACATTTGAGGAAGGCGTGCGGCGCGAATTGGCGGAAGAGACTGGCTTGCAAGTACGGATCGTGGAATTTATCGAGGTGTTCGAGCGGATTTTTCCGGGTGAGGGCGGCAGGACGCGATACCATTTTGTGATTTTGGATTATTTGTGCGTGGTGGAGAGCGGTGAGGCGCGGGCTGCGAGTGATGTGACGGATGTGGCTTGGGCGCGGGAGGAAGAACTTGCAGGGTATTCGCTTACTGCTACGGCGATGCGCGTGATCAAGCGGGCGTTTGAAATGTGGCGCGCGCGGACTGCCAAGAAATAGCGATTTCTAGCTTGCGGCGGCTTCGGGGAGTCGGCCGAAGCGGCGTTCACGTCCGCGAAAATCCTCCACCGCGGCGGCGAGATCGGCGGCATCAAATTCCGGCCACATGCGCGGCGTAAAAAGCAGCTCCGCGTAGGCACATTCCCACAGCATGAAATCGCTCAGGCGGCGGTCCCCGCCAGTGCGGATCAGCAAGTCCACATCCAGTGCAGGACCATTAGAGTGAGTGACTTCACCGAGGCGCTTGGCAAATTCACGTTGAGAAACCTCCAGACTGGAAAGCATCCAGCAAGCGGCGCGGAGGATGGCATCGCGCGCTGAGTAGTCCACGGCGATGCGCAATTCCAGGACGCGTCCCGCGGCGGTGAACTTTTCCGCGGCTTCGATGGCTCGCGCGAGTGATGGTGGAATGCGGTCGCGGCGGCCGATGACGCGCAAGCGGACCCCTGCAGCGGCACATGCGGCGGCTTCGGTGCAAAAATATTGTTCGAGCAGGGCGAGCAAAGCGACGACCTCGCTCATCGGGCGTTCCCAGTTGTCCGAGGAAAATGCATACAGCGTTAGGGTGCTGATGCCCAGGCCGGGAGCGGCGCGCACGACGCGGCGGACGGATTCCACGCCGGCGCGATGTCCTTCGGAGCGGGCGAGGCCGCGCGAGGAAGCCCAGCGGCCATTGCCATCCAAGAGGATGGCGACGTGAAGCTGGGTTTGCGGAACTAACTTCAAAGTACTTTTGTTCATAGAGTATCCCGGCAAAATTTTTTGTAGCCTAACCCTCGCGTGTGACGCGGATCAGCGCTTCCATGTGGTTCAGATATTTTTCGAGCGCGCGGCGACCTGTGGCCGTCAGGCGATATTCCGTCTTTGGCATGCGCCCGTCGAAGGATTTGGCGCAGCCCAAGTAGCCTGCGTCTTCCAGCTTGCGGGCGTGGACGCTCAAGTTGCCGTCTGTGGCGCGCAGCAGCTCCTTCAATTCATTGAAAGTGAGCGATTCATTCACGGCGAGCGCGCTGACGATTGCCAGACGCGTGCGCTCGTGGATCAGGCGGTCCAGATTCGTGGCCGTATTTTCCGCGGGCCGCGCCGCCGAGGACGTTCGCTTATTGCGCTCGTCACCCTCAGCACGCTCGCGACGATACGCTCCTGATTTAGCCACCATATTTCCTCGCGATGACGGCTCCAAAAATAATGTGTAAGCCGCCGAAGCCCGCCGCCAGCAGCGCGTTCTGCCAGTTCCACGGCGAGAACAGGGCGACGGCGCCCAAAACCATGAAGCACAAGCCCATCAAGGGAACGATGCGAATGGAAAATGCGCCGCCGGTCACGACTCCTGTTCCGTAGAGCAACAGCCACTGGCCGGGAATCGGGCCGATTTCACTGGAACGCAAATGCAAGACGGTGAGCAGCGCGCCCACAAAAAGCGGCGGCGCGAAACTGTACACGAAGCGCCGGCCGGGACCGCTAAACAGAGACGATCCGGCCAAGCGGGCTTTGGAATAAGTGGTCCAGCCGGCGATGATGATGGCGATGAAAGCTTCGGCGATCCATGTGAGCAGCCAGGGGAGAGACGAAGCCTGGCGCGACGCGATGGCGGCTGCTCCGAGAGCGGTGATGCCCATAGCCACGCCGCCCCAACCGGGAACCGCCGTAAAAGATGCGGCACGCTCCATGGTTTCGCGGATGAAGCGAAGATTGTCGCGTGCGTGGTCAGCAATGGCGACGGGAGCAGGAGAGCGGTAAGGATCAGGAGCGGCCATACGACGAGTGTAGCAGTTCCATGATAGCTGTCAAGTACTTTGTGCGACAAAGCTCATGCTTGGCTTGTGGCACGTGCCGGGCGCGTCTATGCTGGTGCGGCAGGAATTTCATTGGAGGTACAAGACATGAAACCAATTTTGCTGGCTTTTGCACTGCTGGTGATTTCACCGCTGGCAGCTGTTGCGCAGCAAGCTCCCGCGCCCGCCACCGATTTGATCGCCAACCCTGTTGCGACTGCCGTTCGCGGCAGCCTGGAACGGCAGTCGAAAAACATAATTGCGGCCACGGACGAAATGCCCGCGGACAAGTACAGTTATCAGCCCACGCCCGCGCAGATCACTTTCGGACATCTGGTGATGCACATGGCGAACTCGAATTTTCATCTGTGCGCGATGATATCCGGTGTGGAAGCTCCGAAGATGGACGAACTGAAGGAGACGGACGGCAAAGATAAATTGACTGGAGCACTGAAGGCTTCTTTCGATTTCTGCACGCAGTCGCTGGCGAAGGTGGATGATTCGAAGCTGGGTGAGGTGGTGTTCACACGCGGGGCGTTCACGTTGACGCGCGCGGCCGCCATGATCGCGCTGACGAATGATTTCGCAGATCATTACAGCGGGGCCGCGATGTATCTGCGTCTGAACGGATTGCTACCTCCGACGGCGCAGCAGCCGCATAAGGAATGACGGGGCTCCGCTCCGCGCCGCGCCATTTGCCGGTAGTCGTACGGAAAATTGAGTAACATGCAAGCGCTCGATGATGACGACTGCCACCCCTTCCTCACAGCCTGATCATTCGCGACGTGCACAGACGCCACGCGCATTCCGCGCGCTCACCACGATCGGAGTGCTGCTATTTCTAGTTGGAGCAATCCTTCCGTTTGTCTTGGCTCCTTCTGTGTGGTTCACAGGCGCTCGGTGGGCCGGGCTGGCCTTGATCGCGGCAGGCGGATGGCGCAAAGCTTCGCTGACGTATTGGATTTTTTTCGCGATGCTGCTGGGCGGAGAAATTGGGTTGGACCGGCCGCAGTTCGCCGAGCATCTGCGGGTGTTCAGTGATATTTTTCTGCGGTTGATCAAGGTGATTGTGGCGCCTTTGATTTTCGGCACGCTGGTGACCGGAATCGCGGGGCATGGCAATTTGCGGAGCGTCGGGCGGATTGGGGTGAAGAGCCTGGTCTATTTTGAGATTGTGACGACGCTGGCGCTGTTCATCGGCCTGGGCGCGATCAATATCAGCCGGGCGGGAGAGGGGTTGACGGTGGCGGCAGCGGTGGCGACGGACGCTGCGCCAAGTGCAGCGCCATTGCATTGGGACGATTTTTTGCTGCACATTTTTCCTGAAAATCTCGCGAAGTCTGTGGCGGAAAACCAGATACTGCAGGTCGCGGTGTTTTCGGTGCTGTTCGGTATTGCGCTGGCGCGTCTGTCGGAGGCCAAGCGGGCACCGATGCTGAGCTTCTGCGAATCTCTCACGGCGGTAATGTTTGCATTCACAAACTTGGTGATGTATTTCGCGCCGGTGGGCGTGGGCGCGGCGATGGCTTATACCGTGGGACACATGGGAATTGCCGTGCTGCTGCCGCTGGGGAAGTTGCTGCTCACCGGCTACGGCGCACTGATTTTCTTTCTGCTGACGGTGCTGTTGCCGATCGCATTATTCGCGCGGCTGCCGATTGGGCGATTTGTCCGTGCGGTAGCCGAGCCGGCTACGATCGCTTTTGCGACGAGTACTTCCGAAGCGGCGCTTCCGCGCGCGATGGAATGCATGGAAGCCTTTGGCGTGCCGCGGCGAATCGTGGCGTTCGTGTTTCCGGCCGGGTATAGCTTCAACCTGGATGGGTCAACGTTGTATCTGGCAGTGGCGTCTATTTTTGTGGCGCAGGTGGCGGGGATTCATTTGACGTGGCTGCAGCAGCTTTTCATGGTGTTCACGCTGATGGTGACGAGCAAGGGCGTCGCCGGAGTGCCGCGCGCAGTGCTGGTGGTGCTGCTTGCCACGGCGGCGACATTTCATCTACCGACAGAACCAATTTTCATAATTTTGGGAATTGATGCGCTGATGGACATGGCGCGCACCGCGGTGAACGTGATTGGAAACTGCCTGGCATGCGCAGTGATCGCGCGTTGGGAAGGCGAGCTCGATACTTCCTCGGCGCCAACTGCTTTGCCAATCTAGTAAGACCTTATTTCAATGGCGGCGGGGACGTGCGCGCCATCAGTGCTCTTATTTTGGGCGTCTCACGGAACGATTACTGCGGCTCCGTTCACGGTTTCGTGTTTGATTGCTTGCAGGGCTTCGTTGGCTTGGGCTAGCGGGAAGACTGTGACTTGTGGGCGAATGCGGATTTCGTGCGCGATTTTCAGGAAGTCGCGAGCGTCAGCGCGGGTCATGTTGGTCACGCTGCGAATTACGCGCTCGCCCCACAGGAGTTTGTCGTAATCAAATTGCGGCATGTGATCGAGATGGATGGCGTTGATGGCCACTACTCCGCCCTTGCGGAGGCTTGCCAGCGCGCTGACCACTACGTCTCCGCTGGGAGCGAAGGTGACGGCTCGATCGAGCTCGACGGGCGGCTTTTCAGTTTCATTTCCGACCCAGGTGGCGCCTAGCGACGTTGCCAGCTTGCGATGTGACTCTCCTCTGGTCGAGACATATACTTCGCACTTCCAAGACTGTAGAACCGCGATGGTGAGGCTAGCCGAGGAACCGAAGCCGAAGAGGCCGACGCGTTCGCCGGGCTCGACGCCGGCGACGCGCAGGCTGCGGAATCCGATGATGCCGGCACAGAGCAGCGGCGCTACGTGGATGTCGTCCAAGCCGCCGGGCAGGGGGTACGTGAAGTCCGCGCGCGCCAATGCATATTCGGCGTAACCGCCATCCACGGTGTAACCGGTGAAGGTGGGCCCGTCGCACAGGTTTTCCATTTTGTGGCGGCAATACCAACAATCGCCGTCCACTCCGCCCATCCAGGAAACGCCGACGCGAGATCCTACCGGCGATTTCTTACTCTCGCCTGCGATTACTTCGCCGACAATCTGATGGCCGGGAATCAATTGTGGCCGAAGCGGGGGCAGGTCGCGTTCCACAATGTGCAGATCCGTGCGGCAGACACCGCAGGCGAGGACGCGAAGCAGCAGATGGCCGGGAACGAGCTGCGGGCGCGAAACTTCTTCGATGACCAGCGGCGTCGCTGAAACTGGCTGCGCCGATTTTAGAATGGCGGCTTTCATCGGGCACTCTCTTCAGCGGCCATGCAAATTATGGCACCACCGCCAGCGCGCGCCAACAAGCGTTTACTGGTTTGCGTCGATCAACGCGAAGTGACCCGCGTCGCCATGAAGCGTTCAGTGGCCGCCTGAGGGTGCCACCGGCTTGAATTTTTTAATGAGCAGTACCAATGGGACGCCCATCAGTACGAACCAGCCGAGCGCGGTGAAGCAATCCAGAAACGCCAGAAAGGAAGCCTGGCGTTCCAGGAAAGCGAAGGCCTGCGCCTGCGCGTGAATCACGGCGTCGGCATGGGAGAAGCCATGAGCGGAAAAATAATCGGTGAGATTACCTAGGAGCTGCCGGTAGTGTTGATCGGAAGGAGCGGCGTGAGCTACCAGCACGCTCTGATGATATTGCGAGCGGCGCGCCAGCAAAGTGGTGACGAAAGCGATTCCGAAACTGCCTCCTTGATTGCGGAATAGATTGGTGAGGCTGGAGGCTTTGTTGTTCTTGTTCTTGGGCAAATTGGAATATGCCAGCTGGCTCACCGGCACGAAGAGAGTCGCAATGCCCAGTCCTTGCATGACGCGCGCCAACGCTTCGTGGTGGTAATCGGTGGCGAGCGTAAAGCTGGCGAAGTACCACATGGCGCACGCAAAAACGAAATAGCCGAAGGCGAGCAGCCGCTTTACGCCTACTTTAGGCAGAATTCTTACCACCACCGGCGCCAGCAGCACGATCACAAACGCGCCAGGACCTAAGACCAGCCCCGCATCGGTTGCGGTGTAGCCGTAGAGCCTTTGCAGCATTTGCGGAATCAGCACGGTGGATCCGTAGAGCGTGAATCCAAAGAGAAAATAGAAAATATTGGCAAGCGCGAAATTTCGATCGCGCAACAGGCGAATTTCCACCACCGGGTCCGGGTGGCGCCACTCCCAGATAATGGCGAATAGCAGCGCCACGATAGCAATTGAAAAAAAGCACACGATGAAGTTGCTTTCGAACCAGTCCTCGGTTTGTCCGCGATCCAGGACCACCTCCAGGCAGGCAAAGGCCATGGCTACGGAGAAAATACCCCAGCCGTCGATTTTCAGCTTGCCGTCTTTGCGCGCCGCTTCGACTTCGCGCTTGAATTCCGGCGGATCGGAAAGCAAACGGCTGGTGAGGATCAAGGAGATGATGCCGATCGGGATGTTGATGAAGAAAATCCAGCGCCAGCTCCAGTGGTCCGTAATCCAGCCGCCGAGCGGCGGACCAATCGCCGGCGCGGTGACGATGGCCATGCTGTAGAGCGCGAAAGCCGCTGCGCGTTTGGCGGCCGGGAACGTATCTACGAGGATGGCCTGCTCCACCGGAGCCAGGCCTCCGCCGCCGATTCCCTGGAGGACGCGAAAAAAGATCAGCGCACCCAGGCTCGGCGCAAAACCACAGAGCAGCGAACTGACGGTGAAAGTCGCGACGCAAATCATGTAGTAGCGTTTGCGCCCGAAGAGGCGGCTGAGCCATGCGGAGAGAGGCAGCACCACGGCGTTGGACACGAGGTAGCTGGTGAGCACCCAGGTACTCTCGTCCGAACTGACGGCCAGGCCGCCGGCGATGTGAGGAAGCGATACGTTCGCGATCGCCGTATCGAGAAGTTCCATGAAAGTCGCCAGAGTGACGGTGATAGCGATGAACCATGGATTGATGCCCGCTCGGGGAGCGGGAAGAGTCAGGGGGAAGGCTGGAGCCAGCGCCTCGCTCATGGGTCCTCTAGGGGATCCGATGCATAAGAGACCGTTCGGTCTCATTAATTTTATGCTAGAATGGCATAAAAGACCAGTCGGTCTCAGAATAGGCCGCGGGAGTTAGCGATGACCAAGGGCGAGCAGACCAGGCGCGAAATTGTGGAGAAGGCGGCGCCGCTATTTAATCGGAAGGGCTTTGAGGGAACGTCCCTTAACGACCTGATGCAAGCAACCGGCCTGCAGAAGGGTGGGATCTACCGGCATTTTTCGGGCAAGAAAGAATTGGCCGCCGAGGCCTTCGACTATGCGTGGGACAAGGCGGTGCGCGGCAGGCTGGATGGCGTCGCGGAAGTCCCGGACTGCGTGGATCGGCTGAAGAAAACGATCGACAATTTTGTGGAGCGGCGCGCCGGATTGGTTCCCGGCGGCTGCCCGCTGATGAATACCGCCGTCGAAGCCGACGACGGGAATCCGGTGCTGCGGGCGCGCGCCAGAAAAGCGTTGCAGGGGTGGACGGAACGCTTGTCGCGGATCACTTCAGAAGGCATCGAGAAACAGCAGATTGACCGCCACGTCTCGTCGCTGCAACTGTCCCATTTGATCATCGGATCGCTGGAAGGCGCGTTGCTGATCAGCCGCTTGCAAAACGATGATGCACCGCTGCGCGCAATGAGACAGCACCTCGACGAATACCTCGAAGAAAGCGTTCGCGCAAAACGCGAGCCAAAACGCTAGCCAGCTCGCCAGCCGCGTGACCCCCAACCTCTAAAGTTCTGCTCCCCATTTAACAAAATCGGTCCGCCTAAAAATATCGCTTGACATATTCCCATATAGGAATGTATTGTTGGCCCATGGCACGAGCGGCTACAACCTCTGACGCTTTCAACGCGGTGGCCGAGCCGCGGCGCCGGGACATCCTGAATTACCTGGCTCTGCAGGAGCGGTCGGTGGGCGAGATCGTGGCGGAGTTGGAGCTGGAGCAGCCTTCGGTGTCGAAACATCTGCGCGTGCTACTGGACGTGGGGCTGGTGAACGTACGCCGGGAGGGACGCAGGATGCTCTACCGAGTGAACGCGGAGGCGATCCGTCCGCTGCACGAATGGACCAGCACGTTCGAGCGGTACTGGCAGCATCAACTGAACCGGGTGAAGGAACACGCAGAGCGGAAGAGCAGTTCGTGGCAGGGCGCAATCCCAGCCGCGGGGCAGGACAAATCTGATAATTAAAGGAGAAACCATGACTTCGACGGCCATCAAGATGAACCGGACGATTGAGGATTTGACGTTAAACGTAACGCAGGAAATTCATGTACGGGCATCGCTGGAAGTTACGTTCGCAGCGCTTCTCGAACAGCTCGGGCCACTGAATGAAACGCCCGACGGAAAACCGATGTCGCTGAAGCTCGAACCGTGGCCGGGCGGGCGTTGGTATCGCGACTTGGGTGACGAGAACGGCCACTTGTGGGGCCATGTGCAGTCGATCAAGCGGCCAACGCTGCTGGAGTTCTACGGGCCACTGTTCATGTCGTATCCGGTTGCGTCCAATGTGCAGTACCGGCTGAGCGAAGAGGATGGCGGAACGCTGATCAAATTCCAGCACATGGCGTTCGGACTAGTTACAGACGAACATCGCGAGGGCGTTGTAAAGGGTTGGGGGTTCATGAACGACAACGTTCGCAAGCTCGCGGAAGCGAAGCGGCGACCGCAGTAAGCGCGGTGGCTTTGGGAGAAGAAATGTATGTGTCCAGCGTGCATTGCGAGCGCGGCTTTGATTGCGGCGGGGGTGATGTCCACCGGCGGGCTGACGGCCTTCGTCGCGCAGAAGTTGCACCCGAAGATCTTCGCGGACGACAGGGGCTCGTTCGATTCTCAAAGTTGTAAGGATACGAACACTAAATCTGAGATGAACGGAAAGGAGCAGCCATGAGCCTCGCAGAATCACTCTTGATGGAGTTCGACCAGGAAGCACAGACAACGAAGCGTGTGCTGGAACGCGTTCCGGACGACAAGCTCACCTGGAAACCACACCCGACATCGTTCTCGCTGGGACAGTTGGCGCAGCACATCGCGTCCGGTCCGGGCCAGATCGCTGCGGCAGTCGTGCCGGACACTTTTGAATTTCCGAACTCTCCGCGACCGGAGGCCAAGAGCCGCCAGGAAGTTCTGGAGACTTTCTCCAAGAGTATGGCGAGCGCGCGGGCCACGCTGAAAAGTATGGATGACGCGCGACTTCTGTCCGACTGGACACTGACGAAAAACGGAAAAGTGCTGATGTCGGTGCCACGGATCGGATTCCTGCGTTCGATCCTCATGAATCACACCTATCATCATCGCGGGCAACTCTCTGTCTATCTGCGGATGTTGGAAGTTCCGGTGCCCTCGATTTACGGTCCCAGCGCGGACGAAAATCCGTTCGCATAGTTACCCAGCGATCCATTCAACGAATAAAGTCGAAGGAGACGACGATGGAAACTACAGTTGATAAAAGCAGGATGAATCAGCCGACCATCGTGTCGCATGCAGAGTGGATTGCGGCGCGCACGGAGCTTTTGAATAAGGAAAAGGAGTTCACGCGGCTGCGCGATGAACTGAGCCGGCAGCGGCGGGAATTGCCTTGGGAAAAAGTGAAGAAGGAGTACGTGTTCGACGGGCCAACCGGCAAAGAGACGCTCGCCGATCTCTTTGGCGGCAAAAGCCAGCTGCTGATTTATCACTTCATGCTCGGTCCGGGATGGGTGGAAGGCTGCCCTAGCTGCTCGTATCTGGCGGATCATTTTGACGGCAGCGTGCCGCACTTGGGGGCACGAGACGCGCGGCTGGTGGTAGTTTCACGAGCGCCGCTGGAGCAGATTGGCGCGTTCAAGATGCGCATGGGCTGGCGGTTCAAGTGGGTATCTTCGTTCGCGAACGACTTCAATCGCGACTACAACGTGTCGTTCACGAAGGAAGAGATGGCCAACGGGCAGATCTACTACAACTATGAGATGCAACAATTCCCGAGCGAGGAAGGTCCTGGGGCGAGCGCGTTCTATAAGGACCAGGATGGGAATATCTTCCACACCTATTCCACCTACGGCCGCGGGTTGGACATATTTTTGGGAGCGTATAACTGGCTGGACATAGCTCCGAAGGGCCGCGACGAAGATGGGCTGGCGTTTTCGATGGCGTGGGTGAAGCACCACGACAAGTATGTTGACGGCCAGGCGGCGGATCCGTTGAAGACATACTCGCAGCCGAAAAGCTCGGACGCGAGGTGCTGCTCGGGTGAGAACGACTAGCGGTGATTGGACTGTACTGAATCTGGGAGGCGCCAGTGCGTGGGGATTGAACGCTCTGGCGCCCTTGCGGGCCGAATTTTCGCGGTGCGATCAGGCGGCGGCTGCGGTTAAGAGCGCTTCGACCTTGCTGTCCAATGCTTGTGCCACTTTCGACGCTTCTGGACTGTGGTAGCTAGCGAGGAAACTGTCCATCTTGTCGTAGGTGAGGTGCACTCCGTCGGTACGCTCATCCACCAGGATTGTCACGGGTGCATAGGAACCGGCATCCGGCACATGTTCCACCATTTGCGCCATGATGATCGGGTTGCCAACCACCAAGCGCACGCTTTTTGGCGCGCGTTCACCGAGTTTTCTGCGCAAGACTTCGCCTAGGTCGAAGCGCGCGAATTCCATCAAGCCTGCGCTTCCGACGGCCTTTTGCACGGCGGCCTCCAGCTCCGCAAAAGTTTTCGCCGATGTCACGTCGTTGCGAAATGCGGCCATATTTGGGTGGCCGATGGCGGCGTCGAGCTTCGCGAGAACATCCTGGAATGATTTGGAGGAAACCACAGTAAACCGCTGCACTTCAATTCGCTTGGTGGTCACTTTGTTGCCCCTGTCACGCTAGCCTGTATCCGCGTCGTTACCCGCAATTGGATGAATGTGGCCCGTCGCGGGATACGGCCTTTGTCCGAAATAATTTGCGGCCCCGGGATTGGCCGTCAGAATATAATCCCGCTAGTGTAAATGGCGCTGCCACAAAATTCTGCGCGTCGAGCCGCAGCGCCCTCGCAGTGGGAGGCGGCAGAATGGATGGTCCGATAGCAGGCAATCCTCACGCTGCCCTCAGCGATTACTTGGCGGCCGAGCGCACCGTTCTCGCATGGATTCGTACGGGACTGGCTTTGATGGGCTTCGGCTTCGTGGTGGCGCGCTTCGGACTTTTCCTGCAGGAACTGCAAGCCGCAGAGCACGCGTCGTCGGCGCAGGCGTACGGCCTCTCGCTATGGTTCGGCACCGCGCTGATCGCCGTCGGGGTGTTCGTGAATCTATTTGCGGGATCGCAGCATGCTCGATTGATCCAGCTGCTCGATCGCGGCGACCAGGTGCGTTCTCGTCCTGCGGGGCCGGCTGTAACGATAGCGGTTTTTCTGGCATTGGTTGGATTAGCGATGACGGTCTATCTGATTTCCGTGCGCGGTTCTGCGAAAGCAACGCCCGAAAACATTTCCCGGAATAAGGAGGAGACACCCATGACGTCGATGGCACCCATGGCGGACAACGGAATCATCAATAAGGTCAGCAACCATTCGGTGGACGAGACAGTAGAAAAGCTCAAAGGCATTCTTCAGGCGAAGGGAGTGACACTGTTCGCTCTGGTGGACCACAGCGGCGAAGCGGATAAGGTGGGGATGAAAATGCGTCCCACCAAATTGCTGATTTTCGGAAATCCCAAGGGCGGCACTCCGATAATGGTGGCGGCTCCTAGCGCGGCGATTGATTTGCCGCTAAAGATTCTGGTTTGGGAAGATGCGCAAGGGAAGGTCTGGGCTTCCTACAACAGTCCGGCGTATTTGCAGCAGCGGCACGGCATACCGCAAGATTTGCTGCCGAACATCGCGGTGGTTGAAGCGCTGGCGACCAAAGCGGCGGAGTAACTGGCGGCGCCGTACTAGCACGGTAAGCATTCGCAACGCATGATGCGGGCTCTGCACTTCGACTGCGCCTACTGCACGCCGGCGTTTGCGAAATCTTGTGGTCCGGGAAGCGTGCCGCGCAGATAGGTGGCGTCCCAATTGAATTGCCAGCGGCCTTTCTCCCGCGCGAAACGCAGCGGGCCCGGCGTAAAGTCCACCCACTGGCTCCACTGGCCGCTGTGTTTGCTGACGACTACGTTCGACATGCCGTCCAAAACCATCCCCGGCTGCCCGCCGCCCTCGCGACACGACGTGGGCTGGAATTCCGCTCGCCCGACCCACTCGAAGCCGTTCAGTTTGTCGGACTCGCTGAGATCCTGCGGCACCATGGCTTTGATCGTCAGCGCACGGCACTGGCGCAGAAAATGATCGGGCGCGTACGGACTGCCGGAGACTATGGCGGTCGTCCAGCCATCGGACCCTTTGCGCCAGTGCCGCTGCAGTTCCGCCATGGCGGCGCTCTGCGCTTCCCGGTCCGCGCTGGTGAGGCCGGGAATTCCTTCATCCGCGGAGCTATCTGAGCTTGAACGGCCGCAGCCGATTGGTCCGAGGAGCGCCGCCAGCACTAGTGCCAGCGAGATGAGTGAAGTGGCGCGATAGACTCTCATCACGAGCTTCCTTTCTTTGCGGAACTTCGCCCGAAGAATCGCAACCGTTATTTCACTTTCTCGAGTCGGGGAATCATGGTGTCGCGTGGGCCGTCAATCGTGCCGTCCTTGTTCACGGTGAAGATCAGCGGGCTGGGCAGCATGGGGCCAAAATCGCCGCGGGCTACGATCTTGTTACCGTCAATTTTGTAGGTGCCGTCAACGGCGTAGGCGCCGAGGGCTACGTAGGCTTTGCCGTCTTTGAATTCGGCGTTGATGGTGCCGCTGGGGTCGCGGTATTTGCCTTCGGCGCCACCGCCGCACCCCACAGCCAGTGCTGCCGAAGCCAGAACGAAGACAAGAAGCGCATTGCGGATGGATCCACCATTCATAAAGTTCTCCTCAGCAGACATTCCATTTTTTGATTTCGGATTAACGCGTGGGCCTCTTTCGTTGGACTCCCGAAGACCGCCCCCGCAACCGCCATCCGTTGCCGTATGGCCGCTTACGGTGCTACAGTGCCGTGCATAGACGGGAACTGCAGCCAGCGACAGACGGGTTCCCCGGTATGACCCTTCACTACGCTATGCGCGAAAGCGAAAGAAAAACCGTCACGGTGGCGAAGCCTTCTCATGGGGCGGCCGAATTGCCACCCGAGCGAACCGGCCCGGCCGCCGCTAAGAGACAAGTGCTGGATCAACTGTTCAGCGTTACCTACGAAGAGCTGCGCAGGTTGGCGTCGAGTGTCCGGCGCGGCGACCCCAGCGCCACCCTCAGCCCAACCGCCTTGGTGAATGAGGTCTGGCTGAAGCTGGCGAAATCCCCGGACGTTGGCGCGACTTCCCGGCTGCATTTCAAGCGCATCGCGGCGCGTGCCATGCGGCAGCTCCTGGTGGAAGCGGCGCGGCGGCGAAACTCCGGCAAGCGTGGCGGCGGCGCGAAAATTACCGTGACCTTTGACAGCGAGTTTCAGCAGAAACCCTCCGGCGAAGACGAACTGCTGGCGCTGAACACCGCGCTGGAAGAGCTGGCGCGCATGAATCCGCGACAGGCGATGATGGTGGAAAGCCGCTTCTTCGGCGGGCTGGATATTCCGGAAACCGCAGCGCTCCTCAACGTATCCGAAGCCACCGTCCTTCGCGATTGGCGAGCCGCGAAGGCCTGGCTGACTCACGAACTTCGCCGGGCGTAACTGCTGATCGCTGCACCGCTTTCTTGCCATTTCAGCCGGAGAGTAAAGATGGACAGCACTCGCTGGCAGAAAGTCCAATCTCTTTTCCACGAAGCTGCGGACATGCCGCGTGCGGAGCAGCGCGTTTTTCTGGAAACGCGATGCGGCGACGATGTCGCGCTGGTGAGCGAGGTTTTGGTGCTTTTGGAGGAAGACGCGTGCGGTGGATCGCTGCTCGACGGTGACGTGGCAGAAGTCGCGAGCCAGATATTCAACGATCCTTCACCGGGTCCGCTTCCGTTCAAGGAGTTTGGGCCGTACCGGATCAAGCAGGCGCTGGGTGAGGGCGGGATGGGCGTGGTTTACCTGGCCGAGCGCGAAGATCTTGGCAATGAAGTTGCCATCAAGATTTTGCGCGATGCGTGGGTTTCGCCCGCACGCCGCGAACGTTTCAACGCCGAACAGCGAACTCTCGCGCAGCTGAATCATCCTTCTATCGCGCGGCTTTACGACGCGGATACTTCGCCGGATGGGACTCCCTTCTTCGTGATGGAGTACGTGGAAGGCATACCGCTTACGGATTATTGCAAGGCGAAGAAGTGCACGATTCCGGAGCGTTTGCGTCTATTCCGCGCAGTTTGCGAAGCGGTGCTGTACGCGCATCAGCACGCCGTGATTCACCGCGACTTGAAGCCTTCCAACATCCTGGTGAAAGAGGATGGCAGCATTCGGCTGCTTGATTTCGGAATCGCCAAGCACCTGGAAAATCTAGGCGAGTTGGTCGACCAAACCATCACCGGCCTGCGCCTGATGACGCCCGCCTATGCCGCGCCGGAACAGATTCGCGGCGAACAAGTGGGGATACACAGCGACGTCTATTCGCTCGGAGTGGTGTTGTACGAATTGCTTGCCGGACGGCTGCCGTACGATTTGTCGAGTTGCACGCCGGCACAAGCTGAAAAGGTTTTGACCGAGCAGGAGGCCGCTAAGCCATCGGATGCTGCCGCCACAACGGCCGCGGTCGCATCGCCTTCGGCGGAAACGAACGGCAGCGCGGTAAATGCGAGCAGGGCGGCATGGGCCGATCTCGACGTGCTTTGCCTCACGGCGATGCACAAGGATCCACGGCGCCGCTACCAATCGGTGGAAGCGCTCATCCGTGATGTGGATCATTACTTGAATGCCGAGCCTCTGGAGGCGCGGCCCGACACGTGGCACTACGCTCTGGGCAAGTTCGTGCGACGGCACTGGCAGTGGGTTTCGGCGGCCGCTGTAATGTTCACGTTGTTGGTGGGTTTGGTGATTTTCTACACCGTGAGATTGACCAGGGCGCGCAACGCGGCTCTGATGCAAGCTGCGCGAACCCAGCGCATCCAGCGGTTTATGCTGAATCTCTTTCAGGGAGGGGATCCCTCCGCGGGACCTGCGGATGATTTGCGCGTGGTGACGCTGCTCGATCGCGGCGTGCAGGAAGCGCGCAGCCTGGATGCTGAGCCTGCGGTGCAAGCGGAACTTTTCGAGACGCTCGGCGGCATTTACCAGAAGTTGGGAAAGCTCGAGCAGGCAGACGCGTTGATGGAATCGGCGTTGGCGAAACGCGAAGCGCTGTACGGCCCGGACAGCACTGAGACGGCGAAGGGCTTACTGGCGTTGGGTTCCTTGAGGGACGCCGAGGCTAGGTATCCCGACGCCGAACGGCTAATACGGCAGGCACTCGATCGAGACCGGCGCCACTTGCCTGCAAATGATCCGGCGGTGGCGAAGGCCATGCTCGCGCTGGGAGGAGTGCTGGAAGATCGCGGCGCCTACGATCAATCCATCGCCATCCTGGAGCAGACGGTGCAACTTTATTCTGCACCGAGATCAGAGCCGGCCGACCTGGCGGATAGTTTGTACGAACTGGGCAACGCGGAATTTTATGCCGGCCACTATGAGAAGTCCGAAGAGATCAACCAGCGCGCGCTGGCAATCTACAAACAGATTTACGGCGAGCGCCACCCGCGCGTGGCCGATGTGTTGATCAATCTGGGCGCGATCCGGCTGGACACCGGGCACTACCGCGAGGCCGAACAATATGACCGCCAGGCTTTGGACATCGTGCAAGCGTGGTATGGCAAAGATAATCCCGAGACGGCGACCGATTTGACGATCCTCGCGCGATCGTTGGTTTACCAGAAACGTTATGACGAAGCATCGGAGCTGCTGCAGCAATCGTTGGCGATCAAGGAGCGCACGTTTGGCAAGGTGCATCCAAGTGTTGCGTCCACGTTGAACGAGCTGGGATCCGTCGCGCTGCAGGAAGACAAGTACGATGCCGCGGAGCAATACTTCGAGCGGATGGCGGACATATATCGGACGGACTACGGAGAGCAGCACTATCTATACGCGACCGCGCTTTCCAATCTGGCCAGCGTATACACGGCACAGCACGAGTGGGCGCGCGCGGAGAGACTCTACCGCCAGGCAATTCCCATTTATGTGGAGTCGCAATCGCCCACGCACATCAATACGGGCATCGCGCGAATTAAACTGGGCAGAACTTTACTGCGACAACAACGGTATGCGGACGCGGAAGTCGAAACTCACGCCGGTTACGATATTTTGAGCCCGCAGATGGATCCAAAGGTAAGCTGGCTGATGAACGCGCGCAAAGACCTGGCGGAAGAATACGACGGAATGAAGCAACCGGAGCAGGCGGCAAAGTTTCGGGCGGAGACTGCAGCGACCGACGCCGAGGCTCCGGCGAATTCTGCGAAAAAATAATCGCCGCCCATGCTGCGCCGAACTCTGAAATGGGTTTTCTTATTGCGTATGAACGAAAGCTGCGTTACAGACCCAGGTCGCTGAGTCCCGGATGATCCGCGGGGCGCGTTCCGAGAGGCCAGTGAAATAGGCGCTCGGCCGGCTTGATGGGCAGATCGTTGATGGATGCATAGCGGTGATGCATGACGCCCTCGGCGTTGAATTCCCAGTTTTCGTTGCCGTAGGAGCGGAACCATTGCCCGGAATCGTCGTGCGATTCGTAGGCGAAGCGCACGGCGATTCTTGCGCCGTCGAACGCCCAGAGTTCCTTGATCAGGCGATATTCCAGCTCGCGATTCCATTTGCGCGTGAGGAACTGAATGATTTCCTCGCGGCCATTGACGAACTCCGCGCGATTGCGCCAGCGGCAATCCACGGTGTAAGCCAGTGCAACTTTTTGTGGATCGCGCGAATTCCAGCCGTCCTCGGCCTTGCGTACCTTTTGCACGGCGGTCTCGCGGGTGAAGGGTGGCACTAAACCGACTTGAGGTTGACTGGCCATTTCTTTCCTCCGTAACAGCGTCGTCGAATGGGATATGGGCCGGTGTGGTTCCGCGGAACTGCTGGCCGCCAGAGAGTTGGATGAACAAGGCAGCGAAACGGATACATTTTTCGCTGGCAAGAATTGGGGCGCGAACTGTGCGCTCCGGACTCGCGATTACGACAACACGCGCTGCGATTCGGATCGCCCGGGCAAAATCGTGAAACCGAGCGCTTGCAAGTCGTTGCGCAACTGATCGACTGACTCGAACCGGATTGCGTGGATCCCGGCGGCGCGGGCCTGCCGCAGATTTATCTCCCGGTCGTCAATAAATAGCGCTGCAGAGGGCTGCACGCCCAAGGCGTCGAGGCAGTGCTGATAGATCGCGGGCTCGGGCTTGACGCTGCGCACTTCTCCAGAAAAAATGTGGTGATCGAAATGACTGAGCCATGCAAAGTTTTTTCGCAAGTGCGTGGCCATATCCGCCGGCATGTTGGATAGAATCGCCGTCTTAAACCCCGCCGCGTGCAGCTGCTGGACCCAGAAGATCATGGCGTCGTTGAGATCGCTCCACAGCTGCAGATCCAGTTGGCCTGCCAGTTCAATCGCATCCGCGCCGACTTTCACGCCTGCCTGCGCCGCGAATTGCTGCCAATATTCGCTGGAGAGCAAATCTCCGCGGTCATATGCCACGCGGGTCTGCAGATAAATCGGCAGAAAAGTTCGCGGATCCATCTGAAACATAGCAGCAAGGCGTTCGATCGTGGCGGTCGAGGGTGTATGGCACAGAACTTCACCGTAATCGAGTATCACCGCACGGATTTCTGTGAGTTTACCGGCTGGAATGTGACCATTGGCAGGCATACACGGCCTCGCCCTTCATGTTGAATCAGCCACGCGCGTTCGTCAAATGCGATTGTGCCGCGCGGCATACGGCGAATCTTCAGATGATCTCAACGCTGCGTGAGACCATTCCAGGGACGACGAAAATTGCGAACGTTTCTTCGCTCAGCACGCCGGGACAGCACGCAGCGCCAGATCTTCGCCCGCCAGGTGCAAGTATTCCTGAAGCACCGCAACTACCAGATTGTGATCATCACGCTGAGGCAGCCCGGAAACGGTGATCGTGCCCACACATCCCGTGCCGGCGAGAATGATCGGGAAACATCCGCCGTGCGGCGCGTAGTCTTTTGGATCGAGCCCCGTTTTCCCCTGCAAAGTGGTTTGAGCTCGCTCGTGCGTCAAGCCGATGGCGTAGGAACTGCGATGGTAGCGCTCGACGACATTGCGTTTGCGGCGAATCCAGTCCGCGTTGTCCGGCGTGGTTCCAGGCATGGCGTATGAAAATAGCTGATGTCCATTGAGATGGATATCAATGGCCACCGCGACGCCGCGTTTTTCGGCTGCGGCTTTGAGAGCGCTGCCCACGGCCCAGGCCGCTTCGGAATCGAATTGCTTGAATTGCAGGCGTTTTTCCTGCTGCGCGATCTTTTCGAGATCCTGATCAAGGGTCATAAGATTTCCATTTGAACAATGTGCGATCGAATAGTTTGTTTTCGCGGCAGCGCGGCGCGGCCCGCGACGTGCGATCCGCGACGAATCATAACAGATTCAGAGCCCTCACAATTTGATCGGGTTGAAGGGCAATTCGGCGCGGGCAGCGGAACTTTTCACGCCAGTCTCCAGCACGTTGATCACATCCAGCGCTTGTTCAGGAGTTACTGGATTAGGCGCGCCGCGCGAAATCGCGTCGCGAATTCCTTCGTAATAGGCGAGATAGTTCCCGGGCACATTCGGAACTTGCCGCGCATCGAAGCCGTCGCCGTTCTTGGTGATTAGCGTTCCTGGCTGCGGGTCCTGTCCCCAACCTGGGGTTCCCGGAATTTCCCCACGCTTCAGCGCTTCCTCCTGCGGATCCATGCCGAATTTCGTGTAGCTGCCTAGCGCGCCATGAATCGTGAATCGTGGAGTTTCCGCAGCGACGAGCGACGCGCCGTGCACAATCACGCGATTTCGGCCGTAACGCAGGATGACATGAAAGTAGTCAACCGCCTGTCCGCGCGAGCGCTGCATCTCCAGGTCCGCATACACAGCTTCGGGAGGGCCGAATAATTGCAGCGCTTGGTCGACAAGATGAGGGCCGAGGTCGAACCAAATGCCGCTGCCCGGGCCCGGAAGTTCGCGCCAGCGCTGGCGCGGTTCAGGGCGGTAGCGGTCGTAGTGCGATTCGAAATGAGCGACTTCGCCGAGTGCGCCACTCGCGACAACTTGGCGCACCGTCAGAAAGTCAGAGTCCCAACGGCGATCCTGAAAAACGGAGATCAATCGGCGGCGGATCTTCGCCAGGGTGATGAGTTCCGTCGCTTCGGCGAGTGTGTTGGTGAACGGCTTGTCCACCACAACGTGCTTGCCCGCGTTGAGCGCCTTACTGGTGAAATCGAAATGAGTGGTATTCGGAGTCGCGATCACAATCAAATCAATTTCCGGAAGAGCGAATGCTTCCTCCGCCTTCGCGAGCACCGTGACGTCGTAATCCCTCTTGACCTTCGCGCTGTCACTGGAAACGATATGAGTGAGCCGCAGTCCCGGCACATTCGTCAGCAGCGGCGCATGAAAAGTTTTGCTGGCAAATCCGTACCCTAGCAGCGCTACGTTCAGCGCTGAAGTGGTTCGTGAACGATCTTCCAAGAGCCGTCTCCTCAGGCGGTCGCAGCTCGCCCAGAACTTAAAACGCTTGCACCACTTAGCAGCATTATCTATTCTCTAGCCGCGCCGACACGGCGTTCCCAACGCGACATTCTACTTGAGGTGGCCCAAACTTGCCCCTACGAGTACGGTTTTTTCGCTGCATGGCCCTGTTCTCCCTCGTGTTTCTAACGATACCGGGGCAAGTTGCCGCCCAGGCGGCGTCCCGCACGCTCGAAGCGAAGTGGGAGTTTCGCGCCGTCGGCAACACGGACCACGCCGAGCTGAAGGAATGGCATCCGGCGCAAGTCCCGGGAGTGGTTCAGACCGATCTGCTGCGCGACGGTTTGATTCCCGACCCGTTCTACCAGGACAACGACACGCGCTTGCAGTGGATTGGCCTGACCGACTGGGAATATCGGACTACTTTCGACGTGGATGCCGCGACGCTGGCGCACGATCACGTGGATCTGGTTTTCGACGGGCTGGACACTTACGCGGACGTCTATGTAAACGACCAAGCCGTGCTGCACACGGACAATATGTTTCGGCGCTGGCGCGTGCCGGCGAAAACTTTGCTGAAGGCGGGCCCGAATACGCTGCGCGTCGTGTTCCATTCACCCATCGAGTCCATGATTCCGAAAGTGAAAGCGCTTCCGTACATCTTGCCTTCGGTGACTTCGCATATGACCGGAAACGAAGAAGACATTGCCACCGCGCCGTACACGCGCAAGGCGCCGTATCAATACGGGTGGGATTGGGGGCCGCGATACGTCACGGAAGGGATCTGGCGGCCGATCTGCCTGGAAACTTGGGACGCCCTGCGCATCGAGAATTTTCATGTGCAACAGCAGCGAGTGAGCAAGGAATTCGCCGCGCTTGCCGCCGAAGTCGAAATCGAGGCGAGCCGCAGCGCGGCAGCGATTGTTGAAATCAACCACGGCGAACTGAGTGGCGTTGCGGCGGCGCCCATTCGAAAGAGCGTGCAATTGGAGCCGGGCGTGAATCGCATCAGCGTTCCGATTCACATCGCTAATCCCAAGTTGTGGTACCCGCTAGGCTACGGTGCGCAGGATCGCTATCGTTTCGCGGCTACCGTGCGGACGGGGCGTGACGTGGCCGCCGACGCGTCTCTGAAAACTGGGCTGCGCTCGATCGAGCTGCGCAGGGAAATTGGCAAGACGGGCAAGAGTTTTGCGTTCGTCGTGAACGGCATTCCCATCTTCGCAAAGGGTGCAGACGTGATTCCGTTCGATAGCTTTCCGAACCGCGTGACGCCGGAAATCCATCGCCAGATTCTAGAAGCGGTACGTGACGCGCATATGAACATGGTCCGCGAATGGGGCGGCGGTTACTACGAGTCGGATGATTTTTACGACATTTGCGACGAGCTGGGCATCATGGTGTGGCAGGAATTTATCTTCGGCGGCGATATGGTTCCGGGAGGCGCGGATTTTCAGAACAATGTGAGGCAGGAAGCCATCGAGCAGGTCGAGCGGTTGCGCGATCATCCCAGCATCGTGCTGTGGTGTGGCAACAATGAAATTGAGACGGGCTGGGTGCATTGGGACGATCGCAAAATCTTCAAGGAAGCTGTTTCGCCGGCCGACCGCGAAAAGGTGTGGACGGATTACGTCGTGCTGTTCCATAGCGTTCTCGCGGGCGTTGTCGCGCGTTATGCGGATCCGGTGCCCTATTGGGCCAGTTCACCGAGCGCGAATTTCGAAGATCCTCCGGACAGCCAATCCAACGGCGATATGCACTACTGGCAGGTGTGGCATGCGCTGGCGCCTATCGAAATGTACACGCAGCAATTCCCGCGGTTCATGTCTGAGTACGGATTCCAATCCTTCCCGGAGCTGCGCACCATTCGCAGTTTTGCGCAGCCCGGCGACATGGACATCCACTCCGCGACGATGCAGGATCACCAGAAAAATCATGGCGGCAATGAGCGAATTCTGAGTTACATGCTGCGATGGTACCCGGAGCCGAAGGATTTCGGTTCGTTCGTGTACCTGAGCCAGGTGTTGCAAGCCGAAGCCATAAAAGTGGGCGCGGAACACTTGCGGCGGCAAATGCCCGACACGATGGGATCGCTTTACTGGCAGTTGAACGATTGCTGGCCGGTGGCTTCCTGGGCCAGCATTGATTACTACGGGCGCTGGAAAGCGCTGCAATATTACGCACGGCGATTTTACGATGACGTGCTGGTTTCGCCATTTGCGCACGACGGCAAGGTGGACGTGTATGTGGTGTCCGACAAGCTGCAGCCGCTGAGTGGCCAGATCCATTGGCGTTTGCTGGATTTTAACGGCAAGGTGCTGCTGGAGAAAACGCAGAACGTGCAGGTGCCCGTGCAATCCAGCGCCGTGTATTTCACATTAAACGAGAAGGAGTTGCTGGCGAAAGCTGACCCGAAGAAAAGCTTTTTGGTGTTTGATCTGGCTGTCGGCGGACAGAGCGTGTCGCGGAATCTGATTTTCTTCGACACCATGCACAATCTCGATTTGCCGACGTCCGTGCATATCGAGAAGTCGCTGGAATATTCGAACGAAACCCATGTTCTGACGCTTCAATCGCCCGTACTCGCGCGCTCCGTTTACATTTCGTTCGGCGATCTGGACGTGCAGAGTGCGGATAATTATCTCGATTTGCTGCCGGGCGAGCCGGTCACCGTGAAACTCAAGACTCCGTCCTCGGTTTCCCTCGATCAGCTGACAAGCTCGCTGCAAGTGATATCGCTGACCGACGCTTTTCCGGCTGCCCCGACGATGCACTAGCGCGCGGCAGAATTTTCAGGGCCGCAAATCCTATTTATTGTTTGCCGATGCTGCACTCGCCGCCGAAAGCGTGAGGCTGCCGCGAAGTACGATGTCCTGGCTCGACCGCCCCACGAGAATTTGGAATTCACCTGAATCGGCGCGCCATTGTTTCGCGTCGGCATCGTAGTAGGAAAAAGAGCGGCCACTCAGAGTTACCGTCGAGGTTTTTGTTTCGCCCGACTTCAGTTCGATTCGCGCGAAGCCCTTTAATTCTTTTGTGGGCCGGGGAACTTTCGCGTGCTCCTCTGCCACGTAAACTTGAGCGACGTCGGCTCCTGCGCGCGTTCCAGTATTCGTCACGTCGAACGAAATCTGAAACACAGGCGCGGAAATTCCGTCGCTCTTCGCGTTCGCATCGGCGGGCTTGACGGCCACATTTGCGTACTGAAAGGAAGTGTACGAAAGCCCATAACCAAATGGAAACAAAGGCTTTGTACCGTTATGCTCGTAGCCCCGATAGCCCACGAACACGCCTTCTTTATAGATGACGCGCTTGGTCCCAGCTGCCGGATAGTAGTTATCGTGCACCGGATTATCTTCCCAGCGGCGTTCAAAAGTTGCCGGCAACCGGCCTGACGGATTCACATCGCCGAAAAGAATTTCCGCGGCAACTTTGCCGCCTTCTTGCCCGGGATACCAGGCTTCGAGGAGCGCCGGAACGCGGTCAATCCATTCGTTCATGTCCACGCCGCCGCCGGAAGTGAGCACGACGATGGTGTTCTTGTTCGCGGCGGACATTTCCTGGATCAGTTCATCTTGTCCGGGAGGCAAACGGAAAGTGCGGTCGGCGCCTTCGCTTTCGGATTCGGGATCAAAACCCGCTGCGACCACGACGACGTCCACCTTCGCCGCCAGCTTCTTCGCGTCCGGAAGCACGTAGCTGCCTTGGCGCGCGATTCCCATGTGCAGGTGCCCGCCCAGCCACCTAGATTCGCCGTGATGTTCCAACACAACTTTGTGGGGCTTGGCGTCTAAAGCGAGCGTCGCGACACCTAGCAGCTCTTTGGAAACAGTCCAATCGTCGAGGACGATTTTGTCGTCAACGAAGGCGCGGTAGTATCCGCCGTCTTCTCCCGTCGAAGTGACGAACACGTCGTATTTGCCGGTGGCGGCCGGCGTGTAGTAGCCGGTCCATCGCGAGGACAGAGCTTCCGCGGGCAACATCTTCCGGCTCGGCGGCCCAAAATCAATGTGTTCATCGGTGCGCATGAGGAATGGCTGTCCCGCTAAATCCGCATTGGTGAAATGCTCCGCTCTTAATCCTGCAGTCCCGCCCGACGCAGCGGTCGAGAAAAATGTCGCCGCCGACATTTCACTGACGGTGGGAATGCCTGGGCTGTAAAAGACTTGGCCCGAGTTCCCAACGTAGTCACTCATGCCTTGCACGAAACTCACAGGTGCAAACGGGACTACGTGAGCGCTGCCGCCGCCCACGGGCACGGCGGGATAAGCGTCGGGTCCTACAACCAGGATGGATTTGACCACGTCTTTCTTGAGCGGCAGCAGATTCCCTTCATTCTTCAATAGCACGGCGCCTTCGCGCGCGGATTGCAGCGCGATTTGATCGCCTTCGCGGTTGTAACGCGAGATCGTCAGATCGGTTTGCTCGCGGTCCAGCCAGCCGAACTGAATTGCGACACGCAGGATGCGACGAACCTTGTCGTCAATCGTCGCGACGCTCACCGACCCGTCCTTAATCGCCGGAAGCAGCTTCTCGCGGTTCAGGAATTTTCCCGAAGGCATCTCGAGGTCCAAGCCCCCGTTCGCAGCGCCCACGGCATCGTAGGTCGAAGTCCAATCGGACATCAGGATTCCGTCGAAGCCCCACTCCTTTTTCAAGACTTCATTATTCAGGTAGCCGTTCTGGGTCATGTGGATGCCGTTCGTCAAATTGTAGGAATCCATCACGGAGCGGACGTGGCCCTGTTTCACGGCGGTTTCGAATGCCGGCAGATAAATTTCGCGCATGGTGCGCTCATCAATTATGGAATCGGTGTTGTGGCGATCGAAATCGGAATTGTTTCCCATGAAATGTTTCGCCGTCGCGCTGACTCCCTGGCTTTGCATTCCCTGGATGTATCCCACCGCGATTTGACCCGCCAGATACGGATCTTCGCCCATGTATTCGAAGTTGCGGCCATTCATTGGCGCGCGGTAGATGTTGAAGGCAGGTCCGAGCATGAAGTGCACGCCCTTTGCGCGGGCGTCGCGTGCGATTTGCGTGCCTTCTTGCGCGGCGAGCGCGGGATCCCACGAAGCGGCCAGCGAAATTCCGCCTGCCATCGTGGTGGCAGGGCCGCCGTGGCGTACGCCAATCGGCCCGTCGGCCATTCGCAAGCGCGGCAACCCCAAGTCAGGATACGCGCGGATGTAAAAATCGTCCTGGCCGCCCAGCATGTCAATCTTCTGCTCGAGCGTCATCTTGCTGAGGATCGCCTCGACGCGCTGCTCGACGTCGTCGGGCGCGGCAGTAGCAAGAGGAACCAGCGCTGCAGCGGTCGCAATGAACAGCAAGGCGAATATCACACCGATTTTGCGCTGCGACGGCGTGGTGTTCATGCGTGCAGGTGTCATCGACTGCCTCCTTCGGCTGCTGCTTGCAATTATTTATTTCGGCGAATCATCGGTGTGGCCCGCGTTTCCTTGCAATTTACGGAATTCATTCATTTCACGATCAGCGTCCGCGGGCTTACCCTGCTTGCGATAAATGCCCGCCAGACCAAAATGCGCTTGTGCTGCGAGCGCAGTGTCTTTTTCAATGTTCAGAACATGCAGCCAAGACTTTTCGGCGACGCTGTCGTCGCCATCCAACGCCGCGGCTTTGCCAAGCATGTAGAGAGTTTCCGGCATGTCCTCTTTCAGCTGGTTGGAACGAACGAGGGCTTCGCGCGCTTCGTGGAATTTTCCCAGCTGCACCAAAGCCTCACCGAGCCGATAAAAAGCTTCAGGGCTGCCCGGCTGAACTTCGGTTTCGAGCTGAAATTGATCCGCAGCCTTGTCCCATTGCTGCGCGCGGGCGTACAGCTCGCCAAACTCTAAGTGGAGGCCCGCAGTCTGCGGACGCAAGCGTAGCGCTTCCGAAAATTCGCGCTCAGCGCTGGGAACATCACGAAGCGCGGCGTAATCCTGCGCCATCATCTGATGGGCGCGTGCGGAATCCGGGAAGCGGTCTTCGAGTTCGTCAAAAACCTGTTTGGAAAGCAGGCCGGCAGCGCGGCCGTAGTAATACAAAAGATCAGGATCATTTGGATTTTGCGACAGGGCTTTCTGCAAAACTGGGACAGCTTCCGGCAATTTTCCCGCTTCTAGCAGCGCGATGCCGAGCGCGTCTTCAGCGTGCGCTTTCTCCAGGTGCGGAATTGCGTCGCTGGCATAGCCTTGCGCCAGCAGCGCATAGCCCAGCAGACGGTGGGCGCCTTCGAGATTGGGGCTGAGCTCGACGGCTCGCTTCAGTGGTGGAATGGCCGATGCATAATCGTGCTTCGCGATGTAGATGTCGCCCAGATCCACGAACGCGATAGCCAACTTGGGATCCGACTCGGTGGCTTTTTGAAATTCAGATACGGCTGCGTCCAATTGTCCGCTCTTTTCGGCTTCCACTCCCGCGTGCAGATGCTGCAGAGCCGGAGACGGTGACGCCGATGCCTGCAGCGCGAGCATAAGTGAAAGTAAAAAGCCGCTCATGATTTCTCCGGCTCGCGGATCTCTAGGAACTGATCGGCTTTGACGTTTTCAAGAATCTGATGGGCGCCGGAGGGCCAGTGGACTTCGACCTTCGCGATTTCAGCTGCGCCGAGGCCGAAGTGTAGGCGCTTGTCGCTGGAAGAGATGTAGCTGCCGGCAGTGGTTGCGAATCGCACCTGTCCATTCACCAGCACGCGCGCCCCAAGTCCATCGCGGTTGCTGCGGGTTCCACGCAAGGAGATCGAGAGCCAATGCCCAGCGCCGCCGTGATTCATCAACACCAGAGGCTCGCCACCCAGAGAAGTAACCACCACGTCCATCCAGCCATCGTTATTCAGATCGCCGAAGGCAGCACCGCGGCCGGCTATCGCCGATGTGATTCCGGAGTCGGCGCGCTCGAAGCGCCCATTGTGATTGAGAGCCAGCAGCGGCGGTTCTTTGTAATGCAGCATGTGGTCAATCGCTTCCACGTTGTCCAGCACGTGGCTCTGCGCGACGAACAGGTCCTTCCAGCCGTCGTTATCGAAATCTTCGAAGCCTACGCCCCAGCCGGAGCTTGCGGCTGAGAGCAGGCCCAATCCGGCCTGCAGACTGCGGTAGCTGAACGATCCATTGCCGTCGTTGTGAAAAAGCGCGTAAACCTCGCGCGGCAGCACGGTGACCAAAATATCGGGCCGCCCATCGTTGTCGTAGTCCTGAAAGACGGTGCCCATGCCGGAAAGCGGCTTGCCATCGGCAGTGAGCGCCGTACCGGCTTCGAGGGCGCGTTCGGTGAAAGTGCCATCGCCGTTATTGTGGAAGAGAAACTGGCGCATGCCGTCGTTCGAAACGAATATATCGGTGAATCCGTCGCCATCGTAGTCCGCGAACGATACGCCCAGCGCCCGGCCCTTGAGAGCGGCAATGCCGGAGTGCTGGCTGACGTCCTCGAATGTGCCGTCGCCGCGATTGCGATACAGGATACTGGTTGTTGAAGGGAACTCGGCGGGCGGGCAGTACGTCTGCCATTCGTTGCCGCAAATCTTGCTGTGCTGCGTGTCCCAGAGCATGTAGCGCGTCACGAACAGGTCGAGGTGGCCGTCGTTGTCGTAATCGAAGAAGCCGGCGGAACAGCTCCAGCCTCCTGCCTCGACGCCTGCTTTGGCAGTTACGTCGGTGAAAGTGCCGTCGCCATTATTGTGGTACAGCGTATTTTTTCCGTAGTTCGTAATGTAGAGGTCGGGGAAGCCGTCGTTGTCGTAATCGCCGACCGCGACGCCCATGCCGTAGTTGCCGTCGCCGGCGTTGGCTAGACCGGCCTCCTTGGTGACGTCCGTGAAGCTGCCATCTGGATTCTGGCGGTAGAGGCGATTCCAATTGCGCGGATCGTGGCGGTCGAAAGTCTCGGGTGGATGCATCGGATTCGTAAGCTGGCCGCTATTCACCAGGAAAATATCGAGTAAGCCGTCGTTGTTGTAGTCGAAGAGCGCCACGCCGCCGCCCATGGTTTCGATCAGGTACTTCTGCGGCGTGGGAGAATTCACGTGGTTGAAATCGAGGCCGCGCGGATGCTTCACGTCAAATAGAGCGGAGGTCGCGGGCAGCGCGATGCCCATGGCGGCAAACGTTTCCAGGAAATCGCGGCGCGTGATCCGGCGGTTCATTCGAGGTTTTGTGGTCTCCCGTGGAGCGATTGCAAGGTTAGCAGAAGTGGCGCACGGGCGCATGGCAGGCAGAGAACCTGTGGGCGGAGCTTCGACCGTCGTGGTGATGGCGTCCAGCTGTGCGGCGAACTCGAAGCAGAGGGATTGCAATTGTGAGAGCCGATCCCACGAACGCTTTGCTGAGGATGTCTGCTGGAAGTTAGAAGAACGAAAGGTGGATGCCGGGGGGAGGCATCCACCTTCGTTCCACTCACGCGCTAGAACAGGAACTTCAAAGCGAGCTGAATCAAACGCGGGCTGTTCAGCTGGGCGTTCACAATACCGAAAGTAGGACTGCCTAGAGTACCGCCTGGCTGGGCAAACTGCACGCGATTGAACGTATTAAAGAACTCCGCCCGGAACTGCAAACCGAGTTTATTCTCCGGACCGAAATTCGTCGTCTTGAATAACGCAAAGTCCCAGTTATTGATCCCCGCGCCTCGAATTGTGGCATCAACGCGCGACTCGTCGCCGAACCCCCACTCTGCAGGAGCCACGAAGCAGCTCGCGTTAAACCAAACGATATTGTTAGTCGTGCCCGGCGCGATCGTATGCGGCGCGCTCTTGTTGCATCCTGGTACAACATTCGGACGCAGACTAAAGTTTTGTGAGAAGCCCGCATTCGAAATCCCGTTGGATCCACCGAAAGAGATCGGCACAGGGAAGCCTTTTTGAAATGTGGTAACACCATCAACTCCCCAGCCGGAAACGACCTTGCCCACTACGCCGGAAGCATCGGACATGTACCTCTGGCCGTGACCAAAGGGCAGGTCATAGACATAGCTGATCACAAGACGCTGGGAGACATCCTGCGAGGAGAGTGACTTCTCTCCTTTAAGGTTGTTCCAGTCCTGCGGTGAGCCGACGGCACCTTCCAGCCAAGTTGTCAGTGTGTCTGTGTTGCTCAGCAACTTAGCGTTGGTGTAGGCGGCGAGTAACGAACCGCCATCCTTGAACCGTTTCGTGGCTGTGAGCTGGAACGAGTTATAGTTGCTGCTGCAGCAGCCATCCCCGACAAGGGACAAGCCGCTATACTCTGGGTAGGGACGTAGCAATTGACCCGCGGGAATCGTAGGGTTCGATGTCGGGTTTAACCCACTGACAGTTGTAATCCCCTGGAATGGGTTCGTAACCGGCTGAATGATTGATACCGGCGTCCCTGCGTTGAATTGCGCTTGCGCTTGTTGGTAAAACGAGTCAGGAAGGTTGTTGATGGACACGTTATTGGAGCTCGCCAAATGCACGCCGCGGGAGCCGGCGTACGCGGCGTCAACGAAGATGCCGCCGGGGAGCTCTCTCTGTATGTCCAAATTGAACTGCTGCACATACCCTGGTGAATAGGATCTGTAGGGAGCTTCGAAGGGGTTTCCGCCGGCATCGAACTGCGAAATATTGCCGGACCTGGCAAGCGGAAGATTGAGATTCGGACCGAACGGCCCGTTGTCTAGGCAGTTCAGCGATCCTGAAGGTGACTGGGGGCTGGCGACTCCCGGGGTCAACGTGCAGTTCGTCGCTGACAGCGAGCTGTTCGGAGTGCGCCCGCCGTTGGTGGTTGCGACAAACAGAGTCGAGGACAAGTTGAGCGGGTCATTGCTGGGGTTGAGGTTGAACAATACCCAGTTCGGGATAAAGAAGATGCCGTAACCCGCGCGAATGACGGTCTTCTGGTCCCAGCTATACGCCGCGCCTATGCGCGGCATTAATTCCTTCTTGTACAGAGGAACAGCGGTCCGCCCGGGGTTAATGCCAGTGCCAACGAAGAAGATATCGCCCGTGCACGGGCTGCCGGCAATCCCCTGCCCCGCCGTAGGCCCAGACGTAGCTACGCCACAGCCGGTAACCGTGCGGTTCGTTGCGGCCGGATCCCAATAGCTAGAAAGGTCATGACGCTCCGAGAAATTCCCCGGCAAATCGTAACGCAGGCCGTAGTTGAGGGTCAGCTTTGAGGTGACTCTCCACGTATCTCCAAAGTAAAAGCCCCGATACGTCTCCTTTTGCGCGACCAGCGCCGGGATCTGCGCTTCACCGAAATTGTGGTTGAACACATTGGACACATTCTGGCCGTATCCCAGCAGGAAATCCGCGAAGTCGCTACCAGTGCCCGCGGTTGGATTGCTTACGTTGTCAGACGTCCAGCTGCCATTGAATAGGAAAGCGCCGCTGGCGATGTTCGTCTGGGCATAGTTGTCGTAGGTCTCTGTGAGCTGGCCGCCAAACACCCAGGTGTGACGGCCCTTGATCCACGTGAGGCTGGGCGAGACGTTGACCTGCGTGTCGTGGTCGGTGATGAAGCTTTGGCCCTGCGAGCAAGTAATGAGCGGGTCCGAGTTTTGGAAACATGGCGAGAATGGCGACCGGGAAGCGGAGGGAATTTCGGCATTGTAAGCCGCAGGCCAGCCGAATTGGGTCACATCGAAATTCGAGTTGGTCGGCGTGCGAGCGTAATGGAATCGGCTGCCGCTGGCGTTGATGTTCAGAATCACGTCCGGCCGGATGGAGTAGCTGTAGTCTATGGCGAGCGCGTTGGTCTGATACGTTTCCGCGCACTTGTCAGCGCACAATCCCGTCTTGAAGGGATCGAGCGGCAGATCCAGCAAGTTAAAAAAGTTGTAGCGGGCAAAAATGTGCTGCGTCGAGGTAAGGTTCTGATCCACGCGAGCTATATATTGATTGGCATTCCCGCCCGTGGCGCCGGCAGCGGTGAAGTTACTGCTCTCATTGCTGTTGGTCGGCAGCCCAATGAACTTCAATTCTTCCAGCGCTGCCGGATTGATTACGGGAATCGTGTTGTTGGCGAATTGCGTCCGGGCGCAACCATTTCCCGTCGCGATACACCCAGGACTCACGCTGAGCGGATCGAAAATAGGAATGTCCGCCGGGAACACACCGGCCCTCTCTCCAACAGTAGGCACCGTCGTAGTAAAAGTCGTGGATGCACGCTGACGATATCCGTCGTAGGCGAAGAAGAAGAAAGTCTTGTCTTTGATTACCGGACCGCCAAACGTGCCGCCGAACTGATTCTGCACGTACGGAGGATTCGAGGAGAGGAAAAACGGAGTGGCATTCAGAACCTTGTTGCGAAAGAATTCGTACGCTTCGCCGTGATACTGGTTGGTCCCACCCTTTGTGCTCAGGTTGACGATACCGCCGGCGAACTTGCCCCATTCCGGCCCGAGGTTGTTGTATTGCACCTTGAATTCCGATATCGAGTCTTGGTCTGGAAGTATAACGGGCAAGTTGATGTAGCCGATGTTCACTGGCTGGCCATCAAGGTACTCGGCGCTCTCGTTGCCAAAAGAACCCCCCACTTGGTAGTTGCCCCAGCTGAACGGATTCGGGCCAACCTGCGATCCGCCAGTTGCCCCGCCCGAGCCGCTGCCCCCCGCGATGGCAGCGGGAGAAAGCGTGATAAGGCTAAACACGTTACGGCCGTTCAGAGGGATCTCGTTCGTTTTGCGTTCGTCAATCACCTGGCCCAGTGACGTGTCGGTGGGCTGAAGTAGCGGAGTTTCGGCGGTGACTTCCACGGTCTGGTTGACGGCGCCGACTTCCATTGAGGCGTCAATGCGAACAGCCTGTTGTACCTGCACGACTACCGAGTCGCGCTTGGTGTGCTTGAAGCCGGCCTTCTCAAAGTCCACGCGATATTCGCCGGGATTCAAGTTCACAAACTGATATAGGCCGTCCGAGCCGGTGGTATACGTCTGTTTTGCAGACGTGCCTATGTTCGTTAGCGTGACTTGAGCGTCGGGGACCGCGGAGCCTGAGGCATCCGTAACAGATCCCGAAATGGAACCGAAGGTGGACTGCGCCGATAGCGGCGAGCCCAGTAGCATGGCGGCAAGGCACACACAGAGGCACGCAAGAGACACAAACAGAAAGCGATTCCTAGACGTAATCATGAGACTTTCTCCTCCCCCAAGAGAAGCGCATTAGGCCCACCCGGCCTACGCTACAAAGTTGGTGACACCGCTCCGTACGCGAACGTGAAATCACGCTAGAGATCTACGCGGCGATGACCAACTGAGTTGCGCACACCAAGACACACCCCAAACGACCGCTAGAGCCACCCGGAACAAAAAGCCCTATAGATACAACCCATCGATTTTTTCGATACCACCCAGCTGCGGAGCATTTAGCGTCAAGTACCCTATTCTTGTCAAGCTAAAAATAACGATTTTCTAAAGACTTTCCATCAAATTACACAAATGAGCCATGACGCGCATTTCATTTCGCAGTATTATGCTGCAGGGCAGACGTGCCCTTCATCCCCCGCGCGAATGTCCTGGTTATTGACCGCGCGCACAACTCAGATTATTTTTTCTGCCGGAATTTTTAAAAGAGACAGCCCCATGGAAAGCCGTAGCAAGAATCAGGGCGGCCGGAAGCTTCGCGTTGTCACGCTGAAGGCGGTTGCCGAGCATGTAGGCCTGACGCCCGGTACTGTTTCAGCAGTATTGAACAACTCCGCAGCAGCTCGCTCCGTGCCGGAGCGCACCAAGAAGCGCGTGGTGGCCGCCGCGCGCGAACTGAATTATCGCCCCAATTATTTGGCGCGCTCGTTGCGCGTGCAGCGTACTTACACCATCGGGGTGATCACCCGAGATTTGAGCGACGCTTATGCCGCGATAATCATCAGCGGTATCGAGCGTTATCTTCGGCAGCATAATTTTTTCTTTCTCACGGTCGCGCATCACAACGACAAGAAATTGCTGGATAGTTATTCGCATATTCTCTTACAGCGTGGAGTGGAAGGACTGATTTCGGTGGACACCTTGCTCGGTGAAGCCATGTCCTTGCCCACGATCGCCATCGCGGGTCACCGCCCCGTGGAAGGCGTCACCAATATCCTTCTGGATCATCGCCGCGCGGCGCAGCTGGCGCTGCAACATCTATTTGAACTCGGTCATCGCGAAATTGCGTTTATGAAAGGGCCGCACTACAGTTCGGACTCCACGGATCGCTGGAAAGCCATACTGCACGTCGCTCAAGAACTCGGCATCGCGGTGCGGCCGGAGCTGACCATTCATCTGGAAGGTGACTTGTCCACACCCGAAGTGGCTTATCCCGCGACCAAGGCGTTCCTGCACGATCGGAAATTGCCATTCAGCGCGCTATTTGCGTTTAACGACAATTCCGCGTTGGGCGCCATCAGCGCATTCCAGGAAGCCGGATTGCACGTTCCGAACGATATTTCTGTCGTAGGTTTCGACGACATCAAGATGGCTCCCTACAGCAATCCGCCGCTGACGACGGTGCGGCAGCCTCTTCTGAAGATGGGGGAAATCGCTGCGCGGTCGGTGCTGAATCAGATCAAGAACAGCGAGGAGTTCGTCGCGGAAATATTGATTGAGCCGGAGTTTGTGGTGCGCAAATCAACGGGGAAGGTGTCCTTACAGCTGGCGCCATGCAGTAAGGAGTTGCAGAGCGCCTAGTTACCAGCGTTGCCAGTCCAGACGGAAGAATGGGAGAGCCCTGACGCGATGTCCATAGCCAATTCGAACGTTGCCCCCGCAGCTACAGCTGTGCCTACTTCCACGGACAAGCCCGCCATGGCGATGGTGACGACCCTTTTCTTCATGTGGGGATTTCTCACGTGCCTCAACGACATTTTGATTCCCCACTTGAAGGCCATCTTCGACCTGAGTTACGCCAAAGCGATGCTCATCCAGTTCAGTTTTTTCGGCGCGTACTTTGTTTTTGCATTGCCTTCTGGGAAATTGATTGAATGGTTTGGCTATAAGAAAGCGATGGTGGGTGGCCTGTTGACGATGGGACTGGGGGCACTGCTTTTCGTACCTGCGGCGAGCGCACCTTCGTTTCCGCTGTTTCTCACGGCGTTGATAATACTTGCGGCAGGTATCACCATTTTGCAGGTGTCCGCGAATCCGTACGTAGCCGTCTTAGGCCCGGAGAGAACGGCGTCGAGCCGCCTGAATTTGACGCAAGCCTTCAACTCTCTCGGCACCACGCTGGCACCTTGGTTTGGCAGCCTTCTGATCTTGAGCGGAGCACCTGTCGCGCTCGACGTAGTTCGCCAAATGCCGCCCGACCAGTTACAGGCTTACCGTCTGGAGCAAGCATCCTCCGTCAAACTTCCGTATCTCGGCTTGGCGATAGCGCTATTTTTGCTCGGCCTGATCATTGCGAAATTCAAGTTACCGGTTATCTCCTCGGTGGAACCCCATGGAAAAATTCACGACTCAATCTGGAAATATCCGCGACTGATAATGGGCGCGGGTGCAATTTTCGTGTACGTGGGCGCGGAAGTGGCCATTGGAAGCATGCTGGTGAACTACATGAGCCAGCCGGACATTGGAAACATTTCCATTCAGCTGGCGGCGAAATTCGTTTCGCTGTATTGGGGCGGCGCAATGATTGGCAGATTCATCGGATCGGCTGTGTTGCAGAAAATACGCACCGGAACGGTTCTGGGATTTTCCGCGCTGATGGCGTTTTTGCTGGTCGGGCTCTCCATGGGAAGTTTTGGGCACCTGGCGATGTGGAGCATCCTGTTGGTCGGCTTTTTCAATTCAACGATGTTTCCCAGCATCTTCACTCTCTCTATCGAGGGCCTCGGACCGTTGACGGGCAAAGGCTCCGCTTTGCTGGTCTGCGCCATTGTGGGCGGCGCGATTATTCCAGAGCTGCAGGGCGTGCTCGCCGATCGCATTGGCATCCATCACGCGTTCATTTTGCCCGCGCTGTGCTACCTCTATATAGCGTCCTTCGCGTTCAAGAATAATAAGCCTCACAGCGAAGCGCCTGCTCATTCTTAGCAGCAACCGGAGTGCGCGAGGGCAGGCGGTCTGTCACCAGCCGCGCATGTCCACTGGAATTTCTGTTTTCTCGCTTCCTGATTCGTGTACATTGCTTGCCGTTGCGCGGCGATTGGATAGCGCTGCAGACCGCCGCTGAATGTGGGGCGCTTAGAACTACAGCTTCGCGAGAAACGGAGCACGCAACTCGGACATGACCTCGGATTCGTTCTCGATTGGAATTGATTTTGGCGGCACGAACCTGCGCCTGGCGGCATACACCCCGGCGGCGGGATTTCTGGAAACAATCCAGATGCCCACGCGGCTGAAGGCCGGCCGGGACGCTGTGGTCGCGGATATGTGCGCGGGAATTCGCAAACTCCGCGACACCCATTCGGCGAAGCTCGCATTGAAAGGCATCGCCATCGGTTCGCCGGGACCAATCGAATTGCCCGAAGGCCGGCTGCGAAACCTGCCCAATCTTCCGGGCTTCGACGGTCTGGAATTGCGCGCGGCCGTGGAGCAAAGCGTGGGCACACCGGTCGTCGTGGAAAATGACGCCAACGTGGCGGCCTTGGCGGAGTGCGTTGCCGGCAAAGGGAAAACACTTGGAATTGACACCCTGTTATTTTTGACGCTGGGCACGGGAGTTGGCGGCGGGATCATCTTCCACGGAAAAATCTGGGACGGCTTGAACGGAATGGCCGGCGAGGTGGGCCACATCAATATCTGGCCGGACGGCGTCGCGTGCGGATGCGGCGCTCGCGGCTGCCTGGAACCATTGGCGTCGGCTACTGGAGTGCGACGCAGAGCGAAGGAATTGATCGGAGCGGGAAAATCGCCGGCGTTGGCGGCGTTGGAGAAAAGCAATCCTGATTTCACGCCGCGCGATGTCGCCGTGCTCGCCAGTGCAGGCGATCGTGACGCGCAGACAATTTTTGACGAGGTTGGTCTTGCGCTGGGCCGCGGATTGGCGGCGCTCGTCAACACGTTGAACCTGCCGCTGTATGTTGTGGGAGGAGGCTTGTCGAGTTCGTGGAATTTGTTTTCGCCGGCGCTGTTCGAGGAGCTGCGTTATCGCAGCTACGTATTTCGCATGACGGATCCGGACAAATCCGACGCTGCACGTGGTACCAAGGCGAAAACGTACGTCACGCTCACAGAATTGGGCCCTGAGGCAGGGCTGCTCGGTGCATGTATTCTGCCGTTCACGGTGTCTCCGAACGGCGCGTAGACCGCGTAGTCTGATCGTTGCCGTGCGAACGGGCGGCGCGGTGCAAGTTTGCGATAAGGAAACTGCGTGAAACTGAATTCCTATCTGCTGAAGGCCAGCATCGTCGGCGCGCTCGGCGGACTTTTGTTTGGGTTCGACACCGCTGTTATCGCTGGCACCACCCATTCACTGCAGCAGGTTTTCAACCTTTCGGACTGGTCACTAGGAATTACGGTTTCGATTGCGTTGTGGGGAACAGTCGTCGGCGCGTTGACGGCGGGCTTGCTTGGTCAACGCTTGGGAGGACGAAACGCACTGCGTTTGATGGCGGTGCTCTACATCATCTCCTCCCTCGGCTGCGCGCTCGCGTGGAATTGGCCGGCGCTGGTAATTTTTCGTTTCATCGGAGGATTGGGCATCGGCGGTTCTTCCGTGCTCGCGCCGGTCTATATCGCGGAGTTGGCTCCAGCGACATTGCGCGGACGGCTCGTGGGAATGTTTCAGATCAACGTGGTCCTGGGAATTCTGTTGGCGTATTTTTCGAATTATTGCATTGCCAGGCTAGGAATGGGCGCGCTCGAATGGCGCTGGCAATTGGGCGTCGCCGCGGCGCCTGCTTTTTTATTTTTTGTAATGCTTTTCGGGATTCCGCAAAGTCCTCGCTGGCTGGCCACACAACATCGTACCGACGAAGCCCGCGGTGTACTGGCACTTTTGCGCTCCTCCAATTACGAAGAGGAGCTCAAGGAAATCGTGGATTCGATTCACTTGGAGCGATCACAGGGCTCGGAACCGCTATTCCAACGTAAGTTTCGCTATCCCATTTTTGTGGCGATCGCTACCGGAGTGTTCAATCAGCTGGCGGGAATTAACGCGATCCTTTATTACTTGCCCTCGATTTTCATGGCCGCAGGATTCAGCAAATTGTCTGGAGACCTGCAGGCCGTCGCTATCGGGGCCATGAATCTATGCGCCACGCTGCTGGCCATGACGTTGATCGACAAGCTCGGGCGCAAGACCTTACTGCTAGTCGGTTCGGCAGGAACGGCGCTCTGTCTATCAGGCGTGGCCATGATTTTTTTCACGCAACGAAATCAAGACTGGCTCGTCTGGATCCTGGTGGGCTACATTTTCTTTTTCGCACCGCTCGGCGCGGTCATATGGGTTTATATCGGAGAGATATTTCCGAATACCGTGCGGTCGAAGGGCCAAGGCTTGGGGAGCTCTTCGCACTGGATCATGAACGCCATTATTTCGGCACTCTTTCCCGTAGTCGCGAAATCCTCAGGCGCATATCCCTTCGTATTTTTTGCAGCCATGATGGTGTTGCAATTCTTCATCGTCATGTTCTTTTACCCGGAGACCAAGGGATTCACGCTGGAGGAAATGCAGCACCGTCTGGGAATTGATTAGCAAACGCGCCCGGCGTCGCGCAGATTCCTGCCAAATCAGTCCTAAGTAGTGCTCTCGGCAAGCGGCAACCAAACCTGAAAGCGAGTTTCGCCGGGTTTCGAACTGACTTGAATATTGCCCTGGTGCTTTTTCACGATTCGCTGCACCGTGTCGAGGCCAAGCCCGGTGCCTTGCCCTACTCCCTTGGTGGTGAAGAAAGGCTCGAACATGTGCGCCTGCACTTCCGGCGAAATTCCGGGGCCATTATCGGTAATCTCCACGACAACGCAGTTGTCGTCGCGAAACGTTCGTATTTTAAGCTTGCCCTCGCCACCCATGGCGTCAATCGCGTTATCAATGATGTTGGTCCAAACCTGATTCAGCTCGCTGCCAAAGGAATTTACGAGCAGCGGAATTTTTTGGTAGTCGCGCTCGACCACAACTCCATGCTTGAGCTTGTGATTCAAAATCGTGAGCGTGGTTTCCAGACTTTTCACGATGTCCACGTTCTGCAGCGGCGTCTGGTCCATGTATGTGTATTCTTTGATGGCGCGGACGAGGTCGGATATGCGCGATGTGCCGCTCTCGATTTCGTTCAGAAGCGTCGCCACCTCCACAGAGGCAGCGATCCGCACCAGAGCTGCCCGGGCGGAGTCCGCGTCCAAGATCGCAAACAACGACTCCAGCGCTTCCGGTTTGACGTTCCGGCGCGCCAGGTCTGCGGACATTTGCCACAGGTCATTCTGCCCGTGACTGCGTAACAAGGAATCGATCTGTTCTTCGAGATCGCTCATGGCCAGCGGATCCGGCGGAACAGTGTCGTTTTGGACGAACGCGGTCTCCAACTTTTCGATTTCTGCTTTTTGCGCGGCCGTAAGGTCGCGGCTTCCCAGCTCGTGGCTGGCGTCGCGGATTTTCGTCAGGACGTCTCGCAACTGGCTTGCGGCGCGCTTCGCGGCAGAGGCTGGATTGTTGAGCTCATGCGCGAGGCCAGCTGAAAGTTTTCCCAAGGAAGCGAGCCGGTCGCGCTGCTGTTCGCGCCGCGTGGTCTCGCGGATTCTGTCGGACATCATGCCAACCAACCGCTGGGTCAGCTCAGGCATTTTGTGAACAAGTTCCGGAAACTGCGACGCGGGATAGCGCAATACCCGCGAATCTGTGATGGCTTTTGCGCCGACGCTGAATTGTTTCATCCGCGAAAACGGGAGCACGCCGGTTACATCACCAGGTTTCACCGGAATTACCACGGTTTCGCCGCCCAATTCGCCGCGTACCTGAAGCTGTCCTGCGAGGAAAACAAACATAGCGTCCGCGGGATCGTCAGCGCGGAAGGCGGTGTCGCCCGCTTTGAGATTCAATTCCTGTGCCTGGCTGATGAACCAGGTAATCTGATCATCGGGCAAATCCGCGAAGGCCGGCACTTTCAGCAATTCAGATTTTTCGACCATTTAGACCTTGCTCAAATATTGATGGATGAATTGCACGGCAACCGAACCTTCGCCGACGCCGGATGCCACTCTTTTCACCGAGCCGTGGCGCACGTCGCCCACGGCGAAAAGACCGGGAACATTTGTCTCCAGCAAGAAGGGATCTCTGTCCAGCTGCCAGCCCTTGGGATGTTGTCCATCGCGGATCAGGTCGGGACCGGTCAGAATAAATCCATGTTCGTCGCGCTCGATGAGATCAGTCAGCCACTCGGTTCGCGGTGACGCACCGATGAAAATGAACATCGCGCTCGCCGGGACGCGCTCCGTCTGGTTGGTGTCCGAACAAAGAAATGAAATCTCTTCGAGATGAGTTTCGCCGTGCACTTCGGCGACGCTGGCGTTCGCCCACAATTGCACGTTGGGCGTCTCCTTGATTTGGTCAATCAGATATTGGGACATGGTACTGGAGAGAGATTTTCCGCGCACGACGATTACGACGCGGTCCGCATACTTAGCGAAATTCATCGCCGCTTGTCCCGCTGAATTCGCCCCGCCAATCACGTACACGATTTCGCCCTTGCAGGAGAGAGCTTCCGTTGAGCCGCCGCCGTAGTAAACACCCGCGCCTTGCAGCCGGTCGATGCCGGGAGCTTCCAGGCGCCGCCATTGAACGCCGGTGGCAATCATGAGCGCGTGGCAGGAAATCTCGTTGCCATCGGCCATTTTGATCATGCGGTAGGGGCCTTCGATGCGCACGCTGACCGCTTCCTGAGGCGACAAAATCTCCACGCCAAATCGCTGCGCTTGCACCACGGCGCGACGGGCGAGGTCGCCACCGCTAAGGCCCATGGGAAATCCCAGATAATTTTCGATGCGCGAACTCATTCCAGCTTGCCCGCCCGGAGCTTCGCGTTCGATCATCACCGTGTGCAGTCCTTCCGATGCGCCGTACACAGCTGCGGCCAAGCCCGCAGGCCCTCCACCGATGATTGCCAAATCATAAAAATTTGTTTGCGCCCGAGTTTTCAAACCGACTTTTTGCGCAACTTGTGACGGAACGCTGTCCAGCAGCTTCGAGCCGTCTGGGAAAAGGACGACGGGGAGGCTGGAGACTTCTGGCCCCAGGACTTCGAGGATGCGCTTCGTTTCCGGATCACTCGCCGAAAGTTCGACATCTATCCACTGATAGGGGACGCGATTGCGCGCCAAAAAATCCCGCAGCTCGTATGACTTGGGAGACCAGCGCGTCCCCAACACGCGTATGCCTTCAAATTTCGGCCGATACGAAGCGCGCCAGTCGTCCAGCAGATCATCCAATTGCGGATAAAGGTGGTCGGTAGGGGGATCCCACGGCTTCAGGAAGAAATAATTGATGCCGGCTTGATTGATGGCGCCGATGGCTGCGTTGGTGTCGGCATACGCGGTGAGCAGCGCCCGCTTGGAGTCCGGGAAGATGCGCATTGCTTCCTGCAGAAAAGCGACGCCGTCCATGTGCGGCATGCGTTGGTCGGCGAGAAGCAAAGCCACACTGTCGTTGCGCAGCTTCAACTGCTTGAGGAGGGTGAGGGCCGCCTCGGGGGAATCACTTCCGATGACACGAAATTCCGCGCCGTATTTTGTGCGCAAGTCGCGCTCGATGGCGCGCAACACATCGGGGTCATCGTCAACACTTAGCAGAATTGGTTTGGCCATGTTCGATCCAGGTTTTGCTGCGGAAGATGTATTGAACTACTCAACCACTACAGCTAGTAGAATGACACAACTCGCTGTTCCAAGGTACCGCCGCTGGGCTATGCAGGTTAGATGATCGAAGGGTGAGGTGGTTGCAGGACGGTGGGTGCCTCCTCACAGGCAGGCAACATCGTGCTCATTTTGGTCGCGGGTAAAGTAGCGCTGCGAGGAGATCAGATTATGGGGAGAGAAGGGCGCATAACGTGCTCAGGGATGGGGACGAACTCAGGCACGCTATACCGCGGGGCTCGCTTCCCCGTAAAGTCCAGGTAGAGTTTGTGCTTCAGTATACACTCCGGGAAGTGCCCCATGCGGAGCAGCGGATACTTCATGGCTTTGCCGAAAAGACGCCGGCCCAGGAAGTAGTAATACAGCGGGATGCCCATGTTGTAAACGAGGTGCGCGCTCTTGGCACGATGGAAGAAATCCAGGTTATACCGCCAGCAGGTGAAGAAAAACTCCCACTGCAGTTCGGTCAGTTGAAAAAGTTTTGCGCCTTCACGCTTCTGCATCCGCGTGTCTTCCAGCGGCACGAATAGTGTCGGCACTACGCACCACTTCGCATCCTTGAGCGCGTGGAGAAGGTCAAGCGACTGGCGGGTATCGTCTGGCGTTTCGCCAGGCAGTCCCAGGATCCAGGTGCAGAAGGGAAACCAATTGTTGCGGTTTAGGATTTCCATCCCTTTCAGGACCACATCCGGCCACTGCTCGGGTCTGAACGGATAGCCCTTGCCCTTCATGAATTCTTTGAACAGACGGACCGATCCGGTTTCGATGCCGATGAAAAGGCACTGGTAGCGATGATCGGAACGCGTAGAGGCCGGATGGGTGTGGACGCTGCGGTCCACCGCAAGTTGCAATTCAGGGATCATGTCGGGCTGGGCGACAATCGGAGCCATGGTGCCGTGAGTCAGACCAAGGTACTCGATCCCCTGCACTGCGGCGACGGATTCGAACAGGCGCCGCATGGCGGGAACGTTCGCGGCGAAGCGCGGTCCGTGCTCGTAGAGGAACAGGTCTTCCGTGACGAGGAGCGCGAGGTCGGCGCCTTCGGCGGCCTGGGTGCGCACGTTGCCGAGAATATGTTCGAGCGGAACGCTCTTGCCGTCGCGCAATGCCACCGAGCAGAACTGGCATCCCCGGCCGCAGCCGCGGGTGATCTCGACAGCACCGAAAGTCGAGCGGTGCCGAAGTGGCGGGATGCTCTCCAGCCGGGGACTGTGCCCTTCCATCTTGCGCGGAAGCGGCTCGCCTCGGAGCGCAGCCTCAAAAAGCGGCACCACAATTTCCTCCGCCTCTCCATCCACGATGCAGTCGATCAACCATTCGTCTTGCAGGCTCTTCTTCTCGATCTGCCAGGATCCTGGGCCTCCGACAATGATCTTCAGGTGTACCTTATGCTTGCGCAGCAAAGGATGCAGAATCAAACGACGGAATTTTTCCGCATTGATTGGCTCAACGTCCGCGCCATAAAAATAAGCGTAAACGTCGGTGGCGAAGGTGATACCCAGAGGATTGTGGGCGTGGATCCCTACGACGCGAGTGTCCTCGCCGACGAATTGGTCGAGCTGGTCGGCATAACAGACGGCGATGTCTTCCTCGCCGAATCGCTGGGCCAGCAGCGCTTCGACAACACGCAGGCCTTGAGGGACATACTTTGCCTGCCCATCGGGCCAGGTTTCCGCCTTGTCTGCCCAGTCAACGTTAAACACAGAAGCATAGCGGGCGGGCAGAGTCGCGAGCAGCATTTGTTTCCAGGTGCTGTGCATGTGCTCGGAGGATTCCGAGGTGCTTGCTGCAAGAACTATCTTTCGTCCACGAGAGGCCATAGGGGTCGGCTCCAAGCGAAACGTTCGATGCTCACGGGGGATAGTTTTGTTACATTTAAACGAGCATGAACTTTCGTTGAGCTCAGGTCGGTACGCAGCCGTACGATAGAATCCGGAAGCTTGCCTGTCAAAGACGGGCCCCAGAGATACCGCGGCAGGCGATTGAAGACAGGGAAGATGGTGGCAGAGGGCGCGTTAACGGGGATTCGGGATCGTTGAAATCTGCTGATGATCGGCTCCCTGTTGCGCACAGTGAGCGAGCGCTTCCGCGACGTAGGAATCATCCCTCTCCAGTATTAAACGTTGCGTCATACAATTGATACTCGGGCCAGTTCAGTTTCAGGTAGCTCTTGACGAACTCGGCGCGGGACTGCGCGGTTGAACGCGCGACGAGATCATTCAGGGCCTTCGTGAGCTCACCCGGTCGTCGCTGTGAACCCGGAGGCTGTAGCTTCACAAATCGATGACGATATCGCTAGCCGGCTGTGAACAGCAGACCAGAAGATTGCCATCGGCCGGCTTATCGAGTGGCTGCGGTTCGTAGACGACGGAGCCCGAGACCAAACCGCTCTCACAGTTGTGACAAACGCCGGTTCGACACGCCCAACGGACCGGGACGTCACACGCCTCGGCCATTTCCAGGATGCTCGCGTACCGCGCCGCGTCCCAGTGTGTGGAAATGCCACTGCGCGCGAACGATACCAATGGGCCAGAGTTCGCCTCTTCGCTAGGTGGATGCGGAGTTCGCGTGGTGGCGCCGACGACGCCAGGGGTCCTGGACTCGCCGCCGTTGAAGACCTCGATGTGAATCCGCTCTGGCGCCACAGCTATGGCCGTGAGCGCTGCTTTCATGTCCGCCATGAATTGGGTTGGGCCGCAAAGATAGGCATCAGCGTCTGGCGGCAGTCCGAGCGCAGCGAAAACCGAGCGCGAGAAGCGACCCGCCGCGTTGAAATCCTCACCCGTTTTGTCGTTTGAGTCCGGCTTGGTGTAACAGACATAGCTGCGGGCGTTCGTTAGCGCGCTCAAGAGACCGCGCACTTCGCCGGCAAACGGATGATGCTGCCCATCACGGGCTGTGTGCAACCACATGACCTGACGTGTTGAGCGTGCCGCCGCGAGTGCATGCAGCATCGCTAGAACGGGAGTCGCACCGATCCCGGCACTGAGCAGTACGATCGGTTGGTCTCCCGGCTGCAGAACAAAACTTCCGCGCGGCGAGCTGACGTCGAGACGATCGCCCACACGCAGATGTTCATGTAGATAGTTTCCAGCCGCTCCATCCGGCTCGATTTTCACACTGATTCGATAGCGCTCTGTTGAAAGTGGACCCGAGAGCGAGTAGCTGCGAAAAAGCGTCGGGCCGCCGGCGGTGGGCTGCAGACGCACGACGACGTATTGACCTGGCAGTGCAGTGGCAAGCTGGTGAGTGTCAGCGCTCTGCATGACAAAGGAGAGAACGTCTGCGGACTCGCGATCAATTGAGGTCACGGCGAGGGACTGAAATCCTGACGAGGCCGGATGGGCCGCGGCAGCGGGCGCCAGCCCCGCGTTTCCGGTTTCCGCCCCTTTTTGCTCACTCTGGAGCAGCGCTTCAAACGAGCCATGCCATCCGTGTGCAAGCGCTTCGATCCGCAACGCGCGCTCCAGACGATCGCGTGGGTGGGGAGGCAAATAGAGGAGCGCATTAATCTCCGCGACGGTCATGCGCTCTGCCGCCTCTCCCACTTTCACAATGTCATCGCCGGCACCCACCTCACCTTCACGCAAAACGCGGAAATAGAAGCCCGGCCGGCCGCTCGACGTAAGCAATGCCGCCATGCGGGGTTCGTTCATCCGAATGCCGACGCGATAGCACGTCACGCGGGGTTGAGTGACCTCGAAAAGTGCGCTGCCAATCTGAAAGCGATCACCGATGCACACAACATCGTCGGGTAACTCTTCAATAGTGAAGTTCTCTCCGAACTGCCCGTAAACGAAATCGCTCCTCTTCAGCTGCTCCTGCCAATACCGATACGATTCAATCTGATATACGAAGACGGCTCGGTGTTCACCTCCGTGCCCGGCCAGGTCGCCTTGACCGTCTCCCTCGAGATTCAATCGTCGTGCACGGCAGCGACCGGTCACCGGATTCTTCCAGACCCCGGTGTGCACGGTGCGCTCTTTCCACACTGCGTCGCGCGGAAGCCCAACGTTCACTGATAGCAGCAAAGGCATAGCGTCAGGATCCTTCTCGCGTCAATCTTACTATCGCCGACGGGACGCTCGATCACCTCAGTAATTTGCCGGCGAGCCAGTAGTCGACACTGAACTTCCCCGGACCAGAGCAGATCAGCCAGATAAAGAAGAGCACGTACAGCACTTCCGGAAGGTAGAGGACATCGTCGAGCCAGTTGAGGCGCGAAAGTCCTTTAGGCACGGTGGCAAGCGTGTTGGTCAGAATGGCGACAATCATATTGATCATCAAAGTCACGCAGGCCGGGCTCGAAAGAACTCCCACGGTCAGCAACGATCCGCAAACGAACTCGACGCCCGCCACGAAATATGCCGTCTGCCGGGGAAACGGGACTCTAGCCTGAACGAGCGTATCGTAAACAGGTTTGATGCCGCTGGCGACAAACAATTTGTTTGCCCCGGAGATGGCGAAGAACAACCCGATCGAAACGCGCACCAGCAGGATGGCATATTGTTCCAAATCATTGTGGCCCAGCAGCGCAAACTCGACCAACCGTTTCCAATCCATCTCTTGTCCCTCCATCGCAGGATGTGCTGCAGATCGCAAATGGCTGTGTCGTTGGCGAATTCTCGCGCGTCGAGATTACGTGTCCATGCGTTCGACCCATTTGGCGCGGAATGCGGGAGCCACGAATGGATCTGCAAAGTACTGTGTTTCCCGCGCAACCTTGTCGCCCTTGAACTCCATGATGCTCACGGTGTAGGACGGCTTGGCGTCATATGTCAGGATAAATTCGGTGACCCAAAGCTCACCGCTGCCAATGATTCGCCGGATGGAAAACCGTTTATTGTTCGGCTGATTAGCGCGCTGGTTCTGTATGTTGGATCGACCGCGGGTTCGCTCGCCTGACTGCGGGTATTCCAGCACGGCGTCGTCGAGATAAATGCGGTGCTCTGTTTCAAAATCGTTGGCATCGGACGCCGCCCAATGCTGATCCAGTGCCGCACGGATCTTTTTTTCCTGCGTGGACTGCTCTGGCTGCTGTTGCGCTTCCATGTTCATGCTCCTTTCGGAATGAAACCCGGAACGCCGTTTGTCACCACTTGATTCTGCCTCGGTCTGGTCTGGACTCAATCGATTTCCTCGAGCGCGGCTGCCGGAAGGCGAGAGATGCCGAACTTCGCTCTCGCGCGGTACGCAGTCCTGAGCGTGGCAAACGAAGCCGTGCCACGCTGCACCGCCCAGGCAAGTAGCGCCTGTGCCGGATATTCCTGCGCCGCTAACCAACAAACCAATGGCAACGTTTGGACAACCAGATGCCGCCCCGTTCGCGCGATCAACTCCCCCCGCAACAAGAGCATGCTCCACGCTGCCCCTCATGCCAGGCTCTTTTGCAGCTTGCTTAGCGCGCTTGGGCTGCCAAAGTTCCGGTCAAGATGCTTCCTCAGATACCTTCGCGCGTGAAATGTGCGCGCCTTAACAGCGCTCACCGTCAAGCCAAGACGCCGAGCGGTCTCGGCGCTGGTCAGGCCCTGCAGTTCCCCTTGGAGCACAACAACTCTTAGGCTCTCGCGAAGGCCCGCAACGGCTTGCCGCACCGTTGCGCGGCGCTCGCTTTCGCACAGGATGTCCTCTGGTGTGGGTCTGCCATCGGCAATCTCCAGGCGACGGTCGTCTTGTTCATCGTTCAGAGTGCTTTCTTTAAGCGGCTCTCGTCTGCGGCGCTGGCGCAACAGCATCAAAGCGTCGTTGACGACGATCCGGGTGAGCCAGGTCGAAAAAGTGGAGTCTTCGCGGAACCTTTGCAGGTTTACGAGCGCCCGCTGAAACGCGCGCTGCACCGCATCTTCCGCATCCTGCTGATTGCGAAGGATGCGGTGGGCCGTGCGATACGCTTTGCGCTGGTGGCGCTTGTACAGCTCTCCGAAGGCGTCGTCGTGTCCGGACTTGGCCTTCGCGACGAGCGCATGTTCGTCGCTTACACCTTGATTTCCTAAGGCCAAAGGCAGTTCACTCACTGCATTTACCGTCGGCTGAAACTCGGATCCGAACGTCACTCCCTCTTGGCCTCGCATTGCGGCAGCACTGGCTTGAGTCATCGTGTCCTCCTGCGGAATTTTTCGTTCGCGCATACCGGATTGATTCGTATGTGCTGCATGCATAAAAACAGAGGCGTGAAAACGGGGCAATTGGACGAACGTATCGACAACACTAAAGTACAGATTGAACATACATACGGGGAGTGGTGCGAAGTTTATTTCACGGGGCCCCAATACCTAGGTATCGCCAATACCATGGTCCAATTGTTTCGCCGGCGCACATCGGGTGTAATGAGCGCGTCGCAGCCGATTCGATCGGACGAGCGAAATTTTAAGAACGGGCAGGGCCATACCGCTCGCCCGTCAGGAGGAATACGATGAGCATTATTGATAAGGCGCTAGAAGCGAACCGCAATTATGCAAAAAGCTACGATCCAACAAACGCGAAGCGTCCGGCCCCCAAAATCGTAGTTGTCACCTGCATGGATCCACGCCTGTCAGATCTCCCTGCAATTTTGGGTTTGCCGCGAGCCGACATCGACGTTATCCGAACCGGCGGACCCGCGGTGACAGACGATGTTCTCGGAGAGCTTGTTGTTTCCAACCGCGTGCTCGGAACGACGGAGATCATGCTCCTCAATCACACCGGCTGCGGATTCACCACGTTCACTGACGATGACCTGAACAAGAAACTCTCAGCTTCAACCGGCGATGCGTCGCCCGCCCCGATGCGTTTCTTCTCCTACAAGGACCCTGAACAGCACACGCGGGAACAGATCAAGAAAGTCAGATCACATCCGTGGATCGCCAAAGAAGTTCCTGTGCGCGGTTTTATTTTCGACATGGAAACCGGTCTTCTCAAGGAAGTCCACCAGGCCGCTAAGCACACCGCTTGAAAGACGGTGGTTTTGCTAGATCGAATCCAAGCGACGACACCCCCGGAGCAGCAGCATCCTCACCATCCCGGTGCTCAGCGCGCGCACCGGGACACGCTGGGAATACCTGCGGCCCAGAGTCGAAACGGGAAGCCTGCACCTTGACGTCGAGAGGCAGGAAGTTTTAGATTCACGAAGCAGAACGGGACATCGGTATATTCCAGTACTTGTGAGGCGCAATGGCGAAGACGATTAGCTTTCAAGCGGACATTCAGCCGCTTTTTACTGAACGGGACATTCAAGGCATGATGAAAGCCTTCAACCTGGCAAAGTACGATGACGTCAAAAAGAACGCTGCAGCCATCTACGATCGCATTCGTGGAATCGGCGGCGCCGTAATGCCGCCTCCACCGCCAAGAGGTGAAGGTCCTTGGCCGCAATCTCGGATTGAACTATTCGCTAAGTGGATGACGGATGGATTTCAACCCTAGTCGGCTCCCAAGCTCGCGGCGTCGGAGGAGACAGCCAGCGTGAAATGAAAACTCGCTCCGCGAGGATGGTTGTCCGTGGCCCAGAGCCGGCCACCGTGGGCCTCAATAATCGTTCGGCTGATGCGAAGCCCCATGCCGGTGCCGTGTTCCTTGGTCGTAAAGAAAGCGTTGAATATCTGGCCGGCGTGGTTCGGGGGAAGGCCAACTCCAGTGTCTGCGACCGACACCAGAAGCTGTTCGTTACTATCATTCTGGGTGCCGAGTGTGAGTTGACGCGGGCCATCAACGGCCTTCATTGCGTCGATGCCGTTGATCATCAGGTTCATCAACACCTGCTGCATCTGGATGCGGTCGGCCACAATAAGCGGGCGATCGGCTGCGAGGTTTGTCTGCACATAAATCGAGTGCTGGGTCGCCTCGTTGTGCAGGAGTATCTCCATCTCTCGAATCATCTCGTTGATATCAACGGGCTCCTTGGTCACCACGCCTTTTCTGAAAAATAGCCTGACTCGGTTAATGATCTCCGCCGCTCGGTTTGCGTCACGAACTATCAATGAAGCCGCGGCCCGAGCGCCTTCTAGATCAGGCTGCTCGCGATCGAGCCGGCGCACGAGGGTAGAAGCATTCGTGATGGCGCCGCTGATGGGTTGATTAATCTCGTGCGCAAGAGAGGCACAGAGTTCGCCCATCGTGGTTACGCGATTCGCGTGTGCGAGATCTCCCTGCGCTTTACGTAGTGCGTCTTCGGCGCGTTTCCGATCTTCTATATCAATGCCGGTGCCGTACCATTTGACTATCGCTCCATGAACATCACGCAAAGGCACGTTGCGCACAAGGAGCCATCGATAGTCGCGCTGTGCAGTGCAGAGGCGCGCCTCAATCTCGAGGGGTTCTCCCGTGGCCAATGCGGATCTCCACTGAGCGATGTATCTGGCACGATCATCCGGATGAACGATCGTTTGCCAACCGGATCCCAGCAACGTCTCAATGGGTAACCCGGTGGATTCGAGCAAACGCTGGTTGATGAAGTCCACTGAGCCATCCGGCAGCGAGCTCCACACATGAGCAGGAATCGTGTTAATCACCCGGCGGAGCCGGTCCTCGCTGCTTTGCAAGCTCTCGTAGAGATCCTGCAATCGCCCCGCCGTATCATTAAATACGCCTCCCAGTTGGGCGAGCTCATCTTCCCCTTCGATGGGAACCCGATGTTTGAACTCTCCTCGCGCCAACATCTTGGAACCTTCGACCAGTTGTTCCAGCGGATGCGTGATGCTGCGCGTGATGACGAATCCCAATGTTCCGGCAATTAACAAGGTGAGAGCGACCGTGATCGGCACAACCACAAAGATCCGCTGCTGCACCTGGCGAATATTGGCTGCGGCTTGGGTATGTTCCGTCTTTACCTCGCGGTCAACTCTCTCCACCAAGGCAGAGATCGAAAATTCGAGTGGGCGTAACTGGTTATCGAGCCGCACTTGCAAGGCGTTCCAATCATTCGTTTCAGCTAAATCGATCACCGAAGCGATCTCCGATTGGAGGTTCGACTGGACGACTGCGAGGGTGGGGAGAATTGCCGGGTCAGCAGATGCGTTGTCGGAATGCACGGCCGACAGCGCGCTTTCGGCGCTCCGCATGTCCTCCGCGAGCGCCTCAGTCATCGATTTAGTCTCGGCCTTCAGCCGATCGGAGTTTCTTGCGTTCACAAGCGACTCAAGCGTGTCGCGGAGCTTCAGCACGTCTGAGTGGACGCGTAAGACAGTTACCAACTCCTCGTCAAACTCATCGAGTCGTGCTGCTTGCGCCTGGACGATGTGGAATTGCCATAGAACGATCACGTCCCCGGCAAACATCAAAACGATGATGAGCACGAAGCAGAGCACCAGGCGTGAGCCAATGTTGAGTCGCAGGCGATTCATCTCAGTGCGAACCTGCTACGGGCTGAGTCTTGTCGTTACCCATGATCTGAGCGAGCTCACTCTCCAGCGCCGCAGCCGCTGCAGGAGCGGTAGACGCTCTGGTCAGCACGGAATGCAGTGCGCGGGTATAAGCTTTGGAGACGGCCTCATAGTGCGATCCTGCAACCGCCGACGGGCGCGAAACAATTGCACTCCCTCCCGATTCCCCCGCTTTGTACCACCAGGGATAAATTTCCTTCATGATAGTTGGAACTTCAAAGTACTCCATCTTTCGGTCCCGCTTTTCAGTATAAGTCGCCACGAATTCTGCATGCTTGCGAAGCAGGAACTGGATGAACTTGACGGATTCGGCCTGGTGAGCTGAAAAGCGGGATATCCCCAGGGCGTAGCCTCCCAGGGTACCGACCCGCGCGCTCTTTCCAGCAGGGACGCTGGTCACGCCCGCTTGGTCGCGGAACGGCTTATCTTCTGCAAAAATCTCATACACGATGGCGTGGCTGAGCAGAAACGCAGCCTCGCCGGAAACCCAAAATTTATTTTCCGCGTCCGTGGCGGTGTAAGAAACCACGCTGGGAGGAGAGATCCAACCTACCCAATGTGCCGCGCGTTCCCAAGCCCGGATCACATTTGGGTTGTTCACGCTGATCTTTCCGTCGGGCTCGATGATGTGACCGCCTCCTTCCGCTGCCTGCCATTCCAATCCTTCCATCGTAAGTTGTTCGCTGTCCGTCGCGATCGCGCCGGCAAAGGCGTACCCCCAAAAATCTTTCTTTCCGTTTGCGCGCTCGCCAGCCTGAATCCGAGCCGCCATTTTCTCGAGCTCATCCCAGGTTCGGGGCGGCGTCTTGTATCCGTACTTGGCGAGAAGGTCCGTCCGATAAACCAAGACCTGCACACCAAGCGGCTGGTTGGGCATCGCCACAACCTTGCCCTGAATCCGGTAAATGTCGATGATGGCGGGGTCCTCAGCGGAAATCTCTGAGGCAAAGTAAGGTTGCAGGTCGATGAGGTATTCACCCATTGTTCCGGTCCAGATCGTGTCAACGCCATAAACGTCAGGGGACGGGGCACCACTGCGCAGCAACTCCATGGCAAGATCGAGTTTCGATGCGCTGTCCTCTGGCGTTGGAAGATCGTTGACGCGAATGCCCGTTTCTCGCGTGAATTCCTGCAAATACGCGTCCGGAACCATCCGATGGTCGCCGGGAACTCCCCTGCCGTCGGAATCGAAAAATGTGATGGTCACGGGCTGTGCGGGCTTACGGCAGCCGGAAAAAAGGAGGGCCGACAGCAGAATTCCCGCGATTGCAAAATGTCGGAGGCGATCCCGTCGCCGTTCGGCGTCGCGCAACACACGACTCATGGTCTTGATTCGGATGGATAACGGAAGCAGTCCTCACCGCCTTTGCAACGTTAGGAATAAACGATTAGCGTGAATTGTTCGCGCAGCAAGCGATTTCTTGCGGTCGCAACGGGGGGATGGTAGCAGAAATCGCGCACGGATGTCCCGACCCAGTCGCACTCCCCGCATCCGTTCGGCAGGCTCCCGCCGGCGACCAATTGATGGTGGACGCGCAAACCAACCCCGACAATCCGTTCAAACTCTGGATGCTTCGACGTGGCTGACTACTAGTTAGTTACCGTTTCGCGGTGGCTTGGTGAAATGTGGCCCTATACATGTCGCAATGTACATCACAGAGGTTGCTGGGTTGAGCCTGCCGTCAAGCCAAGTGAATTGCCGGACTCGCTGGCCGGAGTTTGGCCGCCATCCTCACCAGGTCGGCAAGGGAATTCGCTTTCATTTTTTGCATCACCTGCCCGCGGTGTGCCTTTACCGTGATTTCGCTGATGCCGAGCTCGCCGCCAACTTGTTTATTCAGCAGCCCAGAGACGACCAACGTCATCACCTGCCGTTCTCGGGAAGTAAGTGATGCGTAGCGGTCGCGAAGTTCCTGAAGCTCCGCGTTCTGAGTGAGAGCCAAACTGCTTCGTTGGATCGCGTTTCGGATGGCGCTCACCAAAACGTCGTTATTGACGGGCTTGGTCAAGAATTCCAGAGCGCCGGCTTTCATGGCCTGTACTGACTGCGGCACATCGCCGTGACCAGTGATGAAAATGATTGGCATGTCGATGTGATCCACTCCAAGCTGTTTTTGCAATTCAAGACCGTTCAGGCCGGGAAGTGAAAGGTCAAGGACCAGGCAGCTCGGGACACGTTTTCTGGGATGGTCGAGGAATTCTTGTGCGGACGCGAACGTCTCCGGATTCCAGTTCTCATCCCGGACCAACAGTTCCAGCGATTCGCGAACGGACACGTCATCGTCAACGATGAACACGATGGGGACGACGGGGATGGCACTCGGCATTGGTAATGCCCCTGCTTCGTGTCTAAGTGTGTGCGCCGCAATCATTGTATCTCCCCCGGAGTATTTCACCAACGGACTGTCAGGTGGCTTGCAGAGCGACCTTGATGGTCGCAAGGAGAGCCGCTTCACTGAATGGTTTCAGCAGAAACCCCGCTGCGCCTTGCTCGAACACTCGTGCACGAATCCTTTCGTCTTTTTGCGCTGTGATGAATATTACCGGGACCTTTTCTCCGCGACGCTTCAGCTCCTGGTAAAGTTCCGGCCCACTCATGCCCGGCATAGCGATGTCGAGGATCAAACAGCTAGACTCAGCGACAACACCGGATGAGAGAAACTCCTCCGCCGACGAAAAAGCTCGCGCTGCATAGCCGAACTCCTTAATCAGGCCAGGCAGCGACTCGCGTATGGACTCATCATCATCAACTACGGACAGAAGCAGACGCTCGTTCCCGCTCGTGTCCTTAACGGGCTTCATAAGAAAATGATGCGGCATCCAGTGAAGGACGTCCATTGGACCTTAGTATTGGTTCTTTTTGGTTTTGCGGCTGCCCCGTCCCTAACGCTTCGGTTCAAGCATGCAACGTCAGTTCAGCACCTTAAGCTCACCGATACCAAGGTATCGCCAATACCAACGTCCAATTTCATTGCGTTTTCAGTTCTGGCTTAATCCGAGCCAGTAGAAGCGAAGAACACATCTGCTTTAGAAAAGGAGCCCCTGATGAATTCGACAGCCACGACCGCTAAGACTGAGCAGCTACATGTAACGCGCAAATCGCCGTCCTATTGGCGAGTGACATTTGATAACCCGCCGCTCAACCTCATGGGCCCCGAATTTGTTCTGCAGTTTCAGAAAATCATGACCGAGATTGAAAGCGACGAAAACCTCAAAGTCGTGGTCTTTGAAAGTGCTGTGGACGGTTTCTTCCTCAATCATTCCGATTTCCTGGCAAAACTCGAGGATCTGACGAGCATACCTCAAGGCCCGACCGGCCTGGAGGCGTGGCCGGACATCCTGGTGCGGCTGACTCGAGCTCCCGTGGTGTCAATTGCGGAGATCCGAGGACGGGCAACTGGAAACGGGAGTGAGCTTGCACTTTCATGCGACATGAGCTTCGCAAGCCGGGAAAAAGCCATTCTGTCGCAGTGGGAAGTCGGTGTTGGCATGGTGGCCGGCGGAGGACCCATGGCGCGAATGCCGCGGCTCATGGGAAGGGGACGCGCCCTGGAGGTGCTCCTGAGCTCGGAAGACATTCGAGGCGACCTGGCTGAATTGTACGGATACGTCAATCGCTCGTTCCCGGACTCCGAGCTGGACGCCTTTGTTGATGCGCTCGCCACTCGGATTGGGTCGTTCGAAAAGTGGGCGATCAGCAATACTAAACGCCTTGTAAACGCTGCGAGCTTGCCACCTGACGTCGAAATGGCCGCTGGGTGGGCTGCTTGCATCAATTCGATCTCGCGGCCGGCCACGCAACAAAGAATGAAGAAGTTGTTCGACCAGGGCTTCCACAAGCCTGGCGACGTAGAAAATCGCTTGGGATTTTATGTGGGAAAACTTGGGCGCTGAGCGCTCGGCAGATCGAGCCAAAAGATTCCATTTCAGCTGCTCGTGGCTCTACATCTGAGGAAGGAGATATCTCATGGATTTGCTGCTGCTCGCGAAAGATCTTGCAGGCCGCGTCGAGGCGGAGGCGACGAAAGCCAAAGTACCAGTTTCGGTTTCGGTCATCGACATTCACGGGAATATTGTCCTTATACACCGGATGAATGGAGCGCCGGCCTTTTCGATGGAAATTTCCGAGCGGAAAGCCTACACGTCCGCGCTCGATGGGCCAAGGACGGCTGAGATTCTTCCGATGACACAACCAGGGCAGCCGCTCTTTCCGCTCGGTACGGTCTCTGGGGTAAATACTGTGCTATGGGAGGCGGAGTGCCACTCAGAAGTGAGGGTGAATTGATCGCCGGTATTGGAGTGAGCGGCGGCACGGTGGAGCAGGATGTCTCGATCGTGGAAGCGGCGCTGAAATAGGTGCTGCAACACGGGCCAGAAAATCCAATTAGGGCCCGACGAAAAACAAAGGAGAAAAAGCATGAAAATAGTTATGGTACTGACATCGCACGATCAACTCGGCAACACCGGCCGCAAGACCGGCTTTTGGCTCGAAGAATTCGCTGCGCCCTACTATGTTTTCAGCGACGCCGGCGTCGAACTCACCCTCGCCTCTCCCAAGGGCGGCCAGCCTCCCGTCGATCCCAAGAGCGATGAACCCGAAAATCAGACGCCCGCGATGGCTCGCTTCAAAAAAGACGGCGCCGCGCAAAAAGCTCTCTCGCAGACCATCAAGCTTGCCGACGTGAAATCAGAAGATTACGACACGATCTTCTATGTGGGCGGCCACGGCCCCATGTGGGATCTCGCAGAAAGCCCCGTTTCAATCGCTTTGCTCGAATCGTTCTACAACTCCGGGAAGGTGATCGCCTTGGTGTGCCACTCGCCCGGCGTCCTTCGCCATGTGACCTACAAGGGAGAGCCCCTCGTGAAGGGCAAGCACGTGACTGGTTTTACCAACGGTGAGGAAGAAGAGGTGCACCTCACCAAGGTTGTCCCGTTTCTCGTCGAAGATGAGCTGCTGCGGCTGGGAGCCATCTTTGAGAAACGCGCCGACTGGCAGCCGTTTTCACTCGTCGATGGCCGCCTCGTGACCGGGCAGAATCCCGCGTCCTCCACCAGCGCAGCCCAAGCGCTTCTCAAGTTGCTCGCTGGGGAAAAAGCCGCTTCCGCTTAGGTTCCTCATCCGATTGACGAACGCAAAGGTTCGTCATCGCCATCAATTGTCTATGGTGGCCAGGGTGACAGCGTTCCCACCTTGGCCGCAAAGGCCAACGCTGCCAGCAACGGTAGCGGTGTGTGTCACACGTTGCGTAAGTGAGCTTGATTCAGGAAGAAGAATGGCTCCCCGGGCTAGATTCGAACTAGCAACCCTTCGGTTAACAGCCACTTGAGTAACTTAATCACGATTTGCCGGAGCGGGAGTTTTCCGAGGAGGATCAGCAAGTTGCGATGAAACGGGACGAGTCAACTTCTCTTCTTTATTTACCTTCTGTTCGCAATTAATCGCGATTCGCCGCAACTACCGTGACATTTTCGTGACAGGCGAGCATTCGGGTAACGACCGAATGCTCGGCGATCTGCTCAACCTATCTAGAGTCCAACGTGGACCAGATCGGCGACTACTGCTTTGCAAGCAGGGGGTCACCGGACTTCAAGAGCCATGACGTTCCAAGTCATGTGCCTCTGGAGATTTCCTTTCCCTTATTCCGAGTGCTGCAGGAGGCGCTCCTCAATTCGGCGAGGCACAGTGGAAAGCAGCACTTCGAAGTTGAACTGTTCGGAACGTCGGGTGTAATCCATCTCACCGTGTGCGATTCGGGGGTTGGCTTTGACCCCCAAGTGGCAATCCTGGGAAGCGGGCTTGGTATCACCAGTATGCGAGAGCGGCTGAAACTTGTGAATGGAGACTCTTTTATCGGCTCGCAAGCCCAGCGTGGGACAAAGATACACGCAAGCGCGCCTCTCGGCTCAGGAGGCGATGCTCGGGCGCGGCTGGGTCGGGAGAACCCAATTGAGAAACGTGTGAAGCCTCGCGTGTCAGTGCCTGATTAGTCGCGTAACTGGCCAAGTCCCGTACTAGAACTTCACACGTCCGGTAAGTGCGTTAATCAGGACTTTGCCCGCGGACAGTCCCACTTCGTTGACTTGCCTACTGCTCCAACCTAATATGAGCGCCAAATGGCGGACAGTCCGTCTAGAGTCGGCCAGGCCATTTCGCACTACCGAATCATAGAAAAACTCGGTGGCGGTGGGATGGGTGTGGTGTACAAAGCAGAGGACGTCAAACTCAACCGCTTCGTCGCCCTGAAATTCCTTCCGGATGATGTAGCCAAAGACCCTCAGGCACTGAGCCGGTTTCAGCGGGAGGCGAAAGCCGCGTCGTCCCTGAACCATCCCAACATTTGCACAATTCACGAGATTGACGATCAGAGCGGACAGGCGTTCATCGCCATGGAGTTCATGGAAGGCGCCACACTGAAGCACCGCATTTCGGGCAAGCCACTGCCGCTTGAGCAAGTGCTGGACTTGGGGATTGAGATTGCGGACGCACTGGAAGCCGCGCACGCTAAAGGAATCGTTCACCGCGACATTAAACCGGCGAATATTTTTGTCACCGAGCGCGGGCACGCAAAGATTTTAGATTTCGGTCTAGCAAAGCTCGCACTCGCAGCCGGTGCTGTGAATCTTTCGGCTATGCCCACAGCGAGCGAGCCAGAAATGCTCACTCGACCGGGCACGGCAATAGGCACCATCACGTACATGTCACCAGAACAGGTGCGGGGCGAAGAGCTAGATGCACGCACGGACTTGTTTTCGTTTGGTGTGGTGCTGTACGAGATGGTGACCGGGGTTCTGCCCTTCCGGGGTGAAACGACTGCCGTAATTACGGAAGCGATTATGAATCGCGCCCCGGTCGCGCCGGTGCGTTTGAATCCGAACGTTGCCCCAAAGCTAGAAGAGGTTATCAACAAGGCGCTGGAGAAAGACAGGAAGCTGCGCTACCACAGCGCAGCCGAAATTCGCGCAGATTTGCAGCGGCTGAAGCGCGATTCAGATTCGAGTCGTGGAGCCGCCATAACGGCACAAGTCGAGTCCAAGCCCGCCGGGGAATCCACTCTATTTAAATGGGCAGTCGCTGGCGCAACAATCGTGGTCATCGGACTAGCCGTGGGCGGTTGGCTGTTTTTCTCTCGCAAGGCGCACGCGCTGACGGACAAGGACACCATTGTCCTCGCTGATTTCGACAACAAGACAGGCGATGCGGTGTTTGACGGCACGCTGCGACAGGGGTTTTCCGTACAACTGGAACAATCACCCTTCCTGAGCATTATCCCTGACGAGCAAATCCAGCAGACCCTACAGATGATGGGCCAGAAGCCGGATGTGAAGCTGACGCCGGAGATTGCGCGAGAACTTTGCCAGCGGACGGGGAGCGCTGCGGTCCTCGACGGTTCGATTGCGCAGATTGGCACGCAGTATCTTATGACCGTCAAGGCGGTCAACTGCGTAAGTGGGGAATCGCTGGCGAGCACTGAGGCTACGGCGAGCGACAAGAACTACGTGCTCGATGCACTGGGAAAGACAGCTTCGGAAATGCGGAACAAACTGGGCGAATCGCTGAGCACCGTGAAAGAATTCGATACCCCTCTTGAGCAAGCCAGCACGTCGTCGCTGGAAGCCCTTCAGGCTTTCAGCTCGGGCTACAAAATTCTGTATGGACCAGAAGGTTCGCCGGCGGCGATTCCCTTTTTCAGGCGCGCAACCGAGTTGGACCCTAGGTTCGCCCTTGCTTATGCGATGTTGGGTCGCACCTCGATAGATGCCGGGGAATACAGCACTGGTGTGGACACCACTCGAAAGGCATACGAACTGCGCGAGCGAGTCAGCGAGCCAGAGAAATATCTCATCTCCGCTTCTTACTATCTTGTGGTCACGGGGGATTTGGAGAAGGCGGAACAGGCTTGCAAGCTTTGGATACAGGCTTATCCTCGCGCCGTGGCGCCGCGCAATCTCTTGGCGGGGCCAGTCTATCTGCAACTGGGACAATATCAGAAAACAGTTGCTCAAGCTGAGGAGGCCACTCGTTCCCATCCGGACCTGCCCATCGCCTACGCGCACCTTTTAATTGGCTATACCGCACTGAACCGCCTCGATGAAGCCAAGGCTGTGCACGCGCGAGCTCTCAGAAACAAAATTGATTCTTCGGGCTTTCTCGATCTCCCCTTGTACTCGATTGATTTCCTCGATCGTGACACATCAGGAATGGCGCAGCTGGTCGCTCGGGGAACTGGTAAGCCCGGAATTGAGGACGTTTTCTTGGCCAACGAAGTGTTGACCGCTGCTTACTCCGGGCGGTTGCAGAAAGCGCGGGAGTTGTCGCGGCAGGCGGAGGCATCTGCCCAGCGCGCGGGAGAGAAGGAAGGGGCGGCGGCCTATGTAGCCTCAGCCGCTTTGATTGAGGCCCTTTTCGGCAATGCGACTCAAGCCCGTCAGCAAGCCGCGACGGCGCTGGGCCTTTCGACGGCCCGCGATAACCAGTATGCGGTGGCGCTGGCACTTGGATTTGCGGGCGATACGGCCCGCGTCCAGGTACTCGCGGATGACCTGGCCAAGCGATTTCCCGAGGATACCGTGGCGCAGTTCAATTACTTGCCCACGCTCCGCGGTCAACTTGCATTGAACCGCGATGAATCGAGCAAAGCCATCGATGCGCTTGAAGCTGCTTCTCCCTACGAGTTAGGGGGACCCGGCCAGGCCTTATTTGTGTTCTTCACTCTTTATCCGGTCTATGTCCGGGGAGAAGCGTATTTGGGCGCGCATCGAAGCAGCGAAGCCTGTACCGAGTTTCAGAAAATCCTCGATCACCCCGGAATTGTCGTGAACGAACCTATCGGCGCACTCGCGCATCTCCAAAATGGCAGAGCCTATGCCATGGAAGGCGACACCGCAAAGGCCAAGGCGGCATATGAGGATTTCCTCACGATGTGGAAAGATGCCGACCCTGATATTCCCATTCTCATCGCGGCTAAAGCCGAATACGCGAATCTGAAATAATCATCCGAATTGCTAAAGAACGGTTGGCAGACGTGCTTAACTCCTGATTAGTCGCGTAACCGGACATTGAGAATTGGCGGATTGGCACTTGTCCGGTTTGCGCGTTTATCAGGCGCTTGAGTACTGGAAGCACCCCTACGACTGGTTCTGGGGGTTATAATCTCGGACAATCATGCCTGTTGCACCCGGTACACGGCTCGGCCCTTACGAAATCGGCGCGGCGCTGGGCGCCGGCGGGATGGGTGAAGTCTATCGCGCGCGGGACACAAAGCTGGGGCGCGGTGTGGCGCTCAAAGTCTTGCCGGCCACATTCGCCACGGACCTAGAACGAATGGCGCGCTTCCGGCGCGAAGCTCAAGTTCTCGCCTCGCTGAATCACCCGCACATCGGCGCAATTTATGGTTTTGAGGATTCCGGCGGCGTTCAGGCGCTGGTAATGGAGCTGGTCGAAGGACCCACTCTCGCCGACCGGATCGCTCCTGGCGCGATATCGCTGGACGAAGCCCTTCAGATTGCGCGAGAAATCGCCGAAGCGCTGGAGGCCGCGCACGAACGCGGCATCATTCATCGCGACCTGAAACCGGCGAATATCAAGATCGCTCCGGACGGAAATGTGAAAGTTCTCGATTTCGGATTGGCGAAAGCTTTAGAAAACGATCCTTCTTCGACCAACATTCACAATTCCCCGACGGTTACCAGCATGGCCACGCTACCCGGAGTTATTTTGGGCACGGCTGCGTATATGTCTCCCGAGCAGGCCAAAGCCAAATCGGTAGATCGCCGCACCGACATTTGGGCTTTCGGCTGCGTGTTTTTTGAGATGCTTGCCGGGAAGCGGCCGTTTGAAGGTGAAACTGTGTCAGATGCTCTGGCGGCAGTAATTCGCGCGGAACCGGAGTGGTTGCTTCTGCCCAGCAATACGCCGCAATCAATTCGCGACCTTCTGCAGCGCTGCCTGAAAAAAGATTCGCGCCAGCGTTTGCAGGCGATGGGTGACGCCCGCATCGCAATCGAAGAAGTTCTCTCCGGCGCTTCGCAAGATTTACCTTCTGGAGTTGGAATGAGGTCAGCGGCTTGGCGACGCGCGCTGTCATGGGCCGTCGTCGCTGCGGCAGTAATTCTAGCAGCGCTGTTTGCCGCCAAGTATTTCACGCGCCGACCGCGGCCTTTGCCTGCAATTGTGTCGCAAATTGTGCCACCCCCGAACACGAGGTTCGTGTTCACCGGGATTAATCCGGGACCGCCGATCCTTTCGCCTGACGGAAAGTCGCTGGTCTTCTCTGCCGTCAATTCGGACGGACGCCAGCTCCTATGGGTGCGGCCGCTTAATTCGGCGGCAGCCAAGCCACTGGATGGCACGGATGGTGCGACGTTCCCATTCTGGTCAGCGGATAGTCTCTCGTTGGGATTTTTCGCCAATGGCAAACTGAACCGATTAGATGTGTCGGGCGGGCCGCCTCTCGCTCTGTGCGATGTTGCGATCGGACGCGGAGGAACTTGGGGAGCCGACGGCACAATTCTTTTCACGCCCAACGTGTCCAGTCCGGTTTTTCGTATTGCCGCAGCGGGCGGCACGCCCCAGCAGGTCACGACGCTCAATGGATCGCTAAACGAAAGGAGCCACCGGTGGCCGCAGTTTTTGCCAGACAACAAACATTTTCTTTTTTTCGCACAAAAAGCTGTGGTTGGAACAGGGGGCATTTACGTAGGCTCGCTGGACGGCGGCGCACCCAGACTTATTATGGAGAACGACTCGAACGCGGTTTACTCTCTGTCCGGCGATCTGCTTTTTGTGCGCCAGGGGATCCTCATGGCCCAGCGGTTTGACGCTCGTCAGTTGCGCTTGGACGGGGATGCCGTGCCTCTGGTCGAACATGTTGGCGTGAACGCCATCACTAGCCGAGCGATTTTTGCCGTTTCGGAGACCGGCATCATGGTGTACGAGGCAGGGGACCCAACGGGTGACACTGACCAGCTCATCTGGTATGACCGCACCGGCAAACAAATCGAAGCGACGGGCACACCCGGCCTTTACCTTGAGCCGAGTGTTTCAGCGGACAGCAACAAGGTCGCGATCTCAAGCCTTGCAGGAGGCACCGGAAACCTAAACATTTGGATGTTCGATCTCGCTCGAGGCACGAAGACCAGGCTCACTTTTCCGCCAGCTTCCGACCGGCAGCCAAATTGGGCACCAGACGGAAAGTCTGTCGCTTTCGTATCCAATCGAAACGGGCCACCCCACATCTATTTAAACGCCTCGGATGGCACGGGAACTCCAGCGGCGCTGACGGTGGATGATGCAAGTGAGTTCGCCCCGCGGTTCACACCAGACGGGCGCTATCTGCTTTTCGAACGACTGGCTGATCAACCGAGTTCGCGCCGAGAGATATGGGGCGTGCTTCTGTCCGGTGACCGCGAGGCGTTTCCGGTGATTCAGAGCCAGTACGATGTATACGCGCCAGCTCTTTCTCCGGACGGGAAATGGCTAGCCTACGAATCGAGGGAATCCGGGCGGCCAGAAATCTGCGTGATGCCTTTTCTTCACGGTACCGGGAAATGGGAAGTCTCGACCGGGGGCGGCGCCCTGCCCCGCTGGCGTCGCGACGGACGCGAGCTCTTCTACATTTCGACGGACAATAAGATCATGTCCGCGGAAATTACAGAACAGGAGTCAAGCCTCCTCATTGGCAAAGTGCAATCTCTATTCCGGGTAAATCCCGTTCCGTTTGCCGGGGGCTCGAATTACGACGTGACCAGCGACGGCAAGAAATTTGTCGTCGCTAGCTTGGCAGCGTCCCAGGTGTCCGAGCCACTGACGCTGATAGTTAATTGGCTTGCATTGCCAAAATCAAAATAGTGCTCGCAGCGAACACAAAACCAGTCTGTGCGTACCTCCTGGTAAGTAATCGGAAACTAGGAGAATTCACTGTACGGGTTAGCGCGTTAATCAGTTGACTATCCGACTTATCATCCACTGTGCATGCTGATTGGGCTGGGTGAGCCTACGATCCGCACAAACGCCATTGCTGATCACTTCGTATCGACTGCTTCAATGATCGGCAGGTTGGATGCAATTTGCAGGTCTACAATCAATTCAATCTGGTTTTCCACCTGGAAAAATCGCACCGCCAGGCTTGCCGGAAGCGACTTCTTCATGATTCCGTAATATTTTTCCCGGAGGGCCATTCTCTTTTCATCGTACTGCATCACTCTTTGCGCCAACTCATCGGCCTTCTCATCATTCATGGTCATGAAATTCTGGGCATAGTCCGCGATGATCACGAGTTTTTCGTCCGCCAGCTTGGTTTGCGCGGCGTCATATTCACGGTGAATGGGCCAGAAGATCGCCGCTTGCTTATCAGGAGTTCCGATTTCACCGCACCCACCGCCGGGACTTCAAGCGGAGTTGTTGGTCAGGGGAGCAGCAAATCTAGCGCGTAGATTTCGTCGGTACTCAGATCGCGTACGAACAACGGGGATTCATCCGGAGTGATTCCGGACCAGTTGCCTAAATCGCCGGAGAATTGCTTGACGTCCTTCAAGTCAACGATGCGTTGGGGATGATCGTCTCCGACCTTGAGCCGGAAATATCCCGGATCGTCGGTGCCAAGAGTCGCGAAATATAATGCCTTTCCATCTTTCGACCAAGCCGGATATTCACGCGCTCCGGGGCCAGTGATCCAGTCCGACCATTTCTGGGACTTGAAATCGAAGATCAGAATCTTGTGAGAATCGTTTGTCAGCGCGACCAAGTGCTCGCCGTCCGGAGACCAGCGAGGTCCGTACAATCCTTCGGAACCCGGTACGGTTGAATTTTTCCTGGAATCGACTTCGAGTATTTGGATTGTTGGGCCACTCTCACCGCGGCGGCCATAGACCATCCTTTTCCCATCGGGCGACCATTCCGCGTCGATCTGAAAATAATCCTCTGTAAACATCTCCTGAGTTGCGCCACCTTCGGAAGGCAATAGAAGAATCCGCCAGTGTCTCCCCGCTTGCATATCGACAAAGGCGATCTTGGATCCGTCGGGCGACCAATGCGGCAATCCCGCGGCCACGGGGGAATGGGTGAGCTGTAAGCGGTCGCTGCCATCGGCGCGGCTCCGCCACAGCGTGCGATCAGGGTACGTCACATACGCGATCCATTTGGAGTCGGGCGAAAAACTCAACTCGCCGATCGAGACACCGGACAAGAAGGGAAGGAACTGACGTGCGCCACGGTCGTACCGCACAAGCTCGCCGCGCGCCTGGAATCCATCGACAAATAGTTTCTTGCCATCCGGACTTGCCACTATGGCCCCAAACATCATTGGTCCGGCCGTGAGCTGAACCGGTTGCGAAGCACGGCGGCCAAACCAGCCCTTGGACTCGCGGAGCGCCCAAATATTGCCGCCTTGTTGTGTGTTGCTCAGGAAGAAGTAATAACCTCCGTCCGGCGACCAAACGCCGCAACATTCGGTGGGCGTTTTGCTGAAGCCCGGCAAGAGAGGGTGCAGACTCGTTCCGTCTGAGCGAACCTCGAAAATCGAAAACGTATTCGGGGAAGGCGAAGTATCGAACCGTATACGACTGCCGTCCGGGGAGAAACTGGGCTCAGAGAAAATACCCGGTGATGTGAAGAGTTTGCGCGCGTCGCTTCCATCGGCGTTGGCAATATAAACATCGCTGCCACTGGCAAAAATCAGACTACGGCCATCGACAGACCATTTGGGTCCCGAGCCGCTAAGATTCTGGATGCGGTGCGGCGATCCGCTCGGCAGTGGCAGCGCCCACAGCTCGGGCATCCGATCCCCCGTTACCTGTCCCACGACAAGAAGAAGCTGTGAGTGATCGGGGAAAATGTCCCTGAGACCGAAGACTGCGAACGGCACCGGAATGCGCGAGGTTTCCCCTCCCGCGACCGATGATTGCACTAGAAAGCGATTCGGACCGTTGGTCTCGACGATGTAAAGCCGCGAGCCGTCGGTGACCAGTTGTTGTTTGGACGTGCCGTCATTTGTGAGCTGCGTGCTGGCCAGGACCTTGGGAGGTTCGATCGGCCAATACCGCCAAGCCAGGATCGAAGCAACCGCCAAAACGACTGCGGCCAGACCTAACCACACCCGCCGGCGCCTATGCGATGGTTCAGTAGCAACCACGCGGGCAGTGATGCCCGAGACTGTGTCGCGCTTCAGGCGTTGCAGGTCCGCCTCAAGGTCCGAGGCGTGCTGATAGCGCATGTTGCGGTCTTTCTCGAGACATTTGCTGACGATGCGTTCGAAATCCGGCGAAAGACCGGCAACCAGTCTTGTGGGAGATGCGGGCGTCGCGTCCAGAATCGATTTGAAGATGACACCCGGGCTCTCTCCGCGGAATGGCAAGGTCCCCGTGGACATTTCGTAAAGGACGATGCCAAAAGAAAAAAGGTCCGATCGTGAGTCGACGTCCTTCGCGCGGACTTGCTCCGGCGACATGTAGGCGACGGTTCCCAACGTGCTACCCGGACTCGTGAGATGGTCCGGGTCGAGCTCACGGGTCGCAAGTGTCGATGCGTTGTCAGGCGAATTTTTTGTAGAGCGAACCTTGGCCAGTCCGAAGTCGAGAATCTTGGCGTGCCCTCTTTCGGTTACGAATATGTTAGCGGGCTTGATGTCCCGGTGGACGATGCCCTTAGAGTGAGCTGCATCGAGGGCATCCGCGACATCGATCGCCACACCAAGAAGCTGGTCGAATTCCATCGGTCGGCCAGAAATCAGGTCCTTCAGTAACCTCCCTTCGAGAAACTCCATCGCAATGAAACGATTTCCCTCGTGTTCCCCGATTTCATAAATTGTGCAGATGTTGGGGTGATTCAATGCGGATGCTGCTCTGGCTTCGCGTCGGAACCGTTCCAGTGCCGCCGCGTCGCGCTGTGTTTCTTCCGGCAAGAACTTCAGCGCAACAGGGCGGCCTAATTCGGTGTCCTCGGCCTTATACACCACACCCATTCCACCACCGCCCAGCTTCGCGATGATGTGGTAATGCGAGATTGTTCGTCCGATCAGCGCGTCGGAATCCGCCACAGTGCGGGCATGTTAATTTGCGTGCGTTAACCAAGTCAATGAATAGAAGCAGGGGCGGCGATTCGATCTAGATCCCGATTAGCGCGCTTACCGGAGTGAGTCGCGGGACAGGGCTTTCCGGTTCCGGTCGATCGGGAGCCACTCGTGAGGTCTCCCCCTGTCACTTTTGACGATAGACCAGGAGGAAACCAAGCAATACCGTTCGATCCAGTCAAGAAAGCTCGTTTTGCTTAATGGGATCGGAGCTTGGAGCGCTGATGGTCTGGCACCTATTGACGAGGCCCGCTCGCGTGACTCCGCAAGCTCGAAATTACTGGCAAGTCCGAGAAAGAGGCGGGCAAGCTTTGAGGGTTACGAACACGATGCGACAGGTGTGCAGGTTGCGTCAACTGGCGTTAGTTTCGCTCATGTTTCTGGTGGCGGCTGTTGTACCGGCTGCTGCGCGGCAGAGCTCGGGTGGGCAGCTGCCCGATCAGCAAGCAACGGGAAGCATCAGCGGAACAATTGTTGATCTAACCGGAGCCGTCGTCGCCGGTGCCCAGGTGCGACTTACGCGTGGAGATCAATCCCCAAGCGCGGAAATGCTAACCGACGACTTGGGGCAATTTTCCTTTGCGAACGTCGCTCCCGGCGCGTTTGAGCTCACAGTTTCGTTTCCGGATCTCAACACGCAGGTAATCTCCGGAATCGTCCATCCTGGGGAAGCCTACGTTGTCCCGCAAGTGGTATTGCTTGTTGCTCCGCAGGTGACGCAGGTGACCGTCACGCTCACGCAGGTCGAAGTGGCAGAGGCGCAAATCAAAGATCAAGAGAAACAGCGCGTGCTCGGCATCATTCCGAATTTCTATGTCAGCTACCTCCCTGATGCGGTTGCGCTTTCGCCGAAGCAAAAGTTCGAGCTGGCCTGGAGGTCGTCTGTCGATCCGTTCACTTTCATTGCGATCGGGGCTATTGCGGGGGGTCAACAGGCAGGAAACGAACTCAGTGGTTACGGGCAAGGTGCTCCAGGCTACGCACGGCGCTACGGCGCATCGTACGGTGACGTTGTGATAGGAACTTTCCTCGGAAGCGCCATAATGCCGTCTCTCCTGAAACAGGACCCGCGTTATTTCTTCAAGGGAACCGGTAGTAAGCGATCGAGACTCTTGCACGCGCTCTCCAGTCCGTTTATGTCCAAGGGCGACAATGGGCGTTGGCAACCGAATTATTCGTTTATGATCGGAAGCTTCGCCACAGCGGGTATCGCACATTCCTACTACCCATCGAGCAATCGGGGAGTGGGACTCGTGGCCGAAACCGC
>Ga0210390_10000141_pt1 | contig 75244 bp, 68 predicted proteins | sample IncBWH11OmetaG_FD_161050 | JGI IMG/M metagenome (GOLD analysis project Ga0210390, IMG submission 161050) | Forest soil microbial communities from Barre Woods Harvard Forest LTER site, Petersham, Massachusetts, United States - Inc-BW-H-11-O ...
CCCACCTGGGCCAGCGGTCACCCGACCGCACCAGCAAAGGCCGGACACATGACCGCAAGCGACCGCCGACATCCACATCACCTGCTCCTTGCAGCGCGGGGGCCATCCACACATGAACCGCGGCCGGTTCGGTTCAACCGCACCACTATCAGCGCGGTTTGAACCGGGCGAACTGGAGGCAGCCTACCCCTCTGGAAGATACCAGAACCACGTGTTGTCGGCGCCGGCTCGGCGGCGTGCTTTCCGCCCATGAGCTTCGCCCCTTTGTTGCGAACGGCGTTCTTTACGTCGCTGCGGAGCGGGTTGAAGTCCGTTCCCCATGCAAGCGGAACGTTCCGGCTCTCATCCTTGGCCGGCCGCGGCGTCGGCATCAGTTTCTCGGCGACCGCAGCATGCGACCATCCGCAATGATGGCTGGCGATCTTGAGCTCGGTCAGCAGTGCCCGAATTCGGAACAACAGCGCCTCGGTTTCCGCGCCGCGCTTCTCGGGATCGCGGTACTCGGTCAACGGCAGGTATTTGAGTGCCGCACCCATCCCCTGCCGTCGATGAAAACCTGTTCGGTGCGGAAGGCGTGCGGGCCGAGTTCGTCCGCATCCTTGCCCCACGCCGCGATCCGCCGTTTCATCCCGGCATGGCCTTCGCCGGATAGGTGGACTACAGCCTCGCTGTGCCGCAGCACGTTCAGATGGCCGAGCACCGGCAGGCCGGCCGCGAGCGACAGGGACACGTCGAGTGCGACAAAGGAATCATCGGGATTAGGCTGTGGCCCCCGGCGACGATTCGGACATCGTCGCCGTGGCCTGCGAGGATGGCGATAGCCTCGTCGAGGGACTGTCGACGATGCTAGTCGAACGACGCGGGTATCATGTGGGGCTCCAAACGAACGCGGCTTCGCGCGCTGCGGCCGTCCCGCGGCGGAGCCACTCGTACCAGGTCTCGAGGCCCTCGCCGGTCCGTGCCGAAATCCGCAGCAGCGACGCGTCGGGGTTGACCGCGCGCGCATTGGCGACGGCGCGCGCGAGGTCGAAATCGAGATAGGGCAACAGATCGATCTTGTTAAATATCACCAGATTGGCGGCGCGGAACATGTGCGGGTATTTGAGCGGCTTGTCCTCGCCCTCGGTGACCGAAAAGATCGCCACCTTGGCGCGCTCGCCGAGGTCGAACAAGGCCGGGCAGACGAGGTTGCCGATATTCTCGATTAATAAGACCGAGCCCGGGCCGGGCTTGAGTTCGGCAAGCCCGCGCGCGACCATCAGCGCATCGAGATGGCACCCGGTGTCGGTATTAATCTGCACGACATGGCCCCCCGCCGCGCGGATGCGCTCGCCGTCGTTCGCGGTCGCCTGATCGCCCTCCAGCACGTAGAGCGGCAGCTCGCCCTGCAAATCGCGAATCGTGCGTTCGAGCAGCGTGGTTTTGCCGGCGCCGGGGGCGCTGACAAGGTTGAGCGCGAGGATCTCGCGGCCCAGAAACCAGCCGCGGTTCTTTTGCGCCAGCGCATCGTTCTTGGCGAGAATGCGGGCTTCGAGCGCGACCATCGTGCCGTGCTCGGGGGCGTGATGGTGGTCGTGATCGTGTGAATGGCCATGCACTGTACCGTCGGCGTGGACGTGCTCGGGTGCGGGTGGTTCGATCGCGGTCCGACGTCCGGTCTGGAGATCGAGCACGCTCGGTTTCGCCTCGCCGTCGCATCCGCAGATCGCGCACATCAAGCCGCCTCCTCCAATTCGATGCTTTTGATTGTCAGCTCCTCGCCCTGCAACCGGTCGAGGTCGATCGAACCGCAAGCGCAGCCGGTGTAGAAATCGGGCGTGGCGAATTCCGCGCCGCACCGCCGGCAGCGGGCGCGGCCGTCGATCTCGAAGATGTCGAGGACGGCACCTTCGACACCGGTGCCGCGCGCCACCTCGTCGAAGCAAAAATGGATCGCCTCGGTCATCACGCCTGAGAGCCGGCCGATCTCCAGGCTCACGCGGATCACACGCCGCCCCTTCGCCGCTTCCTCGGCGCTCTCGACAATGGCGCAGGTCAGGGCGAGCTCGTGCACCGGCCGATCCTCAGCAGATCCGCGGCAATTGCTCGCCTACCAGCATATCGACGATGCGCCGCCCGCCGAGGGTGGTGCGCATCGTGACCCGGCCGGGCTCGCCCTCGCCGATACGGCCGATAGCGCAGGCATCCCGTCCGAGCGGGTCCGCGCGCAACGCGGCAAGCGCCGCCTCGCACTGCGCCGACGGCACAACCGCGACGATCTTGCCCTCGTTGGCGAGGTAGAGCGGGTCGAGACCCAGGATCTCGCAAAAGCCTTTGACCTCCTCGCGTAACGGCGTTTGCGCCTCGTCGATTTCGATCGCAACCCGCGAGGTTTGAGCGATCTCGTTGAGCACGGTCGCCACCCCGCCGCGCGTCGCGTCGCGGATGAATCGCGTGCCGGGCGCCGCCTCCAATAAGGCCGCGATCAGCCGGTATAGCGGCGCGCAATCGCTTTCGATCGGCGTCTCCAAGGCCAGATCGCCGCGCGCGCAGAGGATCGCGGCACCGTGATCGCCGAGCACGCCGTTGACCAGAACCGTGTCGCCGGGCTGCGCCCGCCCGGCGCCGAGCTCCAGGCCCGGCCGGGTCACCCCGACGCCCGCAGTCGTGATGAACAATTGGTCGCATGCGCCCCTGTCGACGACCTTGGTGTCGCCGGTGACGATCTCGACGCCGGCATCGCGTGCGGCGAGCGCCATCGATTGCGCGACCTGGCGCAACAAATCGACCGGCAACCCCTCCTCGATAATCACGGCGCAAGAGAGATAGAGCGGCACGGCACCGCCGACCGCGAGGTCGTTGACCGTGCCATACACCGCGAGCTTGCCGATATTCCCGCCGGGGAAGAACAGTGGATCGACGACGTAGGAGTCGGTGGTGAAGGCGAGCCGATCGCCGCGCGCGGTCAGTAGGGCAAGATCGAACCGGGCCTGGTCCTCCAGGGGCGCCAGCGCCGGGTTGTCGAAGGCGCGCACAAAGACGTCGTCGATCAAATCCTTCATCGCCTTGCCGCCGCCGCCATGGGCGAGGGTCACTTTCGGCACATGCAGCCGGCCGAGCCGCCGGGGCCGGGCCGCGGCGACGAGGCTCATGCCGCGTCGTCCCGGCGGACGCCGCCATATTGGTAATAGGCGGCGCAGGCACCTTCCGATGACACCATCAGCGCACCGAGCGGCGCTTCTGGCGTGCAGGCGGTGCCAAACACTTTGCACTGCCACGGCTTGATGACGCCCTTCAGCACCTCGCCGCACTGACAGGATTTCGGATCGGCGATCTTGACGTTGGCGACCGCGAATTTCCGCTCGGCGTCGAACCGGGCATAGGACTGGCGGAACCTGATCCCGGAATGGTCGATCGAGCCAAGGCCGCGCCACTCGAAGAATTCGCGCAATTCATAGACCTGCGAGACCGCTCGCAAGGCCGGCGTATTGCCGGCTTCGGGCACGATGCGGGCATATTGGTTTTCGATTTCGCAGCGCGCTTCGGCGATCTGCTTCAGCACCATCCAGATCGATTGCAATACATCGAGCGGCTCGAACCCGGCGACGACCATGGGTTTGCCATAGGATCGGGCGATGAATTCAAAGGGCGCCGTGCCAATCACCATCGCGACGTGGCCGGGGCCGAGAAACCCGTCGAGATGCAGGTCCGGGCTGTCGAGCACCGCCTTGATCGTCGGCACGATCGTGATGTGGTTGCAGAAGACGGAGAAATTCCGGATGCCGTCGCGTTCGGCCTGCAATACCGTCAATGCGGTCGACGGCATCGTCGTCTCGAAGCCGATCGCGAAAAACACGACCTCGCGATCGGGGTCCTCGCGGGCCAGCGCCAGCGCATCTATCGGCGAATAGACCATCCGCACATCGGCGCCGTCGGCCTTGGCCTGCAACAGGCTTTTCTTTGAGCCCGGCACCCGCATCGCATCGCCAAAGCTGGTGAAGACGACCCCCGGCCGCTCGGCGATCGCGATGCAATCGTCGATCCGTCCCATCGGCAATACGCAGACCGGGCAGCCCGGGCCGTGAACCAATTCGATTTCCTTTGGCAGCATTCCCTCGATGCCATAACGGAAGATCGAATGGGTGTGGCCGCCGCAGACTTCCATGATGTGCAATGGCCGCTGCCGTGCGGTCTCGATACGCGACACGAGCCGCGCAATTTCGGCGATCAGCGCTTGCGCCTTGGCATGGTCGCGGAATTCGTCGACGTATTTCATACGGCGTTCCCGCGCGACGCGGCGCCGCGGTCGTCCGCCAGCAAGGTGTGCACCAGATCCCACAGGATGTGATAGGCGGCGACGTGACATTCCTGGATGCGGTGGATCGAGCTCGACGGCACGACCAGGCAATGGTCGACGGTGCCGGCCTCTTTCATTGCCCCGCCATCGCCGCCGGCAAGTCCGATCGTCGTGAGGCCGACCTCCTTCGCCTTGGCGAAGGCGGCGAGCAGGTTCAGCGAATTGCCGCTGGTCGAAACGCCGATCAGGCCGTCGCCTGGACGAGCCTGCGCGATGATTTGGCGAACGAAGACGTGCTCGAACCCAACATCGTTGGCGACTGCCGAAATCATCGCGACATCGGCAACGAGATTGATCGCGGCGAGCGCCGGCCGGCCCGCGGTTACCGGATGGGTGAATTCGACCGCGATGTGTGCTGCATCGCAGCTCGATCCGCCATTGCCCATCGCAAACAAGCGGCCGCCGCCGCGATAGACCTGGGCAATCGCCCGCGCCGCCGCGACCACCGCTTCCCCCTGATCGGCGAAAAAGCGGGCGTTGGTGGCGCGCGAATCCGCCGCCTTTTCGGCGACCGAATGCAACAGCGCGGCAGCGAGCTTGCCGGGGTCCTGCGCCTTGCCGTGCAGGAAGGGGTAGAGGGTCTGCAGCACGCTCTCGTTCGACATGCTATCCCGCCGCCGCAGCCTGTCCGTTGAGCATCGCCTCGATCTCGGCCTGCGCTTCGCCGAGCTCGGCCAGGATCTTCAGGGTCTCGGCCGCTTCCGCCTCGTCGATCCGGCTCATCGCGAAACCGACATGCACCAGTACCCAATTGCCGAGGCAAACCTCGAACGGATGGGCATCGTCGATTATGCAGGCTATATTGATCTGCCGGCGGACACCGCAGACATCGACGGTGGCGAGCGCGTTGTCGGCATCGTCGAGCCGGACGATCTGGCCGGGTATTCCTAGACACATGATGCGGTTCTTTCTATCAGCCGAGCAGCGGCGATCGCCGCCTGGCCGAGCGCCAACCCGCCGTCATTGGTCGGGACCTGCGCGTGAGTCAGCACCGTGAAGCCGAGCGCCTGCAAACCGCCGAGCGTCCGCTCGAACAGAATTCGGTTCTGAAAGCAGCCGCCCGACAGCGCCACGGTGTCAAACCGCGCGCCGCGCTCGGCAAGGGTCCCGGCCATCGCGGTTATGGCCGCGGCAAGTCCCTTGTGAAAGCGTGCCGCGATGACCGGCGGTGGCGTGTCCTCGGCAAGATCGCGCAGCAGCGCGCGCCACATCGGACCCGGTTCGATCGTGAGAAGACCGGCAGCGGGCGCGATCTCGAACGAATAACCGTCCGCATCGTCGAGTGCCGCCTCGTCGACGATCGCTTCGAGCCGCATCGCCGCTTCGCCCTCATAGGCCTGGCGCTGCCGGCAGATGCCGATCGCCGCGGCCACCGCATCGAACAGCCGGCCGCAGGACGATGCCGGCGGCGAATTCAGGTTGAGCGCGATCATCGCGTCGATGGTTGCGAGCGGCTTTGCCGAGAGCGCGGCGCACAACTCCGATCGTCCGAATGAATCCGTGAGTTCGGCCCAGCCGATGTTGCGCGCGAGGTGTGCGTAGAGGCTGCGCCACGGCTCGCGGATGGCGCTGGCGCCGCCCGGCATCGCGACCGGCGCAAAGCTGGCCAGGCGCTCGTAGCCGCAATAATCGGCGAGCAGGAATTCGCCGCCCCAGATCGTGCCGTCATCGCCCCAGCCGAGCCCGTCGAGGGCGATGCCGAGCACCGCCGGTGCGGCCAGCGTCCGCCCATTTTCGGCGAGGCACGCGGTGATGTGGGCGTGGTGATGCTGCACGTCGATCAGCGGCACGCCGCGGGCCTGCGCCATTTCGCGCGCGAGCTTCGCCGACACGTATTCGGGATGCAGATCCGCCACCAGCGCCATCGGGACGTGATCGAACAGGTCGCGATAGAGCGCCAGGTTCTTGCGGTAGTCATCGAATGCCGCCGGGTGCTCCAAATCCCCCTGATGCTGCGACAGGATCGCCCGGCTGTCCTTGACAAGACAGAAGGCCGCCTTCACCTCGCCGCCCAACGCCAGGATGTCCGGGGCGGTTTCGAACCCGGGTGGCAAGGGGATCGGCACCGGCGCATAGCCGCGTGCGCGGCGCAGCAGACGCGCCCTGCCATCCATCACCTGCACCACCGAATCGTCGACGCGGTTGGCGATCCGCCGGTTGTGCATCAGCGCGTGCGCGGCGATACTGCCGAGGCGGGACGGCATTTCGTCGTCGTCGGTGATCTGCGGCTCGTCCGAGTGATTGCCGCTGGTCATCACCGCGGGAGTTTCCAGCTCCTGCATCACCAGCAGGTGCAACGGCGTTGTCGGCAGCATGAAGCCCAGCGTCGCCAGCCCGGGCGCGACCGAAGCGGGCAGGCGCTCGCACCCGTCCGCCGGCAATACCACGATCGGCCCTTGCGCCCCGGTCAGCGCGTGCTCCTCTTCCGGCGCAACCGTGCAATAGCGTCGAATTACGGCGAGGTCGCGCGCCATCAGCGCAAAGGGCTTGGCGTCGCGGTGCTTCAGCCGGCGCAGCCGGGCGGTGGCGTTGCCGTCCGTCGCGTCGCAGGCGAGATGGTAGCCGCCGAGCCCCTTGATCGCGACGATCTCGCCCGCGCGGATCAGCCGGGCCGCCGCCTCGGTTGCGTCGCTCGCCGTTATTTCGCAGGACATGCCGCGGTCGATCCGGCGCAGAACCGCTCGTGGCCCGCATGCCGGGCAGGCGACGGCCTGAGCATGAAAGCGGCGGTCGGCGGGATCGCCGTATTCGGCGAGGCATGCGTCGCACAGCGGGAAGCGCGCCATCGTCGTTTGCGCGCGGTCATAAGGAATGCCCTCGACAATCGTCAGGCGCGGCCCGCAATGGGTGCAATTCGTAAAGGGATAGCGATAGCGCCGTTCGCCGGGATTAAGCACTTCGGCGGCGCAGGCCGGGCAAAGGGCCGCGTCGGGCGACACCTGGGTGCGCGCCGCACCAAGCCGGCTCGAGGCGATATGAAAGCCGGCCGGCAACGCGTCGGCGAAAGCGCCGATCTCGATAGCCTCGATCTGCGCCAATGGCGGCGGCTCGGCCTCGATCCGTTCGAGCAAGGCCGCGACCCGCTGCTCGGTACCCCGGGCGCGGATCAGTACGCCCTCGCCATCGTTCAAGACTTCGCCGTCGAGCCCGAGATCGCGCGCGATGCGCTACACGGTCGGGCGAAACCCGACGCCCTGCACACAACCGTGCACGCGGATCTCGACCGCGACCGGCGACCCGGCAACGGCATTCGAGGAGCGCAAATCCTCGCCCATGCCCGAACCGTTTCCGGGAGGCTCACATATTGCTGATCTTGATATAGCGGAATACGTCCTTCAGATTGGCGGCGATCCCGATCAGGACCAGTACGCCCATTGCAGCCCCGGCGATCCGCCACCCGGTGCTCGACGATTTTTCGTTGATCGGCTTCTTTTGGTTCACGACGACACTGCCTCCTTATTGCGCGGTTCTATCGCAACCGCCGGTTCCGCGGAAAGCTCTCCGATCAGTTCCTCCACCGCCGCGACCGCCTGATCGAGCGCTGCGCCGACCGGTGCGCTCAAGCCCATGGCCCCGTCGCTTTCGTCGCCAAAAGTCAACGGTTCGCAGGCGACCAGCAGAATGCGATGGCAAGTTCCGCCCATCGCGGCGACGAGCCGCAGCACTTTCGCCGGGTCAAGATCGTGGAGCGGCATGAGCAGGTCTTCGGGGTCGGTATCGGCGGCGGGCAGCTTGGGCTCGACGATCGAAATCGTGCCGGGCAGTTCGCCGCGCTGCGCGGCGTCGACCAGCACCGCCGCCTCATAGCCGTCGAGCAATGCATAGGTCAGATCGATCCCGCGAATGCCGAAATCCGTGACCGTTACCGATGACGCCAACGGCCGCTGCGCCAGGCGCCGCACGACCTCGACGCCGAAGCCGTCGTCGCCCTTGAAGATATTGCCGATGCCGGCGACGAGGATGCGGGTCATCGCCCGCCGTTCCGGTCGAGCAGCTCGATCTCGTCCTGAGCAAAGAAGAAGCGGTGACCCGGATAGCGATCGAGCCCGAGATCGCGGCCGGGATCGTCGAGCAGGGTCACGGCGACATGCACGCGATCCTCGAAGTCGCGCTCGATCGCCTCGATTACCGCCTCCTGGTCCTTCAGGACGATATCCATGATGTCGGCGCGCCGCTTCGGATTGAGGCGCACATGGGCGCCGACGGCAAGCCGCCGGCCGTCTACCCAAAGCGAGACGAGGCCCGGTTTCGAGCTGTCGGAACGCGCGCGTTCATCGTCGCCGGCGGCGAGATCGACCGGTGATTCCGAGCGCCGTAAGGTGCCGTGCAGCCGGCCGAATTGCCTCGGGGTCAAGGCCTCGGCCCGTTCGAGAAGCGCGCGGCAATGAGTGTCGGTCGCGGCCATCTCGCGCTTTTCGGCATCGGTCATCGCCAGGATGCGCAAGGTCAGAATCTCGTCGATCTCGGTGCTGTCGAACAGGTCTCCGGGGCTTTCGGGGGCGATCTGCGGGTTGTCGTAAAGGATGATCGGCGAGGACAGCATCGTATCGCCTTGGCACTCGCTGCCGACCAGCACCGGCCAGGCCCCCTGATTGACGCAGGTCGCAGCCGCCTCGCGCAGATCCGCCGGCGGGTCGATCAGCGAGACAAACGCGCCATCGCGCACGCCGAGGATCGTGTGCGTCGAGGCGAAGGCGAAACGCTGAGCGATCTCGCGGCGCCGCTCGCCCGCGGGCAACGGCGTCGCGTTCTCGATCCGTACCGTCAGGCGGTACACGCCGTTGACGAGTTCATCAACGGCGATCGAGATCGACCCGCAGAGGGCGGCGCCGGTGCGCACTACGTATCCGGCGAACAGGCCCGCATCGGCGACCGGCTCGCGCTCGCTCACTTCCTGAATGCCAAAGGGGACCGATACCGGGCCCGCCCGCAATTCCGCTGTCGGCAGTTCCGGGACGACGATCTCGCGTTCGATCGCCTCCTCCCACGGGACAAACCGGGTGCCGTCATCAACCTCCAGCGCCGCGACTTTCTCGCCAGCAGCTTCGTGCATCTGCGGAAGATCCTCACACGGCGAGTCGAGCTTGTAGACATCGCGCATGACGATCTGCAGGAAGCGGACCCGCACCTCGATCGCAGCCGCCGCATTGCCGCGCAACAGGCATTGCGTCTGCATGTGCCACGAGTCGCCGCCTTCGGATTCGGCATAGCCGCGCGGAAAGACGCCGCCAAACGTCCAGCGCTGACGGTTCTTTATTGCCGACGGCCGATACGGATAGAGAATATAGCCTTCGTAAAGGACGGCGCGGGCGATCGCGGCGACCCGATCCAAATTCACGACGCGGGCTCCACCGCTGCCGCATCGAGCAATCTCTGCAATGCCGCCTCGAAGGTCGGCAATGCCCGCTGCCGTTTGTAGCGAGAGAGTTCCTCGAACAGCGCGCGGGGTATGCGCAGCCAGGTGCTGTTGGGATAATATTGATCCATCATCTGTCGCCACAGGTTGACCGACAGCCGGCAATACACCTCCTTGCTCCACGGGATCTGCGCGATTTGCAGCCGGTCGGCCGTATCGCGATAAAAGACCGAACCGCTGAACAGCAGTGCCAGCGGCGCCCCGCCCTCGGTCAGCCCGTCAAAATACTTGGTCGCCGCGATATTGAAATCGAAGCTGCACGGGACCGGCAACGCCACGGTGCAGTCGTGCTCAAAGCGCGCCACCGTCACATTCACGTGAGTCCACAAAAAGCTCTGCAAACTCTGGCCCCAGCGCTCCGGCGCCCCGAACAAATCGGCGAGCCGCTCGTGCTCGATCGCACCATAGGGCCGCCGCGCCGGTTCGATCCGGATCTGGCAATTCAGCATCACGTTCTCGATCGCCAGCGCCGGAGTGGCATTGCTGACACGCAATGCGAAACGCAAGGTCGGGATCGCGGCGTAAGGTTCGACCGTGCTGCCGTCAATGGCGAAATCGAGGTCAACCATGGCCCGCCGCCCTGCCAACCGCGGCGGCTTCGTCCCTGAGCCCGGCGAAATAGGCATCGATGTGGTCCCAGACCGCCGTGCCGCCCGACAGCCCGCGCCAATGGGTGCGGATCAGCCCGGCCAGCGCATAACAGCGGTCGATCGGCGCCCGATAATATTCGCGGGTGCCTTTTGTGCGGTTGACCAACAAGGCTTCGACATCGGGCTGCAATTGGTTCAGCACCGGGTTGCTCGCCGCCAATTCCGCCCACGCCTCGAGGCCGAGTAAGGATTGGATGGCGCCGGCTGCACCCGGATAGAGCGCCACCGGGCGCCTCGCCGCGCTGTCGAGAAACACGAAAACGAGGTCGATCGGGATCTGAAACGCGCCCCACTGCGCGTCGCTGATCGCAAAGTCGCGCAGCAGCTCTGTCTTCTGCGGGATCAGGCGATAAGGCGAGCCGGGATGAGCTGCTTCGGCTAACGCGCAATCGGAGCAGGCGCAGACCACCCCGCGATTCGACACCTCGATCAAGTGCGGGTGCTTCGCCGCGATTGCGACGTGGCAGAATTGGCAATGTTCTAGGGCTGGTGGCGGAGACACGAAACGCCGCAGTTGCGACACCCAGCTCCCGGACAAGGATGCACCCGGCACGACAGCTCACCCGTCTGCGGCGAGGGCGGAGAATTGCGGCTCGTCCAAACCCTCGATCACGATGTCGTCAAGATCCGGCGCCACCTCGACGATCGCCGACTCGATTTCGCTTCGCAGGGCGGCGGTATCGATCGGCCCGTTTGCGCCGACGGTTGCAAGCAGCCGCGCGCCGCCGCCTCCCACCTCGCGGAGCCGGACGCCAATGCCGCGCAATGCCCAATCCGGACGCAGCCGGTCGAGCGCTGCGCGGATGCGGGTTTCGGCCTCCTGCGGGTGCAGCCCGTGCAGCAGCAGGATCGCCCGAGCCTGCGGATCCTCGGCTAGACGGTCGAGTAGCGACGCCCCGCCCGGCGCGGCGGCGGCGATCGCGATGATTCGCGCCAGCCCCAAGGTGTGCAGTTCGAGCACGAGTTCGAGAAGCTCGCGGGCGGGCTCGCGCGCCGCCGGGTCGGCGATCCGGTCGAGGGCCGCGATCAGCGCTTCGACCCGGCGCAACGATGCGCCGAGATCCGACCTGTCGCTTTCATACATGGCTAGCCCTGACGCGACACGCCGAACATCGGCGAATGCGTCGTCTTCAGGGTCTTGCCCGGCCCGAGATACATGTGAACCCCGCATGGCAGGCACGGATCGAAGCTGCGCACCGTGCGCATGATGTCGATGCCCTTGAAATTGTCGGGGCCGTTTTCTTCGAACAGCGGCGTGCCCTGAACCGCGTCTTCGTAGGGGCCGGGGGTGCCGAACCGGTCGCGCGGGTTCGCGTTCCACGGGGTCGGCGGATAGGGGTGGTAATTGGCGATCTTGCCGTTGCGGATCACCAGATGATGGGACAGCACGCCGCGCACCGCTTCATGAAAACCGCAGCCGATGGCTTCTTCGGGCACCTTGAACTCGCTCCAGGTCCGGGTGCGCCCGGCCTGCACCTCGGCCAATGCCTTTTCGATGAAGTGCATCGCCGCCGCGGCGCAATAAGCCTGGAAATAGGTGCGCGCGCGGTTCCGCTCGATCGTGTTGCTCCATTGCGGGATTTTCCACTCGAGTTCCATTTCCGGCTTCAGCGCCGTCTTCGGCAGATAAATCTTGACGCTGTTGCCGGTCGCCTTGACGTAACCGATATCGACGAGCCCGGCGAGTGCCGTCGCCCATAGCCGGGCGAGGGGGCCGCCGCCGGTGTCGAGCGCCAGATGGTCGCCCGAGCGCTTGTCGAGCCAGCGCGGCGACATGACCCAGGAATATTTGCCCTCAAAGTCCCGCTTTTGCGGGCGCGGCAAGGTCGTCTGGTTCCACGGATGCTCCTTGTCGACCTCGTTGCCGAGCGGGTCCCGGCGGACAAAGGTCTCGCAATTATCCCAACCGTCGTAATAGGAGCTGCCCAGCAGAATCCGGATCTGCAGGTTGATGTCGACGAGATCGGTGGTGACCAACTCGCCGTCGACGACGACGCCCGGCGTCACAAACATGGCGCGGCCCCAGTCGCTCATGCGCCGGTACTGATAGTCGCATTTGTCCGGGTCCTGGTAAGAGCCCCAGCAGCCGAGCAGAATGCGGCGGCGGCCGACTTCCTCGTAGCCGGGCAAGGCCTGGTAGAAAAAGTCGAACAGATCATCGTGCAATGGCACGCATTTTTTCATGAATTCGATGTAGCGCATCAGCCGAACGAGGTAGTCGGTGAACAATTGCACCGACGGCACCGTGCCGACCCCGCCCGGATAGAGGGTCGAGGGATGGACATGACGCCCTTCCATCAGGCAGAACATCTCGCGCGTCATGCGGCTGACGAGCAGGGTCTCGCGGTAGAATTCCCCGGTAAATGGATTGAGTGCCCGCATGATGTCGCCGATCGTGCGGTAGCCGTGGTCGGCGGCGTGCGGCGCCTCGGTGGTTTCGGCCTTGGCCCAGACGCCGGGATTGGTCTCCTTGACCATCCTTTCGCAGAAATCGACGCCGACCAGATTGTCCTGGAAAATGTTATGGTCAAACATGTATTCGGCGGCTTCGCCGAGGTTGACGATCCATTCGGCGAGCGGCGGCGGCTTGACCCCATAGGCCATGTTTTGGGCGTAGACCGAGCAGGTCGCGTGGTTGTCGCCGCAGATGCCGCAAATGCGGCTGGTGATGAAATGGGCATCGCGCGGGTCTTTATTCTTCATGAAGATGCTGTAGCCGCGGAAGATCGACGAGGTGCTGTGGCACTCGGCGACCTCGCGGTTATCGAAATCAATCTTGGTGAAAATGCCGAGCGAGCCGACGATCCGGGTGATCGGATCCCAGTTCATCTCGACCAGTTGGCCGCGCTTTTTCGCGGGCTGCGGCGGCGCGGATCTGCTCGTCTCTGCTATGTCGGCCACGACGGGGTCTCCTTTCTCGCTCAGCGCGCAACAGTCCCTTCAGCCCGATAGCCGGTTGTCAGCTCGGGTCCGTTGTGACGCCACTTCGGCTCCTTGTTCAGCGTGTGATTGGTGATCTTGCGCAGGTTTCGGATCAGCGCGCCGTAGGGCTTGATCAAGCTCGACGACAACACCGCTCCCGGCGGCTCGTCCATGAACGGCTGAAACTTGTCGGGAAAGCCCGGCATCGTGCAGCCGATGCAGATGCCGCCGACATTAGGGCAACCGCCAATTCCGGCCATCCAGCCGCGCTTTGGTACATTGCATTGGACGACCGGGCCCCAGCAGCCGATCTTGACCAAACATTTGTGCGAGCTGTAATCCGCCGCGAAATCGGCCTGCTCGTAATAGGCGGCGCGGTCGCAGCCATTGTGCACGGTGTTGCCAAAGAGCCAAGTCGGCCGGCCCGCATCGTCGAGCGGGATCAGCGGCGCCAATCCGGCGAGCTGGCGCAACAGATAGAGCAGGGTTTCCATGAAATTGTCGGGCTGCACCGGGCAGCCTGGGACATTGACGATCGGCAATCCTGCCTTCGATTTCCAATCCCAGCCGAGGAAATCGCGCAAACCCATGCAGCCGGTCGGGTTGCCCTGCATCGCGTGGATGCCGCCCCAGGTGGCGCAGCTGCCGGCGCCGACCACGGCCAGAGCCTTGGGCGCCAGCCGGGTTATCCAATCGTTGGTCTTGATCGGCTGCCCGGTCGCCGCGTCGGTCCCCATCGCCGCCCAATAGCCCTCGCCGCTCAAATGTTCGTTGGGGATCGAGCCTTCGACGACCAGCACGAAATTATCGATCTCGCCACGCACCGCCTGATGCCAGGGCTTCAGAGACTCCTCGCCGGTTTCATAGGCGGCACTGGGTTGTGCAGATGAACCTTGGGCAGGCCGGGGATGGCGCCCAGCACCACCTCCTCGATGCTCGGCTCGCTGGCGGCGGTGATCGAAACCGAGTCGCCGTCACAGCCAAGCCCGGCGGTCAGCCATAAAATATGGACTTCCTTGGGTTTCGGCTCGTGCTGCGTCTTTCGGCCGTACGGGACCGTACCGGAATCGGGCATTACCTCACCCTCCTTCCTCGACAGCCTTCCGCCGGTTGCCGGCGGTCCGCCTTGCGTTTCGGTCGAGAAGCCGTCGCGGCCCCCGCGCGTCAACGGAACGGCGGCGGCAACGGATGGTTCCGTAGAATTGTTTATATACGCGCGAGACGGCGATCTGGTTGCATGAATTCGGCTGCAAGAATCCGCGAACGAGACCCTTGCTACCAACCCGACGGATTAGCGGGATGGCGAGCTGCCCCGGGGAAAAGCGAGCACGACGCCGAGGACATCAAAACCCGGCGTCGGGTGAGCGTCAGCCAAGAATTTTATCTAAAATCGAGCGGCGGGTTGCTGCCGGTCGCCGTCCGATGCGCCGTCAGCTTTCTGGCACTTTCGCGGGGCGACGGTTACGCGGTAAGGGATTGAACAGTGCTGAAGCCCGATAGGAGTTATCGATGCTGACTTTGTATTTCTCACCGGGATCGAGTGCGATGGCGACCCATATCGCACTGCACGAGATCGGCGTGCCGTTCGAGGCGAAGCCGCTGTCATTCGCCAAGCGCGAACAGCATGCTTCCGAATATCTGGCGATCAATCCCGAAGGCAAGGTGCCGAGCTTGCTGATGGACGGTCGGGTGCTGACCGAGGTCGCCGCAACCCTGTACTATCTCGCCAAGCGCTACCCGGAGGCGAAACTTTGGCCCGACGGCGGGCTCGAGGTCGAGGCGCAGGCGATTTCGTGGATGTCGTTTATCGCCGCGACGATCCACCCGGCCCGCCGCATCGGCCTCGAACGCTGGAGGGAGGTGTTCAAAATCGCCGATCCCCGGCTGGGTGCCAACGAATGGGCGGTCGGCGGCCGTTATTCGATCGCCGACATCCACCTGTTCCGGCTCTACTGGCGCTTCAAGACCACGACTTCGCCGGCATCGGGCGAATATCCGAGCCTCGACGCGCATTTCGCACGGATCATGGCGCGCCCGGCGGTCAAAAGGACGATCGCGATCGAGAGCGCCATCGGCTACAACCTGCCGTAGCGGCGGGACTTCACCCCGGGGGCGCTGGCGGCGAATTTTGCAGACGGGTTTCGATCATATCTCGCGGAAAGGTGCAACCCATTGACGCAACGAGGACCAGCGGCCGGCGCCCGGTTTATAAATAAGCTCTTGAGTTGGCGCCGCGTCCCCGATGGGTGGCTGAGCACCAGCAGGATGGCGGATTGCATCCGCCCTACGCTTCCTCGAAAAATCGCGGGAATTGCTCGATGAAGCGGAAGCGATCATGAGCATTGACCTTCATGAAGCCGCCGCGCGCACCGCCTATTTTGGCCGGGTTCCACGCCGCACAGTAACGTAGGGCGTGTGTTGACGGGCCGCGCAAACAGGCCGGACACACGACCGCAACCGCACCCGATCGGAATTCTTTCTCCCCCACTCCTGGCACGAAGCGGGCCGTCCACACACGCCCTCTGCTTGCTGAACACTGGAGAGCAGTCATGAGTACCGCCGACGGGTACGACTATGTCGTCGTAGGAGCTGGATCGGCGGGTTGCGTGCTAGCGCATCGGCTATCCGAAGATGAGGGCGCAACGGTCCTGCTGCTCGAGGCCGGCGGGCATGACCGCCATCCTTACATTCAGATCCCGCTCGGGCTGGGCAAGCTTCAACAGCATAAGATGTTCGACTGGGGCTATTCGACCGAGCCGGAACCCCATCTAAACAACCGTCGACTCGCGTTGCTGCGAGGCAAAGTCCTTGGTGGCTCATCGTCGATCAATGTCATGGGCTATACCCGCGGCCACCGCGCCGATTTCGACCGATGGGCGCGCGAAGGTGCCTCGGGATGGTCCTTCGCGGATGCGCTGCCCTATTTCAGGCGAAGCGAAACCTGGGAGGATGGCGAGAACTCCTGGCGCGGCGGCTCCGGTCCCCTGGGCACACAATGGACCAGGACGCGCGATCCACTTTTTGATGGCTGGTGCGAGGCGGGACGACGCGCTGGATGGCCCGCTACCGAGGATGCCAACGGGATCGAGCCAATCGGGTTCGGGCGCTGCCAGTTTACAATCCAGGGCGGGCGGCGAGCGTCGGCGGCGGCCGCTTATTTGAGACCCGTCCTGACACGGTCCAACCTGTCATTACGTACCAGCGCATGTGTAACCCGGGTGACCATGCGCGGTACCCGCGCGAGCGGCGTAGACTTCGTTTCCCAGGGCGCTACTGTCCACGTCGAAGCGACGCGCGAGGTCATTCTGTGCGGTGGCGTTTTCAACTCGCCGCAATTATTGATGCTCTCCGGCATTGGTCCGGCCTCGCATCTGCGTGACATGGGTATTGCGCCTCTGGTGGATTTGCCAGTCGGGCGCAACCTGCGCGATCACCTAATGGTCGGGCTGCGATGGCGGCGGCTGGGTCCTGGACCGTTTCGGCGGTTGATGCGGGCCGATCGCATTGCGTTTGCCATGGCCCAGGCCTGGTTGTTCCGGACAGGGCCGGCGACCGCGCTGCCGCTGGGTTTGTACGCATTTCTCCGGACCCGGCCGGAGCTGGAGGTGCCGGACATCGAATTCCTGTTCCCCGCGGCGCCGCTCGACCCACGGCCCTGGTTTCCAGGTGTGACACCGGCTTACGAAGACGCATTCGGTATCAATTCGGTGCTGTTGCATCCGCGCAGCCAAGGTGAGGTCATATTGCGCTCGGTCGATCCGGCCGAGCCGGTGCGGATCGTAAACAACTTCCTCGCCGAAGACGCCGATCTCGCAACCCTGCGGGAGGGGTTTCGCCTCGCCCAAGATGTCGCACACCAGCCTTCGATGGATGCATTTCGCGGGCAGGCGCTGGCGCCCAAGGCCGATACCGAGATCGATGACTGGATCCGAAATACGGTAATCACGGTCAATCATCCGCTTGGGACCTGTGCTATGGGACGCGGTTCTGACGTGGTGCTGGATCCGGATCTGAAGGTCCGCGGTGTCGAAGCTCTGCGGGTGGTCGATGCCTCAGCGCTGCCGGACATGCCCTCGGCGCATATAAACGCGATCGTGATGATGCTGGCGGAACGTGCCTCCGATCTGATTCGCGACCGCCCGCCCCTGACTCCAGTAAACGTCTAATGAATAGCTGCCACTACATCCATGTCGCAGGCCCTCTCTTCGAGGGGCTTCGGCGCTGAACTCGACCGCGACCAGATGGCCGCTAAGCCAGCCAAGACACTTGCGACTACCGTCACAATGATAGTTATGCGGGTTGCTTTGTTGTCGGCCTTAACCTCCTGAACTGCCGACACGAGGCCATTCATTGAGTTGGTGATCTGGTCTATTTTGTGACCAAGGTCACCAAAGCGTACATCGAGACTTCCGTAGAGGTGCGCAAAGAGCGTCTCCGTTCTCGCTTCTGCGACCTCTAGCCTTGCTGCTATCTCATCCTCGATGGTGGTCCAGGCATTGCGGTTTCCATATGGGCTGAATCGGCATATTGCTGAGGCTCTTTCTGTTTTCTCCACGCCGCAAAGTAGACAACTGAACTTTCTTCGGCACCGCTCTTCTCGTGCGCCCATGATCGCGGGGCCTCAATGTCATCGCCTCCCGATTGTCGCGCAGCTGGTGGCGCAACGTGCTCTTCCTCCTTATCCGCTCCAGCAGATGATTTGCAAAGTGCTCCGCCTCCTCAATTTCCATTACGAACGCCGCTCGATACTGGTTCTTACTAGTTCTCCGTGCCGGAGAATGACTCCCCTAAAGCGAATCGAACAGACCCTCCACGTCAAGATTGCCCAAGTATCCACATATGTCGCCGATAATGCAGCACGCGCCTCCCGTCTCGCCTCCTTTTGCAGTGCGCCCCGATGGCGCGTATCACCAGTGGTGGAAAGCTCCATCCAGGGAATTGTCGATTGCTCTGGTAGCTGACGAGCTGTTTGGTCGGCTAACCGGCTGGATCGAAGCCTGGTGAAGAAGACCCTCCTTGGGCGGTTGAGCGATCCGACGGGCCGTGACGCGAGTGAGCCTGAGCAGCCGATGCCGACCTGCCTGCAAGACGGGGAAGGCCGCGCGGATGGGGACGCAGTCGATAGAAGCCCATGAACATCGAATGGCGGATCTTGCCTTCGACATGCCGCGACAGGTGGCTTTTGCCGGTTGTGTCCCCGACCAGCAGCAACGTCGGAGTTGCCTCTTACCCCGGCCCTCTCCCCGCAGGCGGGGGCGAGGGAGCGAACGCCCGCTCGTCCTATTCGACCGGGACGAAGATCGAGTGGCGGATCTTGCCTTCGACGTGCTGCGAAAGGTGACCTTTGCCGGTAGTGTCTTCGACGAGGATGACTTCGCCAGTGCTGATGACCCGGCTTTCGCCGTCGCTGGCGGTGATCTTCACCCCGGCGTCGAGGTTGACGATGTATTGCCGGCGCGGGGCCGGGTGCCAGTCGATGTCGTGTTCGGCCTGGGTCTCGCGAAAGATGATGCCGTTCGCCGGCAGGCGCTTCGACATTTTGCTGCCGCGCCGCTCCTCGGCCCATTCGATCTCGATGTCGCGGAAATGCGACTGGCCGTCGGCGTCGGTATAAAGATTGTGGATGCGCATTGGCCTCGCCCTCCCCGAAAAAGTTGCCGGTCGGTTTTGTACACCAAGGGCGAGCGTTGGGCGAGCTTGGCGGCGCTCTGACCCTTGTGCGCGGCTGGCATGAACTCTCTGCATTTGCCCGCTCGCTCAATCTTCTTTATCGGCGCTCCTGTCCGCCGGAATGCGGCACCCCAGGAGGAGCGCCATGACCCGCACGGTCGAGCAGTCGGCCATGCGCAAAGTGTATTTGCGCGTGCTGCCGTTCGCAGTTCTGACCTATTTCTTTTGCTATCTCGACCGCATCAATGTCGGCTTTGCCGCGCTGACGATGAACAGGGATCTGGGCCTCGATCCGGCGATGTACGGCATGGCGGCCGGCGCCTTTTTCTGGGGCTATGTGCTGTTCGAGGTGCCGAGCAACATCATCCTGGAAAGGCTGGGGGCGCGGCTGTGGATCGCACGGATAATGGTCACCTGGGGGATCGTTTCGGGCATCAACGCTTTCGCCACCGGCCCCTACAGCTTTATGGTGATCCGCTTTTTGCTGGGACTCGCCGAGGCCGGTCTATTCCCGGGGTTTGTGCTCTACTTCACCTATTGGTTTCCCGACGCGCACCGCGCCCGCATCAATTCCGGTTTTACCTTGGCCCTGCCGATCGCGGTGGCGAGCGGCGCCCCGGTGTCGACCGCACTCCTCGGCCTCAACGGCTTGTTCGGCCTGCGCGGCTGGCAGATCATGTTCCTCTTTGAAGCGGTGCCGACGGTGCTGATCGGCATTGTCGCGTTTTTTTATATGACCGATCGGCCGAGCGTCGCGCGGTGGCTCGACGCCGACGAAAAGGCGTGGCTCGAACAAACCATCGGCGGCGAGCAAAGGCGGATCGAAGCCCATCACGGCATTGGCATATTGCGCTCGTTCTTCGATCCCAAGGTATTGCTGTTGTCACTGAACTACACCGGGATCGTCACCGCCAGCCTCGGGCTGTTGTTGTTTCTGCCGCAGATCATCAAGCAACTCGGGGTCAGTAACATGCAGGTCGGCTGGATCACGATGATCCCTTATATTTTCGGCGCGATCAGCATGCTCGTCTGCGGCTGGATTTCCGACCGCGTCGGCGACCGGCGCTGGAGCCTGTTCATCACCTGTGTGATTTCGACAATCGGGCTGGTGTTCGCTGGGATGACGGTCGGGAGCTGGTGGTCGCTCGTCGGCATCATCGTCGCCGCGATCGGCTTTTACGGCACCAAGGGGCCGTTCTGGTCGATGCCGACGATGTTTTTGACCGGCCCCGCGGCCGCCGCCGGCATCGCCTGGATCAACTCGATCGGCAATCTTGGCGGGTTTTTCGGCCCGACCATCGTCGGCTGGGCGAAACAGCTGACCGGCAGCTTTGCCGGCGGGCTCTACGCGCTGTCGCTCTGCGCGCTAGTCTCGGCGGTGGTGTCCTTGTTTGGCCTCAACATCCGCAGCAACGTCAGGACAACGGAGCCCGCGACGATCCTCGCCGAATAGGCGGCCGCCGAAGGAACGGCCGCGAAGCTTTCGGGGCGACATGACTTTCGCGATGTTCGCGAGGCCTCGTTTGCCCCCGCGTGCGCGGCGCATGGGCAGATGCGCATCGGCTGGGCATGTCGAGAAGCTGGTCCGGGAATGAGGTCCGGACGTGATCCGGCGATCCCGGCCCGGATCGGCCTTAATGTGCGTCGCTAAGGCCCGGACCTGTTCCTGAAGCTTCAAGGATCGTGCCAAATTATGATCGACCCCGCCGCTTGCCGGCGACGCGTCCTCGCCCTTAGGATCGGCTGTCGCGGCAGGCAAGGATTGAGCGATGCCACAGCTTTCGACCGATGATGGTGTGCGGCTCTACTACGAGGAGACCGGGTCGGGGACGCCGATCGTCTTTGTCCATGAATTCGCCGACGACTGCCGCGGCTATGAAGGGCAGATGCGCTATTTCGGGCGGCGCTACCGCTGCGTCGCCTACAACGCCCGCGGCTACCCGCCCTCGGACGTGCCCGAGGAGCCGGCGCGCTATTCGCAAGACCGCGCCCGCGAGGACATCCGTGCCGTGCTCGACGCGCTCGGGATCAACAAGGCGCATGTCGTCGGGATTTCGATGGGCGGGTTTGCGACGGTGCATTTCGGCTTTGCCTATCCCGGCCGCACATTGTCCATGGTCGTCGCCGGCTGCGGTTATGGTGCCGAGCCCGGTAAGCGCCAACAGTTTCACGACGAGACCGCCAAGACGATCGCGCTGATCGAAGGGCAGGGGATGGGCGAGGCGAGCAAAGCCTATGCGCAAGGTCCCAGCCGGGTGCAGTTTCAGAACAAGGACCCGCGCGGCTGGAGCGAGTTCGCGGCGAACCTCGCCGGGCATTCGACCCGGGGCTCGGCGCTGACGATGCGCGGCGTCCAGGCGCAGCGCCCGTCGTTGTGGGATTTGACCGCAGAGATGGCCCGGCTCGAAGTGCCAACCCTGATCATGACCGGCGACGAGGACCATCCCTGCCTCGAACCCGGCATCCTGATGAAGCGCACAATCCCGAGTGCTGCACTCGTCGTCTTTCCGAACACCGGCCACGCGGTCAATCTCGAAGAGCCCGATCTGTTCAACCGCACCCTCGACGAATTCTTCCATCAGGTCGAACGCGGGCGCTGGCCGCGCCGCGACCCGCGCGCCACTACCGGCTCGATCCTCGGCATGCGCTAGCCCCGGTCCCCCCGCAGGGTGACGGTCAACGCCGGCGACCCAACGCGTATCAGGAGGATAAAATGCTGTTCAAATGCCTGCCCGAAGGGGCGCCGATCCCGGGCCGTTTCCCCGGTCCGGCGCATGCCCGCGGCAAATGGTTCACGATCGACATCCACTGCCACGTCAGGAGCGAAAAGGCGACGCAGCTGGTCGAGGGCAGCGAGGGCGTGTCGCGCTGGTTTCTCGAAACCCAGGCCGGTTCGCGGAGCCGGGCGGTCAACCGGGCCAACGGCGAGCGCACCGCAGAGCAGAGCGTGTCGCCCGAAAAACGCATCGAGGACATGGACCGGATGGGGATCGACATCCAGGCGGTTTCCCCCGCGCCGCGCCAGACCTATTACGGCGCCGACCCCGATCTCGGGCTCGCCGCCGCGCGCGCGGTCAACGACTTTATCGCCGAGATCTGCGGGCGCCATCCCGAGCGCTTCGTCGGGCTCGGCACGGTGCCGTTCCAGGCCTCGGAGCTCGCCGTCGCCGAGCTCGACCGCCTGCACAAATCGCTGGGCTTCCGCGGCATCGAGATCATGACCCACGTCGCCGGCGAGGATTTGTCGGCCGACCGCTTTCGCAAGATTTTCGCCCGCTGCGAAGAGCTCGGCCTGCTCGTCTTCATGCATTCCGACGGCTTCACCGAGGCCGGCCGCTTCGCCGACCATTACTTCGCCAACGTAATCGGCAACCCGCTTGATACGACAGTGGCATTGCATCACCTGATCTTTGGCGGCGTGCTGCGCGACTATCCGAATCTAAAGCTGGTCGCCTCGCATGGCGGGGGTTACCTGCCGGCCTATTCCGGCCGCATCGATCATGCCGCCTCGGCGCGGCCCGATTGCTGCGAAGAGATCGCGCGGATGCCGACGACCTATCTAAAGCGGGTCTATTTCGACGCGCTCGTCTACACCCATCACCAGCTCGAATATCTGGTCGAGGAATATGGCGCCGACCACATTCTGATGGGCACCGATTATCCCGCCGATATGGGCGAGATCGACCCGGTCGGCATGATCGAGGGCTGCCCAGGCCTCGACGATGCCGAGCGCAAGGCGATCTTTGGCGGCAACGCCGCGCGGCTCCTCAATCTCGAAGCGCCGAGGCGACCACGCTGAACGCAAGTTTTCGGCCTGACCCTTTGCGGCGTCCGGCTCGTCTTATGCGCTGGGTTGCGGCATAAGGGGGCGATGCGGCAGCCGGTTGCGATTGCTCAGGATCTGGTGCTCATCGGCGGCGGCCATGCCCATGTCCATGTGCTGAAGAGCTTTGGCATGCGGCCGATGCCGGGCGTGCGGGTGACGCTGATCGCCCGCGATGTCGAGACCCCGTATTCGGGCATGCTGCCGGGCTGGGTCGCCGGCCACTACGATTTCGACGAGTGCCATATCGACCTCGGCCGGCTGGCGCGCTTCACAGGCGCGCGGCTGATCCGCGACGAGGCGGTCGGCATCGACCTCGCCGACCGCCGGGTTTTGTGCCGCGCCCATCCGCCGATCCGCTGGGATTTTCTGTCGCTCGATATCGGCTCGGCACCGCGCGCCGGCGATGTTCCGGGTGCGGCCGAGAACACGGTTCCGGTCAAGCCGATCGCCCAGTTCGCGGCGCGCTGGGAAGCGCTCGTCGCGCGCGCCCGGCGCCTACCGCGGCTGCGGCTCGCCGTCGTCGGAGGCGGGGCCGGCGGCGTCGAGCTGGCGATGTCGGCGCAATATCGGCTGGCCCGGCTGTGCGATGGTTCGGTCGAGGTCACTCTCGTCACCCGCGAGGCGTTGCTGCCGTCACACAACCGCCATGTCCGTCGGCAGTTCGACCGCATTTTCGCCGAGCGGGGGATAGCGCTCGCCGCCGGCATTGCCGTGGTTCGGGTCGAGCCCGGCGCGCTGATCCGCGCCGACGGCCGCCGGATCGAATTCGACGAGGCGTTGTGGGTGACCGAGGCGGGGGCGCCGCCGTGGCTCGCCGACACCGGGCTGCCATTGACCGACGGAGGCTTTGTCGCAATCGACGAGAGCCTTCGCTCGCCCGCCGATGCGCGTATCTTCGCGGCCGGCGATGTCGCGACGATGCTGGCCCATCCGCGCGAAAAGGCCGGCGTCTACGCCGTGCGCCAGGGGCCGCCGCTCGCCGCGAATCTGCGCCGCGCGCTCGCCGGCACACCGTTGCGCCGGGCGATCCCGCAAAAGCGCGGGCTGGCGCTGATCGGTGCTGGCGACAAATACGCCGTCGCCTCGCGCGGGCCGTTTGCGGCGCACGGCGCCTATCTGTGGCGGCTCAAGGATTGGATCGACCGCCGGTGGATGCGGCGCTACCGCGAATTGCCGGAGATGACGCCCGAGCCGGGTGAGGAACCGATGCGTTGCGGCGGCTGCGCTGCGAAGGTGCCGGCGGCGGTGCTGGGCCGGGTCATCGAGCGGCTGCGCCCGGCGATAACCGACGCGGTCGCGATCGGGCTCGACAGCCCCGATGACGCGGCGCTGATCTCGTTCCCCGGCGCCCCGCCATTATTGCAGACGGTCGATTTCTTTCGCGCGATGGTGACCGACCCGTATCTGTTCGGCCAGATCGCCGCCAACCATGCGCTGAACGACATCTACGCGATGGGGGGCCTGCCGGACACCGCGCTCGCGATCGCGACCCTGCCGCCGGCCCGCTCGGCGATCGTCGAGCACGACCTCTTCCAGATGTTGCGCGGCGCGCTCGATGTGCTGGAACCGTCCGGTGCCGTATTGGTCGGCGGACACAGCGCCGAGGGAGCCGAGCTGGCGCTCGGGTTTGCCGTGACCGGGCGCGCGCCCAGCTCCGGGAGGTTGCTGCGCAAATCAGGGTTGCGTCGCGGCGACCGGTTGATCCTGACAAAGCCGCTCGGCACCGGCGTGATCCTCGCCGCCGACGGCCGCGCACTGGCGCCGGCGAAAGCGGTCGCGGACGCGATCGCGGCGATGCTGCAATCGTCAGCCCCCGCCGCCGCTTGCCTTCTCGCGCACGGCGCCAACGCCTGCACCGATGTCACCGGGTTCGGGTTGCTCGGACACCTGCTCGAAATGCTGCGTGCCTCGGGGGTGGACGCGGTGCTCGACCCGGACACAATCCCGGCGCTCGCCGGCGCGCCGGTGTTGCTGGCGCAAGGGATCACCAGTTCGCTGCATCAGGACAATCTCACCGCCCTCGCAGCACTCGACGAGGCCGCCCAAACCCATCGGCTGGCTCCGCTACTGATCGACCCGCAGACCGCGGGCGGGCTGCTCGCCGGCCTTGCCGCCGATCGCGCCGATCGCTGTGTGCGCGAATTGCGCCATCTTGGCTGTCGCGCGGCACTGATCGGCAGTATCGAGCCCTCTTCCGGTCCCGAACCGCGGGTGCGCCTCGAAGCCGGCGCGGCGACAGCCGTGCCCGAGCCGGTCGTCGCCTTATGACCGCCTCACCGCGCCAGGGCCGTGCCGCACTGCCGGCGGTCGACAAAATCTTGCGCTCCGAGGGTGGTGCCGCGCTGATCCTACGATATGGCCGGTCGCTGGTGCTCGACGCAGTCCGGGCGGCGCTGGCAGCGCGGCGAGAGGGCGGCGATGCGGGTTCGGCCGAGGCGATCGTCGCCGACAGCGCTGGCATACTCGCCCGCCTCAGCCGCGCCTCGCAGCGCCGCGTCTTCAACCTCACCGGCACCGTTCTGCACACCAATCTCGGGCGCGCGCCGTTACCGGAAGAAGCGATCGAGGCGGCGGCGGCGGCGATGCGCGACCCCTCGAACCTCGAATACGATCTCGACACCGGGCGGCGCGGCGAGCGCGACGACCACATTTCGGGATGGTTCGTCCGCCTGACCGGAGCCGCGGCGGCACTTGCCGTCAACAACAACGCCGGCGCGCTGGTATTGGCGCTGAACACCCTTGCCGACGGGCATGAGACGATCGTCTCGCGCGGCGAGCTGATCGAGATCGGCGGCTCGTTTCGCCTGCCCGACATCATGGCCCGCGCCGGGACCCGGCTGCGTGAGGTCGGCACCACCAACCGCACCCATCTCGCCGATTTTGCCGCGGCGATTGGACCCGAAACCGGACTGATCTTGAAGGCGCACACCAGCAACTACGCGATTGAAGGCTTTACCGCCGCCGCACCGGCGGCACAGCTCGCGGCCTTGGCGCATGAGCGGGCTGTTCCGTTTGTCGAGGATCTCGGCAGCGGCTCGCTGGTCGATCTCGAACCCTGGGGCCTGCCGCACGAGCCGACGGTTGCCGAGGCACTGGCGCAAGGTGCCGACCTCGTCACCTTCAGCGGCGACAAATTGCTGGGCGGGCCGCAGGCGGGGCTCGTCGTCGGCCGCGCCGACCTCGTCGCTCGCCTTGCGAAAAACCCGCTGAAGCGCGCATTGCGGCTGGACAAGATACGGTTGGCAGCGTTGGAAGCGGTGCTGCGCCTTTACGCCGACCCCGATCGGCTAGCCGAACGCCTGCCGACATTGCGCCTCCTGACCCGCCCAACCCCCGAGATCGAAGCGGCTGCGCATCGTTTGCTCAGCCCGGTCGCGAGCGCGCTCGCCGGCGTCGCCGAAGTCAGCGTCGTCGAAACCCGCAGCCAGATCGGCAGCGGCGCCCTGCCGGTGTCGCTGTTGCCGAGTGCAGCCTTGGCATTGCGCCCCGTCGGCGCGGCCAAATCCGGCGCCGCTGTCGAGGCCTTGGCGCGCACCCTGCGCGGCCTGCCGATCCCGGTTATCGGCCGGATCGAAGCCGGCAATGTCGTGCTCGATTTGCGCTGCCTCGAAGACGAGGCCGGTTTTCTCGCCCAGCTCGGCGAATTGCGCGGCCTACCGCAATGATCCTGGCGACCGCCGGCCATATCGACCACGGCAAGACGGCGCTGGTGCGGGCATTGACCGGGGTCGACGCCGACCGGCTGCCCGAGGAGAAAAAGCGCGGGCTGACGATCGACCTTGGCTTTGCCTACGCGACGTTGCCTGACGGCGCCGAACTCGGCTTTGTCGATGTTCCAGGCCACGAGCGCTTTCTGCCCAACATGCTGGCGGGCGTATTGTCGATCGACCGGGTATTGCTGGTCGTCGCCGCCGATGACGGGCCGCGCCCGCAGACGATCGAGCATCTCGACATCCTCGAATTGATCGAGGTCGGCGAAATCACCGTCATCGTCACCAAGATCGACCGGGTGCCCGCGGAGCGCACCGCCGCCGTCGCCGCCGAGGTCGCGAAATTGCTCGCCGAGGCCGGCCATCCCGCCAGCCCGGTCTTCCCGGTGTCGAGCCACAGCGGCGCCGGCATCGCCGCGCTGACCCGCCATCTCCAAGAAAACGCGCGGATTGCCGGGCTCGCCCGCGCCGCGGCGCCGCCGGCGGGGCTGTTTCGCATGGCGATCGACCGCGCCTTTAGCTTGCCCGGGATCGGGCTCGTCGTCACCGGCACGGTCAGCGCCGGCAGGGTCGCGCCCGGTGATCGCCTGACGGTCACCCCGCGCGGCATCCCGGTGCGGGTGCGGGGTTTGCATGCCCAGAACCACGCGATCGAAACCGCCGGCGCCGGCGAGCGTTGTGCGGTCAACATCGTCGGCTCGTTTCCCGAGGGCGCCGAGCCGCGGCGCGGCGACTGGCTGGTGGCGCCCGCGCGGCACCTGCCAGTGCGCCGGATTGATCTGTTAATGCGCGCCTCGCGCCATGCCGAAGTGCGGTTGCGCGACGGGCTGCCGGTTCACTTGCATCTCGGCGCCGAGGATGTCGTCGGCCGTGCGGCCGTGCTGAGCGGCCGGGTGATCGCCCCCGGCGAGACCGGGTATGTGCAGATCGACCTCGACCAGCCGATCGGCGCGTTGCACGGCGACCGCGCGGTATTGCGCGACCACGGCGCCCGCACCACTCTCGCTGGCGGCCGGGTCGTCGACCCGCTGGCGCCGCGCCGCGGTCGCCGGCTGCCGCAGCGGCTGGAGTTGCTCGACGCAATGGCCCGGGCCGACCCGGCAACGGCGTTGCAGCAGATGCTTGCGCTTGTCGGCGTTGTCGATCTCGCCCAATTCGCGCTGGTGCGCAATCTGACGACGGCCGAATTGGACGCGCTGACCGATGGCACGGAATTCCTGCGGGTCGGGCCGGCACAAGCGCCGGTCGCGGTTACTCGCGAGCACAGCACCACCCTCGTCGCCAGGATCGTCGAGGCGCTCGCCGTGGCGCACCAAGCCCAGCCCGACATGCTCGGCCCGACCCGAGCCGCGTTGTTCGCGCGACTGCGCGGTACGCCGGAGGCGGCGCTCGACGCGGCGTTGGCCGAGCTCGCCGCCGCGGGGAGCGCGGTGCGCGAAGGCGGGATGTGGCGGCTGCCCGAGCATCGGCCGCGGCTGACCAACGCGGACGAGAAATTGTGGTCCCGGATGCGCCCGCTGCTCGCCGCGGCCGAACTCCGCCCGCCGCGGGTGCGCGAAGTCGCCGACGCCCTCGCCCTCGACCCCGAGGCGGTCGAGCGCTTTCTGAACCGCGCGGCGCGCCTCGGCCGTGTCGCCAAAGTCGCCGACAACCGCTTTTTTCTGCCGCAAACCGTGGCGCACCTTGCCGGTATCGCCCGCGATTTGGCCGCAACGGCGCCGCAGGGCGCCTTCACCGCCGTGGCGTTCAACGCCCGCACCGGCGTCGGGCGAAATCTGACCATCCAGATTCTCGAATATCTTGATAAGATAGGCGCCACCCGCCGCGTCGGCGACGCCCGCGTTGTCGAGGCGTTTGGTTGAGGGCCATGGGAAGAGCATCGGGGCCGGTGTCCCGCGCGGTCTTCAAAACCGTCGGGGGGCGCGAAGGCGTCCCCGGTAGGTTCGACTCCTGCCTCTTCCGCCAACACATCGAGGAACGAGAATGGGTTTGCGGGAGCGGATCGGGGTCGATGTCGGGCGCAAGCTGAGGCTTGAGGACGCCATCGAATGGGCGGCGGCGCACGCGGTGCGCTGGATCGACATCCAGCTCGACACCTGCCCGAACGCGCTGGGCAGTTTTGACGAGAGCCGCGTCGCCGGGATTAGCGCCGCTTGCGAGCGGCACGGCGTTCATCTCGGCCTGCACACATCGTCGGCGGTCAACGTCGCCGAGTACGCGCCCCATGTCGGCCCAGCGGTCGATCGCTATCTCGAGGCCTATGTCGAAATCGCGCCCAAGCTCGGCGCCGAATGGATCGTCATGCATGCCGGCTTTCACTTCACGTCCGACAAGGAGATGCGGATGAAGGCCGGGCTGGAGCGGCTGCAGCGGATCGTCGCCCATGCCGAACGTCACGGCGTGCTGGTGCTGCTCGAAAATTTGAACAAGGAGCCGGAAGAGGCCGAGGTGCATTACCTCGCGCATACGGTCGAAGAGTGGCGCTATTACTTCGATCGCATCAAATCGCCGGCGTTCAAATTGTCGTTTACCGCCAACCATGCGCATCTCGTGCCCGAGGGTGTGGCGGGCTTTGTCGAGGCCCTCGACATGAGCCGGGTCGAAGAGGTGCGGCTCGCCGACTGCTGGCGCAACGGCTGTGAGCTCCATCTGACACCTGGCGCCGGCGATCTCGACTTCGCCGGCATGTTCGCCCGCATCGAGGGCAAGGGCTTCGCCGGCCATTACATGAATGCGTTCGGCTCGCTCGAAGACATGCTAAGCGGCCGCGACGACCTCGTGCGCCGGGCGGCCGAGGCAGGCATCGACTGTTGAGGGTCCGTTCCGCGGATTAGTGTTTGATCCGAAATGAGGCGTAAAGGTAGGAACTTAATCTGACGGTTGCGGGAGATCGGTGGGGTAGATCAAGCTGGAGAAGCTCGCGGCCGTCGCGCTCGCCAACAAGATGGCCCGTATCATCTGGGCCACGCTGCTCAGCGGCGAATTCTATCGCGCGACCCAGGAGGCACGAGGCGCGCACCCGATCACAGCTCTGATGCTTGCAAAGAACAGCAGCAAGATGGCGATCGGTCAGTCCGAGGGCCGGGACAACCCGCGAAACCCAACGATGCTCAGACATCGCGGCTTGCGAATCGGGGCCGTCCACCTATGGGTTCCCGCTCTCGCGCAGGGCTGACGAACTGAAAGAATGATTCAACTCGGTCGAAAATCGCCCTAATGGTAGGGGTCGGCGGCGTCGCGCAGCCCGTCGCCAAAAAAGTTGAAGGCGAGAACCGCGACGATCACCGTCGCCACCGGCGCCATCAGCCACGGATAGAGCGCCACGACATTGATGTTCTGCGCGTCGCTCAACAGCACGCCCCAGCTCGTCATCGGCGGCCGCACGCCGAGCCCGAGAAACGACAGCGCAGTCTCGCCGAGGATCATGCCGGGGATCATCAATGTCGCCGAGGCGATCAGATGGCTGGTAAAGCTCGGCAGCAAATGCCGGCCGATGATGCGCACCGGACGCGCGCCCATCAGCACCGCCGCAGTGCAAAAATCCTCTTCGCGCAATGCCAGCAGCTTTGAGCGCACGGCGCGGCCGAGATGGGGCCAATCGATCATCCCCAGGATCAGGGTGATGCCGAAATAGACGAGGATCGGGGACCAGCTCACCGGCAATATCGCCGACAGCGCCATCCACAGCGGCAGATGGGGGAAGGACTGGATCACCTCCATTGCCCGCTGGATCAGGATGTCGGTCCAGCCGCCGTAATAGCCGGCGATGCCGCCGATGACGATGCCGAGGGTCAGGCTGACGGCGACGCCGACGAGACCCACGGTCAACGACACGCGCGCCCCATAGATCATCCGCGACATCAGATCGCGGCCCAACCGGTCGGTGCCGAGCAGGAACAGCTGCCCGCCCTTAGCCGGACAGGCAAGATGCAGGTCGCCGGGAAACAAGCCCCAGAATTTGTAGCCGTCGCCATGGCAGAAAAACCGCAACGTCTGGCGCTTTTTCAGGTCCGGCGTGTAAATCCGCTCGAGCCGCTTCATGTCGAGCCGATAGTCGAAACCAAAGACAAACGGTTCAACCACCCGACCCTGGTAAAAGATGTGCACCGGCTGCGGCGGGGCATAGATGAAGTCGGTGTTGCGGGTGTCGACGCCGTAAGGGGCGAGGAATTCGCACACCGTAATCCCGAGATACATGGCCAACAGGATCACCCCGGCGGCGACGGCGACGCGGTGGCGCTGCAGCTTCCACCACACCATGCGCCATTGCGAGGCGACGTAAAATCGCTCCTGCGCCGGGGTCATTCGCTCGACGGCATAGGGATCGTATGGTGCGGTCGACACGTAGTGGGCCAGCGGCTCGACCGCGTCCTCGGCCGGCCCGTATGGCGGCTTCGGGGCGAAGGTCAGATCGCTCACTGGCGGCGCCCCGCCTGGAGTCGGATGCGGGGATCGAGCAGCGCCAAGGCGAGATCGGAGACAAACACGCCGACCACTGTCAGAAACGCCATGAACATCAGAAACGAGCCGGCCAGGTACATGTCCTGGCTGCGCAAGGCGCTGAGCAGCATCGGCCCGGTGGTCGGCAATGACATGACAACCGAAACGATCGCCGCACCCGAGATCACCTGCGGCAGCAACGACCCGATATCGGAAATGAACGGATTGAGCGCCATGCGCAGCGGGTATTTGAACAACGCCCTGAGCGGGTGCAGGCCTTTTGCCCGGGCCGTCACGACGTATTGCTTTTGCAATTCATCCAGCAGGTTGGCGCGCAAGCGGCGGATCATGGCGGCGGTTCCGGCGGAGCCGATGACGATGACCGGTATCCACATATGCGCCATCAACGACAATACTTTTCCCCAACTCCACGGCTGATCGAGATATTTCGGGTCCATCAGGCCGCCGATCGAGATCCCCAAATACACGTTCGAGAAATACAGCAGAACCAGCGCCAGCAGAAAGCTCGGCGTGGCCAAACCCAGAAATCCCAGCAATGTCAACAGGTGGTCGCTCAGACTGTATTGATGCGTAGCGGAATAGATGCCGATAGGAAAGGCGACCAGATAGGTGAAGATGATCGTCGTGATGGACACGATCGCGGTCAGCAGCATGCGGTCGCCGACAACCTTGTCGACCGGCATGTCATAGGAGAACGAATAGCCCAGATCGCCGTGAAGAAGACCGCCGGCCCAATAGAGATACTGCTGCCACAGTGGGCGGTCGAAACCGTATTCCTTTTCGAGAAACTGGATCTTGGCGAGATCGGTAGTCTCTCCCGAGCCCTGCAGCTCGGCGATATAGGTCGTGAAATAGTTGCCGGGGGGCAAATTGATAATCGTGAAGATGACGATGCTGATCGCGATCAACGTCGGGACCATGATCAGGATACGATGAACGATATAGCTCAGCATTGCTGGTCCCATCGGCGCCCGACGCGGACGCCACAGTTTTGCGTCAGTTGTGGAACGCGGCCCGCGGACCTGAGGCACATGCCCCGGCGACAAGCGTTCCGCAGCGGCGGCGAAAGACCGACGCCCTCGCGCTGGGCCGAGTGCGACGCTTGGGCGGCACCGTGACGTGTTCGGGGGCGCCGGATACCAAGCCCACCCCACGAACGCGGCGCCGAACCGGACATCCAGGGCTCGGGGAAATAAGGCCGCATCCACCAATCTCAAGGGCTCGCCGGCGCACTACTGGTGGCTGCCGCAGATTTCACGCGGGGCTCGGTGTCGAACCAGAAATGATCGGGCTTGTAGATACCGAAAAACGCGCCTGGATCCCAATTAAAGATCCCCTTTTCGGGGATATTGCGCAATTTATCATTGGCGACGACAGGCTGAAGCACACCGCCGACGGTGCCGATCGAGAACACTTCGTCGGCCCAAATTTGCAGGATTTGGTGCCAGACGACCGCTTGTTGATCCTCCGAGGCGGTGCCGAGCCACTGGTTGAACAGGTCGCGCAACCGCAGTGCCGAGGGAAGATCGGGCGGTTCGCCACCCCGTCCCCTGGTCTCGTAATATTCGCCCCATTTGGGCCATTCGAGTTCCTGCTGCGTCGTCGGGGCAAATTCCCAAGGCGGGGATGCGGCATGCGCCAGACCGTTCTCGATCCCCTTGTCGAGCGCCATCAGCGCCTCGCCGGAGAACACCCGCTGGCGAAACAGGGTCAGCTGCGCCGGCTTGGCAAAGAGCCTGATCCCGATATGGCGCCACGAATCGCGGACCAGTTCGAGAACGTCGGGCTCCTCGGGCAGTTCGCCCGAATATTCGACGATGATTTCCATCGGCCGGCCGTCGGGAAGCAGCCGCACGTTGTCGCTGCCGCGCTTTGTCAGCCCGATCAGGTCGAGCAGCCGATTGGCCTCGCCCGAATCGTATTGCGCCCAGGCCTGACGATAGGCAGCGTCGTAGAGCGGGCTCTGCGGCAGGACAGTGTTCTGTCCTTCTATCGCCAGGCCGAAATAGATCACCTGGTTGATCTCGTGCCGATTGACCGCGAGCGACAAGGCCCGGCGGAACCGCAGATCGCGTAGCAGTTCGCGCCAGCCCGCGTCGTCGACATTGAGATTGGGATAGAGCGCGAATTGGCTACCCGGGCCGGTGCGCCACAGCCGAACATCGAAATGGTTGCGGTCTTCGCTCTGCCGCAAAAAGGTGTAGTCGTCGAAACTCAGATAACGGGCCTGCAGGTCGGTTTCGCCGGCCGCGGTCTTGGCCGGGATGATCCTCGAATCGGCCAGCGACAGGATCACCCGGTCGATATAGGGAAGTTGATTCCCGGCCGTATCCACCCGATAGTAATAAGGGTTTCGTTCGAAAATAAATCTCTCCGCCGGCGGCTTTGTCTTGAGTATCCAGGGATCCAAACTCGGCAAGTGCGGATTGTCATTTTTGTACATCGCATTTAATTTGTTGTGCAATGCGGCCCAATTATGGGCCCTGGCTTTTTCTACCAAAGCTTCCAGTTCGATCTTATCGGCATATTTTTCGTGAAATTGCTTTAGGTAATGCGAGGGGCAATAAATAAACAAGGGGTCGGGGCCGGCAATCTCGGGCAAAAACAACGGATTTGGCCGCGACCAGCTGTAGCGCACCGTCGTCTCGTCGAGAACTTCGAATTTCGGCTTCTCGCCGTTCGGCAGCAGGCCCACCGGCAGACCGGACGGCGCCAGGTGGCGGTTGCTGGCGACATCCTGGAACCAGTAACGGAAATCCTCCGCGGTGTAGGGCTGGCCGTCCGACCACTTCATTCCCTTGCGCAGATGCAGGGTGAAGACGGCGCCATTCTGGACGTCGATCGCTTTCAAGATGTCGGGCGCGAGGGTGAGGGAGGGGGTCAGACCGACGAGCCGGGCATAGCCGTAGACCACCATCATTCGCGTGTCCTTGGGGCTGGCCATCAGCATCCGCAATTGGCCCCCGGGCCGGCCGGTCGAGTCGACGACCGCGGGCTCGGCAGGCACCCGATCCGCGACTTTGGGCAGCTTGTTATCGGCCACTTTATCTGCAAGGAAAGGCGTCTCCCGAAGTGCTGCCCAGGCCGCGCCGGGAGCTGCGGAGAGCAGCGTCGAGAGCAGCAGCGACCGGGCGACGAACGCCCGCCGCGTCATCGGAATCTCCTGCCCCGGATCGGCCCAGCCCGTGCTCATTTGCGTCGCTCGGCCGTCACGCCCGTGCGAGCCGGCTGGCGAGAGCCGGCAATACCGGCACCGTCATCGCCTCGACCGCATGGCCGGGTGCGACCTCGAACAGCCGCACCGGTTTTGCCGGTTCGCGGCGGAAGGGTTCCGGCCAGGCCGCCGGGTTCGAGGCCCGGTCCTCCATCAGGCGGGCGAAATCGAGCGGCTGCGCTAGATCGGGGGTCGGCACCGCGGCGAGCAACGCCTGCGTGTAAGGGTGCACCGGGGCGCGGAACAGCGTCGCCCGATCGGCGATCTCGACAATGCGGCCGGCGCACATGACCGCGATCCGGTCGGCGATGTAGTCGACGACAGCCAGATTGTGGGAAATAAAGAGGTAGGTGAGCCCCAGCTTTTGCTTGAGATCCATCAGTAGATTGAGGATCTGCGCCTGGATCGAAACGTCGAGCGCCGAAGTCGGCTCGTCGCAGATCACCAAGTCAGGGCGCAGCGCCAAAGCGCGGGCGATGCCGATGCGCTGGCGTTGACCGCCGGAAAAGCTGTGCGGGTAGCGCCGCAGGTGATGGCGGTCGAGGCCGACGAGGCCGACCAGTTCCTCGACCATCTCGCGCCGCGAGCGCCCGTTGCCGATCCCGTGGATCGCGAGCGGCTCCTCGATGATGTCGTAGACCGTCATGCGCGGGTTCAGCGACCCGAACGGGTCCTGAAAAATGAACTGCACCTGGCGCCGGAACCGTTGCAGACCGTCGCCTTCGAGCGCCAGCACATCGATCTGCCGGCCGCGGTCGTTGAAAGTGATCGAGCCGGCGTCCGGGGTCACCGCCCGCAGCAACACCTTGCTCAACGTGGTCTTGCCGCAGCCGCTCTCGCCAACGAGGCCAAGGCATTCGCCGCGCTCGATCTTCAAGCTCACATCATCGACCGCAACCACTCGCGCCGCCGCCTTGGCGCTGCCGAAAAAGCCGCTTTTGCGAATGGCAAAAGCCTTGCGCAAGCCAGCGCATTCGAGGAGCGGCGCCGCGGGCCCGGGCGGCCATTGCGCTTTTGCCGCCATCAAATGCGGCGCATCGCCCGCCGCCACCGCGCGGATCGGCACCAGCCGCTCCCCCGGCTTCATGTCGAAGCGCGGCACCGCACGCAGCAGGGCGGCGAGATAGGGATGCTCCGGACAGCGGAAAATTTCTTGCAATGTTCCGCTTTCGACGACCTCGCCGCGATACATAACGACGATCTCTTCGGCGACATTGGCAACCACGCCGAGATCGTGGGTGATCAGCAGCACCGCCATCCCGAGTTCATGCTGCAATTCGAGCACGAGTTTCAGGATTTGCGCCTGGATGGTCACGTCGAGCGCGGTCGTCGGCTCATCGGCGATCAGCAGCGCCGGGCGGCAAACGAGCGCCATCGCGATCATCGCGCGCTGCCGCAGACCACCCGACAATTCAAAGGGATAGCTTTTGAGCGCGCGTCGTGGATCGGGGAAGCCGACGAGGCGCAAGGTCTCGCGCGTCAGCTCGATCGCCTCGGCGCCGCCGACCCGGCGATGCAACCGCAACGCCTCGCCCACTTGATTGCCGACGGTATGCACCGGCGACAATGAGGTCATCGGCTCCTGAAAGATGATCGAAATGCGGCCGCCGCGGATCGCGCGCATCTCGGCAGCGTTGGCCGGCATTCGGGTCAAGTCTACCGCGCCGCCGTCCCCGCGCGGGTCGGTAAACAGGATCTCGCCCTGGGTAATCTGCCCGCTGCGCGGCAGGATGCGCATGATCGCCTGGCTGACGACCGATTTGCCCGAGCCGGATTCGCCGACCAGCGCCACCGTCGAACGCGGCCGCACCCGCAACGACACGCCCCTGACCGCCCGAATATATCCACCCGGCGCGGCAAAGCGCACATGGAGGTCGCGGATCTTCAGCAGATCGCTCACGCCCGACCTCCGGCCATTTCGCCAAAGTCGGAGAGGACCGGTGTCTCGATGCCGAGCGCCGCCAAATTGGCGATCGTCGCCGCACTCAGCTCCAATTCCCGCGCCGCCGCCGCAAGCGCCGCGCGCTCGACCAGTTCGGCGAACCCGGCGATCCGGCTGTCGAGGCGGATCGTCGACGCGCCAGCCCGCAATTCCAACTGCATCCAGCCGTCGCGCCGATCGCGCCGGGTCGAGTAGTAGGCGAGCTTCATGCGATCGAGCTCGGCCCAGCGGATCGCGGCGGAAAGCGGCCCCGATGCCGCCAGCCCGGTTTCGGTCGCTTCGATCTGCGCCGCATGGCGCAGCCCGGTGCGCAGACCGAACAGCGCAAACAGCGCGGCAAGAGCGACCAATATCCCGGTGGCGGCAGGGCCGGGCGCGGCGATGGCGAGGATCGCGGTCACCGGCACGAACCCCGCAACGGCGCGCAGATAATCGCCAACCATCGCCGAGCTCGGGTAAACGTGACGGGTCATGCCGGACCCGTCGTATCGGCGCCGGCGAAGGCGGGTGCGAAAACCTCGCCGGGATCAAGCCAGCGTGCCGCTGGATGGTCGAGCGTCAGTTGGAGGAGTCGGACGAGAAAGGCGTCTGTCCCTTCGTCCTGAACGAGATGGTGGGTCAAGATCCCGGTCGGCTCGTCGCGGTCGGCCCCGCCGCAGCGGCGCGCCCGCAGATGCCCGGCGAGCCCGCCGAGTGCGGCCGTTTCGCCGACAAACCCCCGATCGCCACGCCAGGCGACGAGATCGACATGGACATTGGCCGCGAACACGCCCGGCGCCGGCCACACCGTCGGACGCGGGTTGATCCGCGAGATCGCGCGGATGCCGCTGGCGGCGAGGAGCGGCAAAAACACATCGGCAAAGCGGTTCCACGGCGGCGCCAGGACGGCGAGGGTGCTGGCGCCAAACAGCGCGGTCAGCCGCGCCCGTCCCTTCGCCAGATCGTCGGCGATTTCCTCGGGTGAACGCGACAGCGGAAATTCGCTTTTTCTGCTGCCGCTCGCATGGTCGACATGACGCCAGCCGTGCTGCAGAACGCACGCAGACGACCCTCCCGGCCGGCCAAGCCGCGCCGCAAGCGCCTGACCGGCAAGCCCCGGGATCACCGCCAGCGCCACCGAAACCTTGTCGGCGAGGGCCAACAGTTCGTCGAGGCGTTGCGAGGGGGCAGCCGCGTCGTCGTCACGCCACCAGAGCGTAGCAATCCTCCCTTCCTGCGCCCACCGGTCCAACTCGTGCGCCAGATCGGACCATTGCGCCGACGCGGCCGGAGACCTAGCAAGAACAGTTATCATTTGCCGATCCGATAGTCACCTGGCGGGATGTTAAATTTCCGACATGTGCCGGGCGCCGCCCGATCGGTGAGCATGTCGCCGATTGCGAGCGCAGTGCGGCGAGCGCCCGTGGTGTCGACCGCAAGTGTCGCCGGGCGCCGCACGAGGGCGCGTTCGATTGCCGCGACGAGCCTATCCGGCGCCAGCTCCGCCGACGCCACCATCTCGACCACGCCGCAGGCGGCGAGCCGTTCGGCGCGCAAGGTCTGCTCGGTCTCGGCCATCTCGGCGAACGGCACCAGCACCGCCGGAATGCCGGCGGCGAGGATGTCGAGGACGGTGTTGTAGCCCGCCTGGCTGACGGAGACCCGGCAGCGCCGCAGCAGCCGAGGAAAATCGGCGCGGTAACGCTCGACCGCGACGCCTTTGGGAAGCTCCGCAGTCAGCACCGCTAACTCCGCCGCCGGCAAATTGGGTCCGGTAAGAAAGCGCCAGCCGGTCGCGGCGAGGCATCCCTGACGGCGCGCCGCGAGTGCTGCCCGCAGCAACTCGCCGCCCACGGCACCGCCGCCGGCCGAGACCAACACCTCCGCAGCACCCGGGGCGGCGGCGGCGTCTTCATAGGGCGGATCGGGCGGCGCGACATAACCGGTGTAGACAAGTCGATCGGCAATTTCCGGGGCAAGCGAAAAACTTGCCTCAAGCGGGATCAGCTTCGGGTCGCCATGCACCAGCACGGCGTCGAATTCGGCGCGCACGCGGGCGACGATCTCGTGCCGGCGTTTTGCGTCTTCGGGTGCGACGACAATGTCGCGCAACGAGCACAACACTAGTGCGCGCGGCCGCCGAGCGCGAGCGGCGGCAATCAGCGGCTCCAGCTCAAAGCGAAAGGCACGACGGCCAAACGGATAGGCCTCGATCAGCACGGCATCGGGCGCGGCCTCGGCGAAGGCGGCCAGCAACTTGTCGCGGCGCAACGCCCGCAAGGCATCGTCGACCGGCCGGCCATCGGCCCCAACCAGGTTCCGGAAGCTGGCGTCGGGTGCACGGATCGGCGCCAGCTGGACGATGTGCCGCGCCGCGGCACTCGCCAGCTCGGGCAACGGCTCGCCGCCCGAGACCAAAGTCACGGCAAAGCCTTCGCGCGCCATGCCGGCGACGAGATGGAGCGCGCGCCGCAAATGCCCGATCCCGAGCAGATGCTGGACGTAGAACAGAACTGAGCGGGTCACGGCCGCACGCTCCGCGGGTACGGAAGAATGGGGCTAGGCGGCATGGGCCGGGCGAAGCGCTGCGATCGCCGCGCCTAGACGAGAGGCGGCTGCGGGCAGATCATGCTCGGCCACGACCTGACGCCGCGCCGCCCGGCCAAACCGTCGGCGCAAATTCCGGCCCGCGAGCAAGCGTCGCACCGCGGCGGCGAAGGCGGCGGCGTCCCTTGGCGCCACGAGCAGCCCGGTGACTTCGTGCGTGATGATCCCGGCAACGCCGCCGCTGGCGCCGGCCACCACCGGCAATCCGCTCGCCTGCGCTTCGAGCAGCACCATGCCAAAGGCCTCGTTGACCGCCGGCCACACGCAGAGATCGGCAGCTGCCAAACGGCGAGAAAACGCTTGCGAACCCAGCGCCCCGGCCCAGGTGACGCGCCCGCCGAGTGGGGCCAGCGCTGCCTCGACCGCGAGGCGAGCAGCACCATCGCCGACCACCTCCAACGACCAATCGAGGTCGAGCAGGCGCGACAGCGCGTCGCCGAGAACCCGATAGGATGCGAGCTTATCGCCGGGCCGCATCATCGCCGCTGCGATCAGCCGCGGCGGTCCGCCGGCTTTCCGCCCAAGCGGATTGTAGAGGCCGGCGTCGAGAAACGGCTTGATCGCGACCCAGTGCCCAGGGTCGGCGAGCAACGGCAGCACGCAGTCGCGGTCGGCCGGGTTGAGCCCGATCACCGCGTCGGCGCACCGGATCGCCTGCTGGGCGGCGCGGTGCCCTGCCGCCCACGGGCCGCCCGCTTGCTTTGGCGCCAACGAGGCCTCGGCGAGCACATAGGGGATGCCGAGTGCTGTGGCGACCCGCGGGCCGAGCCAATCGGGCGCCTTGTGATAGATGTGGTAGGTGAACCATAGCTGCGGCGCCGAGGCGGGCATGACGCGACATCGGCGGAGATATCTGTCCGCGAGCTTGCCGCCGAGGACGGCCAGCTGGGCCTGCCGCAGCTGATCGCCGCGCCCTTCGAAGCTGCGAAAACGCGATGCCGCGACCGGCTCGTGCCCGGCACGGCGCAAGGCTTCGAGGAACAGTTGCGCCATTCGCCGGTCGCCCGACGGCACCGGATGATCGGGTGGCTTCAGCGGCGCGTAAAAGGCGATACGCATGCGGTCGCGAACTAGCGCGCCTCGACCAGTTCGTGCCGGTCGGCGCGTTCATCGGCGGTAGCGCCGGACATCAGCCCAAAGCGGTGCGTCAGCAGGTCGATCCCGGCGGCCATCGAAAATCGCGCGCGCACCCGCTGCTCGCCGGCTGCACCCAGCGCCGCCCGTCGCGCCGCGTCGCTGATTAGCTCGGCGAGGGCGCGCGCCAGCGCCGCCGGGTCGCCCGGCGGGACCAGGAGCCCGGTCGCGGCGGTGTCGATTAGCTCCGGGATCCCGGAAATCGCCGTCGCGATGCAGGCGAGGCGCTGGCTCTGCGCTTCCAACAGCACATTGGGAAGCCCGTCGCGGTCGCCGTTCGCGGTGACTTTGGCGGCCAGCACAAACAGATCGGCCTCGCGATAGGCAGCCAGCACCGCGGGCTGCGCCAGCGCGCCCCGCCATTCAATCCGCGGCGCCAGACCGAGGCTCTCGGCCCGTTGCAGCAAATTCGCGGCAAGGGCGCCGCCGCCGATATGCACAAAGCGCCAAGAGAGGTCGGGCGGCAACAGCGCCAACGCTGCAAGGAGGTCGTCATAGCCTTTTTTGGCGACCGCCCGACCGACCGAGAGCAGCACGACCGGAGTGTCCGGATCCCTGCCGTCGGCGCCCGGCGGGCGGGGCGGCGGCGGCGCAAAGCGTTCGAGATCGAGCCCGTGATAGCACAACGCCACCTGCTCGGAACTCGGCGCCCGCGCCGCCAGATGGGCGCGGCCGGCGGCGGTGCAAGTCACCGCCCACTCTGCCTCGCCGAGCTTTTCGCGCTTTTCCCAGTCGGGGATCGTCCAGATGTCCTTGGCGTGCGCCGACACCGTCCAGCCGAGGCCGCAAATCAGCGCGGCATAGCGCGCGACCGAGGCTGGCGTGTGCAGAAAATGGGCGTGGAGGTGGCCGATGTCCTGCGGCAGCTCGGTCGCCAGCGCCAGCGCTTGGCCAAACCGCCGCACCCGGTTCGGGGTCGGGTCGCGCCACAGATCGGCGAGCCAGGCGCGCCAGGCGCGGCGATAGCCGTTCTGCCGCCGCGCCCATCGCCAGCCGCGCCAGACACGCGCCGGCTCCTGATACAGATATTCGGGCAGGTACAGCCGCTCGGCACGGATCGCCGCGTGCACCGGATGCGTCTTGCGGTCAGTCGGGTGGCGCAACGAGACGATCAGGATGGCGAGCCCGCGCCGTTCGAGCGCCAGGATTTCCTGCGCGATGAAGGTTTCGGAAAGCCGCGGGTAGCCCTTGAGTACAAAGGCGACCCGCCCGCGGCCCGCCGCCGCGCGGTCCACCTTACGCCCTCAGGCGGGTCCGCACAGGCACCCGTGCGGCACGGCCCCGATCGAGCCATTTCTTCGCGAGCCGGTTGACATTCGGCATACCGTCGAGCAGGCCGGGGATGACCGCATTCGACGGTGGCGGTTGGTTCGTCAGCCGGCGCAGCGCCACCGCCATCGCCTGCGGGTCGCGGCCGCGCTCTTCGGGAAGCATCGACACGAGGCCCAGTTCCTCGGCGCGGGCGGCGCGGATGAACTGTTCGAGCCGGGGCGCTGTGCGTGGCATGATCAGCGCCGGCTTGTCGAAGGACAGGATTTCGCAGAAGGTGTTGTAGCCACCCATCGCAACGACGCCGGCGGCGCGCGCGATCAGCGCTTCAAACCGGGCGTTGAAGGTGATGGCGTGGACGTTCGGGAGCTGCGCCGCACGGGCCGAGAACCCAGCCCGCTGCTCGGGCGCCATAAACGGACCGAACACGATCAGCGCCGGCAGCGGAATGTTCGCGTTGTTCTCGTACGCCGCGAGGACCAGATCGACCAGCGCGTCGCCGTCGCCGCCGCCGCCCGGCGTCACCAGCAGAAACGGCTTTTCGACGATTTCCTGCAGGTCGGGCGTCAGCACCGGATCGGTCGCGGTACGGCGCAAATAGCCGGTGTAGATCATGCGCCGGCGCACGCTCGCCGGCACCGGCAGCCCGGCGAGCGGGTCGCAGATTTGCGGCAGACCGTAGACCCAGAGCTCGTCGTAATATTCCGACAAAGCGGGGACCGCGTGTTTGCGTTCCCACTCGCTTTCGAGCGCCTCGGGATCGTCCATCACGTCGCGCAAACCGAGGATCACCGTCGTCCGCCGGCGCTGCATCAGCTGCAAGGTGTCGCGGACCTCGCCGCGCAAGCCAAGCGGCTCCTTGTCGACAATCAGCATGTCGGGATCGAAAATGTCGGCGGTGTGGCGGATGATCGAGGAGCGCATCGCCAGCGTCTCCTCGATGTCGATGTGGAGGTTTAGGGAGACGTACTCGCCGTTGCGCAGCTTGATGACGCCGGGGACGCGCACAAAATCCACCCGCGAGCGGAAATCGAAGCTGCCGATGATCGGCGAGCCCGACAGGATCAGGATCGACAGCGCGGGGTCCGCCTCGACCATGGAGTGGGCGATCGCCCGGCAGCGGCGCAAATGACCGAGGCCGAAGCTGTCGTGGCTGTAGATCAGCACGCGCTTTTGATCACGGCGACTGGTCATTTAGGGGGCTCTTGCATGGGTGCGATTCGACTATTGCATAGCGGGTCGGGGGGCGGAATGATCTTTTTATGAAGCTCGCGGCGATCGAAGACATGGCGGTCGCAGCGGCTCGCGCGCGGGAGGCGGGCCTACGCCGGTAGGCCGACTGACGCGGCTTCGCTTTCGATGCGGGGTCGGGGTGAGAGGGCGCGAGCGGCAGCGCGCGTGCGCAGCGTTCCAAATCGCCAATCGGGTTTTTGAACCTGCTGCGAACTTCCAAAGCAGCGCCACCGTCAAATTCCAGCCAGCCCGGTTTGCTCATCTGCCGCGCATAATCTCCGGGATCCGCGTCGAGGTCTGCCTGCACATATCCTCCATCGATATCGTTACCAATTTCATTGCACGGCACGATTTTCGCCGGATCGAGGAAGAGCCGACAGATCGACCTCGAGTAGCTGGTTGAGCAATTTGCGTCTCCCAACATGATCAATGCGCACCTGTCATTCGACCCGCCCGAGGGCATCGCGCCGCGGCTCGAAGACGCACCGGCCGTCGCGAATTTGTCCCTCGCTGCCCCCGACCACAGCCGCATTCGCGATCGGGTTGGCATTACTGTCCCGACCGACCGTCAAATCGCCGTCATCAAACTCGCGCCGTCGTTGAGCCGATGTACAAAACCGTCGTTGTTACGTTCAAACCGGCGCCCGCACGGCGGCGGTTTGAAGCTGGCGCTCCAACATCGCCGCGGCGCACGACCATACTGGCCGGCGAGATCGTCTATGGCGTAGCAACAGATGATTTCGGCGCTCGACGAACAGGCTCAGGCAAGCGTTTACCAGAGGAGTGAAGGCGGAATTCGCCGGCCGCGGCATCTGGGTGCTGCATCGTGCGAGCCTCGCCCGCTATTTCGGCCGCGCGCTCGTGATCGGCAACAGCAGATTGCCGGAGCAGGGTTCGCCCACCGAGCTTGCCGAGCGCAACGACTCGCTGCTTACATTGCTCGCGGCAGCGGAATAAGCGGAAGCGAGATGGGAGACGCAAAGGAGGGAGGAAGATGAGCCTGAAACAGGAATTCGAACTGTTGCGGCGGGTGCCGCTCTTCGCCGAGATCGAGCCGTCGCGGCTGAAGCTGTTGGCGTTTATGAGCGAGCGGGTCGGGTACGACGCCGGCAAGATCATGGTCCGCCAGGGCGATACCGCGGACGCCGCCTATCTGATCATCGAGGGACACGCCGAGGTCATCGCCGAAACGCCCGCCGGGCCGGTGATCCTGGCGACGCTCGGCGCCAACGAGACCGTCGGGGAGATGGGCATACTCTGCAATGCGCCGCGCAACGCGACGGTCCGCGCCAAGGATCGGCTGATTGCCCTGCGCATCTCGAAGGAGCCGTTTATGCGGATGGTGCGCGAATTCCCCAACATCTCGGTGTCGATCATGCAGGAGCTGGCGCACCGGTTGGACGTGACCAACAACCAGCTGCGGGCGGCAATGGCGGAGAACAAGCGTTTGCGCGATCAAATCGGGATCGCCGCGTGATCCTCGTGCGGTGAGCCGGCTCGATAGCTTTATCCGCCGACTTGAGGCGCAGCGCGCCTGCCTCGACCTCGCGGCGGCGCTGATCGACGGTCTCGACGGGCCGGTGCTCGAACTCGGGCTCGGCAACGGCCGGACATACGATCATCTGCGCGAACTGTTTCCCGATCGCGATATCTTTGTTTGCGAGCGCCGGATCGCGGCGCACCCCGATTGCATCCCGCCCGCGGAATTCCTGTTGCTGGGCGACATGCGCGAGACCTTGCGCACGGCGCGCGCGCGCTTCGAAGGCCGGGCGGCGCTGGCCCATCTCGATCCCGGAACCGGCGATATCGCCGCGAGCCAAGCGCTCGCCCGAGTGCTGGCGCCGCTGGTCGGGCCCTTGCTGCGTCCGGGCGGCGTGCTGGTCAGCGAGCCGGCGATCGCGGTGCCCGAATTCGCCCCCGTGGCGTTGCCCGGCGATGTGATGGCGGGCCGCTATTACATTTACCGCCGGATCACCCCCCGATCGTCACCATGACCGGGACATGATCGGAGGCTTTCTCCCAGCTACGGCTGTCGCGAAACACCCGCGCCTCCGACAAGTCGCCGATGAGCCCAGGCGTCGCCCAGATGTGGTCGAGCCGGCGGCCGCGGTTGGAGGCCGCCCAGTCGCGCGCGCGATAGCTCCACCAGGTATAGAGCCGCTCCGGCGGCGGGACAAAATGCCGCACGGCGTCGACAAAGCCCCCCGCCTGGCGGAGCCGGCCGAGCCGCTCGACTTCGACCGGAGTGTGGCTGACGACGGTCAGCAACTGCTTGTGCGACCATACGTCGGCTTCGAGCGGCGCGATATTCAGGTCGCCGACCGCGACCATCTTCCGGCCGTCGCCGCGCTCGCCCGCGAACCATGCGGTGATCTCGTCTAGAAATTGCAGCTTATGCGCGAATTTGGGGTTTGTAACCGGGTCGGCGACGTCGCCGCCGGCCGGAACGTAGATGTTGTGCAATTCGATGCCACCGGGCAATACGGCAATCGCGTGCCGGCAATCCTCGCGCGCGCACCAGCTACGGGTTTCGGGCGTCTCGAACGGCACCCGCGACAGGATCGCGACGCCGTTATAGCCCTTCATCCCGTGTACCAGCCGATGGCGGTAGCCGAGGGTTTCGAATGCGTCAGCGGGGAATAGCTCGTCCGGGGTCTTCGTTTCCTGCAGACACAGGACGTCCGGGGCCCATTCGGCGATCAGCCGGCAAACATTGGCGATGCGCAGACGCACCGAATTGATGTTCCAGGTGGCAAGCCGCAACATCAGGGCGTAACACGGGCGCAACAGCGGCGGCAAAGCCGGGGTCTGAAAACACAACGGCGCCCGGTCGGGGGGAAGACCGGGCGCCTGCATGTCAGAAGCGTTTGGGGGAAATCGGGCCCGCAGGGGAGACGGGACCGTTTTTGAGAGAGCTTTATGCTCTCCCCGCTTCTGGAACTGTGAAATGGGGTGCGAATCGGGCAGGGCAACCCCCCGATTTGTGCATGCCGGAAAGCAAAAAATAGCATGCGCCGGAGCGGAACGAATCGGGACTCGCTCAGGCCGCGCGCACCGCCGGCGCCGGACCTGCGGCGGCTGCGCGGCAGGCTTGGCCAAAGGCCGCAAACAGCGCCGCCGAGACCGGATTCTCCAGCACCTTGTATTCCGGATGCCATTGCACGCCAACGACAAAACGCGCCTGCGGCAGACTGACGCCTTCGATCTGGCCGTCGGGCGCCACCGCTTCGACGCAAAGCCCCGGAGCGGGGCGGTCGATCCCCTGCGAGTGCAAGGAATTGACCATGATTTCGTCGCTGCCGGCGAGTGCGGCGAGCACCCCCCCCGGCGTCAGCGCAACACTGTGCGCGGACCCATAGGGGCCGTCCGGCGAGTCCTTGGGCGGCCGATGGCTGATCCGGTTCGGCATGTCGCGCAGCCGCTGGTGCAGCGTCCCGCCCAGCGCCACGTTCAGTTCCTGAATGCCGCGGCAGATCGCCAGCACGGGCAGGTTGCGGCGCACCGCCTCGCGGATCAGCGGCAAGGTGGTCGCGTCGCGCGCCGGGTCGTGCAGGATCTCGGCATCGAGCGGCTCGCTGCCGTATTCGCTCGGGTGGACATTGGACGGGCTGCCGGTCAGCAGCAGGCCGTCGAGCATGTCGAGCACCGCGGTAATGTCGATCCTCAACCCGACCGCCGGGATCGAGATCGGCAGACAGCCGGTCGCCTCGATAATCGCGGTCGGGTATTTGTCGGCGATCGTGTGAATCACCCGTTCGTTGACCGTGCGCATACAGGCGGGGATGCCGACGATCGGCAATAGACGGGCTGGCATCAGGGTGCTGCTCAATTATCGTTGGTGCGGCGCGAAGTGTACGGGTTTTGATATACAAATAGGTTGGGGTCGAGCGCCATACCGAATTGCTGCTGCGACAGCGACACCGTGGTGACGTGGCGCTGCTGGTCGACGATCGTCCACTGGCGCAGAGACAGCGGCTGGTCGGTGAACACCATCGTCAGACTGCCATTGTCGGGTGCCGCCGGATCGACGACGGTGATCTGCAGCGAATTGTCGCCGCGCTCGAAGCGGGTGACGACAAGGTCGCTGAAGCTGATCGGGGACCGCAACAGAAACCACGCCGGGGTCGACTTCAGCCCGACTTGCGAGACTTCAGCCAGTTGCGTATCGACATAGTAAACGTAAAACCGATCGGCGAGCAGCAAAATAGGGCTCGGCGGATCGTATTGGAAACGCATTCGTCCCGGCCGCTCCATCCACAGCCAGCCGCTGACGGTGCCGCCATTGGCTGAATACTGGTGAAAGCGCGCGGTCATCGTGCTGATGCTGTTCAGATAAGCGGCGATCCGCAGCAGATCGGCCTGGTCCTGCGCGGTCAGCTGGGCCGGCTGCGGCGGCGTGTCGGCGCAAGCGATACCGAGCGGGGCCAGCATCGCCAAGGTCAAGCCCAGGGCCAGCGTCAGCCGCCGCCACCATCGCGCATTTCTCGTTCCCGCATCCCCCCGGCCTCCTTCGATCCGGACCATCGCGCCGTTACCCGTCTCCGACCCGCCGGTGCGGCGGTGCCGGGGACATGAGGTCGCCGGCCGCCAGCGTCAATTGCGCCTATTCGCCGCCGCGCGCCAGGACCTCGCGCTTGCCGACATGGTTGGCGGCGCTGACGACACCCTCGGCCTCCATCCGCTCGATGATCCGCGCGGCGCGGTTATAGCCGATCTGCAGATGGCGCTGGACAAAGCTGGTCGACGCCTTGCGCTCGCGGCAGACGACCGCGACCGCCTGGCGGTACAGCATGTCGCCCGATTCGCCGTCCTCCTCGGCCGCCAGCGGGTCGAATGGCCCGGCGTCGTCCTCGGTGATTTCGTCGATGTAATCGGGTTCGCCGCGCGCCTTTAGAGACGACACGACGCGCTCGACCTCTTCGTCGGAGACAAAGGGGCCGTGGACGCGGGTGATGCGGCCGCCGCCGGCCATATAGAGCATGTCGCCGCGGCCCAAGAGCTGCTCGGCGCCGCCTTCGCCGAGGATCGTGCGGCTGTCGATCTTGGAGGTGACCTGAAAGCTGATCCGGGTCGGGAAATTGGCCTTGATCGTGCCGGTGATGACATCGACCGAGGGACGCTGGGTGGCCATGATGATGTGGATGCCGGCGGCCCGCGCCATCTGCGCCAGGCGCTGGATCGCCGCCTCGATCTCCTTGCCGGCGACCAGCATCAGATCGGCCATCTCATCGACGACGACGATGATCAGCGGCAATTCGCTGGGGTCGAAGGGCTGCGGTTCGAAGATCGGCTCTCCGGTCTCGTCGTCGAACCCGGTTTGCACCTTACGCACCAGGCTTTCGCCTTTAGCGGCGGCCTCCGCGAGGCGGGCGTTGAAGCCGTCGATGTTGCGCACGCCGAGCTTCGACATCTTGCGATAACGGTTCTCCATCTCGCGCACCACCCATTTGAGCGCGAGCACCGCCTTTTTCGGATCGGTGACGACCGGCGCCAACAGATGCGGGATGCCGTCATAGACCGACAATTCCAGCATCTTAGGATCGACCATGATGAATTTGCAGCGATCGGGCGGCATCCGGTAGAGGATCGACAGGATCATCGTGTTGATGCCGACGGACTTGCCCGACCCGGTGGTACCGGCGATCAGCAGATGCGGCATCTTGGCGAGGTCGGCTAACACCGGCTCGCCCGAGATGTCCTTGCCGAGGATCAGCGCCAGACGCCCCGGATGCTTTTCATAGACGGGCGAATCGAGCAATTCGCGCAGATAGACCGTCTCGGCTTTGCGGTTCGGCAATTCGATGCCGATCACGCTGCGCCCCGCGACCACGGCGACGCGCACCGAAATGGCGCTCATCGAGCGGGCGATGTCGTCGGCGAGTCCGATGATGCGCGAGGCTTTGATTCCCGGCGCCGGCTCCAGTTCGTAGAGGGTCACGACCGGACCCGGGCGTACCTGCACGATCTGACCGCGCACGCCGTAATCCTCGAGCACGGTTTCGAGCATGCGGGCATTTTTTTCGAGCGCCTCTTCGTCGATCGCGGCGGCCTTGGCAGCCGGCGCCCTCTCCAGGAGATCGAGCGCCGGCAATACCGGCTCTTCGTCGGGCACAAGGTCGAGGCGGGGCTGGCGCTCCTCCTCGCCGCGCCGTCCCGTCGCCGCCAGCCGCGTTGGCGGCGCGACAAAGCGAATGAGGCCGCTGCGCTCGCGTTCTTTTCCCGCCGGCTCCTGCGACGGGGTGCGGCCGAGGCGCGGCTCGCGCCGGTCCGGCAGCGGCGTCACCACTCCGCGCGATTGCGGTTCGATCCCCGCCGCGGCGGCGGCGTCGGCATGGCCGAACCGCGCCCGCCACCAGCGCCGCAGCAGCTTGCCGCCAACCCCCGCCGCCAGCATCGTCCCGTGCCCGGACAAAACCGCGAACCGTCCGGCGCCGCGCCCGGCGCCGCCGCCCAGTTCGCGCCAGTCGCGCCATGACAGCCCGAGAATCAGCAGCAGCAACAAGCCGAGACCGGCCGCCGCAATCATCGATACCGGCAGCGCCGCGGCGCCGAGTCCCGCCAGCGCGAGCGCCCGCTGCATCTCCCAGCCGAGCGCCCCGCCATAGCCGACCAACGCCCCCGAATCCGCGCCATGGTCGAGCACCGACAAAGCCAGCGCCGCCAGCAACAGCGCTGCCGGCAACAAGCCGAGTTTGAGCCACGGCGACAGCAGCGGGCGGTCGAGCAGCAGCCGCAACGACCAACCGGCCAGCACAAGCGGGATCACAAACCCGGCAAAGCCCAGGCTCTGGCGCAACAGATCGGCGAGCATCGCCCCGTCCTGGCCGAGAAAATTATGCGGGCCGGCATCGATCGCCGTGTCCAGCGACGGGTCGCGCGGGTCGTAGGAAACGAGCGCGGCGGCGATCAAGAGAGCCGCCAGCAACAGGCTGAACCCCAGCGTCTCAAAGAGCCGCCGCCTCAGCGCCGCCCACGCCTCGTTCCAGGCGCGGTTTCGGCGCGCCCCGCCGCCAGCGGTCAAACCAATCGATTTGGCCATGCTTCCCCCGATGCCGGCCCATACCCCCGCCCGTGCGCAAACCGCTCGCCGAGTCCGCCCGATCCGCGCAGAGCGAACCCAGCATATCGTCCCCGCCGGCGAACGCCAGCCCATTGAGGCTGCGCACGCAGTTGCCGGCGGAAACCACACGCGATACGATCCCGCCGAGACTAAAGCTCCTGTCACAAGTTTGGGTGCCGCTCGTGGGTCGCGTTGTTCTCGGGCTTTGTTGTGCCGCTTGCGCAGTGGCCGGCTCTATCGGGCCCGTTGCCGGCCAAAATTTCCCGCCGCCGCGCTATGGTCCGCCGCCCTGCCAGGCGGTGACGCGCGGGCCATTTGCCGGTGCCGCGCGGGGTGCCGCCGGGGGGGCCTTGTTCGGGGCGATTGGCGGAAACGCCGGGCGGGGAGCAGCGATCGGCGCTGCCGTCGGCGGAGTCGCCGGCGCCGTTCGGCGTGGCGCCGCGCGCAGCTCCGGAGCCTGCTACTAAGAACGCTTTCCGGGAAAAGGCGGGGTGTAAAAGGGGATGTTGACCAAGCGGCTATCCGTGGCATTGCCGGCGGCCTGTTTAGCGGTTTTCGCGTTTTTGACCTGGGGTCCGGCGGCTGTTGCCCAACAGCAATCGCCCGCGCCGGCTCAGTCCGCTACACAACCGGCGCCGGCGGCTGCCGCTCCCGCGCGAACGCCCTCCGAGGCCCAGGTCGCGCCCCACCACTGGGACGTGGACCGCGTCCGCTGCTCCGACCTATTGAGAGCCTCCGATGACGACCGAGCGTCGGCGGCAATGTTCTATTACGGCTATCTGGCGGCAAAAGCTGGGATTCACGTCATCGACGTCAGCCACATCAGCGACAACATCGCCAAGGTCATGCGGCAATGTGAGGCGACGCCGAACCTGACGGTGCCGCAGGCATTCCGGCAGGCGCTGCGCCCGTCCGGCCGCGGCTAGCGGCCGCCGTTCCCCCTGAAGTCGGAATGCCCGACGATGTCGAGCTGCTGATCGCCGGCGGCGGGCTGAATGGCCTGCTGCTCGGAATTGCCTGCGGCGGGGCGGGGCTCACCTGCGCGGTAGTTGATCGCACCGATCCGGCGGCGATGCTCGAACAGCGGTTCGATGGGCGCAGCTCGGCGATCGCCTATGGCTCGCAGCAGATATTGCAGGCGCTCGGGCTGTGGCCGGCGATTGCCGCCGAAGCCGAGCCGATCCGCGAAATCCGCGTCGCCGACGACAACGCCCCGCTGTTCCTGCATTACGACCATCGCGAGCTTGCGACCGATGCGCCGCTCGGTTGGATCGTCGAAAACCGGGTCCTGCGCCGCGCCTTGATCGAACACGCGCGCTCGCTGCCGAGCCTCGTCTTCCTCGCCCCGATCGAGGTTGGTTCTGTCGCGGCCGCCGCCACCGGTGCGACCGCGGCCCTCTCCGACGGGCGGCAGATTGCCATACGCCTGGTCGCGGCCGCCGACGGCGCCGGCTCGCCATTGCGCCGCGCCTGCGGCATTCGCACTGTCGAATGGCGTTATCGCCAGACCGCGATCGTCACGACCGTGCATCACGAGCGCCCGCACGCGGGCATCGCGGTCGAGCATTTTCTGCCAGCCGGCCCATTCGCGATCTTGCCGATGACCGGCAACCGGTCGTCGATCGTATGGACCGAACGAGAGGAACTCGCCGCGCGACTGATGGCCCTTCCCGAGGCCTCGTTTGCCGCCGAGCTCGCGGCGCGGTTCGGCGACTTTCTCGGGCATGTCGAACCGGTGGCGCCGCGCTGGTCCTACCCCGTCGGGCTGATGCTGGCCGAGCGCTACGTCGACCGCCGGCTGGTGCTGGTCGGGGAAGCGGCGCATGTGATCCATCCGATCGCCGGGCAAGGCCTCAATCTCGGCGTCCGCGACGTGGCCGCCCTCGCCGAACTCGTTATCGACCGGCGGAGGCTCGGCCTCGACATCGGTGACGACGCGCTGCTGCAACGCTATCAACGATGGCGGCGTCTCGATGCGGTGTTGCTCGCCGCCGTGACCGACGGCCTCAACCGCCTATTTTCGAATTCCGTAGCGCCGCTTCGCTTATTGCGCGATCTGGGCCTCGCCGCGGTCGATCGTCTGCCGCCGGTAAAGCGCTTTCTGATGCGCGATGCGATGGGGGTCACCGGCGACCTCCCCCGCCTGCTCCGCGGCGAACCGCTGTAGACCGGTCCCTCCGGAAGGGATCGTTCGCGGGACGGGGGGCTCGTACCATCCGGCGCAGGCGCACTGCCGGAGAACGGTGCGGTCAGATCCGCCCCTGTAAAGCTAAATCGCCAATGTGTGACCCGGCTCACATGCGTTTTGCGCCGGGTGAGATATTTGCCGGGCCTGCCCCCGCCATGGTCGGGAGCATGCGCGCTATGGAGGGCGTCATGCCAAGAGCGAACCTTTGGAACAACGGCGCGGCGCGGGTCGAGCTCGACGGGCGTGCGCGCGACGCACGCTTGCGGCTCGAACGGGTCGAGCGATTGTTTGCGCCGCACGTTCGAGCGCCGGAATACTGGCTCAGGCGGGTACTTGTTTGCTTGAGTTTTTTCGGCGGCCGTTCGCGAAGCGACCGAGGCGGAAGGCCGCCGGGCAGCCGGCGGCCTGACCGGACACCCCAAATCGATCAAATGAGGCTCGCAACCTGCGGCTCATTCCAGCGCCCGCCGGCACTCTCGTTCCACCATCACGCGAGCGGGTGAATGTTCGGCGGCGAGCGGTTCCGCAACGCGTGCCGCGACCCACGGGCGAATCGCGGTCAGGACGCGAGCAGAACCCGCTCGATCTCGTCGACGGGAACCCCGCAGATCTTCGCAACCTCAGTGGCCGTCATGCCGTATTTAACCCAGGTCCGGATGCGCGCCGCCTGTGAGGCGGAGATTTCGCCGGTCACGGGCGACGCGGCCCCGGAGGAAACGACCGGCTCGCGCCGAACCGGCGTCGCCGCCTGAGGCCGCGCGGACAGCGCAGGCTTGGCGGCCAATGGCGGCTTGGCCACGGGCGGCTTTTGAGTGAACAACGCCTCGGCCGCCTGGCGCGCCCTGTCGATCCGCTCGCGGTCGCTCGGGTAGCGCTCGCCCGGCTTGGCGTTGTGGCCTCCGAGACGGCGGGGCGGGTGATTTTCAGCCATCGCTGCGGCAAACGATAACCCATTGACGAAATGCGCGCTCGCGGAATTTTCGCCCTGTTCGATTTTGTCCAGATCCAGATATCGAGGCCGCAGGCGGTGCGGGCGCGCGAGACGGACAGGCCGGATGCCGACGTTGGCCAAGGAAGTGAATTGGCTAGTCGGTTCCGGATATGCGCAATCGCTGGATTCGATTTAGTCACGCACCAAAAACCACGCCGTTTCATGGAAACCAACCGGCGTTCCTCGGTTCGTCTTCCTCACGTCAGCAGCTTTTCGAGCGTCGCCAAGCTGTCGGCTTCCTGGAAGGGTTTGTCCCAGCGAATGCGGTGGATGCGCGGGAAACGCATCGCTACGCCGGATTTGTGGCGGGTGGAACGGTGCACGCTGTCGAAGGCGACTTCGAGGACGATGGCGGGCGTCACCTCGGGTATCGGCTCCGCTGCGTAGGTCTCGTGGCGTCAGGGTCCGGTCGCATGGGTCACTATGTGTGAAGCACTTCACACATGACGGTTTAAGTGTAGTGTAATGTATAACCTCACAACGGTCCCGGCAAAATCGCTCCGGTCGACCGCCGCTAGGAGGACTTTTGTGGCGAAGCACCCATCGGCGGCTTGGCACCATTGGGGCGAGCACCGGGATATTCCGCGAAAATTCAGGGCGGACCGATTAAATCAGGTGCTTGGCCGAGTGCATTTTTTTTCGATTACGCAGGCCAGAGCTTCATATCGAACCGCGAGACCTGGGATGGTGGCGACAAGCCATGCCGGGATCAAAAATTTCCTGTTGCTGACAGCAACCGCTGTGTCGCTCGCTGCCGGCTGCACGCCTGTACCGAGAGTGGAATTGACGGCTTACACGACGGCATACTCGGATGGTCTTGAAGCAACCAATGGTGTGCTCGACATCATCGTGCCATACGAACGGGTTGTGATGCGCCTTGCCTCTGGAGACACCGCATCGCTCGTCTCGACGCCACGTGCGGCTGGCGCATCGCCCCCGCCGATCGAAGGGCGGAGGAGCCCAGCCCGGCCGCTGCCACCGCCCGATCCCTCCCTGTTCGCCGATCCGAACGCGGTGCGTTCAACCCAGCCGCGGCCGCCGCCCGATCCTGCCTTGTTCGCCAATCCGAACTCGGTGAAATCCGTCAAACCGGCACCGCCGCTCGACCCCCCTCCGGCCGCGCCGATGGGGGCGGTGACAACGGTCAGTGAAGGCGGCTGCGATAACGGGATTGGCGGGGCCGACCCATTTTGCTACGAGCTGAGGGACGCGTGGGCGGATATCGGGGACCCGCCGCTCGTCGCCGCCTACCGAAGCCTCTCCAATGTCGTCCTCCGCTTCAACAACCTGCTGGTCGCTTACGCCAACGGCATCAGCGGCACGCTACTTGAGCAAGATGTCAACAGCCTGTCCGCCGCTGCGGGCGGCTTGACGCAACTTGCGCCGATTGCCGCCATCGGCGGCGCCGGCGGGTTCGCTGCGGGTTTCAGCGGCGTCGTCAGTGCGCTGGCGCCGATCGCCGGCATCGCCGGCCGGATCGCCGACCGGGCCCAGCTCCGCGACTTCCTGCTGAACAACTATGAAAACGTCGACAAGGCGATTGCGCTGATGGCGACCGGCTCCGCCGAGCTTTACGCCAACGTGGCGATCGGCACGAATCTGTTTCGCCGCATGACCGCGCCCGGTGCGGGTCAGTCGTTGGTCGTGCGGCGTCAGGAAATCCGCCGATTGATCGCCAATTGGACGGTTTTGCTGGACGACAATCGCCGGCTGCTGCGCGAATTGCGGGCCGCCGCCGCCGCACCCGACGGGCTCGAGACGCGGCTCAACAATCTCGATCCGTCGGTCAAGGCCAGGACCGACACGAGCGTCATCAAAAAACAAATCGCGACACTGGGGACGCCGTTGCTGGCTCCCTGACACGCGATGTTGATGAGGCGGCTCAACACGAGCGAACTGGGAGGAAATTATGACTGAGCAATTAACCGACATTAGAGACGAACTGAAAAGAGCGTCCGATCAACTGTTGGACGAACGCGACGCTGACGCCAACGACGCGGCCAAGGTGGCGGTGGCTGACGCCGAATTCGATCGGATTGCCGTCGTCCTGTCCTCGGTCCAGACCGCCATCAACCAGCAGCTGGCGCTTAACCTGAACGCAGTCGCGGCGAGGCTGGAGGACAGCATCGAGGCGCAGCGCGCCATCGGCCTGTCGACCGCGGCGGCGACCCTCGCAGACCTGGTCGCCAGCATTCGCGGTTCTCTCGCGAGCCCTGCGCCGGGTCAAACCGATACCGGAGAGCCTGCGGGGCCGCAGGATCCGCAGCCGCGCGGTGAGCCGCCGCCGGGGCCGTCGGCGCCACAGGGTCAGCCGCAAGGCCCCGGCGGCAATGGGCTAAAGGCGAAGCCCGGCACGCATCAAGTGATCGTCGACAAGCTGATCGCTGGGGCCAGGGTGGAAAACCTGGAGCCAGTCACAGTGCTGACGATCGTCGCCATCGAAAGCGAATTCAACCCGACCGCGACAAACCCGGTGAGCTCCGCTGGCGGATTGTTTCAGTTTCTCGACGCGACCTGGGCGAGTGCTGGCGGCTCAACCTTTCCCGGCCATGGCGGCAGAAACAATGGCGAGGCGGCGGCGGCGCCGATCGACGATCAAGTCCGGATTGGCTGCGGGTTTATCGCCAAGATCATCCGGGACCTTGCCGACCACCTCGGTCAAACGCCGACGCTGACGGCGATTTACATGGCGCATCAACAGGGCTTCACGGGCGCGCTGAAGATTCTGACGTCGGACCCGGCGGCCTCGATCGAATCCGTAGTGGGCGACGAGGCGGCGCGCAACAACCGCTTGAGCGGCCTGACCGTTGCCCAGGCCAAGGCCAAATTCGACACGCTGGTGCGCAGCCACGAGGATGAAGCGCTCGCCTTGGTCACGACGACACCGGCTACCGGCGCCACGGTCGTTGCCGCGTCGTCAGCGGGCAGCACAATTGCGCCAAAGGCGGCTCACATTGCGCTGACTGAAATGGAAATGTTTGCTCGCCGCAACGGCACCGTGGTCAGAGAGACGCAGCCGCCGCTGAGCCAGCGCGTTCTCGAATATTTCAGACTGGTTGGCCGCCCCGACATCGTCGATCCCAGCGCCGAGCCGTGGTCGGCGGCGTTCATTTCGTTTGTGATGAGCAGCGCCGGAGCAACCCCTATCCAGTTTCCCATTTCCGCATCCCACCACAGATACATCTTGCAGGGATTGGCCAACAGGATGAGAAATAACCTCGATGCGCCAATCGTCTATTTCGATCGCAATGAAGTGGCGCCGCGAATTGGTGACCTGATCGGCTTTTCCCGAACCGCAGAGGTCCAAAATAGAGCGGATTTGGAACGGTTTTTACCTGATAAATTTTTTCCCTCTCACACTGATCTCGTGATTGACGTATCCGGACCGAGAATCAAAGCGGTGGGAGGCAATGTATCACAGACCATAATGACATCGACGGTGCCGGCGGACGACAGCGGCAAGATCGACCCGGCGGACCAGCATTTCTTTTTGCTTCGCCTCAACATATAGCAACTCGGCAAGCTGGCGGGCGGTTCATCGAGGCCAACCATCGCAAGGAACGGCCGGATGCCGTTGGCATGCGTGGAACGAGCACCAATCCAGCAATCGTTACGTCAGCATCTTTTCGAGCGTCGCCAAACTGTCGGCTTCCTGGAAGGGTTTGTCCCAGCGAATGCGGTGGATGCGCGGGAAACGCATTGCCACGCCGGATTTGTGGCGGGTCGAGCGGTGCACGCTATCAAAGGCAATTTCGAGGACGATGGCGGGCGTCACCTCGCGCACCGGGCCATAGCGCTCAACCGTGTTGTTGCGCACCCAGCGGTCGAGCCGCCGCAATTCGTCGTCGGTAAAACCTGAATAGGCCTTGCCGACCGGGACGAGGGCGTCGCCGGCCCAGGCGCCGAAGGTGTAGTCGGAGTAAAACGACGAGCGTTTGCCGTGGCCGCGCTGGGCGTACATCAGCACCGTGTCAAGGGTGAGTGCGCCGCGTTTCCACTTGAACCACGGGCCGTTGGGTCGCCCAGCGACATAGGGCGCGTCCGCGCGCTTCAGCATCAGCCCTTCGATGCCGCGCTCGCGGGCGCCATCGCGCAATTCGCGCAATTCGTTCCAGCGGGCAAACGGCACCAGCGGCGACAGATCGAGCGCCGCGCGCGGCATGCCCGCATACCAGGCTGTAAGCCGCCGGCGCCGCTCGACAAACGGCAGAGGGCGCAAATCTTCCTCCCCCTCGCGCAGGATGTCGTAAAGCCGCACCGCCGCCGGAAAATCGCGCAGCATCTTGGCGCTCGCATTTTTTCGGTTGAGCCGCTGCTGCAAATCGTTGAACGACGCCGCCTCGCCGTCGCGCACCACCAACAATTCGCCGTCGAGTGTCACCCTGTCCGGCATCGCCGCGAGGACGTCCGGAAAGGCGGCGCCGATATCGTCGCCGGAGCGCGAATAAAGCCGTTTTTCGCCGCCGCGGGCGGCGAGCTGGACACGAATGCCGTCCCACTTCCACTCGGCGAGGTAAAGGGCGGGATCGAGACCGGCGAGGTCGTCGTCTTCGAGCGGCTGCGCCAGCATCAATGGGCAGAAATTGGGGCGGTCGCCGATGTCGGGTGGCGGCTCACGGCCTTCGAGCCAGTCGAACAACGGCCGGTAGGGCGGCGCGAGACCGTGCCAGACCTCCTCGATGCGGTCGACCGGCACACTGCCCCATTCGGCGAGGGCGGTCTTGGCAAGCCGCGCCGACACCCCGATCCGCAGGCTGCCGGTGACGAGCTTCAGCAACGCCCAGCGCCCGGTCGCATCGAGCGCATCGAGCCACGCCGCTAGCAGATCCCCGACATCGGCGCGGTTGGCGCGATGCAAGGTTTCGACAATTTCAGGCAGGCTCGGCACGGGTGCCGGGGCTTGTGCGGGCGCGAGCGCGGGCCAGATCAGCGACACTGTCTCGGCCAAGTCGCCGACGAAATCATAGGACCAGGCGAGCAGTTCGGGATCGACGCGCTCGGCGGTCAGCGCGCGGACCTGATTGGGTTTGGCCTCGGCAAAGGACAATTCGCCGGTCAAAGCCGCCAAGGCCCAGCCGCGCTCCGGGTCGGGCTGGGCCGCGAAATACTCTTGCATCAGCCGCAATTTCCCGTTGCGCGACGGCGTCAGCAGCAGTGCTTCAAGCAAAGCCGAAAACCGGTTCACTCGTCTTCCTCGTAACCGGCAAGCGCCAGCGCGCGGGCATGGTAGCCTTTTTTGGTCGCGTAATGGACGAGCGCTTCCTCGCGGCCGTGGGTGACCCAGATTTCCCCGGCGGCGACGTCGTCGAGGGTTTGCGTCAGCTCGTCCCAATCGGCGTGATCGGAGATCACTAGCGGCAGCTCGACGCCGCTTGCCTTGGCGCGCTGCCGAACCCGCATCCAGCCCGACGCCTGGGCAACGAGCGGGTCGGGCAGGCGCCGCGACCAGGGCTCGGCGGCGGCGCTCGGCGGCGCCAGCACGATGCGGCCCTTCAGCGCGTCGCGCGGAACGCCGGTGATTGGCACAACCGGCCCGAGCGGGACGCCGTACCTCTCGTATAGGGCGGTCAACGCGATCAGCTGGCCGTGCAGATAGACCGGCGCCTCGTATCCGGCCCGCCGCAACAGCGCCAAGACGCGCTGGCATTTGCCCAGCGCGTAGACCCCGACCAGATGGCAGCGCTCGGGGAACAAGGTCAGGGAATGCAGCAGCTTGTCGATCTCCTGGTCGTCCGGGGGATGGCGGAAGACCGGCAGGCCAAAGGTCGCCTCGGTGATGAAGAGGTCGCAATTCTGCGGCTCGAACGGGGCGCAGGTCGCGTCCGGACGGCGCTTGTAATCGCCCGAAAAGACGACGCGGCTGCCGCGATAATCGAGCACGATCTGGGCGCTGCCGAGCACATGGCCCGCGGGCATCAGCCGGACCCGGAGCTCGCCGACCGTCAGATTCTTGTCATAGGAGAGCGGCTGCAACGCGCCGCCGGCGCCTTCGCCATAGCGCGCCTGCATGATCGCGATCGTCTCCACCGTCGCCAGCACGTGGCCATTCCCGGAACGGGCGTGATCGCCGTGCCCATGGGTGATGACGGCGCGCGGCGCCGGGTGCTGCGGGTCGAGATAAAAGTCGCCGGGCTCGCAATACAGCCCGGCGGGCGTCGGCATGATCCAACTCTGCGGCCGCGGCGGGGCGATGGGCATCGGCAGATCCGAAATCGGGGTCGATGATGGTCCCGATATGGGGCATCGTCTCCGCCGCTGAAACCGGCTACCACAGTTTACGCGGCGCGGGCGGCGGCTAGATCAGCTGCTCGATCGCGGCCGGGTCGCGGATGACGATCGAGCCTTTGGCGAGGTCGATGAAGCCGGCTTTCTGCCACGCCTGCAGCTGCTTGTTGACGCTCTCGCGCGAGCTGCCGACGATATGCGAGAGCTCGCTCTGCGACATGTGCAGTTCGAGCACCCGGCCGTCGACGACGGGCTGCCCCGAGCGTTCGGAAAGGTGCAGCAGCGCCTTGGCGATCCGGCTTTCGAGATGGCGAAACTGCAGGTCCTCGACCTGCTCGCTGGTCTGCCGCAGCCGCTGGCATAAAATCTTGATCAGCATCAGGCAGATGTCGGCGCGATTTTCGATAAATGGCATGAAATCGCGGCGATTGAGCACCAGCAGCTCGCAATCGGTCATCGCCACGGCGTCGCCGCTGCGCTCGCCGCCGTCGAGCAGCGCGATCTCGCCGACGATCTCTCCGGCGTCGATGATGTTTAGGACGATTTCCTTGCCGGTCAGCGAAATCGAGCTGATCCTGACGCGTCCCCGCAATACGATCATCAGGCTGTTGCCGGGCGAACCCTTGGCGAAGATTTCCTCGCCGGCGGGATAGTGCTCAACCCGCGAGTACCGCAAAAGTGTGTCAATTTCGCTCGAACTCAATTTTCCGAGCAAAAAATTCCGCTCGAAGATTTGGCGCTTTTCCTGATAAGTCGGCCCGATCATGACAGTCCCCTACACGCTGCGGCAGCCCGCGGAAAACGAGGATCCCGCGGGGCGTTCGTGTCGCCGGGACGAGCGCGGCGGGGGGTTGTGGCCATCGTCGCGACCGCCATGTTTAGCGAGACAATTCAGCTTACAGTCATAAAGTCGCGCCTGCCAGTCGCCGTCTCACTTTATTTGCGAACTCCAACAAGCGAACCAACCGGCCAGCCGCGGCCAGAGCACGGACCATGCGCTGGGAGCGCTGATGGGGGCGACCCATTCGACGAAGCGGACGGCCCCGCTGTAGGGTTCGCGTTGGAGTGCGGCAAGGGCGCAAACCTGTTTCGCCTCAGACTCCTCAGCCCAGCGCAGGGGGATCGGCGTCCACCAGGTCATGACGATCTCTTGACGGTATTGGCTTCGATCGCGGACGGGATAACTCTGGAGTCTGGATGGTTGTGTGAACCGCTTCACACCAGGACAAAGAAAGGACGCGAAGTGTCCCTGGCGGCTCGCGCCAGACGTCGCGCGAATGGTCGGAGACCGCCCCGCCCTGTCGTATAATTGAAAGGGCGTCGACGGCAGGTGGGCCAACCGGCGAACCCCAGTCGCGGCAGATGACGGCGCGGCTCGCGAGCTTACCCGGCGACGGCGCGGCGTCGCGGCTTGCCGCGGCCGTTGGCGAAGCGGTCGAGCAGGCGGGTGGCGACGCGCGGGCTGACAAAATGCGAAACATCGCCGCCGAGCGCGCCGATTTCCTTGACGAAACGCGAGGAGATGAACTGGTAGCGGTCCGAGGCCATCAGAAAGACGGTCTCGATGTCGGGATTGAGCCGTGCGTTCATGCCGGCCATCTGAAACTCGTATTCGAAATCGGAGACCGCCCGCAAACCGCGAATGATGACGCTGGCACCGACCGATTGCGCGAAATGCATCAGCAAAGTGTCAAAAGCCCGCACCTCGATTCGCTCGGCATCGCCGTTTTCGAGATGCGCCACCTCGTCGCGCACGACCTCGACCCGTTCGTCCGTTGCAAACAGCGGCCCCTTGCCGTCATTGCGGGCGACGCCGATGACCAGGCGGTCAACGAGCTTGGCCGCGCGCCGGATGATGTCCGAATGGCCGTTGGTGATCGGGTCGAAGGTGCCGGGATAGATCCCGACGCGCGGCTCGGTCATTGGTCCCCCGTATCGGTCTCTCGATCTTCGTTGGTTGGCTGATCGTCGCGCATATCGGCGGCGGCATCGCCGTTTTCTTCGGTGTCGTCGGGCAGCCGCGCCACCGAGACGACCCGCTCGCCGTCGCCGACCTTGAAGATCACGACGCCCTGACTGCCGCGGCGCGCGATGCGGATGTCGTCGATCGGGCAGCGGATCACCATGCCGGCGTCGGTGACCAACATGATCTGGTCATTGTTGCCGACCGGGAACACCGCGACGACCGCGTCGCCGCGCCGGCTCAGATCCATATTGACAATGCCCTGCCCGCCGCGCCCGGTGATGCGATAGTCGTAGGCAGAGCTGCGCACGCCAAACCCCTTCTCGGTCACGCTGAGCACGCACTCCTCGCGCGCCGCGAGATCGGCGACTTCTTCTTCGGAGAGCAGGGTTTCGCCCTCGCCGTCCACGGCCTCGGCATCGGTCGGAGGATCGCCCGCCTCGCTCTCCTCGCCGTTCTGACGCCGCCGCTCGGCGGCGAGCTTTTTAAAATACGCCCGGCGAATGTCCGGGCCGACTTCCTCGTGGCGCAGGATCGACATCGAGATGACCAGGTCATCGCCGAGCAAACGTATCCCGCGCACGCCCACCGAGGAGCGCCCGGTAAACACCCGCACGTCACCGGCCGGAAAGCGGATCGCGCGGCCGTTGCGGGTGGCGAGCAGCACGTCGTTCGCTTCGGTGCAGGTAGCGACGGCGATCAGCCGGTCGTCGGCGTCCTCGCCCTCGAACTTCATCGCGATCTTGCCGTTGGCGCGCACGTCGCCGAAATCCGACAAGGCGTTGCGCCGGACATAGCCGTTGGCGGTCGCGAACATGACGGTCAAATCGGCCCAGCTCTCCTCGTCCTCGGGCAACGGCATGACGGTCGAGATCGCCTCGCCGGGCATGAGGTTGGGCAGCAAATTGACCATCGGCCGGCCGCGCGCCTGCGGCGTGCCGAGCGGCAGGCGGTGGACCTTGAGCTTGTAGACCCGGCCGGAGGAGGTAAAGAACAGCACCGGCGCGTGGGTCGAGGCAACGAAGACCTCGCTGAGGAAGTCCTCCTCGCGGATCGCCATGCCGGCGCGGCCGCGGCCGCCGCGGCGCTGGGCGCGGTAGGTCGACAACGGGACGCGCTTGATGTAGCCGGCGTGGCTGACGGTCACGACCATCGCCTCGCGGTGGATCAAGGCCTCGATGTCGGCCTCGAATTCGACATCCTCGATCTGGGTGCGGCGTGGGGTCGCAAACCGCTCCTTGATCGCCAAAAGCTCGCCGCGCAGCACTTCGATCAGCCGCGCCCGCGAGCGCAGGATTTCGAGATAGCCGCCGATTTCGGCGATCAACCCGCGCAGCTCCTCGGCGATCTTGTCGCGCTCGAGACCGGTCAGGCGCTGCAGCCGCAGGTCGAGGATCGCCCGCGCCTGCTCGTCCGACAGCCGGTAGGTGCCATCCTCGGCGACCTCGCGGCCGGGCTCGCCGACCAGCGCCACCAACGGCGCCACATCGGCGGCCGGCCAGGCGCGACCGACGAGACCGGCGCGCGCGGTCGCGGGATCGGGTGCCGCACGGATCAGTGCGATGATCTCGTCGAGATTGGCGACCGCGATCAACAGGCCGATGAGGGTGTGGGCGCGCTCGCGCGCCTTGCCGAGCAGATAGCTGGTGCGCCGGGTGATGACCTCTTCGCGGAACGCGACAAAGGCGGCGATCACGTCGCGCAGGTTCAACAGCTCGGGCCGGCCGCCGTTCAGCGCGAGCATGTTTACGCCAAAGCTCGTCTGCAATGCGGTGTGCCGGTGCAGCTGGTTCAGCACGATCTCGGGTTCGGCGTCGCGCTTCAATTCGACGACGACCCGCACCCCGTCGCGGTCGCTCTCGTCGCGCAGCTCGGAGATGCCTTCGATCAGCTTTTCGCGCACCAGTTCGGCGATGCGCTCGACCAGCTTCGCCTTGTTGACCTGATATGGAATCTCGGTAAAGACCAGTGCTTCGCGGTCCTTGCGGATCTCCTCGACATGCGATTTCGCGCGCAGGATCACCGCACCGCGGCCGGTCTGGTAGGCGGCGTGGCTGCCGGCCCGGCCGAGAATCAGCCCGCCGGTTGGGAAATCCGGCGCCGGCACGTATTCCATCAGTTCTTCGACGGTGATCGCGCCATTGTCGAGATAGGCGCAGCAGGCGTCGATGACCTCGCCGAGATTGTGCGGCGGGATATTTGTCGCCATGCCGACCGCGATCCCTTGGGCTCCGTTGACCAGAAGGTTCGGGAATCCCGCCGGCAGTACCTTGGGCTCGCGCTCGGTCTCGTCGTAATTCGGCTGGAAATCGACGGTGTCGTTGTCGAGGTCGTCGAGCAGCGAGTCGGCGACGCGGGCGAGCCGCGCCTCGGTGTACCGATAGGCCGCCGGCGAATCCCCGTCCATCGAGCCGAAATTGCCCTGGCCGTCGATCAGCGGCAGGCGCATCGCGAACTTCTGCGCCATCCGCACCATCGCGTCATAGATCGCCAGCTCGCCGTGCGGGTGATATTTGCCGATCACGTCGCCGACGATGCGCGCCGATTTGCGGTAGGCGCGGTTCCACTCGTTGCCGTTGACCTTCATCGAATAGAGGATGCGGCGGTGCACCGGCTTTAGCCCGTCGCGAACATCGGGCAAGGCGCGCGCCACGATCACGCTCATCGCGTAATCGAGATACGAGCGTCGCATCTCGTCTTCGATTGTTACAGCGGTGATGTCAGGAGCGGAGGGCGGGGTGGCTGAGGAGGAAACGGCCAAGGCTGCTCGTTCGGTTCTGAGTTGCTTAGATTAAGAATCGCGGCCGAGCCCGCGGGCCTGCCTGCGATCGCTGATGCTCATATAAGTAGGCTGCGAGCAGATTACCGCATTTTGCGGTGCAAACAAACGCTTCGCGAATAGACCGGACACCGCCGCCCGGTGTTCTCGTCAGGCGGGAGGACCGCCGACAATCGCCCGGTAGATCGCTAAGATCAGCACCGCGCCGACGATCGCGCCGAGAAAGCCTGCACTGCGGCCAGGCGGATACCAGCCGATGCGCTGCCCGAGCCAGGACGCAAAGATCGCGCCGACGATGCCGAGCAGGGTCGTCACGATGAACCCGCCCGGCCCGTGAATAAAGAGCTTGGCGATGGCACCCGCCAGAAAACCAATGATGATGACCCACAGCCAGTGCATTTCTGATTCCTCCCGCTTTGATCGCCAATCAGGCGCCAAAACTGCCTGAAATCAGCGCAACGGTTTATACGGCTCCGCCCGCCGCGTCACTGACTAAAGCCGTGCTCCGACATCCCAACCCTAAGAATACCGCAGAGCGAGTGTGAATGCATTCCACCGCTGTCCCTTGCTCGTCGCCCCGGCGAAGAGCCGGGGCCCATGGTTCCGCAGCACGAGGCGGTGACTGTCGCTAAGACGATCGCAGTACATGAGAAGCTTGGGATGACGGAGCTGTGTATCCCGCCTTTCGCCGGGATGACGAGACCCAGGATCAGGCGCGGCGGGACAAGGCCCGCGTGCCGGAAGCGATAGCGGCGGGGCTGCCCCGAGGTGTGGTGCTGATGGATGCCGGCTATGGCAACGACACCGGACGGCGAGCCGAGATCGGCGCTCTCGGCTTGCGCTGCGTCGCGGGCATTGGGTCCCCGTCGCCGCGGCAGCAGACGACCACCCAAGCTGCTTCGGCGCGACGGGGAGCATCAACCGCTCTTGGCAAAGGCCCTCGGTCTCGGGCCTCCCGGCTGAAGCCTGGCACGCCATTACGTGGCGCGAGGGTAGCGCCGACTGGCACGCTTCGCGCTTCGCACAGCAGCGGGTGCGACCGGCGCATCGCGGTACCAAGCTGAGTGAGCCGCGCGCGGAAGAGTGGCTGCTGATCGAGCGGCCGCAAAACGAAACCGAGCCGACTAAATATTGGTTTGCCACCTTGCCCGAATGTCGCTCTTGATCAGCTAGTCGATTCGCCAAATTGCGGCGAAGGATTCCAGATTACTGACGCAGTAAGACTAAAAGGGTCGCGATCGCGAGCGTTATCCCGGAGGCCTTTCCTGGCAGGCTCCGGCCCGGCCAAATTGAACGTAGCGAACATCGGTTTGCGTTCCGGTTTGACCGGCGGAAGGCTTGTCGAGCCCATAGCCGAACGCGTCAAAGAACGCACCATGCAGCTCGGGAGTCGGGTCCTGCCGGATGGTCACATAATCGCCAAACCGGGTCGTCCCGATGTTGCTGTTGGTGGTGATATAGGCAACAAAGTCGCCCCAAAACCCGACGAGATGGTTCTCGTAATTGCCGTCCCCGCCGCCTTCGATGGAAAACCCTACTTCCGAGGTGCAAGCATTGGTGGCGAGCGCCGGATAGACGTAGGCGTAAGTTGAATTCCAGATTTGGACCTGCTGGGCGACGGCGAAGTTGTTGCTTCGGTCAAGGGTCACCATCTCGATATGCGGCTGCGCGAAATTGCTGTCGGTCCCGGCGCTCCACGCGAACCACAGGCCGTCCGAGAACAATTCATTGGATGTCGAGGACGGCCCTGGCGCGCGCGTCGCGCCGATCACGGCATTGTCGGGGAAGTTTCGCAGCTTGGTCAGAAAGTCGATCCCGTCCGGAGACGTCGAGGAGAGACCGGTGTTCGACCAGCTGCCGATATTGACGTCGCGCCAGAAATAAGTCGTCGAACCCTCCGCCAAAGAGAAAATCCGCATTTGACTGGTGCTGTTGTGGCCCGCCCAAAAGGCCTCGTTCCCGGTGTCCTGCATGACATGGCCGCCGTAAGCCGGCCCGCCATTCTTGGGATCGGTCCATTCGACGGTGATCGTGCCGCCGGCCTGGAGCTGTGCCAGCGAGATGCGGGCCACCATCAGCCCGGTCCCGACCTCGTCAAAGCTCAGATAAAGGTAGTGGGCGCCGACCGACACGTCGGGATAATCGAGGCTGCCGGTCAGGCCGAAAAATGCCGGGGTCAGGTTCCAATAGGTCCAGGCGGTGCCGCCGCTGCTCTTGACATTCGCCGGGCTGGCGGAAGCGATCCGATAGCCGTTCCCTTGCAATAGCCAAATAAAACGGTCGATCCCCGGAACGTATTGCACGACCTGGTCGCAGCAATACCCGACCGCGTCGTTGGGAAAAATCGTCGTCGGGTCAAGCTGGGTAAAACTGCCGCCGCCATTGGTCGAATAGGCGGCGGTCCAGTTTGCCGTGGCAAAGATGCTGCCGCCGCCATTGGCGCCGCCGCTCGGCTCGGCGGTCGTGCTGGCCTCGCCGTTGAACCCTCCGGAAATCAAGTCCAACGGATCGTTGGCATTGAATGCGACGCTCGGGTCGCCGGGATCGGGTTGGGGAGCCGTACCGGTCGGTGTCGGCGTGACCGCGATGAACGGCCCCGTCGGGATCGGCGGCACCGCCTCATTGGCCTCGTCGAAATCCTGGGGCAGCGGGATGTGCGGGAAGCCGCCGCCCGCGACCGTCTGCGAACCCGCCGTGCTGCTCTGCAAGGCGGCGCTGCCCGGTGCGGTCGGCGGCAGGACAATCCCGGTCGACAGGTCAAACTCGCGGTCCTGGTTTTTACCGCTGGACAAACCTCCGTCATCCTTTGCGCCATACCAATAGCCGTGGTCCTTGTCGCCCGCCTTTCCCGCCAGCCGGTAGGTGCCGCGCACCTGCAGCCAATATTCTTCGCCCTGTTTTAAGCGGACGCTGCTGAAACTTGCCTGAATAACCGTACTTTGACCGGCGTCGATCTCGCCCAATAAGACGGGAAGCTTTACTGGGGTGATGCGGTCGGCGGCGTACAGCCGGATGTGGTCGATTTTAACCTTGAGGGCATTCTTTTCGCCGGTGTTGTTTAATCTGGTCGCAACCAGCAGATTCCCGTTCTCCAAGCCGAGACCGGTCGGCCCGAGAGAAAAGGTTGCTTTTGACGACCATGCACCCGCTTGGGAGCTGCTCAAAACATTTAAACTCAACATCATGAGAGCCGGGATTAAGCAAAAACGCGTCAGAACCTGATCGAGCTTTGGCATGTTCCCTCTCCTGTCCAAACGTCCCTCGCTTTTCTTTAACCGAGGGTGAGCGCCAACGTTGCGACGCCACTGCCTCATACCCTTGCCCGCACCGACGGTTACCGGGTGAACACATTGCCAGAATTATTAACTATACTTATCAGTCTTAAGATAGCATGTCAAGCGGCGATGAACGCAAACTCGCTCGACGCTGTTCGCGGCCGCGAACAATGCAACCGCCGTCCCATTGGTTTTACAGCGCTCGCCAGTGCGATCCTGATTACGGGGCCGACAAAGCTGCGGCGATCGTGCGATCGCGTGCCGGATGGCGCGTTAGTGCTCGCGCAGCAATGCCCCAAACCCGTCGATCGGGTCGGCGATTCCGTTGCGGCGCAACGCCCGCCAATAGGTCGCGGTGTTGATCGCTAGCACCGGCTTGCCGAGCCACAGCTCGGCCGTGGCGGCGAGCTGCGCCATCGCCAGATTGGTGCCGACCTGGACGATGGCCTCGATCTCGGGGTCGTCGACGGCGCGAATAGCGTCGCGCAGTTCCCGCTCGCCGACATGCGCGATCAAGACCGGGCTCGCGCATTTGAGGCCGACGAGCCGCATTACCTCAAACCCGCAATCGGTAAAGAACCGCCGCACGTGCCGGTCGGCGACCGGCATATACGGGGTCACAACGCCAATGCGCTTGACGTCGCCATAGTGCCGCAACCCCTGGCGCGCGGCGTCCGAGCCCATTGTCACCGCGACGCCGGCATGCTCCTCGATGCGCTCGCGCAACCGCTCGCTGCCGTCGAGCCCGCCCCAAAAGGTTTCCGACGACATCCCCATGATCAAATGGCCGGGTTCGCAGGTCATGACCCGGTCGACCGCCGCCAGCAGCTCGCGGTCCACGGTCTCAATCAATTTCTCGAAATCGGCGTCGCCGCGGAGCGGGTCGTTGGGGATATGAATGCGGGCGAAATGGTTGGTGACGCCGCGCGGGCGCATCATGTCGAATTCGGGCTGCACCACGGTGTTGGTGCTGGGGGCGATGACGCCGAATTTCATCCGCCAGCCGAGCGCGTCGGTCATCACCGGCTTCCCCGACGCTGGCGGTGCGGGGTCATATGATGCGGGCGCGGCACTCGCCAAACCCGATCGAAGCAAAGCCGGGCTTGTGGCAATGGGCGCGAAAGATCGCCTCGTCGCCATCATCGAGAAAGGTCCGGGTTTCGCCCGAGGCGAGTGCCGTGGCGCGGGCGCCGTCCTCGCTCAATTCCATCAAGCTGCCATAGCCCTCGCGCGTCGGGCCGGAGATCGTGCCGGTGCCGAACAGGTCGCCGGCGCCAAGATTGCAGCCGCCGCTGGTATGATGCGCGACGAGTTGCGCCAAGGTCCAATAGAGGTCGGTTGTGTTGCTGGCCGACATCCGCTGCGGCGGCAGGCCTTTCGCGCGCAGCCCCTCGGTTAAGAGATGGGCTTCGAGTGCGATGTCGAAGGCGCCCTCGCGCTGATCCGTATCGTCCCACAAATGCGGCAACGGCCGCGGGTCGCCGTCGGGCCGCGGCGGCTGGGCCAGGCGGAATGGCGCCAATGCCTCGGTCGTGACGATCCAGGGCGACACCGTCGAACCGAAATTCTTGCCGAGAAACGGCCCCAGCGGCTGCGACTCCCAGCCCTGCACGTCGCGCGCCGACCAGTCGTTGACCAGCCCCAGCCCGACGATGTGGTCCGCCGCGCGGCCGATCGGGATCGGTTCGCCCTGGGTGTTGCCGGGGCCGATCCATACCGCGAGCTCGAGCTCATAATCGAGTTTGCGACACGGGCCATAGCTCGGCGCCGCCTCGTCCGGCAGCTTGCGCTGGCCAAAGGGCCGCCGGATCGGCACATTCGACGGCCGCACCGAGGAGGCGCGGCTGTGATAGGCGACCGGCACGTATTTGTAATTGGGGCTGAGCGGGTTGTCCGGGTCGCGCCGGCGCCCGCCGTTCCTCGCATGGTGGATGCCGGCGAAGAAATCGGTGAATTCGCCGATCGCGGCCGGCAGATGCATCGTGCACTGGGCGGCCGGGTGCAGCAGCTTTGCGGCGATGCTTTCGAGCTTGCCGCGCTCGGCGCCGTCGGCGGCCAACAGCGCGGAGAGCCGTTTGCGCAACATGGTGCGCGGCCCGGCGCCGAGCGCCATCAGCGGGTTCAACGCCGGCCCCGCCGCCGCCTCGGCCCCCTTCCCAGCATCGCCCGCAAACAGCCCCGATTCGACGGCCGCGGCGAGATCGAAGATCATGTCGCCGATCGCGACCCCGCCGCGCGCCGCGCCGCCTGCCGGGCTGAAGACGCCGAACGGCAAATTCTGTATCGGAAACTCGGCATGCCCATTCGCCGAGGCAACCCAACTACCGCGCCGAGGATCATGGGTCTCGTCGATCCCGCTCATCATTCCTCCCTTGTTCGACGCCCGTCCGCCAACTCCGCTGCGGCGCGATCATCCTTGTTTCCGCCGCCGAAGGCGAGACGCAAATGACCGACATGCCGGCCCGCGGGCGCCACCGCACGCGATCGTGCCCGGTCTGATGCTGCGCTTCCTGCTGGCACTCTGGCATGTCGCCGGGCTGTTATTGCTCGCGGTGCTGGCGACCGAATTCGGGGTCGAGGGCTGGCGCCGGGTGAGCCGCTGGCTGCGCTACCGCCGCCCGACCCGGCCCGACCGCACCGCCGCCGCCGACGCCTATGCAGGTGCTGCTTGGTCGGCGGCCTATTTCGACGAATTTCACCGAGCCGTGCGGGTCGAATGGAAACCCTATGTCGAATGGTGGCAGCGGCCATTTCGCGGCGACTTTGTGACGATCGACGAGCGCGGGTTGCGGCCGACGCCGGGCGAGGCCAACCCCGACGAGGGTACCATCCGCATCTTGTGCTTTGGCGGCTCGACGATGATGGGCATGGGGGCGCGCGACGAGCACACGATCCCGGCGGTGCTGGCGCGGCGGCTGAGGGAACTCGGCCATTCGGTCGCGGTCACCAATTTCGGCCAGCTCGGGCACAACAGCACCCAGGAGACGATGACCCTGCAACAATTGGGGAAGGCCGGCGAGCGCATCGACATCGCTGTCTTTTACGACGGCATCAACGAGATGGCCTGCGCCGAGCAGACCGGCCGCGCCGACGGTTTGTTCAACGAAGCCCGCCGCCGCGCCGAATTCAACCTGCTGCTCCCCGACCGCCGTCGCGATCTGATCGTGGCGGCGCTGATGGCGGCTGCACCCCGGACCTTGCGCCGCCTGCGCCAACTGACCGGGCTCGCACTGCGCGGGCCGGCGCCGGCTCCTCCCGCCGATCTGTCTCAGATCGACTTGGCCGGCCTCGCCCGCGACGCGGTCGCCGTCTATCGCGAAAACCTGCGGCTGATCCGGGTATTGGCGGGTGAATACGGCTTTTGCCCGATCTTTTTCTGGCAGCCAGTGATCACCACCAAAAAATTAAAGACCGCCGACGAGCAGCGCTGGGAACGTGACTACACCCACGACCCGGCGTCGCGCGCGCGCCTCTACACCGCGATCGTCAGCGAGCGGCGCTCTTGCCATGAACTGATGAGGGCCGCCGACGCGGTCGATCTTTCGGCGCTTTTCGACGCGTGGACGGAGCCCGTCTACATCGATCTTTATCATCTCTCGGAGGCCGGCAACGCCGCCGTCGCCGCGGCGATGCTGCCCGCCGTCGACGCCGCGGCAACCGCGCTGGCGCGGCACCGGCGCGATCGGCACACAGCTTGAGTGGGGTCTAGAGACATGGAATTGTGGATCGTCCTGGGTCTGGCCGTCGCCGCGGCCGGGATCGGCGTTGTCGCCCGCTTTCGCCGCGCCGCCCGGCGGCGAAACCAAGCCGAAACAAAAAACATTTATCCGCTGTGGTAGACGGTCGCGAAACCGGGCTGTTTATGAGCCCGCAGGTGCGGGCGCGAAAAATGAAATCGCCCGCCCTTGGGCGGCCTCTGAGTTCCCGATTTTGCGGGCACGCGTGTCAACTTAGATAACATTTTCGACTTGGGCACTCGGGCGCGGAGCGCCAACCTTGCTAGGCCCTGCCCATATTACCTGCCCACTCTCGTCGTGGGCATGATTATCGTTGACCCAGCCATCGGAGGCGGGTTTAACTTGCGTTGCGGGAAACTGCGAGATTGTCGGATGAGCGAGACGCTGTTGCGCGACATCGCCGAATTCTGCCGTCACGCGGGGATGGCGGAATCGACCTTTGGCCGTCTCGCCGTCAACGACGGCAAGCTCGTCGGCCGGCTTCGCCTGGGTGGTCGAGTTACTACCGACACGGCCGATCGGGTGCATGCCTTTATCGCGTGCAAGCCGCAGCCCGAAGTCAACGGCCGATCGGTCGTGACTCCGGTCATTGCCCCGCCGCCCGCCGAGGGTGCGGCGCGCAACTTTCGCTTTTACGACAATCGCCAGAAATATCTGCTGTTTGTCACGACCTGCGGCGAGAAGTGGGCAATTGCCCAACGAGTGGGCATGGAGTTGGGCAATATCCACCCGCGGCCGCCGGCCTTGCGGCTGTTCGATGCCGGCACCGGCGACGGCACCGTCTTGACCCGCACGATGCGGGCGATGCACCACCGTTTTCCGACGATGCCGTTCTACATCGTCGCCAAGGAGATCAGCCTCGAAGACGTTCGGCTGACGCTCGAAAAGATCCCGGACCGGCTGTTCGAGCACCCGGCGACGGTGCTCGTCATGACCAACATGTATTATGCCGAGGCGCCGTGGCTGACGCCGCATTCGGTCACCGCGGCGACCAGCCTCGTGTGGCACGAATTGCCGCTAGTCGGCGACACCGCGCATGATTTCGAATTGCAGATCGGCGACCTGCAAAGTTTCCTTGGTGAACATTGGCAGGCGCGGGCGAGCGCAACGACCGGCAATCCGGTCTACGAAAAGCCGGTCGTGCTGGCGATCTATCGCGAGGACCACAAATTCCTGCTCGACCAGGTCAGGCCGCGCCGCGGCTTGACCCGCGCCGAGTACGATCTCGTCATCGCCTCGCAGCCCTATCGCGCCCGCGCCCCGCTCGAGTTCAAGGCGCGCCGCATCATTGCCCCGCTCGCCCGCAGCCTGGCGCCGGGCGGCCGGCTGATCGCGATCCATTCGCATGGGCGCGATCCGGGGCTCGAAATCGTTCGGCAGATCTGGCCGGGCGAGGATCCGTTTACCACCGACCGCCACGCGCTGCTGCGCGCCGCCAAAAGCGAACTCGGCAGCGCCGCCCGCAATTTCAACTTCGGCGCCTATGCCGATGCCCGCTCGCTGTTCCGCTATGACATGCACACCTTGCCGAGCGAGATCAGCGAGACGATCGGCACCTCGACCCTGTTCGCCGCGTGGAATGCCGCCGTCTATGTGGCGCAGATCGAAGACGAGCGCCTGTCGGGGGCGATCAGCAGCGGCGCCTATCTCGACGCGACCCGGGAGGTGCTGCGCAAACACGGCGGGCTGTGGTTCTGGGACGAATCCTACGTGATTTCGCGCAAGCGCGATTCGGGATGACGATTGGCGCTGCCATGGACCGGCCCGATGCAGCGGCTGCGAACCCCGAGGGCAACGGTCGCGTCGCCGATCTGGTCGGCGCCGCCTCGATCGAGATCGCACCGCGCGACGACCCGGTGCGAGACCGGCTCGGCGAATTCCTGGCGCCGGGGACGACGGTGTTCGTCAACCATCCCGGCAGCGTCACCCATCACGACATCGTCGCGGCTTGCGTCAAGCTGCGCCATGCCGGGTTCATTCCGCTGCCGCATGTGGCAGCACGCCGGCTCGCGAGCTACACCCAGGCGCGCGACTTTCTGCAGCGCGCCGCCGGCGACGCCGCGGTCAGCCGCCTGCTGCTGATTGGCGGCGACCCCGCGCCGCCGGCGGGGCCATTTCGCGACGCTGCCGACCTGCTGGCGAGCGGCCTCGTCGAAAGCAACGGCATCGGCCATGTCGCGCTTGCGGGATATCCCGAAGGCCATCCTCGCATTGATCGCCGCAGCCTCGACGCAGCATTGCGCGCCAAACTGGCGCTCGCCCAGCAGCGCGGTCTCGACGCGTCGCTTATCACCCAGTTCGGTTTCGCGGCGGCGCCGATCGTGCGCTGGATCGCGTCATTGCGGGAGGAGGGAATTGTCTGCCCGGTCCGCGTCGGCGTCGCCGGCCCCGCCAGCATCGCGACCCTCGCCAAATTCGCGGTCCGCTGCGGCATCGGCGCGTCGCTGCGCGCACTCGGCCGCGGGCAAACCGCCTTTGCCCGCATCCTCGCCGAAGCCACCCCCGACGCGCTGATCGGTTCGCTGGTCGCGGGCGAAGAGGGCGGCGCCCGGCTCGACGGTCTCCACGTCTTCACCTTTGGCGGCGTCCACCGGACGGCAGAATGGATCCGCAGCCGGGCGCGCGGCCGCAGCTGAAGAATTGGCCCTCTCCCCCTGGTGTGAACGCGAACTTCTTAAGATGACAAAAGACTCTGTCATTGCGAGCGCAGCGAAGCCATCTCGTCAATCGGGCACGGTCTTGCCTTCGAGTTTGCCGCGTCGCCCTACGGGCTCCTCGCAATGACAATTCATGTTTATCCGCAGGTCTTGGAACCACGACATTAGCAATTCGGCAGCGTGGTCGACCGGCGTGGGTTGACTTGCTACGCCGCAGTCTACGCGCTCAACAACATCGCTGTGCGCTGGGCCAGATAGCGGCCAGCGGGTCCGCCTCGGCGGCGTCGGCCAGTCTCAGCTTCTTTCACACGCCATTGTGCGTTAGCGTCGCGCTGATCGTCTTCACCCCATGGCTGTGGCACAATTATTGGCCGCCGCAAACGTCGTCGCGGTCTTCGGCCCAACCCTAGCCGATCGCTGCTACCGTCGATTTTGTGCCAAGGTCCCGCGAATCTCGGGAAACAGACTGGAGCGAGGCAAGATGAGCCAGATCCTCGACAATCCCGCAGCACTACGCGCGGCGCTTGATCGCGGCGAGTCGCTGCCGGCCCATTGGTATACCGACCCGTCGATCACCGAGCTCGAGATCGCCCAAATCTTCAGCAAGGCGTGGAACTATGTCGGGCCGCTCAGCGCGCTTAAAACCCTTGGCGACTACGTCACCGGCTATGCCGGCGGCGTCCCGGTCGTGGTCGTTCGCAACGAGACGGGCCTCGCGGGATTCGTCAATGTCTGCCGGCACCGCCGCCATGAGGTCATGAAGGGGCGCGGCAACGCCCGGGTCATGCAGTGCGGCTATCATGCCTGGACCTACGACCTCGCAGGCCGCCTCAAGGCCGCGCCGCGCTCCGCCGCGGAACCGAACTTCGGGCTCGAGAATTTTCCGTTGCTGCCGATCAGAGCCGAGGCATTGGGCCCGTTCGTCTTTGTCAACCTCGACCGCGAGGCGGCGCCGGTGCAAGCCTATTTCGGCCCGGTGCTCGATATGATCGCCGGCAGCGGCGTCGATCTTGACAGTCTCGAACTCTACAGCCGCGAGGATTGGCAGTCGCATTCGAACTGGAAAACCATGCTCGAAAACTACCTCGAATGCTATCACTGCGCGGTCGCGCATCCGAGCTTCAGTGCCGCGATCGACGTCCGCCACGAGAATTACAATCTGACCGCGCATGGCTGGTTTTTGAGCCAGATCGGCCAGGTGCGGCCGTCGGCGCTCGAAGGCCGGAGCCGGATCAAGATCTACGACGTTGCCGGCGAGTTGGCGCAGTCGCAATACCACCTGCTGTGGCCGAACATGACGATCAACATCAATCCGGGGTTTCCGAACCTGTCGGTCGATGTCTGGGTCCCGGATGGGCCGAACGCGACCAAGGGCTTTTCCGAACAATATTTCGCGCCGGGCGTCACCGAGGAATTCGCGCGGGAGCTGATCGCCTTCAACAACGAGGTCGGCGATGAAGACGATTTGCTGACCGACTCCGTGCAGCGCGGGCTGTTGGGCGGGCTGCCCGAGCGCGGCCGGTTTCTGACCAACAGCGAGCATCTCGTCATTCATTTCCAGAAGCTTATCGTCGGCGCCATGACCGGCGAGCCGGCGGCGCTGACGCCTTCCGCCGCTGCCGCACCGGCGGTGTCGCGCATAATCCCTTTGCTGCCGGATGCGTCGGCGGTCCCGCTCAGCGAGCGCAATGCCAATACCGAGCTCGAATTATTCAAGATCGAACCCGAGAGCGCGATCATCAGTTCGTTCTATCTGCGCCGCGCCGACGGCAAACCGCTCGAACCGTGGGTAGCCGGGCAGTTCCTGCCGATCCGAGTTGCGATCCCGGGGGAGGCGCAGCCGGTCTTGCGCACCTTCACGCTGTCGACGACACCGAACCTGGAGCATTACCGGCTGTCGATCCGGCGCGGCGGCGACAATTCGCTGGTTTCCCGCTTTCTGCACGAGCATGGCAAACCGGGGCTGCGGATCGAGGCGATGACCCCGCGCGGCAAATTCG
>Ga0210390_10000142_pt1 | contig 74931 bp, 71 predicted proteins | sample IncBWH11OmetaG_FD_161050 | JGI IMG/M metagenome (GOLD analysis project Ga0210390, IMG submission 161050) | Forest soil microbial communities from Barre Woods Harvard Forest LTER site, Petersham, Massachusetts, United States - Inc-BW-H-11-O ...
TCGGCGCCCTGCCCGTCAACTCCGTCATCCACCCAGCTGGCCGGCCCATCAACACCTCCACGATCAACGTGTTGCGAGGACCAGTTGAGACCGCCCAGAATCAGTCCGTCTTTATGGAGGCATACGACATTCCCCGCGTAATACGGCGTCGCGAGATTGAGCCAATCCATGTGCTGATCTACGGTCGGCAGCGCGAGAATCCAGAGGCGATCGCGAAGCTCCGCAGGCATCTGACGACGCGAACGCGGTTTGTCGTGCCCTATGAGCACCTCAAGCCCGACGCGGAATGCTTCGGCTATCTCTCTGCCCAACTCAGAACAGCCGGATATGAGGCGGTGAGTGTGCCGCCGACGGTCACCGTCGGACCTCGCCACGCTAGCGAGTGGAGGCTCATCCACGGGAAGGCAGAGGCCGTCGCCTGCAGCGATTGGATGTCGGTGGAGCGACGCGCGTTCCTGGCCGGACGGTTCGCATACTGGGACGAATGGGGGCGTGATGGGCGTGGCATCGTCCGGGTTGCCGACGAGGAGTAGCCCGTTCGGCCGCAGCCGCCTGTCTTGCTCGACGTAGACACAGGAACACCCAACATGCGAGTCGGCCGATCGCGGTAGCGCGCGCCTGACCGCAAATACGAACTACCCACGCAGTGCCTCATCGCCCCGTCCGTGCTGCCGCGCGGCGCGGCGGCTACCATTGGTGGGGTATGACCGCGAAGGAGCAGCTGTTGCAGCAAGCGCCCGGCTGGAGCGAGCATGATGCCGAGGTGGCTCTGCGTGCGGTGGAGCGCGAGCACGCAGAGCCTGCCGTGGATGGGTGGGGTGATCTCGATGAGTTCAGCGCCCGCGCTTCTGCGGCGGTGCTGCGTCGCTTGGACGAGGAGGAGGCGAGGGCCGGCTTCTCCTGGGAGCAGCACCGCAGCTCGTGAGGCGCGGTGAGGTCTGGTGGCATGAGCCGCCGGATAGCAAGCGACGGCCGGTCCTGATCCTCACCCGCGACGAGGCCGTCGATCGCGTCTTCAACGTGATCGCGGTCCCGGCGACGGGCACTGTCCGCGGTCTTGCAACGGAGGTCGAGATCGGACCCGCCGATGGGATGCCGATCGAGTGCGTGCTTGCGCTCGACAACACCCTCTCCGCCGAAAAGGCGTTCCTGACCGAGCGCATCACGACGCTTGGCCCGGAGAAGCTGGCCGCGGTCTGCTCGGCGCTCGCCACTGCGACGAGCTGTCGCTGACCGAAGCCTGCAGCGTCCCATGCAGCCGCTCGATCGCCGTGACGACCTCGTCGTTCAAATACCGTCCGGTTAGGGCGATCGGAGGAAGCCGTAGTATTTCGCGTATCACCTGCGCGCACCGTGCAGATGGTCGGGACAGGGGGACTCACGGGTGACGAAGTTGCCAAGAGCTGTCAGGACGCGGCCCGCCAGGACGCGATGGGGCCGAGGCTGGCTGCTGCCGTGACCGCCGCCCTTCTCAGGCTTCGGGCACGTTGGCACGCGCCCATGGTGGCGCTGGCGGCCATCGGGATCGCCTCCGTCATCGTCTGCTCCCCGGCTGCGGCAGCCATTCGCGGGTGTTTCAGCGGGCGTATCGCGTTCGACAGCCTTCGCAACGGCGCGCGTGACATCTATGCGATTGAAGCACCGCCCGAGCCCAGCGGGAAAGGCTCCCTGCCACCGTGGGAACAGCCCGAGACACCGCCCACGCCAACGACCACGCCAATCCAGATCACCACAGGTCCGGACGACGCACACCCATCGTGGTCGCCTCCAGAACCGCAGAACGAATGTGAATACCCTCAGCCGGAAGCCCGACCGAGGATGATCGCGTTCCAGAGAACCACCGCGGACGGCAACACGAACATCTACGCCATCGACGCAGCCAAGCCGGAACCGGCGGGGCGGGCGGTCCCGGTGACGCAGGAGGCCGGGGCGGATACCGCTCCTGCTTGGGCGCCTTGGGGGACCGTGCTCGGGGAGGCCGGCTCACCACCTGACGAATACCCTCCGATCGCCTTCGAGCGCAGCGTCAACGGTCACCACGACATCTTCATCGCGAACTTCGACGGCAGCGACGAGACGGACCTGACCAACAGCTCCGGAGCGGACTACGCGAATCCCAGCTGGGCGGCGGGGCGCGACAACGAAAGCTATCTCACCTTCGACAGCGATCAGGGAGGAGTGCGCGAGATCTGGGTCATGCAGGTCACGCGATCCAACAACCACTTCGTGGGCGGCACACCGCGAGAGGTGACGTCGGGCCAGCTCGCCAGCTCGAACCCGAGCTGGTTCGTGTATGCACCCGACGGCAACGACTTCAGCATCGGCAAAGACACGCTCGCGTTCGCCGGCGCCGAACAGGAAGGAGGGCCCAGTCAGATCGACATCGCCGAATCCACGACCCTCCGACACTCGGGAGGGACAGCACCGTTCGCGGAACCCAACAGCATTGAATTCGATGCCCTGACGAACGACTCATGTGAGAACACCGCACCAGACTGGTCGCCAAAAGGGGAATTCATCGTCTATCAGAAGACCTGCGCCGGCGGGCAGTCCGACATCTACGTCCTCAACCCAGAAGCCAGTGAAGGGTCCGAAGACATCGACCTGACGGAGCATGTCGGCGACAACCAGGATCCGGACTGGGAGGCAGTCCAGAACCTGGGGGTCGAATACTTCCCCGTCCGCCCTCACGGCAGACGCTGGCACAAGCGATACACCCAAGCGGCGAAGGCGACCACCGACAGCATCAGCACCGTGGGCGGCGCCGGGATCGGAGGGGTCAGTGACTCGATTCAGAGCAATGCCCCCAAAGGCCCGGGAATGCCGATGCCCGCGTTCGCCGCACGGGTGAAGCAGGTGGTCGTCCGTGGCCATGGGCACCGTCGAGAGCTGCTGATCGTCTTCTCGGTGAACGCTCGCGCCACGGTTGTCGGGGAGCTGACCAAGGGGCGCCGCCGGGTGGCCTCCCATCGCTGGCACGTGAGCGGGGGGACAGTCCGTTTGCGCGTCCGAGTGCCGGCGGGGGCACGGCCGGGCACCTATCTGATTCGCATCATCGTGCGCTCAGGGAATGGAGCACCACTGACTGTGGCTCGCCGCGTGCGCATTGGCCCGTGACACCGCAGACCAACCGTTCGCGTCGGGGGCGAGGCGGGCGCAGCGCCCACCCGACCGTCAAGCAGACCGCCGATCGCAAGTCACCGGAGCCACAAGGGCGCCGACGGGCGGAGAGGAGCTTGGGCGCTGAGTCGAAAGCTAGGCGCTTCAGCCGCAAGCAGCTCATCGGAGCGCTGACGGTCGCGGCGACCGTGATCGGCCTTCTGAGCAGCAGCACCTCGCTGTTCGACTGGTTCGGGAAGGAGGTGAACCCGGTGACACCGCCACCGGCGGTGATCAGCTCCCACCTCACGCGCCCTCAGCTGGTCAGCGCCGACAAGACCCTTGGCGCCTTCCTCGCGGAAATCGACAAGCCGACGACGAGCCTCACCGCGTATGAACTGGCCGAGGAAGGCTTCGAGTTCACGGTGGGCATCCATCTCCAGGGCGAACAGGGCAGGAACACCTTCCTCATGTGGACCGTGCTCGACGACGCCACGGGCATTCCGCTGGCTGAACCCATCTACCACCAGGAAGCCGCGCGGCTCCAGCCACGCGGACCCGACCAATCCAGGGAAGTGCCGATATGGATCCCGTCGCCGCCGAGGCGCGGGAAGTTCGACTTCCAGGTGATCCTGCTCGATCAGAACCATCGGCCGCTCGTCCGGGCCCAGCAGACGTTCGTGGTCGACAGGGCGCCGGTCGGCTGAGCTCCGCGCGCTGCTTCGCCCCTCGCCGTCAGCCGGCAGGAACGGCCGTACTCGGCCTCGAAGGCGGCAAACCCCTCTGGCGTTGCGGGACGTCCGTCGTACTCGGGCACGACCGCTGGATAGGTGTCGGGAACTGGCGTCAGCTCGCCGTTGGGTCGCCGGTCCTTGACGATGTACTCGCCGCAATTTGGGACCGCAGGCGCCCCGAAAGCCGCGTAGGAAAGCCAGCTCTAACCGTTCGCCGCGATTGAAACGCTTGTCGGACGTTTGCGAGTGATCGCCTGTCCGTGCTGTGACGTGGTGCGGCGGCTACCGGCGCTTCTGCGGCGATGCTGCGTCGCTTGGACGCTTCAAGCTCCGAGCGCGAACAGCGGCCAGCGGCCGGGGACGCCCTTGAGCTCGTGGAAGCCCCGGTCGTCGAACGCGAACGGGCCGCCGACGACCGTGCCGAACACGGTGCCTGAGACGAGCACCTCGCCGGGGGCTGCCAGGCCGCTGACGCGCGAGGCTATGTGCACGGCCATGCCGCCGACGTCCCGGCCGATCAGCTCGCACTCGCCGGTGTGCGCGCCGATGCGCACCTCGATGCCGAGCTCGCGCGCGGCGCGCGTGATCGCGAGCGCGCAGCGCAGGGCCCGCGAGGGAGGACCGTCGAACGTGGCCAGGAAGCCGTCGCCCACGGTCTTGACCTCGCGCCCGCCGAAGCGCGCGAGCTGGGCGCGCACCTGCTCGTCGTGGTGGGCGAGCAGGTCGCGCCAGCGCCCGTCGCCCAGCTTCGCCGCGTGCGCGGTTGCGTCGACGATGTCCGTGAACAGCACCGTCAGCAGAGCGCGCGAGAATTCGCCGCCGCTGCGCACGCCGGTGAGGAACTCCTCGACCTCCTCGACGATCGCGTCGCTGTCGCCGAGGAACGGCAGCGAGTCGATCCCATCCAGCTCGACGTAACGCGCGCCGTCGATGTGCTCGGCGAGGTAGCGCGAGTGCCGCACGTCCCACATCTGCTCGTTGGGCCGGTGCATGATCAGCGTCGGCACGCGGATGCGCGGCAGCATGTGGCGAACGTCCTGGTCGACCATCGCCCTGAAGATGACCCGCGCCTCGCCGGGGCTGGCCGCGAGCCGCTGCATGCGCGCGAACCACGCGATCAGCGCCGGGTCGTTGGCCATCGACGGCGCCCACGCGGACATCGCGTCGCTGTTGGCCTCGCCCCACGTGGCGATGTTGCGCTCGGTCAGCGCTTCGCGGTCCTCCCTGGTCATTGCCCAGTCGTAGTCGGGAGCCCACGAGGTGCGCGCGATCGACGCGTACATCACCAGCGCTCCGATCCGCTCAGGGTGCTCGGCGGCCAGCAGCGCACCCACGAGCCCTCCCTGCTGGTAGGTGAACAGCGCCGCGCGTTCGCTGCCGGCTGCGTCGAGCACCGCGATCGCGTCCTGCGCCTCCTGCTCGATCGTGTAAGTCTCGAGCACGCGCTCGGACAGCCCGGTACCGCGGCCGTCGAACATGATCAGCCGCCCGAATGTCGCCAGTCGTTCGAGGAAGCGGCGATTGGCGGGCGCCTCCCACAGCTGCTCCAGCTGTGTCAGCCAGCCGGTCACGAACAGCATGTCGAGCGGGCCGTCGCCAATCACCTGGTAGGCGATGCTCGCGCCCTCGCTGCGCGCGTAGCGGGTTGTGGGCACGGTCATTCCTCTTCGAGCAGCGCGCGAAACGCCGCCGATGGCTCCACCGTCGCGCCCGCGGCGTGCACACGGTCGGACAGCCACAGGTCGGAGGTGACCACGCGGATCGTGCCCGGCTGGGCGTCCGCGCTGAGCAGGCGGACGATCTCGTCATCGGCCGAGTCGCGTCGGGGGCGCGGGGCGTGCGTCACCACGATCACCGTCGAGCGGATCGGCGGCGAGGGGGGCTGCTCGAACACGACAGTCACGTCAGCGCCGCTCGCGGCGGCCCATCGCTCGAGCATGATGACCAGCTTGACCATCGCGCCGTGCCGGTCCTTCCACCACGCGTCCGGTCGCGTGCCGATCACGTTCATCCCGTCTACGAGCCAGCGCACCGCGAGCAAGCCTACGGCCTGGCCCGCCCGAGCCGCGTCGCGCCGGCGTTCCTGCTGGAGTTGCTCGCTGCAATGCGACTCGAGGGCATCCATACCGGCGACATCGTCGAAGTCGATCACAAGGGTCGGCGCTTTCACGCCGTGGTCACCGGATCGGCGCCCGGCGGCTTGGCGATCCAGCCGACCGACCGGCGGGTCAATCACTACAGCTGCCGCAGTCGCGAGGTGATCGGCCACTGGGCAAAGCGCGGGCGCCCGCGGCAGACGAGCGAGCCCCTGCGACCCTCCCCGCGCCAGCTGCAGATCAACCTGTCGCCGGCGCCGGAGCCGGAGCAGCCGGAGGTTTGAGCGTGGGCGCTCAAGGCCCCGCCTCGCGGGGCGGTGTCTCGGTGGACGGTGCGCCGCAAGCATGTGTATGCGGCTCGAAGCCGTCGGCTGAGCGACGACGCGTCGTCAGTGCGAACAGGACCGCGAAGACAGCCACGCCGAGGATGTTCGCGAACAGCCTGTAGTCGACCGTCACGCCGCTGAAGATCCGCGCTCGCGTGGGGCGAGCGTGGGGGATCAGGCCGGCTACGCTGAACAGACCGTCGACGATCAGCGCGGCGAGGATCATCGCGACCAGCATCAGCGCGACGATTCGCGCCGCGAAGCGCCGGCCGTAGCACTTGCGGTAGATGGCCACGATCGGCAGGATGATCAGGTCGGCGAAGATGAACGCGATCACGCCGGCGAAGCCGATGCCCCCTGACCACAGCACCGCGGCGAGTGGGACGTTGCCGATCGAGCAGACGAAGCTGAGGACCGCCAGCAGCGGGCCCACGAGCACGTTCTCGGCCAGGCGCAGCGCTTCGGGGGCCTGCCTTGCGAACAGCTCGCCCAGGAAGCCGTTGCCGAGCAGGCCGACGAAGCCCGCCAGCAGGAGGCCGACGAGGATGTCCCTGTAGACCATCGCCCAGTCGTTGCGGAAGTTGTGCGCCACGTCCGACCATGCCTCCACGGAGGTCAGGCGCGGGCGTATGGAGATGCTCGCCCCGGCCGAGCGGTGCTGATGGCCGGGGTCGGCCGCACGGGCGTGATCGCGCGCCTGGGCTTCCAGGCGCGCGGAGACGAACAGGCGCAGCAGCATCGTCGTGATGGCGACCAGCACAACCCCGCCGACGAGCTCGGCGAGCGTGAACTGCCAGCCGATCAACAGCCACAGCACGATGCCCAGCTCGACCACCAGATTGGTCGAGGCGAACTGGAAGGCAAGCGTGGTGGCGGCCGACGCACCGGCGGCGAACAGCGCCCTGGCGATGGCCACGGCCGCGTAGGAGCAGGAGGAGGAGGCCGCTCCCAGTCCTGTAGCAAGCGTCACGGCGCGAACCCCAGAACCCCCGAGTGAGCGTTCGACCCTATCGGGCGGGACCCACGCCTGCACGATCCCGGAGATGGTGAAGCCCAGCACCAGCGCCCACCAGATGTTCCAGGCCATCAGAAAGGCATTGGACAATCCTTCGCCGATGCTGTTCAGGACGCTCGTCACGGGGAGATTCCAGTGATCGTGGAACTCAGCTCGGTGCGGTGAGGATGAGTATGACTCAACCCAGTGTCGGCTCAACCAGACACAATGCTCCTATGAACGAGCTATCGCAGGCCGCAGGTGACCGTAGGCTCGAGCGGGCGATCGTCCTGACGCTGCTGAGCGGCGAGGGCGAGCGCAGGTGGTCCTACGGGGAGCTGGCCGCCGAGCTGCGCATCCAGGGCGAGCTGCTGCAGACGGTGCTGGGTCGACTCTCCGAGGCTGGCCTGGTGTGCTTCGCCGCCGGGGAGGCGTGGGCCTCTCCGGCGGCGCGCGCCATCGACGAGCTCGGGCTGATCGGCATTTGATGAGCGCCGGCGCCCATCGTGGCGTCATCCGCGCGCTCTCGCGCCCAGGGGTGACATCGCGATGAGCGGATGTTCCGGCGTGGGGATATAGGGTCTCGGGAATGAGCAGCCGCGTGCTCATCCTCTCCTGGGAGTACCCACCGGTCATCGAGGGCGGACTGGCCCGGCACGTGCGCAAGCTGGCGGAGGCGCTGGTCCGCCAGGGCGTCTGCATCGACGTGCTCACCCGCGGCGTAGGCTCCGAACTGGATCTCGGCCGAGCCTGCCCATCGGATAGCGGCGGCGTGAGCGTTCATCGTGTGCGCGAGCCCGGCTGGCCGCGCGACCTCGACCGCTTCGTGGCGTGGGTGGAGCAGATGAACGAGGACATGCTCGCGGCGGGCGAGGCGCTCGCGCAAGAGCACTCCTACGACCTTGTGCACGGCCACGACTGGCTCGTCGGGCAGGCCTCGGCCGAGCTCGCCGACAGGCTGGGCGTGCCGTACGTCACGACCATCCACGCCACCGAGCACGGCCGCCACCAGGGCTGGGTCGAGAACCCGCCGCAGTCGCACATCCACTCGGTCGAGCGGTGGATGGCCCGCCGCGCCGATGCGGTGATCGTCTGCTCCTACTACATGCGCGGCCACGTCGCCGACATCTTCGACATCGACGAGCGGCGGGTGGCTGTCATCCCCAACGGGGTGGACCCCAGCGAACTGCGACCGACGGGCGACCTGCGGGCGCTGCGGCGCGGGTTCGCGGCGCCGCACGAGCAGCTCGTGCTGCTGGTCGGTCGGCTGGTCTACGAGAAGGGCTTCCAGCTCGCGCTCGACGCGCTCCCGAGCGTGATCGAGCAGGTCGGAAACGTGCGCTTCCTCGTGGCCGGCAGCGGCACCCACGAGGCGGAGTTGAAGGCGCAGGCGGCGCGACTGGGCCTGTCCGAGCACGGGACGTTCCTTGGCTGGATCGGCGACGACGTGCTGCACTCGCTCTACCGGATCGCCGACCTGTGCGTGGTGCCGTCGATCTACGAGCCGTTCGGGCTGGTGGCGCTGGAGGCGATGGCCTCCGGCTGCCCGTGCATCGTCGCCGACACCGGCGGGCTGCGTGAGGTGGTGCCGGTGGGCGAGCGCGTGGGGTTGCGCTTCAACGGCGGTGACGCCGAGCACCTGGGCGTGATGATCGAACGGCTGCTCGTCGACGAGGGGCTGCGCGACCGCCTCGTGACGGAGGCCTCCGAGCACGTGCTGCGCTTCGACTGGGATGACATCGCGCAGCGCACGCGCGGCATCTACGATTCGCTGCGCGAGCTGGCGCCACGTGAGGAGGTGGGGAGGGGATGAAGGAGATGCTCGAGGGGTTGATGCAGGACGACTTTCCGCTGACGCTCAACCACATCCGCCGCAGGCTGGCCGGCTACAACCACGGCGCGAAGGTCGTGACGCTGGCCGCGGACGAATCGTCGGTCTACCAGGCGACCCATGCGGAGGTCTCCGAGCGCGTCGACCGGCTCGCACGGGCGCTGCTCGCGCTCGGCATCGAACAGGGCGATCGCGTCGGCACGTTCGCGTGGAACAACCAGCGCCACTTCGAGCTGTACTTCGCCGTTCCGTGCATTGGCGCGGTGCTGCACACGCTCAACATCCGACTGTTCGAGGAGCAGCTCACCTACATCGTCAATCACGCCGAGGACCGTGTCGTCTTCGTCGATGAATCGCTCGTCCCGGCGCTTGCGAAACTAGCGCCGACGTTCGACGGCGTCGAGCACTACGTGGTCATGGGCGACGGTGAACTGGCGCGCGAGGAGATCGACCAGCTCCCGGGCGCGCTGCTGTACGAGGATCTGCTCGAGCAGGCGGGGCCTGGGGAGTTCGACTACCCTGACCTCGATGAGCGTCAGGCGGCCTCGCTCTGCTACACGAGCGGCACCACCGGCAATCCCAAGGGCGTGCTCTACTCGCACCGCTCGATCAGCCTGCACACCACCGTCACGCTCGCGAGGGACGGGACCGGCCTCTCCCGCGCCGACCGTATCCTCGCGGTCGTCCCGATGTTCCACGTAAACGCGTGGGGGCTGCCCTACGGCGCGGCGCTGGCGGGCGCGGACCTGATTCTGCCCGACCGCTACCTGGCGCCGGAGCCGCTCGCCGGCCTGATCGCGAGCGAGCGCGCGACGATGGTCGGCTGTGTTCCGACGATCTTCCTGGCGCTGCTGCGCTACGCCGACGAGCATCCCGAGGTCGATCTCTCCTCGCTCTCCAACGCGGCCTGCGGCGGCTCGGCGGTGCCGCGACAGCTGATGAAGGACTTCGAGGAGCGCCACGACGTGCGCATCTTCCAGGCGTGGGGCATGACCGAGACGAGTCCCGTGGCGACCTACGCCCGGCCGCGGGAGCGCCAGCACGACGACTCCTACTGGGACGAACGCGCGATGCAGGGGCGGCCGCTGCCGTGGGTCGAGCTGCGCCTGGCGGACGGCGGCGGCGAGGTCCCGTGGGATGGCGCATCTACGGGGGAGATCGAAGTGCGCGGGCCGTGGGTCGCCTCGCGCTACTTCGCCGACAGCTCCGAAGACGAGAAGTTCGCCACCGGCTGGCTGCGCACCGGCGACATCGCCTCCGTCGATGAGCGCGGCACGGTGCATATCACCGATCGCTCCAAGGATGTGATCAAGTCCGGGGGCGAGTGGATCTCCTCAGTCGAGCTGGAGAATGAGCTGATGGCCCACCCGGACGTCGTCGAGGCTGCCGTCATCGCCAAGCCGGACGAGCGCTGGGCCGAGCGGCCGCTGTGCTGCGTGGTGCTACGCGAGCAGGCCGCCACGACCGCGCCGGACCTGGTCGAGCACCTGCGGGGCAGGGTCGCGAGATGGTGGCTGCCGGATGAGTTCGCGTTCGTCGCCGAGATCCCCAAGACGAGCGTCGGCAAGTTCGACAAGAAGGTGCTGCGCGGGCGGCTGGCGGAGGGGACGCTCGAGGGGCGCGTGCTGGTCTCGTGAGGTGGCTTTGGATGCCTCGCGGGGCGCAAGAGGCGCATGCGGACGTCGTGGCGACCACGATAGGTGCTAGACCTTGGGCCGCGAAAGCAGGCGAGCGCCTGCAGACGGCGAACCAGAAATGATGCCTTGCCAGAGCAGAACCGATTGGACAAGCACGGAAGAGGCCCTGGAAGCAGGGCCGCAGCGTTCACCCCACCATCAAATGGAGGTTGGCATGACTCGGACCGATGTCATGGCCTCGAGTAGGCCACGGACACCAGACGCAGCGTCGACGAGGAAAGGATCGCCCAGGACTTGGCGCGGGCTGTTGGCTGTGCCCGTCGTGTTGGCGCTGGCTCTGGCGCTCGTGATGCCCGGTGCCGCGGCGGCAACGGAATCCAAGTCCGGCTACAACCAGGAACCCAAAACACCCAAAACCGGCACGGCGCCGGCGAAAGAAGCCGAAAAACCGGCGACCACGCCAGCGGCCGAAGCGGCGCCCGCGACGACGAGCACCACCCCGATCACCAGCGAAAAAGCAAGCACGTTGCCGTTCACCGGCTTCGACCTGCGCTGGGACGTAGGCATCGGGCTGCTCCTCATGGGCGCAGGCATCTCGATCGTCGTGATGCAGCGCCGTCAGCGCAGCCACAGCCGGCGCTGAGCGCGGCCCGGCATCTTTCGATAGCGGAGCCACGGCGGGCCGATACGACCGCGCCGTAGCTTCGCGATGCGGATGAGAGGACTCGAACCTCCACCGGGTTGCCCCGACACGGACCTGAACCGTGCGCGTCTACCAATTCCGCCACATCCGCGTGCGGATGCGAAGATATCGCAGACACGGTCGGCAGGCGGGATATCGGCTGGGCATGGGCGCAGCCGATGGTCGCTGCCGGTCTGACGGTCCGCGATGGGTGGCGCGCTTTGCTAGCCTCGGGTCGATCGATTTCGCGCCGCTATCGTCCAGGGGACTAGGACGCCGCCCTCTCATGGCGGAAACCCGGGTTCGAATCCCGGTAGCGGTACTCGTCTCGCCCTAGCATCTCCCGCGACGGGCCCCGGTGTGATGTGCTCCGCCGGTCGCCCCGGAGCCGCGGGGCGCCACGAGCAGAACCGATGCGGAAGCGGTGATCGCGGCCTTCGGCGACGCACCCGTCGCCGCTGGCTGAGCCCGTCCACGGTCCTGGGCTCGGACGGATGTGCACGGGGCACAGCTTGCGAGACCGCAGCTTCCCGTGACGTCCCTTGTCGAGGGTAGCCTTGACTCTAGGCGGGATATTTTCTGGATAGTGGACTACGTGGGACCTTCGATAACTCGGCGGAGGCTCCGGCCCGATCGTCAACCCCGGTCGAACCTACGGGAAGGGCATTCGAACCGGCGGGAAAAAGTCAGAGACGCGTCTCGACTTAAGCGTCTAGACCCGTGAATCTCCTGTACACGTACGAGTGGGCATGGCGCCCGCTGGTTGGCGGAGTCCCACCGGGCGCCCTGGCTCGGAGCGGCTCTGAGTGTTCACTATTACTGGCGAAACGGAACGACTAGGCGGGGTAGACATGACTGTTATGTACAAGACACGCACCGCGACGCCGCGATTGCGTCCGGGCCCTGGTGGTCTGCCGCGCGGGCAGGTCACGCAGATTCAACGCAGCCGGATGCTCGCGGCCGCTGTCGAGGCGGTGGAGGATGTGGGCTACGCGCGTATGACCGTCGCCCAGGTGATCAGTCGTGCGAGGGTGTCGCGCAAGACCTTCTATGACGTCTTCACCGACCGGGAGGACTGCTTCCTGGCGGCGTTTGAGCAGGCGCTCAGCCAGGCCACGCTCATCGCGACAGAGGCCTACGAGGGCCAGACCAGCTGGCGTGAGGGCATCCGTGCGGCGCTGGCGAGACTGCTGGTGTTCATGGACGAAGAGCCCGGGCTTGCGAAGCTGTGCATCGTCGAGGCGCTCGGAGCTGGCGAGAGGGTTCTCGACCGCCGGGCGAAAGTGCTCGAGCGGCTCGCGGAGGTGATCGACCGGGGACGGGCGGCCACCAACGCCACCCGCGAACCACCAGAGGTCACGGCCGAAGGCGTGGTGGGCGCGATCTTCGCGGTGCTGCACACGCGCGTGCTCGATCAAGGCCAGGAGCCGCTCACCGATCTTCTCGGCCCGCTCATGAGCATGATCGTGCTCCCGTATCTGGGAGCGCGGGCAGCGGGCAGAGAACTGAGCCGGCCGCCGCTGGAGCTGCCGAGCGACGGGCGCTCCCGCGCGCTGGCTCGACACAAGGATCCGCTGGAAGGCCTGAACATGCGTCTCACGTACCGGACCGTACGCGTGCTCATGGTCATCGCTGAGCATCCGGGGGCGAGCAATCGCGAGATAGCCGAAGGATCGGGCATCGTCGACCAGGGCCAGATCTCCAAGCTCCTGAACCGGCTCGCACGGCTGAAGCTTGTGGAGAACCTGGGCGAGGGGCAGGAGAAGGGCGCCGCGAACGCATGGCACCTGACCGCACGGGGCGCGCAGGTGGAGAGAGCGACTCGGCCACGCTGAGCGTGGCATAGCTGTCCCATGTCCGGCCGGCGGTCGGAGCAGGAGCCAGGTGCTTCGCTTCCTGCTGTGGCGGCTGCTGGGCTTGATCGCGGTCATCGCGGGGTTCGCGCTGGTCGCGTGGTTCATCGACGGCGGACCGGGGAAGCTGCTGCGCGGCGGCGCGGCAGGCGTCGCTCACCTGTCGGCGGGCGCTCTCGTGGGCGCGCTCGATCGCTGGGTGGACGCAGCCTGGAACTGGACGCCCGCGCCGAGCGTCGCGCCCGCGAAGCTCCTGGTTGCGCTCGTCTCAGCGCTGCTCGCCGCGATCGCCCTCACGCGCGCACGCACCCGTCGCAGGCGTCGCTACGTGCGTCTGCGGGTCGAGGCCTACCGCGGCGATCATGCCGGCGCCGAGGCCGTGGCGACGATGTTCGCCGCGCTGCACAAGCGCCTGCTGCGGCGCTGGTGGCGGCGGTTGCTGTTCGGCCAGCCCTCGCTGGCGCTGGAGGTGCATCACACGGTCGGCCCGGCACACTCCGTCTGGCTCGCGCTCACCTGCCCGGCCGGACACGAGCGGCTCTTGGAGGCCGCTCTGCAGGGCACCTACCCGAACTGCCGGCTGCGTTCGTGCGATCTGCCGGTCGGCGTGCCGCCGGCGGTGCTGCGGTTGAAGAAGCACGCGGAGTTCATCAAGCGCGTGAAGACGCCGGATCGCTTCGAGCGCGACTCCGAGTCGATCGTGAACCGACTGCTCACCGTCATGGGCGCCTGCGCCGAGCCGGCGTTCGTGCAGATGGCGCTGACGCCGACACCGGCCTTGTTCGAGGCGTTCGCCAAGCGCCTGTACAAGCGCCACGAGGCGCACCTGTCGCGCGAGCGCAGGGAGCACCTGCTGGTTCGCGATCGCTCGATGGTCGAGGACGCCGAGCTCCGCGGCGGCTTGGACGTGCAGCACAAACCCCTGTTCTTCGTGGATCTGCGCGTCATCGCGCCTGATCGCTCGGTCTGCGAGCGCATCGCATCGGAGCTGCGCGCCCAGGGGGCGGAGAACCGGTTGGTCGAGCGCGGAACCACCGTCCGCCACGGTCTGCTCGGGCTCTACACGCGCCGCGTCCAGCGTGGAGAGGGCAACCCACTGCCCTCATTCCACAAGGGGGTGTTCGCGTCGAGCGAGCTGGCTCCTATGTGGCAACTGCCGTCAGTGGACTACCTGACGGTTCCGTTCGCGCGCTGCGGCCTGCCGCTGGCCCCGGCACCGCCCGCGATCTTCAGGCCTCCCGATGGCCAGGGCACTCTGCGCGACGCCGTCGGGGAGGTCTCGATCCACGTGGATCTGCGAAAGCAGAACACCGCCGTACCGGGAACGGTCGAGCAGGGCAAGTCCAGCTACCTGGTGGCCACTGTCGTCGAGGATCTCCGCCGTGAGCGTTGCGCGGTGATCGTGCTCGACCCCAAGGGAGACGCGGCCGAGGCCGCCGTCAGCGTGGTGCCGGCCGAGCGGACGTGCACGCTGCTCGACCTCGCTCATCCGACCTGCGGCTTCAACCCGCTGGCCGTGGACGCCCCCGCCGACGTGATCGCCGACTACGTGGTGGCGGCGCTCAAGAACCTCTTCACCGACGCCGACATCCGCGCCTCGTCCGATCGCTACCTGCGCAACGCGATCATCGCGGTGCTCGCATACGACCGTGGGTCGACGCTGTGGGACGCCGCGCGCCTGCTGTCGGTCGGTGAGGAGGGATACGCCTACCGCAGCGGTGTGGCGGCGCGAGTGCGCACGCTGCCGGAGTTCAAGGAGATCTCCGAGTTCTTCACCGCCGAGCTGACCGCACAGCTCGCCGACGCGCGCAGCACGACCACCGCGAAGCTGGACGCTCCCGTCAACAAGCTCGCGCGGCTACTCAACTCGCCATCGATCAAGCGAGTTCTTCTCAACGAGTCGCTGCGGCTCGATCTCGACCGCGTGATCGCCGGCGAAGAGGTGCTGGTCGTCAAGGGCGCGCTCGGCGCGATGGGGGCGGGCAACACCTCGGTGTTGATGCAGTTGCTCGTCGGGATGCTCGACGCGGCCTTGGCGCGTCAACAGGATCTCGTTGCCCCCGAGCGCAGGGTGGCGGTCGCGCTGAAGGTCGACGAGGCGCCGCTTGTCATCAACCGCGGGTTCGCCGAGACGATGGCGCTGAAGCGCTCGGCCGGCCTGGAGACGCTCGCCTGCTGGCAGGCCGACGCCCAGTGGACCGAACGCGAGCTGCGCGATCAGCTGGACGCGTTGTTCGCTCACCGCGTGTACTTCGCCACAGCCTCGGAACGCGATGCGCGCGCGGCGGTCGCGCTGACGATGGCCGAGTTCTCGGACATGGTGCGTCCCGGCATCGAGCGGCTGTCGACCCTCGGCCACCCCGACGTACGGCTGCATCTGCCCAAGCACCACGCGATCGCAAGCTGGGTCACTCCCGAGGGGCGCCAGGCCCCGTTCGTCGCCGAGACGATCCCGCTGCGCGTGGATCGCGAGCGCCTCGCGCTCCACGCCGCCCGACAGCATCAGCGCGGCGCCCGTCATCGCACCGATCTGCGCCAGCCGCACTGGGATCGTCGGCGCTCCGCGGCCGAGGACGCCCTGCCGGCGGGCCCGCCGGTGGGTGCGGCCCCGGTGACGGACTCGGGCCCTGCGCGCGCTCCCGCCGAGAGCTATCGCGAGCTGGTGGATCTCGACGGGGCGCACAGCGTGCGCTGGGCGAGGCGGATCGAGCTCGGCGGTGCGTTGGAGCCTGAAGAGCTCGACCTGGAGATGCTCGGCCTGATCGCCACGATGAGGCATGTGCTGACCAGCCAGCTGCACCGCCGGTTCAACCCCGAGCGTGCCGCCACGACCACGCAGCGACGACTCAAGCGACTCTCAGACGCGGGCCTGGTCGAGCGCTTTCAGTTTCATCGTCGCGACGGAGGGGGAACACCGATGTGCTACGTGATCGCCGCAGGCGGCCTGCGGATGCTGGCGGACCACGACCGCCCAGCGGCGCAGGGGGGCGGGTCGGGCGACTGTGGCGCTCGCGGGCCGGCGAGAATCGACTCGAGCGAGAGCACGCTGCGACAGGCACGTCACGACGTCCATGTCGCCGGCTGGGCGCTGGCGTTCGCCGCGGCCGCCAGGGGGTTCCGCGCGGCGCTGCGAGGACCGGGGGAGTCCGTGCTCTCACCACCCACGCACTCGAGCCCCGGGGGACGGGCGGCGCTCGCCCCCGGCGATCTGCGTCTGCCGGGCGGACGGACGCCCCACGACTTCCTGCGCTCCGACGCTGCCGGTGTACGTGTCGAGGTGGAGCGCTTCGAGACGGTGCGCGCTGATGCGATCGTCGAGGTCCGTGCACAGGGATCGCCAGCGCCGCGGACCGACGTGATCGTCGAGCTCGATGACCGGCCTGCTGTGGGACGGGCCGTGCGCAAGCTCGAGCGCTACGACCACTTCCTGGCGGGTTGGTCGACGCATACCCAGCGCTATGGCCAGCGTGCGGAGGCGGTCCCGCTCGTCGTGTTCGTGTGTCGGGATCGCCAGCGAGCGCGCGAGTGCGCCAGAGCCGCGGACCCCGTGCTGAGCGCCTGTCGCGCCTACGCCGGGGAGTACCCGCGCGACTGGGAGTACCCGAGCAGGGAGCGGATTCTGTTCGTCGCCGAGCGCGATGTGCACGAGGGTCTACTGCGTGCTTATTGTGTCCCTCGCCTGCCGCCCGAGGTTCGCGTGGCAGCCGCGCATGGGGATCCGCGCGCCGCCGAGGCGACGGTCGAGCAGCGCGAGCTCCCGGGCGCCGCGGCGGATGCCGGCGCTTAGCGCCCCGTCGGCACCAAATCGCCCACACGCAGCGCGAGCTCCCGCTCGTCCGCCAGCTCCTCTTGCGGAGATGTGGCGCGCTCGGGCTCACGCATTCGGGTACGCGAGTGGCGCTTTTGCGTGCCCATCCCGAGCAGTCGCCATTCTTGCGGGGGCGCACATGGTGCAGTCGCCCTCGCCTACATCGGGCGCGCGACTGTGCCTGATTGTCGCGCAGTTCCGCATCGCAGAGCCAAACTGCGGCGGGTGCGTGCGGGCAACGGCGTCGAGCTGGGCCCCGGCGGGCGTGCGCGCCGATCGCAATCGAGACGGCTCGCTACGCTCACCGCTCTTCATCTCCTCTCTCCCTGAGCCGTTCCGGCATCTGCCGGCCACGCATCCATAGCCGCCGCGGCGAGCCATCCAGCAGACCGGGATCCCGCTTCCCGCGCACCTCTGCAGCCGGCCCGCGCGCCCGCATGGACCTCCACACGGCCACATCGGCGACGAGCGCGATCGCGCCAAGTTCGCCCGCGCGCGCCCATTCGAATCGCGATTGCCGAGAACCCCCTTTAGGGGTTCTCGGAGTGCCGCGCGCGCCCCCTGAGCGTCGATGCATGCCCCTTGACGAGCGCCCGCGCTGCTCCTACAAGCCGGCCGAACCACCCCTCGCGCCGCCCGTCCGGTGGCGCCGATCCGACCGGCAGGAGCCAGCCATGACGAGCACTCTCACATCCCCATCCCCCGTCGCACGCCGAAGCGCCAGCCGCGACACCAGCGCATCCCAGCGTCGCCGCCCGACCCGCATCCAACGCCAGCGCGCCAGCCACGACCAGCACGTGCTCGGCCGCTACGCCGACGAGCAGGGCCACGCTCGCGAGGTGATCGCACGCGGCGGCGCGGCGGGAAGCACACTTGTCGTCGATCGTGACAGCGCCACACACGGCGACCCCCGCCTGGTGGCGCATCTCGCGGCCGACGAGCCCTGCGAGAACGCGGCGCTGATCTGCGAGCGCTACCTCGAGCACCCCGTCGCGACTCGACGCCGCTGCCGGCTGTTGACGTCAGAGGATGCGCGGATCGCGCCCTTCGCGGAGTCGGCGGACGGGAGCGTGGATCCGCCCCAAGGCGAAGCGCAGCCGGTCGACCGGCGCGGCTGCCTCTACCGACTCGAGCTCGTCCACAGCGGAATGTCGATCCCCGAGCTGCGCTGGCGTCGGCATCCTCCGCACGCGGGCGGCGTGGGTGAGGTCGTGAGCGCGCGCGAAGCGGTCGCCGCTCTGGAGAGCTACGAGCCGGTGTGTGCGCTCACGCTCGGGGGGCTCTCGCGGCGTGCCGGTGGCGAGGAGGTCTCAACGGCGGTGCTGCGGTTGGAGCTGGCGAGGGTGCGGGAGAGCCCGATCGTGCTCAACCGGCGCCTGCGCGAGGTCGTGCTCGCGACGGTCGCGCGCCATGAGCTGAGCATGAGCGAGATATCGCTGCGCTGCGGGCGCGTCAAGCGCGACCGCCGTGGCAACGAGAGCGGCGAGACCAGCTGGCTGGCTCGCCGTCTCGGGCTGCTGCCGGAGGGCGGGCACAGCGACCCCACGCCCTGGATCCACAGCGACGTGCTCGCACTGATAGCGCGCCGCGGGCTGGGCTTGAGCCCGCGCGAGGTCGAACTCTGATGAGCCTCGACCCGGCCGGATCGATCCTCATCGTCGAGTCCGATCGGCATCTCGGTCAGGCGATGGTCGAGCAGTTGCTCGCGGATGGCTTCAGTGTCGAGCTTGCGCGCAGCGCCGAGCACGCCCGGATCCTGGCGCGCGCCCGCACGCCGAGGCTTGCGGTGCTCGGATGGCTCGACTCGCCATGCGGTGCATTGGAGCTGCTGCGCGAGATACGTCGGTCCGGTCGTTCCGACACGCCGTGGGACCGGGCGCTGCCAGCGATCGTCGTTGGCTCCACGGCTCGCGAGCTCGACATGTTGCGCGCATTCGAAGCCGGGGCGGACGACTTCCTGGCAAGGCCGGCCACATACCTCGAGCTGAGGGCTCGCCTGCGAGCGATCCTGCGCCGCACCACCGACGGCCCGTGCCCCGTACGCGTGATCGAGGTCGGGCCGCTCGCGATCGACACCGATGCTCACCTGGTCAGCGTCGACGGCCGGGATGTGTCGCTGCGCCGAATGGAGTTCGAGCTGCTCGTGCACCTCGCCCGTGAACCGGAGCGGGTGTTCGCCAAGGACGAGCTCCTGCGCGCCGTGTGGGGATACCGCTCCGGCGGATCGACCAGGACCCTCGACAGCCACGCAAGCAGGCTCCGTCGCAAACTTGCCCCGGACGGGGCGCGTCGATGGGTGATCAGCGTCTGGGGGGTCGGCTACCGGCTGACCTGAGCGCAGCGACGCGGCTGCGCTGCGCTGCGCGTACGGCCACTCGCACACAAATCTTCTGCGGGCGCGAGCAGCCCGTGGCAGGCAACACGCAGCACCCCGATGGCGGGCCTCTGGGCCCGCCATCGGTCGTTAACCACCAATGACCGGCTGGTGCCGGTCGGAGCGGGCCTGGCCCATGGGCCAGGCCCGGGAAGGGAGTGGCGCAATGCCCTCTAACCAATATCCCCCCGAAGGCGCGGTTGATCCTCTGTCGACTGTCGAGGAATTGCTGCACTGGCTGCTTACGGCGGCGGTGCACTGCACGGTCGGCCTGGCGCTGGGCGTGCTCGCCGCGAGGCTGATGCGCGGCAGGCATCTGCACTGGAGTTGGGCGGCGGGGGCGCTCGGGTTGATCGCGCTGGTCCGTCCAGGTCTCGGCGACTGGGCGTTCACGCTGGCGCTCGCGGCTGCGTGCGCGGCCATCCGCGGGCGGCGCTGGCATCGCGAAGACATCGAGACGGGCGCCGATCTCGCCGACATCGCGGCCCGCAGGAGCCGGCCGCTGGACCTCCTGGGTGCGCTTGCGCACATGGCGCAGCGGCGTGTTCGCGAGCGCCTGGGCGCGCGGCGGTGGCTGCGCGGCGGGGAGCTGCAGGTGGGCGTCGAGGAGAGCGGGCGCATGGTGTCGATCGCATTCGGAGGCTGCGATGGGGGCACGCACACGCTCGTGGTGGGCGCCACCGGCTCGGGCAAGACCGTCACCCAGACCTGGATCGCCGTGCGCGCCATCGAGCACGGGATGGGCGCGGTCGTCATCGACCCGAAGGGCGACGGCGGCATGCGTGAGCAGGTGCGCCGTGCCGCGCTGGCAGCCGGAAGGCCGTTCATCGAATGGACGCCCGACGGCGACAGCGTCTACAACCCGTTTGCGCGGGGAGGCGCGAGTGAGATCGCTGACAAGGCGCTCGCGGGCGAGCGCTTCACCGAGCCGCACTACCTGCGCCAGGCCCAGCGCTATCTCGGCCACGTGGTGCGGGTGCTCCAACAGAGCGGAACCGAGGTCAGCCTGCGGGCGATGGTGGAGCAGCTGGATCCAGCTCGGCTGGAGGTGCTCGCCCGCGACCTGCCGGACGCCGACGCTCGCGCCGCGTTCGCGTACTTGGACTCGCTGTCATCCCGTCAGCACAGCGAGCTGGCGGGAGTACGCGACCGGCTGGCGATCCTGGCCGAGTCCGACGTCGGGCCGTGGCTGGATCCGCAGACGCCGGGCGCCCGGCGGTTCGATCTGCTCGCGGCGGTGCGCGCGCGGGCGGTCGTCTACTTCAGCCTCGAGTCCGACAGCCGACCCCTGCTGAGCGAGATGCTCGGCGCGGCGATCGTGCAGGACCTGCAGACGGTCGTGGCGTCTCTGCAGGAACACCCAGCGCCGACGCTGGTCGTGATCGACGAGTTCTCCGCGATCGCCGCCGAGCAGGTGGTGAGGCTGTTCGGCCGCGCCCGCTCAGCCGGGCTCAGCCTGCTGCTGGGCACGCAGGAGCTCTCCGATCTGAGGCCCCCGGGGCGCGAGAGGCTGCTCGAGCAGGTGCTCGGCAACCTGTCCGCGCTGATCGCTCATCGCCAGGTGGTCCCCAGCTCGGCGGAGCTGATCGCCGACGTGGCCGGTACCAGGGGCGCGTGGAAGGTCTCGCGCCACAGCGACGGCAGGACCACGCGCGTGAGAACCCGCGAGCCGGTGCTCGACGCGGATCGAGTGATGAGCCTGGGCCGTGGTTGGGCGGCGGTGCTGGTGCTCGGCGACGGCGCCCGCGTGCGCGTCGCTCGCATGTTCAACAACCACAAGAAGGAGGACCGATGATTCGAGCAGGCAGGGAATATTCGCCCGTGCAGCTGGAGGTACTGCGCTGGACGGTCCGTCTCGGCGCCGTCACGGCGGAGGCCGTGGCTCAGCATTGCGGTTGGACGCCCGCATCGGCGCGCGCCCGGCTGCTCGCGGCCGAGCGCACCGGTGTGTTGCGCCGCTGGCGCGTGCTGTCCGGCCAGCCGGCGCTTTTCACGGTCACGCGCGCCGGTCTGCGCGTGTCGGGCCTACACGGGTTCGAGCCGTGCCGGGTGAGCGTCGCCGGCGCCCCGCACGCGATCGCGTGCGCCGGGGTGGCGGCGGCTTTGGAGCGCGCCTATCCGGATCACCGGGTCATGGGCGAGCGCGAGCTGCGACTGCACGAGCGCGAATCCACAGCCGCGCTGGCGAGCGCGTGCCTGGGGCGCGGACCGGGCGGGGCTCCGCTGTTGCACCGGCCCGATCTGGTGCTCTGGCCGGATGGCGTGCGCGAGCGACTGCCGGTCGCTGTCGAGGTCGAGCTCACGATCAAGGCTCCGCGGCGGCTGGTGGAGATCTGCCGGGCATGGGCGCGCTGCCGCTGTGTCGCGGGCACGCTGTACCTCGCCGCGCCGGAGGTCGAGCGGCCACTCGCGCGAGCGATCGAGCGAGCACAGGCAGGCGAGCGGATCGCGCTTGTCCAGCTCGACGCGCTGGCGGACGGGGATCAGCGCGGGCGGGAGGCGGGCGAGAGTACCGTCCCAAGCGGTGCGTAGCTTGCCAGTGGGGGGTTCACCATCTAGCAATGGAGACCGATCATGTCCTACTTCGCCATCAATCGCGTCGTTCTGGTTGGGCGTCTCACCCGTGACCCCGAGCTGCGTGCGCTGCCCTCCGGGACGTCCGTGTGCGGCCTGCGGATCGCGTGCAACTCCAGTCGCCGCGAGGCCGATGGAGAGTTCACCGAGCGGCCGAACTTCTTCGACGTCAGCGTCTACGGCGCGGCCGCCGAGAGCGTGAGCCGCTACATGCGTCGGGGCAGCCGCGTGGCCATCGATGGCCGGCTGGAGTGGCGCGAGTGGGAAACCGCCGAGCAGGAGCGCCGTCAGGCGGTCAGCATCGTCGCCGACACCGTCCAGTTCCTGGACAGCCCCGGTGAGCGCTCGCAGTCCGGGGCCGGGGGCGAGGAGCTCTCAGGCGACGGCGAGGCAGCGGCCGACGGCGAGGGCGGCCGCGAGCTGGTCGGCGTCGGCGCCGGCGTCGAGGAGGACGATCTCGTCTTCTAGTCGCAGCCGACGGTGGGGCGCTCATGCGGCGCCCCACCGTCCCCACAGTTGGCCCCTGGGGGGCATTTTGTGTTTAAGGGTCCAGTCAGGCGCCGTGGAGGCATCCTCCGTGGCGCTGTGCGTAAACTGGCGCGCCGCGGCGCAACCAGAGATCAGCCTCGCCCTGCAAGGAGCCCTCCTGCGATGCCAGTGAACACGAAAGCGATCGGCAAGACCTACGCACCTGTGCTTTACGCGGTGGGGCGCGAGAAGATCAAGGAGTACGCCCGCGCCGTGGGCGAGACCAACCCGGTGCACCTCGATGAGCAGGCGGCCCGCGCGGCGGGTTACGCCGACGTGGTGGCGCCGCCGATGTTCGCCGTCGTCTACAGCGCCCCGGCGGTGGGGCCGCCGATCTTCGACCCCGAGATCGAGCTCAACTTCGCGATGATGGTCCACGGCGGACAGGAGTTCGTGTGGGGTCCGCCGGTGGTGGCCGGCGATGAGATCACGACGGTCGCGAGCGTCAAGGACATCTCAGAACGGGACGGCCGCGGCTACTACGTGTTCGAGTCGATCTCGACCAATCAGCGCGGCGAGCAGGTATGTCGCGGAACGTGGACGGACATCGTCCGGGGAGTGTGATCGGCATGGCAGAGCTGAAGGCGGGCGAGCAGATCCCCGAGGTGCGGATCACGCCTGACAAGTACCTCACGGTGCGCTACGCGGGCGCCTCTGGAGACTTCAACCCGATCCACATCGACGAGGAGTTCGCGCGCGCGGTCGGGCTGCCGGGGCGGATCCTGCACGGGCTGTGGACGATGGCGCAGGTGGCGCGTGCCCAGACCGAGGCGGCCGGCGGTCCGGAGCACCTCAAGCGCCTGTCCGTGCAGTTTCGCGGGATGGGCGTGCCCGAGCAGGAGGTCGTGGTGAGCGGCACCGTGCGCGAGGTGGCCGACGGGCGCGCGGTCGTCGACACGGTCGCCGAGCAGGCGGGCAGCCAGATCATCCGCAACGCGCAGGCAGAGCTCGAGCTCTAGCGGCGGCGTGCGCGCTGGCGCCGTCAGGGCGCCGCCTACAATCACATCCATGCTCAGCCCCCGCCAGGAGCGCATTCTGTGCAAGGTGGTCGATGACTACCTGCGCACGGGACAGCCCGTCGCGTCGCGCGCGATCGCGGCCGCCCCCGACCTCGACTGCGGTCCGTCGACCGTGCGCAACGAACTGGCCTTGCTGGAGGAGCACGGGCTGCTCGCCCATCCCCACGTGTCCGCCGGGCGGGTACCCACCGACGCCGGCCACCGATACGTCGTGGACCGCATGCTCAGCTCGGAGCCGGGACCTGCGTTGGGGCATCGCCTCGAGCTGTCGCTGATTCGGCGGGAGGTCGAGGAGGCGATGCGTGCGACCACCGAGACGCTGTCGCAGATGACCAACCTGCTGGCGGTGGTGTCGGCCCCGTCGCTGAACACCGCGACCATCCGGCACATCGAGGTGCTGGCGCTGCAGCCACAGGTCGTGCTGGTCGTGATCATCACCTCCGCCGGGAACGTGTCGAAGATGTTCGCGACCTTCGACCGTGCGGTCGACCCCGGCCTCGTGGCTTGGGCGGGGGAGTACCTGAACGAGCGGCTCGTCGGCCTTGGCCTGGGCGCCCGCATGCTCCAGCAGCGCCTGGTGGAGCCGAGCCTGTCGTCCACCGAGCTCGCGTTCCTCGCGCGCTTCGCGCCCGCCTTCGGCGAGCTCGCCTCGGAGGGAGAGGACTCGCTGTTCGTGGAGGGGACCGCGCGGCTGTTCGAGTCCGGGCACATCGAGGACACCACCAGGGTGAACGAGTTGATCGAGCTGCTCGAGCGGCGCGTGGCCTTGCTGCAGGTGCTGCGCGCGGCTCTGGCCGAGCCTGGCGTGTACGTTCGTATCGGCCACGAGAACGAGCTGCCGGCGATGCACTCGCTAGCCCTCGTCGCGACCGGCTACGGGATGATGCGGCGCAAGCTGGGGACGGTGTCGCTGATCGGACCCGTGCGCATGGACTACGCAGGCGCGATCGCGACCGTGCGCGAGGCCGCGCACCAGCTCTCGCGCTTCGTCGAAGATGCCTACGCCGAGAACTGAAGGACCGCGCATGCCTCGCGATCCCTACGAGGTGCTGGGCGTCGCGCGCGACGCCTCCGCGCAGGACATCAAGAAGGCCTTTCGCCAGCTCGCGATGGAGCTGCACCCCGACGTCAACGCGCACGACCCGGATGCCGAGGAGAAGTTCAAGGAGGCGGCTGAGGCCAACGAGATCCTGTCGGACCCCGAGCGGCGGGCGACCTACGATCGCTACGGCCACGAGGGGCTCAGGTCGGGCGGCTACGCCCCCAACTTCGACGGCTTCGGATCGATCAGCGATCTGTTCAACGCGTTCTTCGGCGGTGGCGCGGGCGGGCGTGGCGGGCCGGCGCAGGGTGGCGATGTAGCCGTCGCGATCGAGCTCGACCTGCTCGAAGCCGCCAACGGCGCCAACGTGGAGGTCTCCTACGAGGCGGTCGAGCGCTGCGAGCACTGTCACGGCAACGGCGCCGAGCCCGGCACGCCCATCCACACGTGCGCGCGCTGCGGCGGCGCCGGCCAGCTGCAGGCGGTGACGCGCACGCTGCTGGGGCAGATGGTGCGCGCGGTCGTCTGCGAGGAGTGCCACGGCGATGGGCGCGTGCCGGAGCAGCCTTGCGCGCAGTGCAGGGGTCGCGGCCGGCTGGCGAGCAGGCGCACGCTCGAGGTCGACGTGCCCGCCGGCATCTCCGACGGGCAGCGCATTCGCGTCGGTGGGCGCGGCCACGCCGGCGAGGCGGGCGCGCCCGACGGCGACCTGTACGTGGTCGTGCGTGTGCGCGCGGACGAGCGCTTCGTGCGCGAAGGCGACGACCTGATCACCGCGCTCGACGTCGCCGCGCCGCTGGCCGCGCTCGGCGGCACGCTCGAGGTGCCGACGCTCGAAGGCAGCGCCTCCGTCGAGCTCCCCGCCGGCACCCAGCCGGGAGAGGTTCTGACCGTGCGCGGAGCGGGGATGCCAGCGCTCAAGCGCGCCCGGCACGGCGACCTGCGCATCGTCGTCAACGTCGTCGTGCCACGCCGCCTGAGCCCCGAGCAGCGCGAGCTGATGGAGCGCCTGAACGACACCCTCAGCGATGAGAACCTGCGCTCGCAGGAGTCGGTGTTCACGAAGCTGCGGCGCGCGCTCGGCAGCCAGGCTGCGTGATCAGGCTCGCCGTTCGTGTCAGTGGCGAGCACGCCGAGCTCGTGCTGGCTGAGATGCTCGAGCTGGCGCCCGCCGGCGTGGAGGAGCTGCAGGGGGAGGGGGGGACGGTCGAGTACGCCGTCTACGGCGCGCCGGGCGAGCTGCCGGCGCTCCCCGACGTGCGCGCGGCCGTCGGCGGTGCGCTGGTGGAGATCTCCACCACCGAGATCCCCGACGACTGGCACGAGCGCTGGAGGCAATTTCACAGGCCCGTCCTGATCCATGCGCCTCCGCCGCGCGCGGGCGAGCGCAGGCGGGTGCCCGACCTGCGCGTGCGACCGCCGTGGGAGGCGCCAAACACGCCGAGCGCTTGCGCAAGCGCCGACGCGCGCGCAGGCGCCGTGCGCGAGATCGTGATCGACCCCGGCCAGGCGTTCGGCACGGGCGGCCATGCCAGCACGCGCCTGTGCCTGGAGCTGCTGCTCGCGCTGGCCGGCAGCGAGCATCCGGCGGGAGCGCTGCTGGACGTAGGCACGGGCTCCGGCGTGCTCGCGATCGCCGCCGCCGGACTCGGCTTCCATCCCGTGCTCGGGCTCGACCACGAGCGGGAGAGCGTCGACGCGGCCCGCCAGAACGCCGCCGTCAACGGCGTCGACATCGATGTCCGCCGCTTCGACCTGCGCCGCCAGGAGCTGCCGTGGTTGAGCGGCGCAGACGGGTCGGGCGAGCCGCCGGTGGTGCTCGCGAACCTCTTGCGCCCGCTCCTGCTCGCGCTCGCAGACACGATGCCCGCGGCGCCCACCCACCTGCTCGCCGGCGGGCTGCTCGCGCACGAGGCCGACGAGATCGGCCTCGCCTTCGCCGAGCGCCTGGGCATGCGCGAGCGCGAGCGGCGCGTCAGCGGCGAGTGGGCGGCCATGTGGCTGAGCGCAGCCTGAGAGCGCGCGCCGCGCGCGCCGACCAGGTCCTTCGGGGACGATGCTTCAGACGCTGTCCGGGACCTCCGTCGAGGCGCGCACGATCGCGCGGTAGACCAGGTCGATCGCCGGGCGCACGCCGTCCTCCTCCTGCATCAGCACGCCCGCCGCGCCAAGCGCCGCGCCGATCGTCTCCAGCGCCTCGCCCACGGCGCCCGGCACCGGGTCGCGGCAGGCGGCGATCGCCATGTCGAGCATCGCGCCCGCCTGCTCGATCGCGCCGCCGAACAGCGCCGGTCCGACGAGGCTCGCGTATCCGTAAACGCGCGCCAGGCGGCCCGACAGCTCGATCGTGGGGCCCCGTCGCACCGGGCCGGCGGGCGGCAGGCCGGGGCCGTCGAGCAGCGCGGCCATCGTGCCGCCGAGGACCGCCTTGGTGGTCTGCTCGTCAAGGCCCGCCTGCCACGCCACCCGCAGCGCCATGTACAGGGTGGTTGCCGGCAGCCCGTAGGGGGGGTCGGAGGCGAACACGATCCGCTCCGCCGGCACGCGCGCGAACAGCTCGATCACGTCGATCGGGAAGAAGCACGACATGTCGTACAGGACCCCCGGATGATCGGCCAGGCGCGTGGTCAGGATGCCCTGGTCGCAGATCGCCCCGTGCGCGAGGATCAGCACCGCGCCCGGGTGGCGCAGCGCAAGGTCCACGAGCCCGTCCGCCAGCGGCGGCAGGCCGCGGCCGGCGTGAATCAGGATCGGCACGGCGGCTTCTTCGGCCAGCTTGAAGACGTCGTCCATGTCGCCGCCGTCGAACACGAAGTCCTGTGCCCGCGGGTGCAGCTTGATGCCGCGCGCGCCGGCCGCCAGGCAGCGCTCAGCCTCCGCCAACGGTCCTTCCGTGGGGTCCAGCCTGGAGAACGGGACGAGCCTGCCGTCGCTCTCGGCCGCCCACGCGAGCACGCGGTCGTTGGGCACGCTGTAGGACGGCCTTCGCTCGGGATCGTGCAGCGGGAACACGCACGCGCGCCGCGCCTGCGCCCGGTCCAGCTGGGCGAGCAGTTGCTCCAGCGTCAGCGAGCGCCCGTCCTCGTCGAGGCCCAGGTGGGTGTGCGCGTCGATCACTTCCGCCCGCGCCGGGCGCAGACGTCGGACTTCGGCCAGGAACGGGGCGAGGGCGCTGGCGTAGAGCGAGTCGTTCACGGCGTGCACCCTATTGTGTCGAGCATGGCCTGGCAGGTCGTGATCGCTGGCGGCGGGTTCGGGGGCTTCTACGCGGCCCGCGCCCTGGAGCGGCTGCTGCCCCCTCAGAGCGCGCGCGTGACGCTCGTCAACGACGCCAACTTCATGCTCTACACGCCGCTGCTGCCAGGCGCCGCGGGAGCTACGCTCGACCCGCGCCACGTGGTGGTGGCGCTGCGCTCGCAGCTGCGCCGGACAGATCTCGTGATCGGGGAGGTCACAGGCGCCGACCCGGCCGCGTGCACGCTGGGCGTGCAGCGCATCGACGGCCAGCAGCTGGACCTCCCCTACGACCAGCTGATCGTCGCGCTCGGGTCGGTCTCGCGCACGCTTCCCATCCCCGGCCTGCCCGAGTACGCGATCGGCCTGAAGTCGCTGTCGGATGCCACCGCGCTGCGCAACCGCGTGCTCAGCTGCTTTGACGTCGCCGAGTCCGTGGAAGACCCCGCGATGCGAGCCGAGTATCTCGGCTTCGTGTTCGTCGGCGCCGGCTACGCGGGCGTCGAGGGGCTGGCCGAGCTGCAGGACTTCGCCGCGCAGGCGATCGAGCTGTACCCGCGCTGCGCCGCGCAGGGAATGCGCTGGGTTCTGGTCGAGGCGCGCGATCGGATCATGCAGGAGGTCCCCGCCAGCCTGTCCGAGTTCGCCGAACGCGAGCTGTGCGGGCGCGGGATCGAGGTGCGTACCGCCACCACGCTGCGCGAGCTGGACGGGCGCTCGGCGACGCTCTCCGACGGCGAGACGGTCGCCGCGAGGAGCGTCGTGTGGACGGCAGGCGTCAAGCCCAGCCCGGTGGTCGCTCGGCTCGGGCTTCCGCTCGACCAGGAGGGGCGCGTGCTGGTCGATCGCACGATGCGCGTGGATGACGCGGCGCTGCCCGCGCCGCGCGCGCGGACCGCGCGCGTGTGGGCGATCGGCGACTGCGCGGCGGTGCCCGACGCCTCCCGTCCGGGGCAGCCGTGCCCGCCCACCGCCCAGCACGCCATCCGCCAGGGGCGACTGGTCGCACGCAACGTCGCCGCCACGCTCGCCGGCGGCAGCGCGCGGCCGTTTCGCTACCGCACCAAGGGCGTCGTGGCCGAGCTCGGCCGCAACAAGGCCGTGGCGCTGACTCTGGGCATCCGCTGGCGCGGCCTGCCCGCGTGGCTGGTCGCGCGCAGCTATCACCTGTTGCTGATGCCCGGCATGGGGCGCAGGCTGCGCCTGCTGGTGGACTGGAACGTCGCGCTCGTGTTCGGCCGTGACGTGTCCGCGCCCGGGCGTCTGGGCAGCCCGACGCCGCTGGAGCGCGATCGGAAGCTGTGAGTTGCCTGCGCCGTCGCCGTACCGGCGTATCCTGGTCTGTGGATGGCCATACTCGAGCAGATCCAGGGCGATGTGAAGGGTGCGATGCGTGCCGGCGAGAAGGACCGGGTTGGCGCGCTGCGGCTGGTGCTGTCCGAGCTGCAGAAGGCGGCCAAGGAGGGCTCGGACGACGCATTGTCCCCGGAGGGGGAGCTGGCGGTGCTGCGCCGCGAGCGCAAGCGCCGTCTGGAGTCGGCCAAGGCCTTTCGCGAGGGCGGGCGCGAGGACCTGGCCGACGGCGAGGAGTCCGAGGCGGAGCTGATCGGCTCCTATCTGCCCGCGGAGCTCTCCCAGCAGGAGCTGGCGGAGATCGTCGAGCAGGCCGTTCGCGACAGTGGAGCCGAGTCGGCGAAGGACATGGGCATGGCGATGAAGGCCGCGATGGCGGCCGTCGACGGTCGTGCCGACGGAAAGCGGGTGTCCGAGCTCGTGCGAGCGGCACTTCAAGGATGAGGACGCAGATCGAGCTTTCAAACGTCGTCGCGGCCGAGCTTGCGGGCAGTCAGGACGTGGTGCTGCGTGCGCTGGAGGCGCATCTGGACTGCAAGGTGTTCTTGCGCGGCAACCTGCTGACCTTCGACGGAGAGGAGTCGGAGACGCACGCTGGCGAGCGCGTGGTGCGCGAGCTGGCGGAGTTGATCGCGCGCGGCCACCAGATCGGACCGGGGACGATCACGGCCGTGACCGGCGCGTTGGACGCGCACGAATCGCCCGCGCGTGTGCTCGAGGATGTCGTGTGGGCTCACCGCGGGCTGCGGGTCGCACCGAACACGGTCAATCAGAAGCGCTACGTGGACTCCGTGCGCGAGAACACGATCACCTTCGGCGTGGGCCCCGCCGGCACCGGCAAGACGTTCCTCGCCGTCGCGATGGCGGCGGCGGCGCTCTCGCGGCACGAGGTCAATCGCATCATCCTCACGCGTCCCGCGGTCGAGGCGGGTGAGCGCCTTGGATTCCTGCCGGGCGACCTGATGGCGAAGGTCGACCCGTATCTGCGTCCGCTGTTCGACGCCCTGCACGACATGCTCGACCCCGAGAAGGTCTCTCAGCACATCGAGCGCGGCGTGATCGAGATCGCGCCGCTGGCGTTCATGCGCGGACGCACCCTCAACGACTCGTTCGTGATCCTCGACGAGGCCCAGAACACGACGCCCGAGCAGATGAAGATGTTCCTCACGCGCCTCGGCTTCGGGTCGAGGATGGTGGTCACGGGGGATGTGACGCAGGTGGACCTCCCGCGCGAGCAGCAGTCGGGTCTGATCGCGGTGGGACACGTCCTGGACGCGGTCGAGGGGATCGAGTTCATTCGCTTCGGCGCCGAGGACGTCGTGCGCCACAAGCTCGTGCAGCGGATCGTCGAGGCCTACGACGCGCACTCCCAGCGTGATGCTCCCGTGCAGGGCGGGATCGGGGCGCGCGCGGCCGTCCGCAGCGCCTGATCGCCGATGCTAGAGGTCGAGGTGTTCGGTGCGGGCCTCGCCCCGCAGGCGCCGCCGGCAGCCGAGGTGCGGCGCCTGTGCACGATCGTCGCCGCGCGGATGGGCGTCGAGCGGGGGCATGTGGCGGTCGAGTTCGTGGACGGCACGCGGATCGCGCAGTTGAACGGTGAGCACCGTGGCAAGGCTGAGCCCACGGACGTGCTGTCCTTTCCGATCGACGGTGTGGAGCCGGTCGCAGCCGCGGCGGGTGTCGCGAGCGTTCCGCGCGAGCTCGGCGACATCGTCATCTGCCCGCAGCACACGCTCGACGTGCGTGAGGCGGTCGTCCACGGGATGCTGCATCTGCTGGGCATGGACCACGAGACCGACGACGGCGAGATGCTGACGCTCCAGCGCGAGCTGCTAGCTGGAGCTGGTGGGTGACGCGCGGGGGCTTCGTCGCGCTGGCCGGCAGGCCCAATGTCGGCAAGTCGACGTTCGTCAACGCGGTCGTCGGTGAGAAGGTGGCGATCGTCTCCGATCGCCCGCAGACCACCAGGCGGGCGATCCGCGGCGTGCACCGCAGCGGCGACTGCCAGATCGTGCTCGTGGACCTGCCGGGGGTGCAGCGTCCGCGCGACGAGCTGACCTCGCGCATGGCCCGGCGCGTGCAGCAGGAGCTCGACGGCGCCGACGCGACGCTGTTGATGCTCAACGCGGAGCAGGGCGTCGGGCCAGGCGACCGGTTCATCGCCAGGACGCTGGCGAGCGCGCAGAAACCGGTGACGATCGCCGTCAACAAGGTCGATCGCGTCGCGCGCGCGGCGCTGATGGCTGTGCTCGCGGATGCGGCCGAGCTCCAGGCGCGCGCCGAGGTGTTCCCGATCTCCGCGCGCAGGGGCTCGGGCATCAGCGAGCTGGTCGAGCACCTGACGGGGCTGATGCCCGAGGGACCGTTCCTGTTCGCGCCGGATACGAGCAGCGACCAGTCGCAGGAGCTGCTGATGGCGGAGTTGATCCGCGAGGCGGTGATAAAGCGCACGTTCCAGGAGCTGCCGCATGCGGTCGAGGTGGTGGTGGAGGAAGTCGAGGATCTCCGCGACGGGCTGGTGCGGGTGCGGGCGCTGGTCTGGGTCGAGAGCGACTCGCAGAAGGCGATCCTGATCGGCGCCCACGGGCGCATGATCAAGGCGGTCGGCACAGCCGCCAGGCGCGAGCTGCAGCGGGTGCTCGGCTGTCAGGTGCATCTGGAGCTGTCGGTGCGGGTCCGGCGCGACTGGCGCGGCGACGACGCGCTGCTCGACCGTCTGGGCATCACTTAGAGGATTCCGATTAACACAAGGGATCCGCTCCCGGAGAGTTCCAGCCCATCTGATTCATCCCACCTTTGATACGCGTGTCGCCGCCATTTGGGATACCTTCTGCATTCAGGTTCGTTCGTGAGGAAGGGTGCGGATTGTCGGCAAAGTACGCGGTATTGGGCCTCGTGATCGAGCGCCCTGGTTACGGATACCAGCTGGCACAGCGCTTGGAGGAGCGCTTCGGCTCCTCGGGCTTCGCGCCGTCCGGCGTGTACTCCGCGCTCGATCAGCTGAGCCGCGACGAGTTCGTTCGCGCGGCCGGCGAGCTGGGGCCAGGTCGCGCCAGGCGCGCCGCGCCGCGCACAATCTACGAGGCGACCGACGAGGGCGTCGATCACTTCGAATCGTGGATGCTCGGCTCCTCCCCGGCGCCACCGTTGCGCGATGAGCTGCACATGAAGATCGCCCTGTGCCGCCCGCGCAACCTGCCGCGCCTGATCGACATGGTCTACGGCCAGGAACTGGCGTGCATGGGTCGTCTGCGAGATCTCAAACAGCTGTGTGACGGGGAGATGGCGGGGGACAGGCGGGAGTGGTCGCGACTGATGCGGATCCTCTCCAGGGACGCCGAGATCGCGTCCTGGAAAGCACGGATCGAGTGGCTGCAGAGCGCGCGCGAGCTGCTCGAGCGACTGCTCGAGGACTCCGAGCGATCACGGGCTGACAGCGCCGTTGCGCTCAACGACCGGCGAGCGGCCGATCGCAGACCGGCTGGCGGGCGGATGGGCCGACTGCGAGCGCTGTGATGGCGAGCGCGTTGCTCACGCTCCAGGCGGTGAGCAAGAGCTACTGGCGCGGTCCGCACGAGCTGCGGGTGCTGGCCGGCCTGTCGCTGGAGACGCACGCGGGCGAGTTCACGGTCGTGTGGGGCAGGCGTGGCGCGGGCAAGACCACCCTGTTGAAGATCGCCGCCGGCCTGGAGGCCGCGGACAAAGGCAGCGTGCGGTTCCTGGACGAGGATATGGCGTGCATGTCGGAGACCCAGCACGCCAGGCTGATGCGCGAACAGATCGGGTGGGTTCGGCGCAGCGGACCGCGCAGCGGCCTACGCATGCTCGACTATGTGGCGCTGCCGCTGCTCCCCTCGCACGGGCACCGCAGCGCATACGCTCGCGCGCGCGACGCGCTCGGGCGCGCTGGGGTCGCCGAGTGCGCCCAGCAGGACTGGGAGAGCCTGTCTGACGGCGAGCGCGCTCTGGTCGGGATCGCTCGCGGGGTTGCGCGGGCGCCGAGCCTGCTGCTGATCGATGATCCCACCGCCAACCTCGGCGTGCACGAGCGTGAAGAGCTGATCGCGCTGCTGCGCCGCCTGGCCGACGAGGCGGGCATCGGCGTGCTGATGGCCGTGCCGGACATGCCTGAGATGATGGGCGCGCATCAGATGCTGGCTCTCAGCGGCGGGCGGATCCTCACGCCACCCGATCCTCCCGAGCGCCCGGGCAACGTGATCGAGTTCCCGAGCACGGAGCGTTCCGCGTAGGTGCTCGAGCTGCGGGACCTGGTCAAGCACTATCCGGCTGGCGACGGGGAGCCGGTTCGCGCCGTCGACGGTGTCTCGCTCGTGCTCGGCCCCGGCGAGCTCGTGGCACTGCACGGACCGAGCGGCTCGGGCAAGACGACGCTGCTGATGCTGATAGCCGCGCTTCTGCGCCCCGACAGCGGCACCGTGATCGTGGACGGCAAGGACGTGTCCACGCTCTCCGAGCGCCAGGCCGCGCACCTGCGCCTGTGCGAGCTCGGCTACGTGCGGCAGGCGGTCCACCTGCTCGCCAGCGCCAGCGCGCTCGACAACGCCGCGTTGAAGCTGATGGGAACAGGCCTCGACGTCGGCGAGGCGCATCGCCGGGCGATGCCGCTGCTCGAGCGCCTGGGCCTCGGCGAGCGCGCCCGGCATCGCGCCGAGCAGCTGTCGATGGGCGAGCGCCAGCGGGTGATGATCGCGCGCGCACTCTCGACCGACCCCAAGCTCGTGCTCGCGGACGAGCCCACGAGCAACCTGGACAGCGCCCGTGCCGAGGAGGTGCTCGGCCTGCTCGCTGACGTCTGCCGCGAGCGGCGCACCGCGGTGCTGCTGGTGACCCACGACCCGCGGGCCGCCGCGCACGCCGATCGCGTGCTCGCGCTGCGGGACGGAAGGCTCGTCGAGCACGAGCCCGACCGGCTGGCGTTCGCTGTCCGCGCCGAGTAGGCGAGGTAACGAGCGTATGAGGCTGTCGAACGTCGTTCGGCTCTACCGTGTGCGTCTGCGCGGCCGGCTCGTCCAGGAGGCGCTCGCGTTGTCGGGCATCGCCGTCGGGGTCGCGCTGCTGTTCAGCTCGCAGGTGGCGAGCACCAGCCTCAACGGCTCGGTCGCGCAGATCACCAACGGGATCGTCGGGCACATGCGCTTCCAGCTCGCCGCGCGCGCGCCCCAAGGCTTCGAAGAAGGGTTGCTGGGCGAGGTCCAGAGCATGCCGGGTGTGATCGGGGCGCTGCCGGTGCTGGAAGCGCGGGTGAACATGGTCGGCCCGACCGCCGCACGGACGCTGGAGCTGCTGGGGGCCAACCCGCGCCTGGCCTATCTGGCCGGTCCGCTGGTGCGCCGCTTCAGCTACGCGCGGCTGGCTGACCTGTCGGCGCTGGCGCTGCCCGCGCCGATCGCACAGGCGATCGGCGTGAGCTCGCTTCGGCCGGTCAGGCTGCAGATCGGGAGCCTGGCGCCGCGGGCCCTCGTGGGAACCACGTTGTCCGCGCGGGAAATCGGGCCGCTGGCGGACAGCCCGATCGCGCTCGGCCCGCTCTTCTACGTGCAGCGACTGGCCGGCATGCGCGGGCGGGTTACGAGCATCTTCGTTCGTCCGCGACCGGGGGACGAACGCGAGGTGCGATCCGCTCTCGCACGCCTGGCCGGCGCCCGCGGGTTGAACGTCCGTCCGGCCAACTTCGAGGCGACGCTGTTCAACCAGGCCGCCGGTCCAACCAACCAGTCCACGTTGCTGTTCTCAGCGATCAGCGCGCTCGTGGGCTTTCTGTTCGCGTTCAACGCGCTGCTGCTGACGGTTCCGCAGCGGCGCAACCTCGTCGAGGACCTCCGGCTCGACGGATACACCGCGGGCATGATCGTCAAGGTCCTGCTGTTCGATGCTCTGGTGCTCGGTGCGCTCGCGTCGCTCGCCGGACTCGCGCTCGGCGAGCTGCTGTCGGTGGAGCTGTTCAGCGGCAATCCCGGCTACCTGTCGCTGGGTTTTCCCGTCGGCTCCCAGCGGATCGTCAACTGGCAGAGCGTCTCCATCGCGATCGCCGGAGGAGTCGTCGCGGCCGTGCTCGGCGTGCTGGCGCCGCTGCGACGAGAGATCTGCTCACCGCTGACGCGCGCCTTCGAGCGCCAGCGGCGCTCGAAGGGCAGCATCGTCAGAGCGCTCGTCGGTGGGCTGGTCGCCGTGGCCGCTACCACCGCGATCCTGCTGCTGGCGCCGCAGGCGGCGATCGTGGGAGTCGTCTGCCTGATCGGCGCGCTGCTGCTGTTCCTGCCGGTGGCGCTCACGGGCGTGGTGGCGGTGCTCGAGCGGTTGCGGCGGCACTTCTCCGGGGTTTCCGCCTATCTGGCGGCCATCGAGCTGCAGTCGCGGGCCAACCGCACGCGTGCGCTGGCAATCGGCGCCACCGGCGCGATCGCGGTGTTCGGCAGCGTTGCCATCCAGGGGGCTCACAGCAATCTGCAACAGGGACTCGATCGGCTGGTCCATCAGCTGAACACGAACTCCCAGCTGTGGATCATGCCGCCCGGCGAAGAGAACCTGCTGGCGAGCAGCCCGTTTCCCGCCATCGAGCTCTCGGCGCTAAGGAGCTCGCCTGGCGTCAGTGCGATCGAACCGGTCATGGGCGGTCTGCTCGACTACGACGACCGGCGGGTGTGGGTGATCGGCGCTCCACCCGGCTCGCCCGAGCCGATCCCACCCAGTCAGCTCGTGGGCGGCGAGCTGGCGAGCGCAGCGGCGAGGCTGCGTGCCGGCGGCTGGGCGGTCGTCTCACAGGCGCTCGCCCAGGAACACCATCTGCGCATCGGACAGCGGTTCCTGCTGCCCTCGCCGCGCCCGGCTGTGTTTCGCGTGGCCGCGTTGATCACCAACCTGGGCTGGCCGCCGGGCGCCGTCATCCTGAGCTCCGCCGACTACGCCCGTGCGTGGGCGAGCGCCGATCCGAGCGCCTACTACGTGCGGCTGGCCCCCGGGGTGGCGCCACTGCCAGCGCGCGCCCGGCTGGCGCGGGCGCTGGGGCCAACGTCGGGACTGGGCGTGGAAACGTCCCACCAGCGCGAGCTTCGCCAGCGTTCGGCCAGCCGCCAGGGCCTGGCGCGACTGAGCGAGATCTCGTGGCTGGTGCTGATCGCGGCGATCCTGGCGATGGGCGCCGCGATGGGCGCGATGATCTGGCAGCGGCGCGCGCAGCTGGCGGATCTGAAGGTGGATGGCTTCAGGCGCGGCGAACTGTGGCGCTCGCTGCTGTTGGAGAGCGTGCTGCTGCTGGGGACCGGCTGCTCGATCGGTGCCGTGTTCGGGATCTACGGGCAGATCCTCCTCAGTCATGCGCTTGCCACGGTGACCGGCTTTCCGGTCGTCTTCTCCGCCGAGGTCCCGAGTGCGCTGTTGAGCTTTCTGATAGTCACCGCGGTGGCGGTCGCGATCGTCGCCGTGCCGGGGCGGATAGCGGCCGGCGCGCGCCCCGCGATCAGCACGCAGGAGTGAGTCCGGGGGTGTGCAAAGGCGTCCAAGTGTCGCCGTAGAACTAACTACTGTGCGGACAAGTTCCGATCATTGGTTCAATGTCCGACCCCCTACCGCTGTCGCGCGGGCAGCTTCGGGCGCTGACCGCTGCCGCTACGCGCGAGCTCAGCTGGGGCTTGAGGGCGGCCTCGCGCGAGTTGCGCGGCTGGCGACGGCGCGCAAGCACGATCCCCGATGGCCCGATTCGCGAGGACGCGCTGGAGACGCTCGAGCGCAAGCGCACCCACATCGTAGGCGCGGGCCTGTTCTCGATCCTGCCCGGACGGCGCGACCGTCGCCTGCTGCGCATGCTGGTCGCCTACGAGATCATCATCGAGTTCCTCGACAACGCGCATGAGCGCGCCGCCCACCAGCACAACGGTCGTCAGCTGCATCGTGCCCTGGTCGAGGCGCTGGACCCGTCGGCGCCGATCTCCGACTATTACCTGCATCACCCGTGGAAGGACGACGGCGGTTACCTGCGCGCGCTCGTGGAAGCGTGCCGCGAGGGCTGCGTGTCGCTGCCCTTCTACGAGGACGTGCGCCGCATGCTGCTGCAGGGGGCGAGCCGATGCGGCGGCGTGCAGAGCTTGAACCACCAACCCGACTCCAGCCGCCGCGGTGTCGCGTTGCGCGAATGGTCCGAGCGCCACTTCCCCGAGGAGTGGGACGCGAGCTGGTGGGAGCTGACGGCCGCCGCCAGCAGCTCGCTGGGGATTCACGCGCTGCTGGCCACGGCGTCGTGTCACGGTCACGACTGGGCGCGGGTGAACGCGGCCTACGTTCCGTGGATCTGCACCGTCAGCACGCTGCTGGACAGCTACGTCGACGAGGTCGCGGACATGGCGGGCGTGCAACACAGCTACCTCTCTTACTACCCGAGCCACGAGATCGCCGTCGGGCGGCTGTCCGAGCTGATCCGCCGCTCGGCACGCGAGGCGCGCAACCTGCCCGGCGGGCATCGGCACGCGGTGATCGCCGCGTGCATGGTCGCGATGTACCTGTCCAACGATCGCGTGCGCGGGCCGTCGATGCGTGCCAACACCGACCGCCTGGCCGCCGCCGGCGGCTCGTTGACCAGGGTGTTGCTGCCCGTGTTGCGGCTGTGGCGCGCCGCCTACGCGCAGCGCTCGGCATAGCGGCGCCCGGCGCTCGCCGATCGCATGATCTCGGCTCCCCGGCGTCCGCGACGATGCACCGCTCTGCAGACAACTGTACTATTTATCTTGGTGTGACTAGTCAGAACTGAATATTCAGAGCAGCCTTTGCGATTGGTCAGGACGACGGCATGATTGTGCGCACGCGATGATGGATGAGAACACGACTGGGGTTCTGCCCGCAGGGACAGAGAACGGGCGCCGTGCTGGGCGCCCGAAGACGGGTGGCTCCAGTGCGTCCAAAGCCGCGTCGTCTCGCCAGTGGCAGCGGGCTGGACGTCCTCAAGGGCGTCCGGCCCGCTCGAATGCGAATGGCGCCGGCGGATTCGAGACGGTCACCATCGAGCTGTCGAAGGCGCAGGTCGATCAGGTCATCCGCAGCGCCGGTCAGGGAGGGACGATGTCGGTGCTGCTCTCCGCCCTGAAGGACCCCAACTGGACGCTGGCGCTCGACTCCGACGAGTGGGCGTACCCGGCGCAGATGGAGGACAGGCGCCTGTCCCGCTCGCTGCTGTCGGGTCTGCTGGTGCTCTCATGCTTTCCCGCGGATGGGGGCTATCTGGGGATCGCGGAGCTGGCCCGCATGCTTGGCATGAACACGAGCACCACGCACCGCTATGTGACGACGCTGCTGGCCGTGGGCCTGCTCGAGCGCGACGCCGCCACGCGCCGCTACCGCCTCGCGGCTCCCTGACCGAGCCTCTGACGGCGCTATGACCGCGCGCTACGCGGTCGCCGCCCTCACAGCTTGCGCTCCAGTCGCCCGGCGATGTTGACGATCGCCGCCATGTCGAGCGGCCCGCCCCACACGAAGGGCACGCCGAGCACGTCGAAGCTGCGGCGGCGCAGGCGCTCGAGCTGGTTGTGCTGCAGCCGCGCGCGGTCGTGGACGGCCCCGGCGGCGCGTACGGCCGACTCGATCACCGCCCGCCGCTGCGCGCGCGGCGCTGGCGCTTCAGCGCCGCGCCCGCCGTCGCGCGCCCCGTCTGTGCCCGACGAGGCGATCAGGGTGAGCTCGGCGGCGGTGAAGCGCAGCGGCAATAGCGCGTTCACAACTACCGCCGCGAGGTCGCGGCCGAGCTGGCGGCGCAAGCCGTCCTGCAGCTCGAGCGTCTCGGTGACCGCCATCTCCGTGCCCAGCGCCACCGCCAGGTAGGCGGTGCGCGAAGGGCTCTCCAGCAGCTCGCGCAGCTGGCGGGTCTGTGCGGCGATCGGACCGACACGGGCGATCGCGCCGAAGGTCTGCGGTGAGCCGAGCAGGCCCAGCGCGTGGCCCGTCGCGGGGGCGTCGAGCACGACCAGGTCATAGCCGGCGGAGCTCCTGCGCTGCTCGCCACCGCCGGTCAGCCGCCAGATCTTGACCATCGTGACGAGCTCCCTGGCTCCCGGCGCCGCGGCGGCGAAGTATTGAAAGGTGCCGCTGGACGCGAGCACGCGGCCGGAGACGCGGCCTCCGAGCGCCTGCAGCCACTCCAGCAGCGCGCGGTCGGGGTCGATCGACACGCTCGACAGGCACTCGGTCAGCTTGCACTCGACGCCCCCCGGCGTCGGCGCGATCCCGAACAGCCCCGGCAGCCGGCTCTCCTCGCCCACCTCGACCACGATCGTGCGCCGCCCCCGGCGCGCCGCCAGCAGGCCAATGGCCGCGGCGATCGTCGTCTTGCCCACGCCACCCTTGCCGGTGACCACGAGCAGCTTGCGGTCGAGCACCGATTGCATCGCCGTGGCAGTGTCTCTGAAAACCGGACACCGGGCGACGGGACCTACAATCACGCCGATGATGACATCTGGCGCCGAGCCGATCGACGAGCTGCTCGAATATGACCGCGACGGCCTGGTGCCGTGCGTCGTGCAGGACTGGAGCACCGGCGAGGTGCTGACGCTGGCGTACATGAACGAGCAGGCGCTGGCGCGCACGCGCGAGACAGGTGAGCTGCACCTGTGGAGTCGCTCGCGGGGCGAGCAGTGGCACAAGGGCGCCACCAGCGGCAACGTGCAGGCCGTGCGCGCGCTGCGCATCGACTGTGACGGCGACGCGCTGCTGGCGCTCGTGGAGCCGGCGGGCCCGGCCTGTCACACGGGCGAGCGCACCTGCTTTCACCGCGGCGAGCTCGACTCGGGAGCGCCGTACGAGACGCTGCCCGCGCTCGAGCGCACGATCACCGAGCGCGCGCGCGAGCGCCCGGCGGGCTCCTACACGGTCGAGCTGCTCGACGATCCCGCGCGCATCGGCGAGAAGGTGATGGAGGAGGCCGAGGAGGTGGCGCGCGCCGCGCGCGAGGAGTCCGACGAGCGCGTCGACGAAGAGGCCGCCGACATCCTCTACCACCTGCTCGTGCTCGTCCACAGCCGCGACCGGTCGCTGAAGGACGCTGAGCGAGTGCTCGATGGCCGTCGCTCCTAGCCCGCCCGGGACGAGCGCGGCGGGCGTCACGCCGAGCCTCGAGCGTGCACGGGAGCTCGCGCGCACCCACAACCTGATTCCTCTCAGCTACAGCTTCATCGAGGACTGCGAGACGCCCGTGTCGGCGTTCCTGAAGCTGCGCGCGCTGGCGCCTGGCGAGCCGGCGTTCCTGCTGGAGTCCGCCGATCAGGGGCAGCGCGTCGGACGCTGGTCGTTCATCGGGTTCCGACCGCGCTCGGTGCTGCGCTGGTCGCTCTCCGACGGGGGCGACCCATATTCGCTGGCGGCCGAGCACGTCGCCCACTTCACGCAGGCGCCGTTGGACGCCGTCGGAGCGGGCGCGGGTGTGCCGCCGTTCATAGGCGGCGCGGTGGGCTACTTCGGCTACGACCTCGTGCGCACGGTCGAGCCGCTCGGTGATCCGTTGGGCGGGCGGGCCGCGGACCTCCCGGACACGGATCCCCTGGGCCTGCCCGACATGGCACTGATGCTCTCCGACGCGCTGGTCGTCTTCGACCACCTCAAGCACACGGTCACGATCATCGCCAACGCCGACCTCCGGGCCGCGTCGTCCCCGGGGGGGGAGCCCGACGTCGAGCGCGCGTACGAGCACGCCGCGCGCACGATCGGCGAGGTGCGCTGCGCGCTCGCCGGCCCCGTCCCGCGTATCGAGCCGCCGACCGGATCGCACCCGCCGGAGCGCCGGATGCCGGCGTTCGAGTCGAACATGTCGCGCGAGCGCTTCGAAGCGATGGTCGCGCGCATCGTGCGCTACATCTACGCCGGCGACGCCTTCCAGGTGGTGCCCTCGCAGCGCTGGTCTGCGCCGGTACCGGTGGAGGCGTTCTCGATCTACCGCGGCCTGCGCGCGGTCAACCCGAGCCCGTACATGTACTTCCTGGACTTCGGCGACTTCCAGGTGGCCGGCGCGAGCCCCGAGCCGCTGCTGACCGTCAGTGGCCGGCGTGTGAGCACAAAGCCGATCGCCGGAACCCGCCCGCGAGGCGCGACCCCGGAGGAGGACAGGCGGATCGCGAGAGAGCTGCTGGCCGATGAGAAGGAGCGCGCCGAGCACGTGATGCTCGTCGACCTCGGTCGCAACGACCTGGGCCGTGTGTGCGAGTACGGGAGCGTCGTCGTGGACGAGCTGATGGAGATCGAGACCTACAGCCACGTGATGCACATCGTCTCCTCCGTGTCGGGAACGCTGCGCCGGGAGGTTGGCGCGATGGACGCGCTGCGCTCGGTGCTGCCGGCCGGCACGCTCTCCGGCGCCCCCAAGGTCCGCGCCATGCAGATCATCGACGAGCTCGAGCCGGTCAAGCGCGGGGGCTACGGCGGCGCGATCGGCTACCTCAGCTACGCCGGCGACCTCGACACCGCGATCCACATCCGCACGGTCGTCGTCAAGGATGGCGTCGCCCACGTGCAGGCGGGCGGCGGCACCGTCGCGGACGCCAAGCCCGAGTACGAGTACGAGGAGTCGGTGGCGAAGACACGCGCCGTGATGCGCGCGGTAGAGCTGGCATGCGAACAGCCGGATTGGGCATGAACGTCCTCGTTCTGGACAACTACGACTCGTTCACGTACAACCTCGTGCAGTACCTGGGCGAGCTGGGCGCGGAGGTGCACGCGGTGCGCAACGACCGCGCGACCGTGGAGGAGCTGCTCGCGGGAGGCTACGATCGCTGCGTGGTATCGCCGGGGCCGTGCACGCCTGAGCAGGCGGGCATCACGCTGGAGCTCGTGCGGCGCATGCCCGAGGCGGGGATCCCCACGCTCGGGGTGTGCCTCGGTCACCAGGCGCTCGCGCAGGCGTTCGGCGGGCGCTGGAAGCTGCACTCGCCCGTGCACGGCAAGGCCACGCGGATCGAGCACGACGGCCGCACGATCTTCCGTGGCCTGTCATCGCCACTGACGGTCGGGCGCTACCACTCGCTGGTGGTCGACGCCGATATGCCCGACTGCCTGGAAGAGTCCGCGCGCGGCGATGGCGTGGTGATGGGCGTGCGCCACCGCGAGCTGCCCGCGGAGGGCGTTCAGTTTCACCCGGAGTCGGTGCTCACCGAGCAGGGCCGCGAGCTGCTGGGCAACTTCCTGTCTACTGTATAGCCATCGCTATACACCACTCACGACGAGAGAGTTAATCCCGACCACATGCCCAACGCGATCCTGACCCGCGCGATCGACGCGCTGGCATCCAGGCGCGATCTCAGCGCCGAGGAGACCGCGGAGGTGCTCGCGGAGATCATGCACGGCGAGGTCTCAGAGACGCAGATCGCGGGCTTCCTGATCGCTCTGAGGACGAAGGGGGAGACGGTCGAGGAGCTGGCGGGCCTGGCGCGCACGATGCGCGAGCTGGCGGCGCACGTGCCGAGCGAGCGCGAGGACCTGCTCGACACCGCTGGCACGGGGGGTGGGCGCAGCAGCTTCAACGTCTCGACGACGGCGGCGCTGATCGCGGCGGGCGCGGGCTGCGCGGTGGCCAAGCACGGCAACCGCTCGGCCACGAGCAGGTCGGGGTCGGCCGACCTGCTGGAGGCTCTGGGTGCGCGGATCGACCTCGATCCGAACGGCGTGGCGGGCTGCATCGACGAGGCCGGCTTCGGCTTCATGTTCGCGCCGGCCCACCATCAGGCCACCCGCTTCGTGATCCCGGTCCGGCGCGAGCTGGCGGTGCGCACGATCTTCAACCTGCTCGGGCCGCTTACCAATCCGGCGGGCGCGCGCCGCCAGCTGATCGGCGTCTCGGACTCGAGCTTCCTGGAGAGGATGGCGGGCGCGCTGGCGAGGCTGGGCGTCGATCGCGCGCTGGTGGTCACCGGCGAGGACGGGCTGGACGAGGTCTCGGCGAGCGCGCCCACGAAGGTGGTCGAGGTCAACGGCGAGGAGATCACCAGCTATGTGCTGAGCCCGCGTGAGGTGGGGATCGAGTCAGGATCGGGCTCGGCGGCGCTGGAGGGCCCGGAGGGCGGCACGCCCGAGCAGAACGCGCGCGTCACGCGCGCGATCCTGCGAGCTGGCGAGGACGCCGGCGAGGTCGCTGGCGCCGGCGGGGGCGAGCGGCCACCCGGCGAGCCGCTTGCGCTGATCAACGCGGGTGCGGCGATCTACGCGGCGGGCAGGGCAGACTCGATCGCCGAGGGCGTGCAGGCGGCGCGCGCGGCGATCGCCGATGGGCGCGCGGCGAGCGCCCTGGAGCGCTACGTGCAGGCCAGCAACAGGCATGCGCCCGAGCGGGTGAGCGGATGAGCCAGGAGACGACGACCGTGCTCGAGCGCATCGTGGCGGAAACGCGCAGGGAGCTGGAGCGGCGCAAGCGTGAGCTACCGCTGCGGGAGCTGCGCGCGGCGGCGCTGGGACACGTGCGGCCCACCAGCGCTGGGCGCCGCTTCCACGACGCCCTGAACGGGAGCGGCGTGGGCGTGATCGCGGAGTTCAAGCGCCGCTCGCCGTCGGCGGGGACGCTGCGCGAGCAGCCCGACCTGGCGGAGATCGTCAGCGCGTACGAGCGCGGCGGGGCGGTGGCCGTGTCGATCCTCACAGAGGGGCCGAACTTCGAAGGCACGCTCGACGATCTGCGCGCCGCGCGAGCCGCCTGCGACCTGCCGCTGCTGCGCAAGGACTTCGTCGTGGACGTCTACCAGCTCTACGAGGCGCTGGCGGCGGACGCGGACGCGGTGCTCCTGATCGTGGCGGCGCTGAAGCCGGCGGAGCTGGCGGCGCTGCACGCGTGCGCGCTGGAGCTGGGGCTCGACGCCTTGGTAGAGGTCCACGATCGCGAGGAGCTGCGCGGCGCGCTCGAGATCGGAGCGGACATCGTGGGGATCAACAACCGCGACCTGCGGGACTTCAGCGTCGACCTGCAGCGCACGGAGGCGTTGATGGAGCACATCCCGAGCGGCGTGACGGTCGTGTCCGAGTCGGGGATCGCGGGCGTCGAGCAGGTGCGCCGGCTGCGCGCGCGCGGCGTGCGGGCGGTGCTGGTGGGGGAGTCGCTGATGCGCGCGGACGATCCCGCGGCGGCGTTGAGAGCGCTCACGTCGGAGCGCCCTGACATGATTTAGCCAGGTGCGCGCAACGCTTTAGATGGCGTTGATGGCTGCCGTTCATCCTGTCAGCAATGAAACGAACCTTCCTGATCCCGTTCATCGCCGCCCTGCTCGGCGGCGGCATCGTCGTGGCCGTGGTGGCCGCGGCCGGTGACCTCGGCGAAAGCAAGACGACGACCGTGACGACCGTGCAGTCGCAGGCCCTGCCTGCGACTCCTTCGAATGCTTCGCAGCGGAGCGCCGGTGGGCTGACGCCGCACGAAGCCTACGTACGCGACGCCCCCGGCGTGGCGTTCGTGACCTCGACGGTCGTGCAGAAAACCGAATCGCCGTTCCTCTTCGGGCAGGAATCCCAGAGCCAGGACGAGGACACCGGCTCGGGCATCGTGGTGAACGGCAACGGCACGATCCTGACGAACTACCACGTGGTGGCGAACGCGGTCAAGGTCACCGTCAGCTTCGAAAAAGGCAAGTCGGTGGAAGCGAAGGTGGTCGGCACGGATCCCTCCGACGACCTCGCGGTGCTGCGTATCTCCACGGATGGCCTGACGCTTCACCCGCTCACGCTCGGCGACTCCTCCGCCGCGCAGGTCGGCGACCCGGTGTACGCGATCGGCAACCCGTTCGATCTCGAACGCACGCTCACGACAGGCGTGATCTCGGCGCTGCAGCGCCAGATCACGGCGCCCAACGGCTTCACGATCGACAACGTGCTGCAGACCGACGCGCCGATCAATCCAGGCAACTCGGGCGGCCCGCTGCTCAACACCGCGGGCGAAGTGATCGGCATCAACTCCCAGATCGAGACCGGCGGCAGCGGCGACGGCAGCGTGGGCATCGGCTTCTCGATCCCGATCAACACGGCCAAGGCGGAGCTCCCCGAGCTGGAGAAGGGCGGCGAGGTGCGCGGCGCGTATCTCGGTCTGACCTCGATTACGATCGACGGGTCGCTGTCGGCGCTCAACCTCCCGGTCAAAGCCGGCGCGCTGGTGGAGAGCGTCGAGCCGGGCACGGCCGCGGCCAAGGCGGGCATCCGCGGCGGCACGGTCAGCACGACGACCGAAGACGGGCAGGTCGCGGTCGGCGGCGACATCGTCGTCAAGATCAACGGCAAGGAAGTGGCCAGCTCCGAAGACCTCGCCAACGACATCGAGGAAAAGAAGCCGGGCGACAAGATCACGATCGAACTGTTGCGCGGTACTGGCAAAGGCACTTATGAACACAAGACCGTGACCACGACCCTCGGACAACGGCCTAACTCGGTGCCGAACCCGGAGACGCCGGAAGGCTGAGCGAGCTCGCAACGGCTCGCCAACGGCCGCCCGCTACCGTTGGGGCCATGTCAGCCATGCCCCAACGGTCCCAGCTCCCCGACCATGGCGCGGGAGCGGAGCTCGCAGGCGGTGGGCCGGCGTCCGCGAAGGTGAAGATCTGCGGCATCACGAACCTCGCCGACGCCGAGCTGGCGGTGGAGCTGGGGGCGTGGACGCTCGGCATGATCTTCTACGAGGGCTCTCCCCGTCGCTGCTCGCCCGCCGAGGCGCAGGTGATCTGCGCGGCGCTGCGTCGCCGTGTGGAGCTGTGCGGCGTGTTCGTCAACGCGCCCCTGCATGAGATCGTGCGCGACAGCGAGGAGCTGGGGCTGAGCATGGTCCAGCTGCACGGAGATGAGGGCCCGTCGTTCTGCGCGGAGGTGGCGCGCAGGACGGGCGCGCGCGTGATCAAGGCGGCGCAGGTGTCGGGCTCCGGCGACGTCAGGGATATCGAGCGCTTCCACGTCGACTTCCATCTGCTCGACGCTCGCGCGAAGGCGGTCGCGCGGCGGGGCATGCGCGGGGGGACGGGGGAGAGCTTCGATTGGGGGCTGCTGCGTGCGCGCCGCTCGAAGGTCCCGCTGATCCTCAGCGGCGGTCTGAGCGCGGAGAACGTCGCCGAGGCGATCGCCGTGGTGCGCCCGTATGCTGTGGACGGCGCCAGCGGCACGGAGGCCGCGCCGGGTCACAAGGATCCACGCAAGCTGGCGGCGTTCATCGCGGCGGTCGCGGCGGCGGGTCCGGAGCCGGCGAGGATCGCAGCCGCCACCGCCACGGCCAGCGCCACGGCGAGCGCCGGTGGCAAGGGCCCGGCGTGAGCACTGACACGCTCGAGGCGGGGCTCGAGCACCGCTTCGGCCCCTACGGCGGGCAGTTCGTGCCCGAGACGTTGATGCCCGCCCTGGCGGAGCTTGAGCGGGCGTGGATGGTGGCGCGCGCCGACCCGGAGTACCGAGCGGAGCTGGCCGCGCTGCTGCGCGACTTCGGCGGGCGCCCGACGCCGCTGTATCGCGCGCGCAGGCTGTCCGAGCGCGTGGGGCGGCCGGTGTACCTCAAGCGCGAGGATCTCAACCACACGGGCTCGCATAAGCTGAACAACGCGCTCGGGCAGGTGCTGCTGGCCAGGCGCATGGGCAAGCGGCGGATCATCGCCGAGACGGGCGCCGGCCAGCACGGCGTGGCGACCGCCACGGTGTGCGCGCTGCTGGGAATGGAGTGCGTCGTGTACATGGGCGTCGAGGACACCCGCCGCCAGCGTCCGAACGTGCAGCGGATGGAGCTGCTGGGGGCGAGGGTGCAGCCGGTGGACGCGGGCGCGAGGACCTTGAAGGAGGCGACGTCGGAGGCGATCCGTGACTGGGTGACCAACGTGGGGAGCACGCACTACGTGATCGGCTCCGTGGTCGGCCCGGCGCCGTATCCGGCGCTGGTGCGCGACCTGCAGCGCGTCATCGGCGATGAGGCGCGCGCGCAGATGCTCGAGCAGGAGGGCAGGCTGCCGGCACGTGTCGTGGCGTGCGTCGGCGGCGGCTCCAACGCGTTGGGGATCTTCGCTGCGTTCATCCCCGATGAGCAGGTCGAGCTGATCGGTGTGGAGGCGGGGGGTGAGGGCATCGGCACCAACCGCCATGGTGCGCCGCTGACGGTGGGCGGGCGCCCGGGGATCCTGCACGGGTCTCGCTCCGCGGTGATGCAGGACGAGGAGGGGCAGATCCTGCAGGCGCATTCGATCTCCGCCGGCCTGGACTATCCCGGCGCGGGCCCGCAGCACGCGTTTCTGCGCGACAGCGGCCGCGCGCGCTACGTGGCCGTGACCGACGCGCAGGCGCTGTCGGCGTTTCGCGAGGTGGCGCGCCTGGAGGGCATCATCCCGGCGCTGGAGACGGCGCACGCGCTGGCGTGGGTGCTCGCCCAGGAGGAGGGGGAGCTGGATCTGGTGTGCCTGTCCGGTCGCGGCGACAAGGACCTGGCCGAGGTGCTGGCGGAGGGCGAGAGGTGAGCGCGATCGAGACGAGCGGGATCGAGCGCATCGCCGACGCGTTCGCGTGCACGCGCAAGCGCGCGGCGCTGATGCCGTACGTGATGGGAGGCTTCCCGACGCTCGAGCAGTCGCTGCAGATCGGGCAGGCGTGCGTGCGCGCGGGAGCGGACCTGATCGAGCTGGGGCTGCCCTATTCGGACCCTCTGGCGGATGGCCCGGTGATCCACGCCGCGGGCACGCGCGCGCTGGCCGCCGGCGCGAACGTGGCGGGTGTGCTGGAGGTGGCACGCGAGCTGTCCGCGAGCGTCCCGGTGGCGCTGATGTGCTACGCGAACATGGTGTTCGCGCCCGGTGTCGACGCGTTCGTGGAGCGCCTGGCGCGTAGCGGCGCGTGCGGGATGATCGTGCCCGACCTGCCCTACGGCGAGGCGCCGGAGGTGCTGGAGGCGTGCGACGAGCGCGGCCTGGCGTTGATCCCGCTCGTCGCGCCCACGACCACGCCCGAGCGGCTGGCGGCGATCGGCGCGCGGGCGCGGGGGTTCCTCTACACCGTGTCTGTCGTGGGCACCACTGGCGAGCGGCGGGACATCGGCGAGGGCCTGGCCGGCACGATCGCACGGGCGAGGGCGAGCACGCGCGTGCCGGTGGCGATCGGCTTCGGCATCAGCACGCCCGAGCAGGCACTGCGGGCGGCGCAAGCGGGCGCCGACGGCGTGATCGTGGGCACGCGACTGGTGCGCGCGGCGGGCGAGGCGGAGGATCCGGCGGACGCTGTCGGCGCGGTGCTCGGCGAACTGGCAGCGGGTCTGTCGCAGGCTCGGTAGGATTCCGCGCGGCATGGGATTCATCATCACCATCACCGGCGGGCTGGTCGCGTGGATCGTGTTGTGGGCGATCGGCATCAAGGGCTTCGACGCGTTTCTGCTGGCCGCGGCGGTCATCCTGGCGGGGGCCTCGCTGAGGATCCTCTCCGGGTATCTGCCCGGCCGTCGTAGCTAGCCCCCGTGCTCGCGCGCTGGCTGGGCCTGCTCGCTCTCGCCGGGGTATTCCTGGGGGTGGTCGGCTGCGGCGGCGTGTCGCTGTCGGATGTGGCCGAAGCGACCGGCGGTGGGCTGACGGTGTACTCCAGCGAGCCGCTGCAGGGGCCCTCGGCGGCGATCTCACAGCAGATCGTCGACGGCGAGAAGCTCGCGTTGCACGACGCGAACGACCGCGCGGGGCAGTTCAAGATCTACTTCGACTCGCTCGACGACGCTAGCCCTACGACCGACGAATGGAACGCGGGCGTGACCGAGACCGACGCCAAGGTCGCCGCGCAGGACACCAGCACGATCGCCTACCTGGGTGACCTCGAATCGGCCGCCACGGCCGTCTCGCTGCCGCTGATCAACGGGGCGGGCATCCTGCAGATCAGCCCGGGCAGTCCCTACGTCGGTCTCACGTCGTCCTTCGAAGCGGGCCAGGACGAGCCCAATCGCTTCTACCTGAGCGGCCGGCGCACGTTCGTGCGCTTGGCGCCGGGAGACATCGTGCAGGCCGAGGCACAGGTTCGGCTGATGCAATCGCTGGGCGTGCACACCCTCTATGTGCTCGACGATCAGGAACCGTTCGAGATTCCGCTCGCGGGCATCGTCGCGAACTACGCCGAACGGGCTGGCATCACGGTGATCGCGCATGACAGCCTGTCGACGCGCCCAGGGGCGGTGTTCACCGGCGAGGTGGAAAAAATCGTGGAACACCACGCGCAGGCCGTGTTCCTCGCGGGCGGGGAAGGCAAAGGCGAGGCGGAACTGTGGCAGGACCTCCACCAGGCGGCGCCGGGCATGCTGCTGTTCGGGTCGAGCTCGATGGTCGGCGAAGCGTTCACCTCGCAGATCGGCGCGGCGGCGGCGAGCACCTATCTGACCACGCCGGCGCTTCCCACCCGCCTGTACCCGCCGCTCGCCCAGCGGGTGCTGCGCGACTACCGGGCGACCTTCAAAGCCGAAGGCGGTCCGTATGCCCTGTACGGATACGAGGCGATGACACTGGTGCTCGACGCGGTCAGCGCCTCGGGTGCGCGCGGGAACGACCGTCAGACGGTGATCGACCACGTGTTCGCGACGAGGAACCGCAAGTCGGTGATCGGCCGCTACTCGGTCGAACCGGACGGCGAAACGACGCTCTCGCGCTATGGAGTCGACCGTGTGATCGACGGTCGCGCGGTGTTCGACCGCGCGCTCGAAGTCAGCCCGCCCGACCCGTAGGCGCGGCCCGGCTCAGCCGCTCGCCGGCTGCAGGCCGACGACGAGGCGCAGGCGCTGCACTCCGCCGCTCAGCTCGCGCCCGCCGCCGTCCAGTGTGGTGGCTACGCGCAGGTACGGCACGAACTTGGAGATCGATGGCGATTCGGTCAGGCCGATGCCTTCGAGCAGGCTCAGGAGCGTGGGGAAGTCGACGATCAGGTTCGGCTGGATGCCTTCCGCGAGGCTCGCGGCCGCGGCGCTGCGCGACGCGGCGCTCGCCAGCGTGCTCGTGGGGTCCAGAGCGCTTGTGACCGAGGCTTCGCCGATGCCGAGCACGAACTTGCTGTGGCCGGCGGCATCGCGCCCGGCGGCGATGTAGAGAACCACGGGCAGGCCGCTGAGCCTGACGCCCACGGCAGCTTCGGTGCCGTGTATCGACACCGGCGAGACCGACCCTCCGGCCTTGCTCAGCTGATCGCCGAGCTCTGCGACCGCCGCGCGGGAGCGTGCGGGGTCGTTCGAGGCGATCACCACGGCCCCCTGCAGTTCGAGCAGGCTGGCGCCGCTGGCGAAGATGCCGGCCGAGCCCATCCAGCTGGCGAAGTCGCGTCGCGCCTGCGCGGTGGGCGCGCCGAGCACACGCAGCGGCGTGATCAGCCCCTGCAGCAGCCCGGTGAGGCTGATGCCCGCCGAGCTTTCCGGGGGGCCGCCGGAGAGCGTGCTGCCGAGCGAGGCGAGCGCCTGCAGGCCCTGAACGTCCTGGCTGATGCTCGTGCCGACGTGACCGAGGCCGATCGCCAGCCACGATTGGCCCGGCAGTTCATCGAGCGCCTGCGCGCCCTGCGGATCGACGACGAGCAGCCCTCCGGCTTCGCCGGCCGGGCTCGACGCGAGCGTGTCGGCGTCGAGCGTCAGCGAGCTGGCGGACGGCACGAGCGAGATGTTCGCGGCGTGCGCGCCGCCGAGCAGGCGCAGCAGGCCGGCGAAGCCTTCGGTGGTCGAGCTTTCGCTTCCGGCCGCCTGCGTCGAGCTGGCGGGGTTGGAGTAGATGTGCGCGAGCGCGCCCGCGGGCGCCGCGGCGAGCAGCGTCGCATAGCCGCTCGTGTGCGCCAGCGAGCCGCCGCCGTGCGTGGCTTCGATCACGCCGCGCAGCCCCGCTTCGCTGCCGATGACGGCGAAGCGGTCGACGAGCCCGAAGGCCACGCCGCCGGCGGTGAGCTCGTAGGAGACGCCGCGGTAGCTGGTCGCGTGCGCGCCGGCCTTCGCGGCCTGGGAGTCCAGGAACGTGCGCGCCTTGGCGCTGTCGCTCGTGTCGAGCACGATCGCGCCCTGGGCGCTGCCGGCGCCGAATGCGAACGTGCTCGAGCTCGAGCCGCCGAGCAGACCCTGCATCACCAGCGACGCGAGCGCGCTGGAGGAGCCGAGCGAGGTGAGGAAGACCCCCGCGTGTGGGCCGAGCCACGGCGAGACGTCGCGAGCGAAGCTCAGCCGGGCCGAGCCGGGCGTCTGCAGCGCCCCGAGCAGGCGCAGGTACGGATCGGCCTGATGCGTGAGCGCCTTCCCGACCGCCAGCGCGTTCGTCCTCTGCGCGCCTTCCGGTCGCACGGTGGCGCCTGCGTACAGCACCGCGGAGGCTGGCACCGCGTCGGCCGGGTCGGCGGCGGTGCCGGCGGGGCTGCTCGAGCCGCACCCGGCGAGCGCGACGCCGCACGTGGCCAGCAGCATCGCGAGCGCGAACGTGGCACGCACGCGCGCCGCTGGACGCGGTTGAAGCAGGGAGGCGGAGGCTGAGGGCAAGGGGGTCGTTCCTTTCGCTGGCCGTCGGGGCGGCGGGGACGCGATCCTAGCGCCGCCGCCGGATTCCGGCGCGGGATCGAGTTCTGCAAGCGGTGTTTCATCGTGAGCGCTTGCACGCTGCGTTGCACCTTCGTGCGTCTCTCGACGGCGCCGGCGGAGATCGCGCAAGGCGCCTGATAGCAGGGGTTTTGCCGCGCGGGAAGGCTGGGGGGAGGAAAAGTGGGAGAAGATGTGCAAATAGGGTTGCATTGTGGGAGAAAGTGGGGTATCTTCGCGGCAGCGAGCCGGGGTGGAGGGGCTCCTCCCACTCCTCCACCTCGGCTCGGTAAACAAGCTCGGGAGCTCCAGTGGTCCCTTTTCGCGGCACCTTCGACCATACGCTCGACGCAAAGAACCGCCTGACGGTGCCCGCCCGCTACCGCGCGGCCTTGTCCGAGGGTGTGGTGCTGGCGATGCCGGTGGACCTGAAGCCGTGCGTGGGCGTGTGGCGTCCGGAGGAGTACGAGCGCTACACCCGGCGCGCGCTGGCGGAGCTTCCGCCGCTGTCTCCGCGGCTGACCGAGCTCGAGCGCTTCTTCTACGGCAGCTCCCACGACGCCGAGCTGGACTCGGCGGGGCGCATCATGGTCCCGAGCTTCCTCGGCGAGCACGCGGCGTTGGTCAAGGAGGTCGTGGTGGTCGGCGTGGGCGACCGTCTGGAGCTGTGGGCGAAGAGCGCCTGGAACGATCATCGACCGACGCTGCTCAGCGGCGTCGCGGAGGTCACCGCGCGTGTCGATGACGCTGCTTGACGCCCGCGAGCAACGCGACTGCGAGAACCGCTCGCCGGAGCTCGCCCGACGGCGTCGCGGCGCGGGTGACTCGGCTCGCCCGCCACGCGGCCGGCGCCCGGGAGCGCCGGGGGCGCAGGGCGCGCGCGGCGGGGCGGCGGGGGAGACCTCGCACACGCCGGTGCTGGCGAGCGAGCTGATCGAGCTGCTCGACCTGGATCGAGTGCCACCTCCCCAGGTGGCGATCGACTGCACGTTCGGCGACGGCGGGCACGCGCGGCTCCTGGCCGAGCGCCTCGGCTCCTCGGGGACGCTGGTGGCGATCGACCGCGACCCGCTGGCCGAGCAGCGCTTCGCGGCGCTGGCGGACGAGACGGCGTGCTCGTTGCGCTTCATCCGCTCCGGCTACGCCGAGGCGCTGGAGCTGCTCGCGGGCGAGGGCGTGCGCGCGGACATCGTGTACTTCGACCTGGGCATGTCCTCGATGCAGGTGGACACGCGCGAGCGCGGCTTCTCCTACTCCTACGAGGCGCCGCTGGACATGCGCATGGACCCGGCACAGGCGCTGAGCGCGCGCGAGATCGTCGCCGAGTGGGACGAGCGCCGCCTGGCGCACGTGCTGCGCGACTTCGGCGAGGAGCGCCACGCGGGCGCGATCGCCCGCGCGATCGTGCGCCGCCGCGAGCAGGCTCCGATCGAGACCACGCTGGAGCTCGTCGAGACGATCAGCTCCGCGATCCCGGCGCCCGCCCGCTTCGCCGGCGGCCATCCCGCCAAGCGCTCCTTCCAGGCGCTGCGGATCGCCGTCAACGACGAGCTGGGGCAGCTCGATCGTGCACTGCCGCTCGCCTGGGGACTGCTGCGCAAGGGGGGAGTGATGGCGGCCATCTCCTTCCACTCGCTGGAGGACCGGCGCGTGAAGCGCTTCCTCGCGGAGCGCGCGCAGGGCTGCGTCTGCCCGCCCGAGCTGCCCGTGTGCGTGTGCGGTCGCGAGCCACAGGCGGCGCTGCTGCGCCGCCGCTCGATCGTGCCGTCGGCCGAGGAGGTCGCCCGCAACCCCCGCGCGGCCTCCGCGCGACTGCGCGCCGCGACGAAGCTGGCAGAGGACGGGGAGGCGAGGTCGTGACGCCGCCCGCCGCCGCCACGGCTCCTCCGCTCCGTCGCGCGCGCACGGCCGTCCCCGCTCGTCCGCGCGTCGCCCCGCCCAGGCCGAGGCGCGTCTCCGGCCCGGCCAGCCGTCCCGCGCCCGCGCCGCAACGCCCGGCGCAGGCCGAGGGCGGGCTCGTGCTCGGCGCGCTGGCTGCGCTGAATCGCCTGCTGGGCAACCGCTCGCTCGACCGCCTGATCCGGGGGCGGGTGTGGATCGTGCTGATCGCGTTCGCGCTGATCGGCATAGTGACGCTGCAACTGCTGGTGCTGGCGCTGAACGCGAGCATCGGTCACGTGCTCGTGCGCGAGGCGCAGCTGCAGCGCGAGAACGCGGCGCTGAGCATCGAAGACTCAGAACTGGCGGGCGGCGAACGCGTGGAGTCCCAGGCGGCGCGTCTGGGGATGGAGCTCGTGCCGATGTCCTCGCTGCGCTTCCTGGCGGTCGATCCGCGCACGGACATCGCGCGTGCCGCCGCCGCGCTGAACACACCGGTGCAGGCCGCGGGCGCCGCGGCGACGGCCGGCTCGGGCGAAGCCGGCGCCGCTTCCCCGTCCTCCTCGTCCGGCTCGACTCCCGGCACGAGCGAACAGGCGCCGACGGCCGAAACGCCCGCGCCCGCGTCGAACGAAGGCGCGACCGGCGCCACAGCGGCGACGAGCCCCACCGGAGAACCGAGCCCCGCCGGAGAAGCGAGCCCCACCGGCGACGCGGGCGCAACCGCCGCCCAGCAGCCCGCCACGCCGCCGCCGGCGACGCCCATCGGCGGCGCCGGCGGGACCGAACCGACGGGCGCGGGATAGCGCGTGGCGGTCGTCCAGCGCCGTGTGGGCGTGATCTTCGGGCTGTTCTTCGTGCTGCTCGTGATCGCGGCCGGACGTACGGTGTATCTGGGCGTGCTGCGCGGCCCGGCCTTGCGCAAGGCCGCCAGCAGCGAGCAGCTGAGCTACGAAGCGGTGATTGCGCCGCGGGGCACGATCACCGACCGCAACGGCGTCGATCTGGCGGTCTCCGAACCGGCGCAGGACATCTCGGCGGACCCGTACCTGATCGAAAAGCCGCTGGAAGACGCGCATCTGCTGGCGCCGTTGCTCGGCCAGACGCAGGCGAGCGTGTTGACGGCGCTGTCGCGGCGCACCGGCTTCGTGTACCTGGCGCGGGCGCTGCCGGAAGCGCAGGCGCGGAAGGTGCTGGCGCTGAAGGTCGCGGGCCCCGACGGCACGCCGGTGAAGATGGCGGGCATCAACGGCACGCCGACGATGCGCCGGGTGTATCCGCGCGGGACGCTCGCGGCGCAGGTGCTCGGCGAGGTGGGGACCGAAGGGACGGGGCTGTTCGGCCTGGAGTACTCGAGCAACGCGGTGTTGAGCGGCCGCTCCGGTCAGCGGCGCGTGGTCAGCGACGCGCTCGGCCAGCCGGTGTCGATCAGCGAACCGCGCAGGGAGGTGGCGGGCAGGTCGCTGACGCTGACGCTCGACGCGAACATCCAGCAGCGCGCGGAAGACGTGCTCGGGGCGGTCGCGCAGGTGTATCACCCGGCGAACGCGACAGCGATCGTGATGGATCCGCGCACGGGAGCGATCCTCGCGCTGGCCAACTGGCCGCAGGTGGACGCCAACGACCCGAGCGTGTCGCCGGAAGAAGACATGGAGGACCGCGCGGTCGGCCTGGACTACGAACCGGGCTCGACGTTCAAGGTGGTGGCGATCTCGGGCGCGCTCGAAGCGGGGCTGATCACGCCGAGCACGACCTTCAACATCCCCGACGAGATCCAGGTCGCCGAAAAGACGATCCACGACGACACCGAACACCCCGAAGAAATGCTCACGGCGGGGCAGATCCTGTCTCGCTCGAGCAACGTCGGCGCGATCACGATCGCGAAACTGGAGGGCGCGGAAACCTTCAACAAGTGGGTGCACCGCTACGGCTTCGGCGCGTCGACGGGCGTGGATCTTCCGGGCGAGGAAACGGGTGTGACGCTCGCGCCGGACCACTACTCGGGCTCCTCGATGGGCAACCTGCCGATCGGGCAGGGCGAGCTGGTGACGCCGATGCAGATGGCCACGGCGTATGCGGCTATCGCCAACGGCGGGATCCTGCGCCCCCCGCACATCGTGCGCGCGGTCGGCGGTCGCGCGCTGGCGCAGCCGGCCGGCCATCGCATCATCTCGACCACCACCGCCGCCGAGCTGCGCCAGATGCTGGAGGGCGTGCTCGGTCCGGAAGGCACCGCCAGCGAGGTCTCGATCCCCGGCTACCAGCTCGCGGGCAAGACGGGAACCGCCAACAAGATCAACCCTGAAACGGGCGAATACTCCGAAAGCAAATTCATGGCGTCGTTCATCGGCTTCGCGCCGGCGTCGGACCCGAAGCTGCTGTGCGCGGTGGTCGTCGACGAACCGCAGTCGGGGTCGATCTACGGCGGCACGGTCGCGGCTCCGGCGTTCGGGCAGATCATGAGCTTCGCGCTGCAGTACCTGGGGATCCCGCCGGGGTAGCGGCGCGCGTGCGGCCGGCGTCCTGTAACCCCTTGAGTAGCATCAGCGCATGCGACTCGACGGGTTGATCGCTGCCGCATCGTCCCCGCAGGGGGATCTCGACTTCGAGGCGGCGGGCGTGGAGATCACGGGCCTCGCGTACGACAGCCGCGAGGCGGCGCCGGGAGACCTGTTCTTCTGCGTGAGCGGCTATCGCAGCGACGGGCACGACTTCGCGGCGCAGGCGGTGCGCGCGGGCGCGGCCGCGCTGGTGGTGGAGCGCCCGCTCGATCTCGGCGTGCCGGAGGTGGTGGTGGCGTCGGCGCGCGCGGCGATGGCGCCGGCGGCGGCGCGCTTCTACGGCGATCCGGCGCGCGAGCTGCGGGTGGTGGCCGTGACGGGGACCAACGGCAAGACGACGACGACGTACCTCCTACGGGCTCTGCTGGAAGCGGCGGGCGAGCAGTGCGGCCTGCTGGGGACGGTGAAGTCGGTGATCGCGGGCGAGGATCGCCAGGTGGCGCGCACGACCCCGGAGGCGATCGACCTGCAGGAGGATCTGCGCGCGATGCTCGACGGCGGCGACCGCGCGTGCGCGATGGAGGTCTCCTCGCACGCGCTGGAGCTGGGGCGCGTGGACGCGATCGGATTCGCGGCGGCGATCTTCACGAACCTCACCCAGGACCACCTCGACTTCCACGCGAGCATGGAGGACTACTTCCAGGCCAAGCGGCGGCTGTTCCTGCCCGAGCCGCCGGCGGAGCGGCCGGCGCTGAGCGTGATCAACGTGGCCGACCCATACGGACGCCGCCTGGCGCGGGAGGTGCAGGGCGCGCTGACGTTCGCGGTGGACGCGCCGGCGGATTACAGCGCAACCGACCTGCGCTGCGGGCTGGACGGGTGCCGCTTCACGCTGGACACGCCGGCGGGCCGGCGCGAGCTGGCGCTGCCGATGCCGGGGCGCTTCAACGTGGCCAACGCGCTGGGCGCGCTCGCCGCCGCGCACGCGCTGGGGGCCGAGCTCGACGTGCTCGTCGCGGCGCTGGAGCGGGGCGTGCGCGTGCCCGGGCGCCTGGAGCCGGTGCAGGAGGGCCAGGAGTTCGCGGTGCTGGTCGACTACGCGCACACGCCGGACTCGCTGGAGAACGTGCTGCGCGCCGCGCGCGAGCTGGCCGACGCGGGCGAGCGGGGGCGGGTGCTGTGCGTGTTCGGAGCGGGCGGCGATCGCGACCGCGGCAAGCGCCCGTTGATGGGCGAGATCGCGGCGCGGCTGGCGGACGTGTCGATCGTGACCTCCGACAATCCGCGCTCCGAGCACCCCGAGCGCATCATCGAGGAGATCATGGATGGCGCGGCGGGGAGCGGGGGCGCGGTGGGCGCGTACGCGGGCGCGGGCGAGGACGGTGGCGCCCGAGTGGCGCACGTGCGCGCGCTGGTCGATCGCCGCGCGGCGATCGAGGAGGCGATCGCGGCCGCGCGGCGCGGGGACGTGGTGGTGATCGCGGGCAAGGGCCACGAGCAGGGACAGGAGTTCGCGGACGGCCACAAGCTGCCCTTCGACGATGTGGCGGTCGCCACGGCGGCGCTTCGCGCCGCCACGCCGGCGGGCGCGCGATGAGGGACTGGGATGCGAGGCACCTGGCGGCGGCGGCGGGCGCGACGCTCGTGCACCGGCCAGTGGGAGCGCTAGCAGGCCTGGTCCCGACCGCGTGAGCATCGACTCGCGCGCGCTGGCGCCGGGCGAGCTGTTCGTGGGGCTGGCCGGCGAGCGGGCGGACGGTGGCGCCTACGCGGCGCAGGCGCTGGCGGCGGGCGCGTGGGGTGTGCTGGTCGCGCCGGAGCACGCGCATGTCGCCGCCGAGGCGCCGGGGGGCGGCGCGATTCTCGCGCACGGCGACCCGCTGACGGCTCTGCAGACGCTCGCGCGGGCGTGGCGGCGGGAGCTGCGGGTGCGCGGGGCGCAGGTGGTGGCAATCACCGGCTCGACGGGCAAGACCTCGACGAAGGACATCCTGGCGGCGCTCCTCGGCGCGCATCTGCGGGTGGCGGCGAGCCCGGAGAACCTCAACACCGAGATCGGCCTGCCGCTGGCGCTGCTGGGCGCCCCGGCGGACACGGAGGTGCTGGTGGCGGAGCTGGCGATGCGCGGGCGGGGGCAGATAGCGCAGCTGACGGCGATCGCGGAGCCGGACGTGGGCGTGATCGTGAACGTCGGCCCGGCGCACCTGGAGCTGCTGGGAACGCTGGAGGCGATCGCGGCCGCGAAGGCGGAGCTGATCGCGGGGCTGGTGGCGGGCGCGAGCGTGGTGGTGCCGGCGGGCGAGCCGCTGCTGGCGGGCCACCTGCGCGCGGACGTGCGCACGATCACGTTCGGCGAGGGCGGCGATGTGCGGCTGCTGGAGCGGCGTGAGGACGGGTCGGTGCTGATCGCCCACGGCGGCGATGAGATCGAGCTGCGGCCGTCGTTCACGCAGGCCCACAACCTGCGCAACCTGCTCGCGGCTGTGGCCGCGGCGCGGGCGCTCGGTTACACCCCCCGGGGACGCGTGGACGTGCGCTTCTCGGCGATGCGCGGGCAGCGCGAGAGCCTGCCTGGCGGCGTGGTGCTGGTGGCGGACTGCTACAACGCCAACCCGATGTCCATGCGCGCGGCGATCGACGACCTGGCGGAGACGGCGAGCACCCGTCGCGTGGCGGTGCTCGGCGACATGCTCGAGCTGGGGCCGGAGGGGCCGCGCCTGCACCGCGAGATCGGCGAGCACGCCGGCGCGCGGGGGGTGGAGCTGCTCGTGACCGTCGGCCCGCTGGCGGGCGAGATGCGCTCGACGTTCGCCGGCGAGAGCTACGCGGCGCCGGACGCGCTGGCCGCGGGCGAGCTCGTGGGCGGGCTGCTGCGCGACGGCGACACGGTGCTCGTGAAGGGCTCGCGCGGGGTGGGCCTGGAGCGGGTGCTGGAGTCGCTGCGCGGCCGGGCGCGCCGCGCGCACGAGCCGGCGCCGGTCGCTGCTCCGGAGCAGCGCTGAATGGGCCGCGTTCTCTTCGGCGGCACGGCCGCGCTGCTGATCTGCATCTTCCTCAGCCCCAAGTTCATCGAGTTCCTGCGCAAGCGCGAGTTCGGCCAGCAGATCCGCGAGGACGGCCCCCAGGGGCACCTGCAGAAGGCGGGCACGCCGACGATGGGCGGGATCATCGTCTTCCTGGCGGTCGCCGTGCCGTTCCTGATCCTGAGCGAATACGAATGGCGCTCGGTGGGTGTGTTCGGCGCGGCGATCGCGTGCGCGCTGCTGGGCTTCGCCGACGACTACACCAAGCTCGTGCGGCGCCGCTCGCTGGGTCTGCGCGCGCGGACGAAGCTGTTGGTGACGATCGCGATCTCGCTGGGGCTGTGGTACGTGGCGGTGCACGAGGCCCACGTGCCGTCCTACCTGGAGCTGAACTACGCCGACTACCACGTCAACCTTGGGCCGGCGTTCCCGGTGCTGATCTACCTGGTGGTCGCCGGCACGACGAGCGCGGTCAACCTCACCGACGGCCTCGACGGCCTGGCGGCCGGCTGCGCGGCGATCGTGCTGCTCGCATACATCGGCATCACGTTCCTGGCGGGCGACTACGACATGGCGATGCTCGCGGGCTGCCTGGGGGGCGCGTGCATCGGCTTCCTGTGGTTCAACGCGTTCCCGGCGACGATCTTCATGGGCGACACCGGCTCGCTGGGCCTGGGCGGAGCGATCGCGGGCCTGGCGGTGATGACGAAGACGGAGCTGCTGCTGATCCTGATCGGCGGCATCTTCGTGGTCGAGGCGCTGTCGGTCGCGATCCAGGTGATCTCCTTTCAGACGACCCGCAGGCGCGTGTTCCTGATGGCGCCGATCCACCACCACTTCGAGCTGAAGGGCTGGTCTGAGACGAAGATCATCCTGCGCTTCTGGATCGTGGCGTCGATCTGCGGCGCGATCGGTTTCACCATCTACCGCCAGAGTCGCGGAGTGTGAAGGGGCTCCAGCACGCCTGGGCCATCTGCTGGAGGCATCGAACCGTCGGTGTCGAAGTGAGCATGGATGCCAGATCGGTCGCTCGAGCACAGGATGCTGCTGACCGCGACGATGTGCCTGCTGGCGTTCGGCGCGGTGATGGTCTACAGCGCCTCCTCGGCGACGACGCTGCTGCAGGGGGAAGGCTACGGCGACGGCGAGCTGGTCAAGTTCGTGATCTACGGCGCCGTGGGCCTGGTGCTGATGCGCGTGCTGGCGCGCGACGGGGTGGCGAAAGTGCACAGCATCACGGCGCCGCTGCTGGCGGTGTCGTTCGTGCTGGTGCTGGCGGTGCACATCCCGCACGTGGGCGTGAGCGTCAATGGCGCGCGCCGCTGGATCGGGCCGGGATCGCTGCAGTTCGAGCCCTCGGAGCTGATGAAGCTCGCGCTGGTGCTGTATGTGGCGACGCTGCTGGCCAAGCGCCCGCGTCAGGTGCACGACCTGCGCGCGCTTGCGAAGCCGCTGCTGGCGGTGGTGGGCGCGGCGTGCCTGCTGGTGTTCACCGAGCCGGACCTGGGCACGGCGATGGTGATCGCGTTCACGGTCGCGGCGATGCTGATCGCGGCCGGCATCCCGCTGGGAAAGCTCGGCGTGATCGCCGGCTCGGTGCTGGGGCTGGTGCTGGTGTACGCGATCGTGCAGCCGTACGCGCGCGCGCGGCTGACGTCGTTCATCGATCCGTGGGCGCACGCGTCGGGCAGCGGCTTCCAGGCGGTCCAGGGTCAGATCGCGATCGGCTCTGGCGGGCTGTTCGGCGTGGGGCCGGGGCAGTCGGTGCAGAAGATCTTCTATCTGCCGGAGGCGCAGACGGACTTCATCCTGGCGGTGATCGCCGAGGAGCTGGGCGTGGTGGGGGTGTTCGCGCTGCTGTTCCTGTACGGGCTGATCGCCTATGCGGGCCTGCGCGCGGCGAAAGCGGCGCGCAGCCTCTACAGCGCGCTGATCGCGGTGGGGGTCACCGCGCTGATCGTCTCGCAGGCGGTGCTGAACGCGTTCGCGGTGCTCGGCCTGGCGCCGCTGACGGGGGTGCCGCTGCCGTTCGTGTCATACGGCTCGAGCAGCCTGATCGTGATGCTCGCCGGAATGGGCCTGCTGCTGAACGTGGCCTCGGGCGCGACCGGGCACGTGCGCGCTGTGGCGCCGTCACGGCGCGCACGCTCCGCCGACGCGCGGGCGCGCGAACCGGCACGATGGGGCGATGATGGCAACGCCGAGGAAGATCGTGATCGCCGCCGGCGGGACCGCCGGGCACGTGGTGCCGGCTCTCGCGGTGGCGGACGCGCTGCGGGCTGAGGGCGCGGAGGTCGCGTTCATCGGCGGCGGCCGCGCGGAGGCGCAGCTGGTGCCAGCGGCGGGCTACGCGCTGCACACGATCACGGTGCGTGGGCTGCATCGCCGCAACCCGCTGCGCGCGGCGCGCGCGCTGGTGCTGGCCGTGGCGGCGGTCGCGCGTGCGCGTGCGCTGCTCAGGGGCCTGGCGCCGGATGCGGTGATGGGCGGCGGCGGCTACGTCGCGGGCCCTGTGGGCGTGGCGGCGCTGAGCATGCGCGTCCCGCTGGTGCTGACGGAGGCCGACAGCCACCTGGGGCTGACCAACCGCCTGCTGGCGCCGTTCGCGCGGCGCGTGTGCCTGGCGTTCGCGCTGCCCGGCCGCGAAGGCCGGCGCTATCGCGTCACCGGCCGGCCGGCGCCGCGGGGCTCCGACGACCGCGCGGCCGCGCGCGCGCGCTTCGGGATCGACCCGGATGAGACGTGCGTGCTGGTGTTCGGCGGCTCGCTGGGCGCGCGCTCGATCAACCTGGCGGCGGTGGAGGCGTTCGCGGGCGCGCCCTTCCACGTGCTGCACGTCAGCGGCCGGCGCGATCACCCCGAGCTGCTCGCTCGCGAGCTGCCCCTGGACTACGACCTGCGCGAGTACCTGCCGCTGGGCGAGTTCGCCGACGCGCTCGCCGCCGCCGACCTGGTGGTCGCACGCGCGGGAGGCTCGGTGTTCGAGATCGCCGCGCACGGTCTGCCGGCGATCCTCGTTCCCTACCCGCACGCCTCAGCCGACCACCAGAGCGCGAACGCGCGCTGGATGTCCGACGCGGGCGCGGCGGTGGTGATAGCCGACGCGGAGCTGAGCGGCGCGCGCCTGGGTGGCGAGGTGGCGACGCTGCTGGCCGATCGCGAGCGCCTGGCGGCGATGTCCGCCGCCGCCAGGAGCCTCGCCCGCCCCGACGCCGCGAAGGACATCGCCGGTGAGCTGCTGCGGGCTGCGGGGGCGGGTAGAGATGTCGAGCAGCCGCTGGGAGCCGCCGGATGAGCGCCGCGTCGGGCGCGCCGTGGAGCGGGCGGCGCCTGCACTTCGTGGGGGTGGGCGGGGCGGGCATGAGCGGCTACGCGCGCGCGGCGCACGCGCTGGGCGCGGAGGTGAGCGGTTCGGATGGTGCGGACGGCCCGTACCTGGAGCGCCTGGCGGCGGATGGCGTGCTGCGGGCGCACATCGGCCACAGCGCGCGGAACGTGCCGGCGGGGGAGGGGGTGGAGCTCGTGTACTCCTCGGCGGTGGGCGCGGAGAACGTCGAGCGTGCCGCCGCGCGCGAGCGCGGCATCCCCGAGCGCCCGCGCGCGGAGCTGCTGGGCGAGCTGAGCGCGATGCGGCGGACGATCGCGGTCGCGGGCACGCACGGCAAGACGACCACGTCGTCGATGATCGCGCACGCGCTGCGCGCGGCGGGGATGGCGCCGGGGTGGCTGGTGGGGGCGCCGATCGGCGGCGGCCTGCCGAACGCGGAGTGGGGGGAGGGCGAGTGGCTGGTGGTGGAGGCGGACGAGTCCGACCGCTCGATGCTGAGCCTGAGCGTGGACGTGGCGGTGCTGACGAACGTAGAGCTCGACCACCACACGGCGTTCGCGTCGCTGGCGCAGCTGCGCGAGGCGTTTCGCGAGTTCCTCGCACGGGCGCGCACGGCTGTCGTCGTGTGGGACAGGCCGGAGCTGCTGACGCTGGCGCGGGACGCGCATGGGGTCGAGATCGTCCCCTACGACGCGCTCGACCCTGTGCTCGTGCCCGGAGGCTCGCGCTTCGATTGGCGCGGCCACGAGGTGGCGCTGGCGGTCCCTGGCGTCCACAACGCGATCGACGCCGCGGGCGCGCTGGAGGCGGCGCGGATCGCCGGAGCGGACGACGCGGCGGCGGTCGCCGGACTGGCGCAGTTCCACGGCGCCGGACGGCGCTTCCAGCCGCTCGGCGCGGGGCCGCACGGTGCGCTGCTGTATGAGGACTACGCCCACCACCCGAGCGAGATCGAGGCCACGCTGCGGGGGGCGCGCACGCTGTCGCATACTCCGGCGGGCACAGGCGGGCGCCTGGTGGCGGTGTTCCAACCGCACCTGTACTCGCGCACGGCGCTGCTCGCGCGGGAGTTCGGGCGGGCGCTGGCGCTCGCGGACGTGGTGGTCGTGCTGGACGTGTACGCGGCGCGCGAGCGCGCGGAGGACTTCCCGGGGGTGAGCGGGCTGCTGATCGCGGAGAGCGCCGCCGACGCCGCCCGCGGCAGGCCGGTGTACTGGCTGCCGGGCTTCGCCGACGCCGAGCCGGTACTGCGCGCGGTGCTGGAGGAAGGCGATGTGTGTGTGGTGATGGGCGCGGGCGACGTCGATGCGCTGGGGCGCGCGCTGGCGGTGGCCGGCGAGCCAGAGGACGAGCGGTGAGCGTGCCGGCGGGAGTGCGCCGTGACTTCCCGCTGGCGCGCCTGACGACGGTGCGCACGGGCGGAGTCGGGCAGTTCTTCGCGCGCGCGGGCAGCGAGCAGCAGCTGCTGGAGCTGCTGGCATGGGCGGCCGCAGAGGACGTGGCAGTCAGCGTCGTGGGCTCGGGCTCGAACCTGCTGATCGCCGACGAGGGCGTGCGCGGCCTGGTCCTGAGGCTGGACCGCGAACTGGCGGCCATCTCCGTGGACGGGCAGCGCATGCAGTGCGGCGGCGGCGCGCGCCTGCCGGCGGTGGCGGCGCGCGCGGCGCGTGCGGGCCTGTCGGGGATCGAGTTCGGCGTGAACATCCCCGGCACGGTGGGGGGAGCGGTGCGGATGAACGCCAACGCGTACGGCGGCGAGCTGGAGTCGGTGCTCGAGTGGGTGCAGATCGCGACGGCGTCGGGCATCGAGCGCCGCGAGCCGCGCGAGCTCGGCCTCGCCTACCGGCGCTCTGATCTCGCCGACGGCGAGATCGTCGCGCGCGCGAGCCTGCTGCTGGCTCCGGGGGAGCCCGCGGCGATCAAGGCCACGCTGGAGGAGATGCGCCGCTGGCGCCACGAGGCCCAGCCGCAGGGGATCAAGACGTTCGGCTCGACGTTCAAGAACCCCGACGACCCCCGCGCCGAGGGCCGTAGCGCGGGGCTGCTGCTGTCGGAGGCCGGCTGCAACGGCCTGGCGCACGGCGGCGCGCGCTTCGCGCCCAAGCACGCCAACTTCATAGAGAACACCGGCGCGGCCACGACAGCGGACGTGATCGCGGTGATGGCCGAGGGCCGCCGCCGCGTGCTGGAGCGCTTCGGCGTGGCGCTCGAGCCGGAGGTGCAGACGCTGGGCGACGTGCGCTTCCCGTGGTAGGCGGCCATGCTCCGTACCGCTGAAAGCGGCGCGCGTGGCCTCTTCTGCGTATGTGTGTCTGTGTCGCGCCTCTGGCACAAGTCTAAGCCGCGTTTTTCGGCCAACTGACCGACTGGGGCACTAGATTGATGACCTTGCAACTTCTGGATCTGTTCGCGCGATGTGGCGCGCTGGAGTTCCATCTCAGGAGCGCCAATATCGAGCGGGTGAGGCCGCTTGAAGGAGGCGGCGGACATCCAGATAAGATGACGCTCGTCCTTCAGGGAGGTGTTGGAGTAGCCGCCAAGGCGGGTGGAACTCCAGAGCAGCTAAAACGCGCGAAGCGCGAGGTTGCGGCGTGGTTGCTCGCATGCGAACTTGGCATCGATCGATTCGTTCCGGCGACCGTGCTTCGCAAGATGCCGGCGTCGTTCGATGTCACGACGATGGTCTGCGGGTCCGTCCAGGTGCTCTGGCCTCGTTTCATGACCGCGCTCGATGCTGGCGTTGAAGCATTCGATTGTCCCGAGCATGTGTCCTGGCGAGTCGCGGTTCTCGACACGCTGGCGGCGAACACCGATCGGAATCCCGGCAATTGGGGGGTCATCGACGAGTTGCCGCATGTGGCTCTCATCGATCACGGACACGCATTTGAGGAGGCCGCGAGCAACAGCGAGTTCGCGGCCAGGCATAAAGACGAGCCGCTGCCTGACGACCTACTCAAGGAAGTTCAGCACTTCGTCTCCGAAAGAGCGGAGTCGAGACTAGCGCTGTTTCTTGATCCGCCAGAGCTTGAAGGAGTCTTTACGCGCGCCGCAAGAATCGCTGTAGAAGGCAAGCTTTCCGTCTGATACCGTGGCTATGATATTTGGTTTAACTTTTGTACCTCGGGTAGGAGCATCGTATGTCTAAACGTGTTCGGCACGTGGACATAATCAGCAATGATCCGCTTGCTGGTCGTCGCCGATTGCTCGCGAAGGTGCAGCTAAACGGGAAACCAGAGCTAGAGCTGTTTCTCGGCCAGGACACGCGGGCGAGCGAGGAATCGATGTGGACGTATCTTTGCTCGCAGGTCGAGCTGGACCCTATGGCCGACCCAAACGGCTTTCTTGAGGCATTGCCTCAATCTATCGACGCGACCTATGTCGCCGCCAGCGACGTACACGACGATGCGCACTGTCCATTCCGTGGCACCCCGACCAACCCTGCGCACGGTGTAGGACACATGGGCGCTGCCTAGCGGTTTCGCGGACAGTCTGATCTAAGCTACCCACCGAGTCGTTTGATCGTGTCCTGCGCGCTGACCGGCTCGGATGGGAGGTCGGCGAGCGCCGCCGCGAGGTCGGCCGCGCCGTCGATGGTCGCCTCGTGCGCCTCGCTCAGCCACCGCGCCAGCCAGCGGCAGGCCCAGGCGTCGTACGCGTCGGGCCGCTCGACCGCGACCAGCGGCAGCAGCCTGCGGGCGAGCGCCAGTGGGATCGGGCGTCCGCTCTCGCGGGTGATGTCCTTGGCGATGGCCACTGCCAGGCGCAGGTCGCCGCGCTCGACAGCCCGTTCGAGTTCGCGCCCTGGATGGTACGGTCCCGGTCCCATGCGAACATATGTTCGCACATGGTGAGAGGCCGCCGTGAGTCCTCGACCGCAAGACATTGCTATAACCTTGCAGAGACATAACAGAGAAACCGAGTCAGAGAAGCCATGGCAGAGACAGGGGTCAGAACAGTTACGGTGGCACGACAGCGATTCGAGCTGCGGCGCGACCGGGTGGAGCAGGCCATGCGCCGCATCCTGCCCGAGCCTATCGCCAGCCACTATGTCGTCATAGATCGCCGACGCTACCCGCCCAAGCAGGTCGTCGGCGTGGTCACGGGACTCGACCGAGCGGATTTCACATCGCATCAGGCACGGCGCATCCTCACTGGGCTTGGGTTCCCAGCTGGTCGGCGCCCGCGGCGGGATCTGCTCAATATGGAGAACGGGTCCGACGGACACCTCGACGCTCGCTCGGCTGCCGCACATTCTCGGCGAGGGGGAGGGACTGGGCTGAAGCGTGCCAGCGCTGAGGCGCTCGAACCGTTCATCGGCCAGTGGGTCGCCACGAAGGGGCAGGAAGTGCTCGTCGCAGCTGAAGACCCGAGCACGGTCGTGAGCTGGCTCGCAGAGCATCGCCAGCGAGCGGACAGCATGTTTCGTGTGCCCGATAGCGAGTTCCAGGCCAGCGGCCTGGCGCCGCTGTGAAGCATTCGTTCCAGGCGCTTCCTGGTCTTGCCGGGAGGCCGCGACCGATCGTCGACGTCGTTGTGGAGGGACTGGAGCTCGCCCCCCAAGCCTGCCTGCTGGACACTGGGGCGAGCGACATCCGCATGGGCGCGCACGTCGCCGATTTGGCAGGCATCGATCTCGCAATCGCACCTAGCCATGAGATCGTCGTCGGCGGCCTGCGCACGACCGGCAGAGCGGCAAATGTTCAGCTCGAGTTGCGTGATGATGGCTCGAGCAGCCACGTGTGGAGTCCCACCGTCTATTTCTGCGATCCCTGGCCGTGGGCCTTCGGCCTGCTCGGACTGACGGGCCTGGGCCCATTCCTGACGATCCTCGACAGCTACGAGGAGTGGGTGGAACTGCAGCCGCTGGCTCGTTGAGAATCGGGTAGGGGTTCCACGCGCGAGGTCGAAGAGGTCGGGCATGGCTCGCTCGCTCGCCGCACCCGCTCCCAGGCGCATCCCTCGTGGATCGACGCCGTCGAGCCCCGGCGTCCTGCGTCCGCTGACCGGCGCCGCGGGCCTGTTGCGCGCGGGCGTCGCCTTCGCGTTGGCGCGACGGCGGCTGCGCATCGCGCTGCTGGCGGTCGTGATCGCCCTGCCGCTTCTCGGCGGCGGCTGGCTGTGGCTGCGCCAGTCCTCGTTCGTGTCTGTCGAGCAGGTGCAGATCGCGGGCGTGCACGGCGCCGACGCGCAGGCGGTGGACGCGGCGCTCACGCAGGCGGCGCACAGCATGAGCACGCTCGACGTGAACGTCGGCGCGCTGCGCGCGGCGGTCGCGCCGCTGCACCTCGTGCGCGCGGTGCGCGCGGTCGCGCGTTTCCCGCACGGGCTTCGCATCGAGGTCAGCGAGCAGTTGCCGGTCGCGGTTCTGACGGCGGCCGGGGTGAAGACGGCGGTGGCCGCCGACGGCGTGGTGCTCGGACCCGCGCTCGTGTCAGGCTCCCTGCCGAGCGTTGGCGGCTCCCTCGTGCCGGCTCCCGGTCACCGCGTCGGCGGCGCCAGCCTGCTGGGCGCTCTGGCGGTGCTCGGCGCCGCGCCGGAGCTGCTCGCCAGGCACGTCGAACGCGTCTTCGAAGGGGCGAAGGGTCTCACCGTCGCCATGCGCAACGGCCTGATCGTGTACTTCGGCAACGCCGGCCAGCCACGCGCGAAGTGGCTCTCGCTGGCGCGGGTGCTCGCCGACTCCAGCTCCGCCGGCGCGTCGTACATCGACGTGCGCCTGCCCGCGCGGCCGGCCGCCGGGTTCCCGGCGGGCGTGACTGCGCCCGACGCGAGCACCGCGGAAACTCCCACAGAGCCAGCTGGGACCGCCGAATCGACGGTCGCCTCGCTGGCCGCCGTGCTCGCGGGTGAAACCAACGCCGAAACCTCCTCCTCCACGCCCGGCGAACCCTCCGGCGCAGGCTCCTCCACGGAATCTGAAACGAGCGAACAGCCTGGCGAAGCGACTTCACAGGCTCCCACCGAAGCGGCGCCCGAAACCTCCACAGCGGGGGGGTGACAGAGTCTCGACCTCAACTTGAGGATAAGGCATGCTCGGGCGGCATTCTCAGGCAGTGCTTGAGAGTCGGGCGATCTGCAACGTTTGTTGCGAGAGTGGACGAAGTCGTTGACAGGGCGAAGTTCCCTGCATAACGTGCACAACCCGGCGGTTCGGCGATCAGTATGCTGCCAACCCTACATTTCTACTGAAGGCTTCGGACAGAACCATCATGGAGAGAAGCGGCAGCTATCTGGCAGTCATCAAGGTCGTCGGCGTCGGCGGCGGCGGCACCAACGCGGTCAGTCGCATGGTCGACGCGGGACTGCGCGGCGTGGAGTTCATCGCCGCCAACACCGACGCGCAGGCGCTCGCCATGTGCGACGCCGACATCAAGCTGAACATCGGCCACGAGTCGACCAAGGGCCTCGGCGCCGGAGCCAACCCGGACGTCGGTCTCGCCGCGGCGTCGGAGTCGCGCGATGACATCAAGGAGGCGCTGAAGGGCGCCGACATGGTGTTCGTGACCGCCGGCGAGGGCGGCGGCACGGGAACCGGCGCGGCGCCCGTCATCGCCGAGATCGCCAAGAACGAGATCGGCGCGCTCACCGTCGGCGTGGTCACGCGCCCGTTCGAGTTCGAGGGCTCCCAGCGCGGTCGCCAGGCGATCGAGGGCATCGAGCGTCTGCGCGAGGTCGTCGACACGCTGATCGTGATCCCCAACGAGAAGCTGCTGGCGGTCGTCGAGCGGCGCACGTCGATGCTCGACGCCTTCCGCGAGGCCGACAACGTGCTGCGCCAGGGTGTGCAGGGGATCACCGACCTGATCACGATCCCCGGGCTGATCAACCTCGACTTCGCAGACGTGCGCACGATCATGCAGGACGCCGGCTCGGCGCTGATGGGCATCGGCACCGCCAGCGGCGAGAGCCGCTGCGCCGACGCCGCCAGGGCCGCCATCTCCTCGCCGCTGCTGGAAGAGTCCGTCGACGGCGCCACCGGGATCCTGCTGAACATCACCGGCGGCAAGGACCTCGGCCTGTTCGAGGTCAACGACGCCGCCGAGATCATCCAGAACGAGGCCGACCCCAACGCCAACATCATCTTCGGCGCGGTCATCGACGAGAGCATGTCCGACGAGGTGCGCGTCACCGTCATCGGCACCGGCTTCGACCATCGGCCGGGACGCACGAGCGCCCGCCGCGACTCGCGCACGACCCCGCGCGACCGCAATCCTCGTATCTCCGATCGCCAGCGCTCGACGCTGGAGATCTCCGACGAGGACATCGACGTGCCGCCGTTTCTCCGCTGAGTCGCTCAGGGGGACCGGATGGCGCATGCGCCATCCGGCGAAGCCGCACATGTGCGGCTTCGATGGGAGCGCACATGTGCGCTCCCTCAGCCGGCGCATGCGCCGGCTGAACAGCGTCGATCGCGTCTGGGCAGGCATCCGCAGCAGCTGCCAGACTCGCGCCGATGGGCCGTTCGGCGATATGGGGGGTGGCGGCGACCGCGGCGCTCTTGAGTTGGCTGTCGGCGCCCGTGGCGCTCGCGCAGGTGAGCGCCGGCGACGCAGCCGCGACCGCGAGCTATCTGCGCGCGAACTACGCCACGGACCGCGCCGAGGTCAAGGACTTCCCGGCGGCGATCGCGGCGATCGAAGCGCTCGCCACGCGGCTTCACGCGGAATGTCCGGGCGTGCTGGCGAACATGCCGAAACCGACCTCCGGCGTGCCGCCGACCGCCAGTGAGGCGGAGATCGCCGCCGAGGAGACGGGCGCTGCCTTTGGGGTTGCAGAACACGCCGAATACAGCCGTGACCGCGCGTTCGCGCGGGCGGTCTCGCCCTTGGGCTGGAGCGATCTCGCCGTGACTCGGCTCGTGCGCTCCGCTGCCGCCGACGAAGTTCAGAAAGCCGAGCTGCCGGCCCCTGATCTGTGTGCGGACGCGCGCGCGTGGGTGAGCAGCGGCTACCAGACCGTCTCCGCCGCCACCACGGCCTACGTGCGCCGCTACGCGACGCTCTCGCGCGAGACGGAAGGCGTCGAGGAAAAGCTCGACCTGACCATCGTCTACGAGCCCGGAGAGGACGGCTGGATCATCGCCTCGATCCCTGAGGTGGCCGGCGTCCCACAGCCAGGGCCGGACTCGTGAGGAGGCTCGCGCCAACGTCATCGACGCGTTGCGGCTGATGCTCTCGCCCGAGCAGAGATCGGCGGACGACCAGCGTGAGCGAGAGGCGCTTCATCTGACCATCGCTGCGTGAAGCGCCGCGACCTCGGTCTCCCCGCTAGCCTGGGCGAGATGTCCTCGACGGCTACGCCGACCCTGCGCCGCACGCCCCTGTTCGACCGCCACGTCGCCGCCGGCGCCAAGCTCGTCGACTTCGCCGGCTGGGAGATGCCCGTCTACTACGGAGGCCCGCCCGCCCTCATCCAGGAGCACATGGCCGTGCGCGAGGCGTGCGGCATCTTCGACGTCTCGCACATGGGCGAGATCGAGACAAGCGGCCCGGGATCCCCGGCGCTGCTGCAACGGCTGCTCTCCAACGACGTAGCCAAGATCGCGCCCGGCGGCGCGCAGTACAGCGTGCTCTGCCGCGAGGACGGCGGCGTGCTCGACGACCTGTTCACCTACCGCCTGGATGTCGATCGCTACCTGACGATCACCAACGCCGCCAACCACGTCCAAGACCTCGCGTGGTTCAACGCCCACGCCATCGACGTGCCCGACGTCGAGGTTCACGACCGCATCGACGAGTGGGCGATGCTCGCCGTGCAGGGGCCGCTCGCGCGCGAGATCGTGCAGGCGATCTCCGACTCGCCGCTGCCCGCGCGCATGCGCGCGGAGCCCAGGCGCGTGGCCGGGGCGGAGGTGCTCGTGTGCGGCACCGGCTACACCGGCGAGGACGGCGTCGAGCTGCTGTGCGCGCCTGAGCACGCCGCCGCGCTGTGGGATGAGATCGTGCGCCGCGGCGCCACGCCCGCCGGGCTCGGCGCGCGCGACACGCTGCGCCTGGAGGTGTGCTTCCACCTGTACGGCAACGACCTGAGCGTCGAGCGCGGCCCGATCGAGGCCGGCCTCGGCTGGTGCTGCAAGGAGGACACCAGCTTCATCGGCTCCGACGCCGTGCGCGCGGTGCGCGAGCGCGGGCCGGCCGAGAGGCTCGTCGCGTTCGCGATCGACGGACCAGGGATCGCCCGCCAGGGCAACCCCGTGGCGGGCGGCGGGGAGGTGACCAGCGGCACGCTTTCGCCGTGCCTGCAGACGGGCATCGGCCTCGCCTACGTGCCCGCCGAGCGGGCAGCCACCGGCACCCAACTGCAGATAGACGTTCGTGGCAAGATGCGCCCCGCCGTGGTCAAGGACAAGCCGCTCTACAGAAAGGACGCTTGAATGGCGCAGGCCAGCTACCCCGCGGAGCTCCTGTATCACCCCGAGCACGACTGGGCGCGCATCGAGGACGATGGCTCCGGCCTGGCGACCCTCGGGATCACCTGGTACGCGCAGGACTCGCTCGGCGAGGTCGTGTTCTTCGAGGCGCCCGCGCTCGGGACGATGCTCACCAAGGACGAGCCCTACACGGAGGTCGAGTCGGTGAAGGCCGTCTCCGACGTCGTCGCGCCTCTCTCCGGGGAGGTCGTCGAGGTCAACCAGGCTCTCGCGGAGAACCCGGCGACGATCAACGAGGACCCCTACGGCGAGGGCTGGCTGGTGAAGGTGCGCCTGTCCGACCCCTCCGAGCGCGAGGCGCTGCTCGACGCCGCCTCCTACATGGCCACGCTGGCCGGCTAGGCTGGACGGTAGTTGAGCCGTTACACCGCCATCACCTCTGAGGATCTCGCCGCGATGCTCGCGGCCATCGGGGTTGGCTCACTGCAGGAGATATTCGATCGCCAGATACCCGAGGCCGTGCGGCTGCGCCGCCGGCTGGATCTGGCCGACGGGCTGCCCGAGCAGGACGTCTACGAGCACCTGCGCGCGCTGGCCGCGCGCAACACCAGCGCCGAGGACGAGCTCAGCTTCCTCGGCGCCGGGATGTACGACCACTACGTCCCCGCGCTGATCGACATGCTCACCGAGCGCTCGGAGTTCCTCACGCCCTACACCCCCTACCAGCCCGAGATCTCCCAGGGCGGCCTGCAGGTGATGTTCGAGTACCAGACCGCCATCAGCGAGCTGACCGCGCTGCCCGTCGCCAACGCCTCCGTGTACGAGGGGCCCTCCGCGGTCGCCGCCGCCGGGTATCTGGCGAAGCTGCACAACGGCCGGCGACGGCTCGTCGTCAGCGCCGGCCTGCACCCGCACTCGATCCAGACGCTTCGCACATACGCCCACGGCTACGACATGGAGGTCGTCGAGGTGCCCCTGCGCGACGGCGTCACCGACCCCGACGCGTGGACGGGGGCGATGGACGCTGAAACGAGCGCGGCGATCTTCGCCCAGCCCAACTTCTACGGCGCCGTCGAGGACGCCGCCGCGCTGAGCGCGTCCGCGAAGTCGGCGGCCGCGGCGAGCTCTGGCGCCGATGGCGCCGGATTCGCCCGCCCCAGCGATCCGGTCGTGATCTGCCAGGTCGATCCGATCACGCTCGGCATCCTCAGGCCCCCCGGCGAGTGCGACGTCGACGTCGCCGTCGGCGAGGGTCAGGCGCTGGGCAACCGCCTGGACTTCGGCGGGCCGTCCTTCGGCCTGTTCGCCGCCCGCGAGGAGTACCTGCGGCGCATGCCCGGGCGCATCGCCGGCGAGACCGTCGACGTCGACGGGCGCCGCGGGTTCGTGCTCACGCTGCAGACCCGCGAGCAGCACATTCGCCGCGAGAAGGCCACCTCGAACATCTGCACCTCCCAGGCGCTCAACGCGTTCGCGGGCGTCGTGTACCTGAGCTGGCTCGGCCGGCGCGGGATCGTCGAGCTCGACGAGCTGCTGCTGGCGCGCACCCACTACGCGCGCGAGACGCTCGCCGCGCTTCCCGGGGTGGAGAAGCTGCACGAGCAGCCGGTGATCCGCGAGTTCGCGCTGCGCCTTGACGCCGACGTCGCGTCCGTGCGCCGCCGCTGCGCGCGCGAGGGCGTCAACCCCGGCGCCGACCTGCACGCGCTCACCGGCCGCGCCGAGGACCGCGGCGGGCTGCTCGTGGCGATCACCGAGCGGCGCTCGCGCGCCGACATCGACCGGCTGGCCGACGTGCTCGGGACCGCCGTCGCGGCCGAGCGCCACGCGACGGTGGCGGTATGACCCCGCCGCTGCAGCGCGAGCGCGCGCGGACGATCTTCCAGAAGGGCGCGCCCGGACGGCGCGCGTTCGCCTGCCCGGCGCTGGACGTGCCGGCGGTGGACGTCGCGCGGCTGCTGCCCGAGCACATGCGGCGGACCCAGCCGCCGCGGCTGCCGGAAGTCTCCGAGCCGGAGATCGTGCGCCACTACGTCGGGCTGTCCAAGCGCAACTTCGACCTCGACTCCGGCTTCTACCCGCTGGGGTCGTGCACGATGAAGCACAACCCCCGCCTGCACGAGCGCGCGGCGGCGCTGCCCGGCCACGCGCGCCTGCATCCGCTGCAGGACCCCGAGCGCGCGCAGGGCGCGCTCGAGCTGATGTGGAACCTGCAGGGCGCCCTGTCGGAGATAGCGGGCCTGCCTCACGTCTCGCTGCAGCCCTCCGCCGGCTCCCACGGCGAGCTCGCGGGCGTGCTGCTCACGCGCGCCTACCACGAGGACAGGGGCGAGACGCGCCACAAGGTGCTCACCCCCGACACCGCCCACGGGACCAACCCCGCGACCGTCACGCTCGCGGGCTTGGAGGTCGTCAAGCTGGCGACCAACGAGCACGGCGGCATCGAGATCGACGACCTTCGCGCCAAGGCCGACCGCGACGTCGCCTGCCTGATGCTCACCAACCCCAACACGCTCGGCCTGTTCGACCCCAACATCGAGGAGATCGCCGCGATCGTGCACGGGGTGGGGGCGACGCTGTACTACGACGGCGCCAACCTCAACGCCGTGATGGGGCTCTCGCGGCCGGGCGACATGGGCTTCGACATCGTGCACCTGAACCTGCACAAGACGTTCACCCAGCCGCACGGGGGCGGCGGCCCGGGCTCCGGGCCGATCGCCGTCTCCGAGCGCATCGCCCCGTTCCTGCCCGTGCCCGTGGTCGCCCGCTGTGAGGACGGCTCCTTCGCGCTCGATCACGGCGAAGGGCGCGTGGGATCGAAGTCGATCGGGCGCCTGCGCGGCTTCCACGGCAACTACGGCTGCTTCGTGCGCGCCTACGCCTACATCCGCTCACTCGGCGGCGACGGTCTGAAGGACGCGTCGGAGACCGCCGTGCTGAACGCCAACTACCTGCTGGCGCGCCTGCGCGAGCACGGCGTCGCCGAGCATCTGCCGCTCGCCTACGGCGACCTGTGCATGCACGAGTTCGTGCTCTCCGGCGGGCCGATGAAGCGCACGCTGCAGATCAAGACGCTCGACCTGGCCAAGCGGCTGCTGGACTTCGGCTTCCATCCGCCGACCGTGTACTTCCCGCTGCTGGTCGACGAGGCGCTGATGGTGGAGCCCACC